>Ga0172364_10000010_pt1 | contig 107936 bp, 100 predicted proteins | sample LakKivSesite10cm_FD_114545 | JGI IMG/M metagenome (GOLD analysis project Ga0172364, IMG submission 114545) | Sediment microbial communities from Lake Kivu, Rwanda - Sediment site 10cm | ecosystem: Environmental > Aquatic > Freshwater > Lake > Sediment | place: Rwanda: Western Province, Lake...
AGCTGGCCGGTGATGAGCTTCATGAAGGTCGACTTGCCGGCCCCGTTCGGGCCGAGCAGCCCGGTGATCCCCTCTTCGATCTCGAGCGTCACGTCGTTGAGGCCAAGGACGTTGCCGTACCATTTCGACAGGCCGGCGGCGGCGATGACGGCGCTCACTTGATCACCTCGACGCCGCGGATCTTCCTGTTGAGGACGACGACCGAGAGGAGGCAGATCCCGGCCAGGACGGCGAACGACCAGACGGCGGGGACGGTCATGGGCAGCTTCGAGCCGAAGAGGAAAGCCCCGACTTGCTCGAGATCGGCGGGGATCGAGAAGAGCCCCATGTACGGGGTCTTGAAGATCTCCTTCAGGATGCCGGCCAGGGCGGCCGAGAAGATATAGGTCGTGAAGATGATGATCGAAACGTAGCGCGTGCTCCGGCTCGTGGCCGAGAGCAGCATGAAATAGAAGGCGAGGAAAACGGTCAGCACGGCCGACCAGCCGAGGATCGAAAGCGGCAGCCACGGATACTGCGCGATGAACTTGAGGTTGCCGGCGAAGATGAGCTTGAAGAGGACGAGGACGAGATACGGCAGAGCGGTCAGGATGAGGACGAAGAAGGCGACGATAGCCATCTTGCCGGCCAGGTAGTCTGTCTTGCCGAGCGGCCGCGCAAAGTAGAGCTGCAGAGAGTTGTGCCGCAGGTCGTCGGCGATGAGGCCGGCCGCGGCGAACACCAGGACGAGGATCAGGCTGAAGAGCGTCGACCCGTTGGTCAGGAATCCCTTGAAATAGTTGGGATCGATCGAGAGCAGGGCCTTGTTCGAGCGGACCAGGGCCTTGAAGTCCTCAAGCCGCTCGGAGATATAGAGCCCGGCGAGGGCGATGAAGGGGGGCAAGAAGGCCATGGCGAAGAAGAAGCGGAAGGCCTTTTTCTTGAACGCCAGCTGGATGCCGGTCCGGGTGATGGGCCACCAGCGGAAGCGCCGTTCGAGGAGCTTTCCGTCCCAGTGGGAATAGCCCTTTTCCCGGACGGTGGCCATCAGTCCACTCCCACGACGCCGGCGAAGAGGTCCTCGAGGGAGGTTTGGCTCTTGACGAACGACCGGACCTGCACGCCCGCCCGATCCGCGGCCCGGAAGATGTCCATGCGGTCGCCCGCCTCCGGCATATAGACCTTGTAGAGCCCGTCCTCCATCTCGTCGACCCGGCTGCCGCCGCTTTCGAGGTCCCTGCGGAGGGCGGCGCCGTCGCCCTTGATGCGCAGCTCGTAGAGGCTGTAATGGATGGCCCGCAGGTCGTCCATGCGGCCTTCGGCGGCGATCTTCCCCTGCTTCAGGATGACGACCGTCTCGCACAGCGATTCGATGTCGTCGAGGATATGGGACGAGAGGAGCACCTGGATCGATTTGTGGGTCGAGATGTCGCGGATGAGCTCGAGGACCTCCGTCCGGCCGGTCGGATCGAGGTTCGAGGTCGGCTCGTCGAGGAAGAGGATCTTCGGATCGTGGACCAGGGCCTGGGCCAGCTTGAGCCGCTGCTTCATGCCCGCCGAATAGGTGTCGAGGAGCCGGTAGCGCGACTCGCCCAAGCCGACATAGAATAGGACCTCGTGGGCGCGCTTCATCGCCTCCTGGCGGGGCATGCCCGAAAGCTCGCCGAAATAGGAGGTGAAGGTCACGGCGTCCATCCCGGAAACGAAGCAATCGCTCTCCGGCATGTAGCCGACGGCGCGGCGGATCATGGCCTGGTCGCGGCGGATGTCGTAGTCGAGGACCTTGCCTTCGCCGCGCTCGGGGACGAGGAAGCCGAGGAGGACGCGCAGGAGCGTGCTTTTACCGGCCCCGTTCGGGCCGAGCAGGCCCACGGCCCCCTCGCCAAGCGTGACGGTCACGCCATCGAGCGCGACGATCTTGCCGTAGCGGAAATGAAGGTCCTTGACCTCGATGCTCATAGGAAGCGCCAGTGTAATCGTAATGGGATACGGGACGCAAGCGGAAATTGTTCCCTTCACCCGCAGATCGGCGGTTCGGTTTTCAGGAGAAATCCGGCGTTTTCGCGAATAGTACGGGTTTGATATAATGCGGACAGTCCGCACGAAAGGAGCCGTCGATGACCGCCAAGACAACCCGCGTTCTCTTGATCGCCGCTTTGGGGGCTTTTTTATCCGGGCCGTCTTTCGCTCCGGCCGGTCCGAGCGCCGCGACAAAGCCGATCGCCTTCGACGACTTCATCCGCATCCAGCGGGTGACCGATCCGCAGCTCTCTCCGGACGGGGCACGGATCGCCTTCGTCGTCACGGTCATGGACAAGGCCGCCAACCGCGGGCTGAGCGACATCTGGATCGTGCCGGCCAAGGGCGGCGAACCGCGGCGCCTGACCTCGAGCCCGGCCTCGGACACGACGCCGCGCTGGTCGCCGGACGGCCGGAGGATCGCCTTCATCTCGACCCGCTCCGGCAGCCCCCAGGTCTGGACGATCGACCCGAACGGCGGCGAGGCCGTTCCGCTGACCCACCTCTCGACCGGGGCGGCGGGCGTCGTCTGGTCGCCGACGGGAGACCGGCTGGCCTTCGTCTCGTCCGTGTTCCCAGATCTTCCTGACGACGCCGCCAACGCGAAGCGGCTGGAGGAGCGTGAGGCGAGCAAGGTCAAGGGCCGGATCTACGACCACCTGCTCCACCGGCAGTGGAACATCTGGTGGGACGGGACGCGCAGCCACGTCTTCGTCGTGCCCGCCGAGGGGGGAACGCCCGTGGACGTGACGCCGGGGGATTATGACACCCCGCCCATCGACCTCGGCGGCCCCCAGGACTATGTCTTCTCCCCGGACGGCGCGGAGATCGCTTTCGTCCGCAACACCGATCCCGAGCTGCGGCTGGGTCTCGGCACGAACAACGATATCTTCCTGGTGCCGGCCCGCGGCGGCGAGGCGAAGAAGCTGACGACGAACAAGGCCAACGACAACTCGCCCCGCTATTCGCCCGACGGGCGCTTCATCGCCTACCTCGCCATGGCCCGGCCGGGCTTCGAGGCCGACAAGAAGAGCGTCATGCTCTACGACCGCAAGGCCGGGACGACCGTCAACCTGACCCAGGACCTGGACTACTCGGCGGGCGAGCTTTTCTGGGCGCCCGGCGGAGCGGCCATCTATTTCGAGGCCGAGGACCGGGGCCGCACGGCCGTCTTCAGAGTGACGCCGGCGACGAAGAAGATCGAGCGCGTCCTCGAGGGCCACACCGTCGCCTCGGTCTCCGCCTCCGCCGACGGGGGCGCCCTCTATTTCCTGAAGCAGGCCATGAACGCGCCGAACGACATCTGGTCCCTCAACCCCAAGACCAAGGCCCTGGCGCCGATCACGAGGATCAACGCCGCCCTTCTCGCCGGCCTCGACATGAACCCGGCCGAGGAGTTCGTCTACGACGGCGCCGCCGGCGACAAGGTCCACGGCTTCCTTCTCAAGCCGCCGGCCTTTGACCCCGCCAAGACCTATCCCCTCCTCCTGCTCATCCACGGCGGACCACAGGGCGTCTTCGGCGACGATTTTCACTACCGCTGGAACGCGGAGATGTTCGCTGCCGCCGGCTATGTCGCGGCCATGGTCAATTTCCACGGCAGCACCGGCTACGGACAGGCCTTCACCGATTCGATCACCGGGGATTGGGGCGGCAAGCCCTACGAGGACATCGTCAAGGCCGTCGCCTACCTCCGGGCGACGTACCCCTTCATCGACAAGGACAAGCTCGGCGCGGCCGGCGCGTCCTATGGCGGCTACATGATCGACTGGCTCGAAGGCCACACCGACCTCTTCGACTGCCTGGTCTCTCACGACGGCGTCTTCGACCTCCGCTCCGAATGGGGCTCGACGGACGAGCTGTGGTTCCCGGAATGGGAGTACCACGGCACGCCGTGGACGAGCGAGCAATACGCGAAGTGGTCCCCGTCGATGTCCACGGCGAACTTCAAGACGCCGATGCTCGTCATCCACAGCGCCAACGACTACCGCGTCCCCCTCGAGCAGGGCCTCCAGCTCTTCACCACGCTCCAGCGCAAGGGCGTGCCGTCGAAGCTGCTGTTCTTCCCCGACGAGGACCATTTCATCAGCAAGCCGCAGAACGCCGCCCTCTGGTGGAAAACGATCGACGAGTGGCTCGCGACCTACTTGAAATAGGTCGAACGCGCCCTAGAGGGGTAGGCGGAGCATGGCGTCGGGGTCGACGCGGGCATCGAAGATCTTGAAGCCCCAGTGGAGGTGAGGGCCGGTCGAGCGGCCGGTCGAGCCGCAGAGCCCGATCTTCTGGCCCTTCTTTACCGTCTCCCCCCGCTTCACGAGGAGGGCCGACATGTGCATGTAGGTGCTGAAGACGCCGAGGCCGTGGTCGATGATGACCGTCTTGCCGCTCATGTAGAGGTCGCTCGCCATGACGACCCGGCCGGCGTTCGAGGCCCGGATCGGCTCGCCGAACGGCACGCGAAGGTCGAGGCCCATGTGCACCGACTGGACGGTCCCGTTATTGAGGCGCTGCTGGCCGAAGTTCGCCCAAGACGGCGCATCGTGAGGCACTACGAACGGCCCGTCGCCGAGCCAAGCCGGCGTGACGGCGCTCATGGCCAGGGCCACGAGCTCGGCCTCCCGCTTGATCCGCGCCAGGAGGGACGCCGGCGGGGTGACGTATTCGGGCTTGAATTGGAGCTTCGTGGAGGGAAACGCGCGCGCGGCGATGACGAGGTCCTTGCGGACGGTCTCGAGAGCGCCGCCCGACCTCAGCACCTTGACCGTGAGGGGGTACGTCCCCGGCTTGGTCTGGACGTCGATCCCGAGGAAGGCAAAAACGGCCCGGCCCCCCGGCGCCGGCTCGAGCCCCGCGGTCGTGCCAAGGAGAGCCACCTTGGCCGACTTCACGGAGCCGTCGGACTCGAGAAAGACGAGAAGCGGCTCGCCCGGCTGCAGGGCCCGGTAGGCGAGCCGCACGACCGGCCCGGGGGCCGGCATGACAGGCGGGGACGCCGGCGCGGCAGCGAAGAGGACGCCGAGGGCCAGGACGAGCCCGGCGGCCGGGGCGGCGGTCCGTCCGCGCCCTGGCACGGAGAAGCTCATGCCACGGCCCCGTGGGCGTTCTTGCGCAGGACCTTGCCCGGGAGCGTCCCGGTGTGCGTGCCGTTGTCGACGACGACCCGGCCGTTGACGATGACTTTGCGGATGCCTTCCGGATAAACGGCCGGCTCCTTGAAGGTCGCCTTGTCGATGACCCGCTGCGGATCGAACACGCAGATGTCGGCCGCCCAGCCGACCTTGAGCTCGCCGCGGCGGATGAAGCCCATGTGGGCCGCCGGCATGGCCGTCATCTTCCGGATCATCTCCTCGAGCGGCAGGATCTTCTCCTCGCGGATGTACTTGCCCAGGATGCGGGGGAACGTGCCGTAATACCGCGGGTGGGGCCGGCCTTTGCTCAGCAGGCCATACGGAGCGACCGCCTCGCTGTCGCCGCCGACCCCGATATAAGGTTGGGACAGGATCCGCTTCAGGATGTCCTCGTTCCCGTAGAAATCCACCATGTCGACCCGCCCGTTCTCTTCGATGAGCAGGTCGCGAATGACCTCGTAGGGCGGTTTTCCGGCCCGGGACGAAGCCTCGAGGATGTTCATTCCCTCGAGGGGCCGGTTCTTGTCCGTCGCCACTTGAGTGATCAGGACCTTGTCCCACGAGCCGAGGAGCTTCTCCTTGTCCGCCAACGCCGCCCGAAGCCGGGCGTCTAACGCGGGGGACCCCAGCCGGTCGATAAAATCCTTGTTTGTCCCCTCTCTTGCCCACAGGGGGAAGAGAAGCGCCAGCGTCGTGGCCCCCGCGATGTAGGGGTAACGGTCGCAGCGCAGGTCGATCCCGGATCTCCGGGCCTCCTCGAGCTTGGCCATCAGGGCATCGATCTTGGACCAGTACGCCGCGTGGCAGATCTTGAGATGGGAGATCTGCAGGCGGATCCCGGCCTCCCGGGCGATGCGCAGGGCTTCGTCGACAGCCTCGAGCACGGTCACGTCCTCGTTGCGCATGTGGGTCGCGTAGACGCCGCCCGTGGCGGCCGCGACACGGCTGAGCTCGATGAGCTCTTCCGTCGGGGCGAAGCTCCCAGGCGTATATTCCAGCCCTGACGAGAGGCCCAGGGCCCCGCCGGCCATGGCCTCGGCCACGAGGGCCTTCATCCTCTCGAGCTCGGCGGCCGACGCGGGCCGGACGTCGAATCCCATGGCCGCGGCCCTGACGGTCCCGTGACCGACGAACGTCGAGAAGTTCAGGGCCGTGCCGGCCCGTTCGATGTGGGCCAGGAAGCCCTTGATGTCGCGCCAATCGAGCTCATAGCCGCGGTCCTGGGCCGATTGGCCCGCCCGTTCCTCGTTGGTCGCTTCCGTTACCGGGAAGGGCGAGCCGCCGCACTGGCCGCAGACGAGCGTGGTTACGCCCTGCCGGACCGCGCTCTCGGCCTTGGGATTCACGAGGATGTTCGTGTCGGTGTGATCGTGGACGTCGATGAATCCCGGCGAAACGGCCAGGCCCTCCGCCTCGATCACGGCCGCGGCCCGTGAGCGGGCGATCCGGCCGAGGGCCCGGATGGTCCCGCCCGAGATGCCGACATCGCCCCGGAAGGGAGGCCCGCCCGAGCCGTCATAGACCGTCCCGCCGGCGATGAGCACGTCGAGATCGTGGCCCTTGGAGCAGCCCTGGAGGAGCAGGCCGGCGCCCCCGGCGGAGGCGACGGCGACGGTCTGGAGGGCGCTCCGGACGAAAGCCCGTCGGTTGATGCTTTTCATATCGACCGCATCATAGTCAAAAAACCGCCCCGAGTAAATCCGCCCTGCCGACATTTGCCTTCATCCGGGCTTTCTGCTAAATTAGCCCCTTTCCGGGCGCCCGGCGCCCGCAGATTCCCGAAAGGAACGACCCATGGCCGACGAAAAGCAGGAAACGACCCCCAAACGGAAAAAAATGAACGCCCTGACCCTGGCCGAGATCGAGGCCGGGCTCGCCGAGTGCAAGGAGAAACAGGGCGGCTTGGTCTCCAAATACGCCCGCCAGCTCTTGGCCCGCAAGAAGGCCCTCTCCGCCTGACGCCCGGCCCTCCTTCGCCGCCCCTTTTCCCGGCACTTCAAGGACGTGTTGGCATTTCGCCGGATTTCTGCTAAAATGGCCGGGAAAAAATACTAGGAGACATAACAAGCGTGATTAGCAAGGAACAGAAGACGAAGATCGTCAAGGACAATCAGGCCCATCCCGCCGATTCGGGCTCGCCTGAGATCCAGGTCGCCTTGCTGACGGAGCGGATCAACCTGCTCGTTCAGCACTTCGGCGACCACAAGAAGGACTTTCATTCCCGGGCCGGCCTCATGAAGCTGGTCGGGCAGAGAAAGCGGCTCCTCGAGTACATCAAGAAAGACGATGTCGGCCGCTACGGAAAGCTCATCCAGAAGCTCGGCCTGCGCAAGTAGGCCGCGCCTCCAAAGGAACCTCCCATGTCCCACACTATCAGTCTAGAGATCAACAAGCGCTCCCTGTCGATCGAGATCGGCAAGATCGCCAAGCAGGCCGACGGCTCGGCCCTGGTGCGGTACGGCGATACGATGATGCTGGTCACGGCGACCTCCCGCAAGGAGCTCAAGGAAGGCAAGGACTTCCTGCCCCTCATCGTCGATTATCGCGAGAACACGTACGCCGCGGGCAAGATCCCGGGCGGCTTCTTCAAGCGCGAGGGCCGGCCCTCGGAGCGCGAGATCCTGATGGCCCGGCTCATCGACCGGCCCATCCGGCCGCTCTTCCCGGAGGGCTACTTCTACGACACCCAGATCGTCGGCCTGCTCCTTTCGGCCGACCTCGAGAGCGAGCCCGACACCCTCGGCGTCATCGGGGCCTCGGCGGCCCTCTATTTCTCCGACATCCCCTACACGGTCCCGCTCGGGGCCGTCAAGGTCGGCATCGTCGACGGCGCCTACGTCGTCAACCCCACCGACAAGGAGCTCGATCGGAGCCCGCTCAACCTGACCGTCGTCAGCAACGAGCACGGCATCATCATGATCGAAGCGGGGGCGCAGGAGATCGAAGAGGAGAAGATCCTCGAAGGCCTGGCCATGGCCCACGCCGAGAATCAGCGGATCATCCGGGCCCAGAAGGACCTCTTCGCGGCGCTCGGCATCAAGAAGCGCGAGTTCAAAGCTCCCGTGATCGACGCCGAAAAGCTGGCCCAGTTCGAGGCCGAGAACGGCCCGGCCATCCTCGAGGCCATGCAGGTCAAGGGCAAGAAGGCCAGCGAGGCCGCGATGATCGCGGTCCGCGACGCCGCCGTGGCCCGCATCGCCGAGGACAAGCCCGAGGAGAAGCTCCAGGCCAAGACGTTCTTCTATAAGCTCGAGGAGAAGCTCTTCCGCGAGCTCGTCCTGAAGAAGAAGCTCCGCACCGACGGCCGCGGCTTCGACGACATCCGGCCGATCACGGCCGAGGTCGGCCTCCTGACCCGGACCCACGGCTCGGCCCTCTTCACCCGCGGCGAGACCCAGGCCCTGGCCACCGTCACCCTGGGGACCTTCGAGGACGCCCAGCGGCTCGACAGCCTGGGCGAGGAATCGAAGAAGCGGTTCATGCTCCACTACAATTTCCCGTCGTTCTCGGTCGGCGAGGTCGGTTTCCTGCGGGCCCCCGGCCGCCGCGAGATCGGCCACGGCGCCCTGGCCGAAAAGTCCATCCTGCCGGCCATCCCCGATATGGAGACCTTCCCTTACACCATCCGCATCGTCTCCGACATCCTCGAGAGCAACGGCTCCTCTTCGCAGGCCACCGTCTGCGGCGGCGTCCTGGCCCTGATGGACGCCGGCGTGCCGCTGAAGATGGTCGTCGCCGGCATCGCCATGGGCCTCGTTTCCGAGTGCGATGATTACGCCATCCTGACCGACATCGCCGGCCTCGAGGACCATTACGGCGACATGGACTTCAAGATGGCGGGCACCGAGAAGGGCGTCACGGCCATCCAGCTCGACCTCAAGATCGCCTGCGTCACCGTGCCGATGCTGCGGGAGATCATGGCCAAGTCCAAGGCCGCCCGGCTCAAGGTCCTGGCCCGGATGAAAGAGGCCATCTCCGCGCCGCGGCCGGACATCTCGGTCTTCGCCCCGCGCATCCTCATCCTGAACATCAATCCCGAGAAGGTCGGCGAGGTCATCGGGCCCGCCGGCAAGATCATCAAAAAGATCATCAGCCAGACCGGGGCCAAGATCGACATCGAGGAGGACGGCAAGATCCTGATCGCCTCCCCCGACATGTCGGCCGCGGAGGCCGCCAAGCAGATGATCCTCGACCTGACGGCCGAGGCCGAGCTGGGCAAGGTCTACACCGGCAAGGTCGTTCGCCTCGAGGAATACGGCGCCTTCGTCGAGATCATGCCCAACCTCGTCGGCCTGCTGCACATCTCCGAGGTCGCCCCCTACCGGGTCAATAGCATCCACGACGTCCTCCACCTGGGCGACACGGTCACGGTCAAGGTCGTCAACATCGACCCGGCCGACAACAAGATCCGCCTCAGCAAGAAGGCCTGCGAAGAGGGCGGCGGCGAGAACCCCGATTCGACCCCCCGCCCGGAGGCACCACCGCACCGCTACCCCCGCGAGCACAGCCAAGGGGACCGCCGGCCCGGCGGCCGGGACCGGGGTGGGCGCGGCCGATATTGATTTCCCGGGTCTTTGGCCTATAATCGAGAATAGGTCCGTCGCGCCTGAGCGGCGGCCCGGGTGAACGATGTTCCGCACGCACGACCGGCCCGGCTTCACGCTCGTCGAGATGATCATTGCCCTGGCCATCATGGCCGTCCTGGCCCTGGCCGCACTGCCTCTGGGCAAGATGGCCGTCAAACGCCAGAACGAGATCGAGCTGGCGCGCGCCCTGCGGACCCTCCGCGAGGCGATCGACGCCTACAAGAAGATGGCCGACGAGAAGAAGTTCCAGGTCGAAGAGGACACCGAGGGCTATCCCCCCACGCTCGAGACGCTGGTCAAGGGCGTCGAGGTCCAGGACAAGGACTCCTCGGGCAAGGCCGGGGCCAAGAAGACCGTCAAATTCCTCCGCCGCATCCCCCTGGACCCGATGACCAATTCGTATGATTGGGGCCTGCGGTCCTATCAGGACGACTTCGATTCGGACGTCTGGGGAGAGGAGAATGTATACGATGTCTATACGAAGAGTCCGAACACGGCGCTCGACGGGACCAAATACAAGGACTGGTGAGCGCGGCTTCACGCTCATCGAGATCATCATCGTCCTCGGCATCATCGGCCTCCTCATCGGCGTGGCCCTGCCGACCTACAAATCGGCCACGGTCAAGGCCCGCGAAGCCGTGCTCAAGGAGAACCTGTATATCCTCCGCAAGCTCATCGACCAATACGCCCAGGACAAGGGCAAATATCCGGCGTCGCTTCAGGCCCTGGTCCAGGACAGCTACCTCCGGTCCCTCCCGATCGACCCCATGACCCGCCAGGCGGATTGGTTCGAGCAGCGCGAGCAGCCCACGGTCGAAGACCCCATGCTGACCGAGATCCCCGGCGTTATCGACGTCAAGTCCGCCTCGGACCAGAAATCTCCCATCGATGGCTCGCCTTATAACACCTGGTAGCCGCGCCGCCCGGGGCGCCATTCTCATCATCCTGATGATGGCGGTCTTCGTCATCAGCCTCGGCTTCCTCGTGGCGACGCCCCTCTGGCAGACCGAGATCCAGCGCGAGAAAGAGGAGGAGCTCATCTTCCGGGGCCATCAATACGTGGAGGCCGTGCGCATCTTTAACAAGAAGAATCCCGGCCGGTTCCCATCGAGCCTCAAGGACCTGCTCGACAAGAAGTGCATCCGGCGCCTCTACAAGGACCCCATGAGCCGAGACGGCCAGTGGAACGTCATCCTGGCGCCAGCCGGCGCCGGGGGAATGGCTTCGAGCGGCGGCCCCATGGCCGGCAATCCCGCCGGCGGCCAGGCCACCCAGGAGGTCCTGGTCGCCCCTGAGCGGGCCCTGGCGGCCATCAAGAACGCCCGGGTGCTCGGCGTGGTCAGCACGTCGACGGCCAAGTCCATCAAGATCTGGAACGACCAGGAATCGCACGACAAGTGGCTGTTCTATTACGGCATGGACCCCAAGAAGCCGCCCAAAGTCGTGTATTACACCGAGAAACGATGACCGCCGCCGGGGCCACGTCAGGAGGGCTTGACCAGCGGCACGAAGCGGACGCCGAGCAGCGTCCGGCGCTCGAACCCTTTTTTCTCCCGGGTGACCAGGACGAGCTCCTGTAGCTCCGTGCCGACCGGGATGACCATCCGCCCGGACGGAGCCAACTGTTCCTCGAGGCCGGGGGGAATCTGCGCGGCCGCAGCCGTGACGATGATGGCGTCGAAGGGCCCGGCCTCGAGCCAGCCTTGGGAGCCGTCGCCGACGCGATAATGGATATTCGCATACCCGAGGCCTTCGAGGACCGCCCGGGCCCGCCCGGCCAGCGTCTCGACGATCTCGACCGTCCAGACCTCGCCGGCGATCTCGGCCAGGACGGCGGTCTGATAGCCCGAGCCCGTGCCGACCTCGAGGACCTTCTCCCCGCCCCTGAGCCCGAGCGTCTCGGTCATGTAGGCGACAATGTAGGGCTGGGAGATCGTCTGGCCCTGGCCGATCGGCAGGGGCTCGTCGGCGTAGGCCCGGGCCAGCTGTCCCTCGGGAATGAAGAGGTGGCGGGGGACTTTGCCGACGGCCGCGAGCACCAGCGGAGCACGGACGCCGCGGGCCCGGATCTGTGTGTCGACCATCGATCGCCGCTCCCGGGCATGATCGCCGTTCATGGCGGCCCTCCCCTTTTAAGGGCGTGATCAGTACGCGCGCGCGAAAAAGGCCCGGACGTGTCCCGGACGTCCGCAGGCGAGGCACGGCTCGGCCGTGGCGGCTTCGCGGTCATCCAAAGGGATGACCCGGATCGTGGCCATGGTCTCGGCCTTGACCTTCGCCTCGCAGGCGGCGTCGCCGCACCAGGCGGCCCGGACAAAGCCCCGCTTGGTCTCGAGGACGTCCTTGAATTTCGCGTAGCTCGCGGCGTCACGGATGTTCGACTGGAGGAACGCCCGGGCCTGGGCCAGGAGCTCGGCCTGGATCTCGGCGAGGAGGGCCGGGACGCGGGAGGCCAGCCCAGAGAGCGGCACGCTCTCCTTGGCCCGGGTGTCGCGGCGGACGAGGACGGCCTGCCCGGCCTTGACGTCCCGGGGGCCGATCTCGATCCGCAGGGGCACGCCCCGCATCTCGTATTCGGAGAACTTCCAGCCGGGCGTGGCCTCTTCGCGGGCGTCGATCGCGGCGCGAAGGCCCGCGGCCTTGAGCCCGGCCACGACGCTTTCGGCGGTCGGCAGCACGGAGGCCCTCCAGCTGCCGATGGGGATGGGCACGACCATAACCTGGACCGGGGCGATGCGGGGCGGGAAGCGCAGGCCCGAATCGTCGCCGTGGACCATGATCAGGGCCCCGATCGTCCGCGTCGTCATGCCCCACGAGGTCTGCCAGACGTATTGCAGCGTCTGGTTGCGGTCCTCGAACTTGATGTCGAAGGCCTTCGAGAAGTGCTGGCCGAGGTTATGGGATGTGCCCATCTGCAGGGCCTTGCCGTCGGACATCAGGGCCTCGAGGGCGTAGGTCATGGACGCCCCGGCGAACTTCTCGCTGAGCGACTTGCGGCCGGCGAGGACGGGGATGGCCAGCTCCTGCTCGCAGAAGTCGCGGTAAAGGTCGAGGATCTTCAGCGTTTCGGCCTCGCCCTCCTCGGCCGTCTCGTGGCAGGTGTGCCCTTCCTGCCACAGGAACTCGGTCGTCCGCAGGAAGGGCCGGGTGACCTTCTCCCAGCGGACGATGTTGGCCCACTGGTTGATGAGAACGGGCAGGTCCCGCCAGGACTTGATCCACTTGGCGTACATGTGGCCGATGATGGCCTCGGACGTCGGACGGACGGCCAGGCGCTCCTCGAGCTCCTCCTTGCCGCCGACCGTCACCCAGGCGACTTCCGGCGAGAAGCCCTCGACGTGCTCGGCCTCTTTCTTGAGGAACCCTTCCGGAATGAACAGCGGGAAATAGGCATTGACGTGGCCGGCGGCTTTGATCCGCAGATCCAGCCCGCGCTGGATGTTCTCCCAGACCGCGTAGCCGTGCGGGCGGATGACCATCATGCCCTTCATCGGGGTGTAGTCGGCGAGCTCGGCTTTCTGGACGACCTCGACATACCAGCGCGAGAAATCCTCGCTCTTGGGCGTGATCTGCCGGACCTGGCGTTCTGACTCGTTCACGTCATCTCCTTGTGTATGAGCGTCTTAGGATTCTACCGGCCAGGTCCAGAATTGTCAAACGCCCAATATCCCCCGCGGCTTCATCCTTAGGGGTGATTGACCCTCCGGAACGGGCCTGCGATGCTGGGTGCGCCAAGTTCAAAGGAAAAGGAAATCGTTATGCTGAGCAGGACCACCTGGGAGTCCAGGCCGCTCCGGCGTCGCCCCGCAGAGCGGGGTTTCAAACTTGCCCTGCCCATGAGCGTCGAGGGCCCGGATCCGAGCGGCGCCTTCTTCCGCGAGGACACGACGCTGACGTTCATGAGCCACCAGGGCGCCCTCTTCCCGCTCGGGAACCCCGTCGCCTTGGGCTCCCGCTTGAAGCTGTCCATTGCCCTGCCGCCCAAGCTCGGGGAAGGACGGACCCTGACGCTCGTCGTCAAAGGGACGATCGTCGACGTCGACAACATCGACGGGGACGGCCAGGCCCCCCAGGTCGCCCTTCGGCTGGAGTCCCGCTACATCATCCAGGCGGACGCGGCGTGACCCTGAACTATTCACGAATCGAGACGGCCCGGATGCAAGGCCCCGAAGGGTGAAATAGCCGAAAGAATTCTTTGTTTCAGATATCTACCAGACACGCCGCTCCGAGTCACTCCGCGGCGCATCTGGGCCTCCGCTCCCTTCGGTCGCTACGGGTAGCCCCTGGCGGTGAGAGGAGCGGGCCGAATATGACCCCTCGATTCCCCATCAAAAGCGATTCCGCCTGGCGGCAAGAACTGTGAAAATGACGGACGACATGGACATCGCCAAATCTCTTCATGATCCCTCCCCCCAAAGCGCGGCCAGGGCCGGAAAGAGGGAGCGCTCCTTCGAGCTCTCTCTTCCGGCCTTGGTCAGGGGCCTGGACGCCGGCGGACGGAAGTTCGAGGAAAAGACCTCGGTCTGCGGCATCAGCGCCCAGGAGGTCTCCCTGCGCCTCAAGGCCAAGCTCATGATCGATTCCCGGCTGACCCTGTTCCTCGACGTCCCCCGGACCCTCATTCTCGAGAGCCCGCTGCGCCTGGTCCTTTCGGGGGCGGTCGTCTATGTCCGCCTCGAGGAGAAGCCCGACAAGACCCAGTTCATCGTCGTCCGGTTGGACCGCGGCTTCCGTCTTCACCCGAACAGCGTCCCCGCCTGAGCCCCGTCTCACCCCCCCTCACCCCCCCTGCTTGACAAGCCGGCGACGAATGACTTATGATGCCGACGGCCTGATGGATAAGCCGCCCAAATCCCCAAGACCTCCCAAAGAGGACGAGACAGGTACTATGGAGAAAAAGAAAGCCCCCGCCCCGCCTGCGCCCGAAGCGCCGAAGATCTCGCTGCTTGTCTTTTGCCCATCGGACATCATCCTCGCGGGCATCCTGCGCGCGCTCGAGGCCGACCCGGAACTGGAGATCCTGAACATCGAGAAGAACACCATCGAGTCGTTCATGGACTCGATCAAGAAGCTCCGGCCCCAGGTCATCCTCTTCGCCCACATGGAGGCCCTCCCCAACCTTCGCGAGATCTGCAAGGCCATCCGCGAGATCTCCAAGTCCCAGGGCGCGGGCCGCTCCGAGCTGCTCCTGCTCGGGAGCATCCCGGCCCACGAGGAGATCGTCAACCTCATCAATGCCGGCGCCCGCGGCTATTTCGACCTCAACGACGCCTCGACCCAGCTGCCGGAAGCGGCCCGGGCCGTCCACAAGGGCGAGATCTGGCTGCCGCGGGACAAGATGTCGAGCATCATGGACCGCATCATCTCCGTCGTCGGCCGCGAGCTCAAAGAGAAGACCCTCGACCAGCTCACGCCGACCGAGTTCCAGGTCCTGCGCCTGATCGGCCAGGGCAAGAGCAACGACGACATCGCCGAGCTGATGTTCATCAGCAAGAATACGGTCCGGTCCCACATCAAGAGCATCTACGCCAAGCTCGACACGCACAGCCGTCTCCAGCTGGCGCTCTATGCCATCAATTCGGCCCTCTTTTAATGCGAGGAAACGAGGACGCCCATGACTAAGACCGCCGCTCCCAAAAAGAAAAGGACCAAACCCGTTCCCGAGGACCTGGAGATCAACCGCCGCCGCGAGTGGCGCTTCGAATTCCCCCTGGGCACCTGGATCGAAGGCAGCCTCGCCGACGGCGCCAAGTTCAAGGAGGAGACGCACCTCGAGAACATCTCCTCCGGCGGAGCCTATTTTACCCTGGACTCCGGGGTCGTCGTCGGGTCCAAGCTCAACCTCTTCATCGATCTGCCCGAGAAGTTGGCCGACGGCCGGAAGCTGAAGATGCGCATCGGCGGCATCACCGTCCGTCTGGAGAAGCCCGACAAGCTGTCGAAGCGCCAGGGCGTCGCCGTCCGGTTCAGCGATGACATGTTCAAAGTCGTCCCCGTCAAAAAAGACGCCAAGACGACCAAAAAGAAATAGGATCCTCCGGGTCGCCCTGACCGGAGGGATCGCCTGCGGCAAGTCTGTCGTCGCCCGCCTGCTCGCCGCCAAAGGCTGCATCGTCTATTCCGCCGACGAGACCGCCCACGCGCTGATGCGGCCGGGACGCCCCGCCTACCGGAAGATCGTGGCCCGCTTCGGCCGGTCCATCCTGCGGCCGGACCGGACGATCGACCGACGCTCCCTCGGGGCCAGGGCCTTCACCGATCCGAAGGCACGCCGGTTCATCGATAGGACGGTCCATCCGCTCGTCCTGGCCGACCAGGAAAAGGCGGTCCGCCGGCTCGAGCGCGAAGGCCGGGCCTGGATCTTCGTCGTCGAGGCCGCGCTGACGGTCGAAGCCGGCTACGCCGGGCTCTTCGACCGCGTCGTCGTCGTTCATTGCCGCAAGGCCGATCAGGTCCTGAGGCTGCGCCGGCGAGACGGGATCACCCGGACCGCGGCCCTGCGCAAGATCGGCGCGCAAATGCCGGTCCGGGAGAAGCTCGGCCACGCCGATTATGCCGTCGACGCGTCCGGAACCCTGGCCTCGACGGTCGAACAGACGGAACGGCTCTACGCGCAGCTCGTCCGCGACGCCGAGTTGAAAAGACTGGGCCGGGTCTGACTTTTTAGGTTCTCGGGCCTGTCCTCACGGGATAGTCGTCAGCACCTGGGCCGATCGCCGGGGAAAGCTAAAAAGCCAGATCTGGCCCCGTCTGGGTTTAAGCGGGCTTGGACTTGGAGAGGAGTGACTTGAGCTCCTGGCCGGGGCGGAACTTGATCCGCTGGCCCTTTTCGATGCGGATCTGCTTCTGACGACGGATATCGCGACCGAACCCCGTCTTCTTGGCCACGACCTTGAAGCTCCCGAAGCCGCGGATCTCGACCTTCTGTTTGTTGGCGAGGGCTGTCTTGAGCGACTCCAGAACGGCCTCGACGATCGACAGGGACTTGGCCCTGTTGAACTCGGTCTTCTTCTCGATCGCCAAGGCGATATCGTTCTTGATCATCGGAATCACTCCTTACGGAAAAGCGAATACTATATTTAATTTATTGAAAATAAAAAGTCAAGCCTGAACATGCCAGGCCGCCGCGGATTGACTTGCCGCCGGTCCGTTCTTATAATGAAGGTACAGTGAAGGGTAAGATCCTCCTCGCGTTCGTCCTGCTGGCGCCGCTCTGCGCCTCAGCCCAGGTCATCAAGATCACGGTCAACGCGCCCATCCACCCGGTCACCTCCGAATACATCGTTCAGGCCATCGACCAGGCCGACCGCGACCGCGCCGACCTCGTCCTCCTGACCCTGGACACGCCCGGCGGGCTCGACTCGTCCATGCGCGAGATCATCTCCAAGATCGTCAACGCCCGGACGCCTGTCGCGGCCTTCGTCGGGCCGGGCGGGGCCCGGGCCGCCTCGGCCGGCTTCTTCATCGCCCTGGCCTGCGACGTCTTCGCCATGGCCCCCGGCACGAGCACCGGCGCCGCCCACCCGGTCGGCCTGTCGCTCACCGGCCAGAACATGGACGAGACGATGGCCGAAAAGGTCACCAACGACGCCGCGGCCTTTATCCGCTCGATCGCCGAGAAGCGGGGCCGCAACGTCCGCATGGCCGAGGACGCCGTCCGCAAAAGCCTCTCTTACACCGAGCAGGAGGCTCTCGCCGGCGGGCTCATCGACTTCGTCGTCAACTCCCCCGCCGAGCTCATCGCCCGCCTCGGCGGGCGGACGGTCAAGCGCTTCGATGGCACGACCCTGACGCTCGCCCTCGTCGGCAAGCCCGTGGCCGAACGGCCCCTGACCTTCCGGCAGCGCTTCCTCCTGACCATCGCCAACCCCAACCTGGCCTTCATCCTGCTCATGATCGGCCTTCTCGGACTGTACTTCGAGTTCAGCCATCCCGGGGCCATCCTCCCCGGCGTCCTGGGCGGCATCTGTCTCCTGCTGGCGGTCTTCGCCTTCCAGATCCTGCCCATCAACTACGTCGGACTGGGCCTGATCCTGCTGGCCATCATCTTGTTCATCCTCGAGATCAAGGTCCAAAGCTTCGGCATGCTGGCCGTCGGAGGCATCATCGCCATGGTCATCGGCGCCCTCATGCTCATCAAGGCGCCTATCCCCGAAATGAGGCCAAGCCTGATGTTCGTCCTTCCCGTCGTCATCGCGGTATCCGCCATCGTCCTTTTCCTTGTGACCCTCGTCTTCAAGGCGCACGCCCGCAAAGCCGTGACCGGCCGCGAGGGCATGATCGGCGAGATCGGCACGGCCCGGACCGACCTCTCCCCCGCCGGAACGGTCTTCGTCCACGGCGAGCTCTGGGAGGCCGAATCGGAGACGCCGATCCGTGCCGGCGAGCCGGTCAAGGTCCTTGATGTCCGCGGCCTTAGGATCCGGGTCTCGAAAGTCTGATAAGGAGGCATCCATGTCATCTCTGCTGACCCTTCCCCTCATCGTCATCTGCATCGTCGTCCTGTATTTCCTGAATTCGATCAAGGTCCTTCGGGAATACGAGCGCGGCGTCATCTTCCGGCTCGGCCGGCTCCTGTCCCGCCCCAAAGGCCCCGGCATCATCCTCGTCTTCTCGCCAATCGACCGCATTGTCCGGATCAGCCTCCGGCTCATCACCATGGACATCCCGCCGCAGGACGTCATCACCAAGGACAACGTCACCGTCAAGGTCAACGCCGTCCTCTATTTCCGGGTCATCGATCCGCTCAAGTCGGTGATCGAGGTCCAGGATTACCTCTACGCGACCTCCCAGCTGGCCCAGACGACCCTGCGCAGCGTCCTCGGCCAGGTCGCCCTCGACGACCTCCTGTCCGAGCGCGAGAAGCTCAACGCCCGTCTCCAAGAGATCATCGACCTGCAGACCGAGCCCTGGGGCATCAAGGTCCAGCTGGTCGAGATGAAACAGGTCGATCTGCCGGAGAACATGATCCGGGCCATCGCCCGCCAGGCCGAGGCCGAGCGCGAGCGCCGGGCCAAGGTTATCCACGCCGACGGGGAATACCAGGCCGCCGGGAAGCTGACCCAGGCCGCCGACATCATCTCCCAGAACCCGCAGGCCCTGCAGCTCCGCTTCCTCGGCACGCTGACGGAGATCGCCACCGAGAAGAACTCGACCATCGTCTTCCCGCTGCCCCTTGAGCTTTTTCGGGCCTTCACCTATGATAAGGGCCAGGAGAAAAAACAGAGCTGATGGCCAACAAAGATTTCCGGGAGATCCAGGTCTCGAGCAGCCTGCTCGTCATCATCTTCCTCGGCGTTCTCGCCCTGGGCGTGTTCATCTTCCTGCTCGGCGTTTCGGTCGGCAAACGCCAGGTCGCCGCCGCCCCGACGGAGGTCGTCACCCAGCAGATCCCTGAACCGATCAAGGAGCCGCCGGTCAAGCCGACGCCTTCCGAGACGGTGAACGATATCATGGGGACGGTGACCCCGGCGGCGCCGGCCGCGTCCCAAGCCGCGCCCGGATCCGAGAACCCGGCCGCGAAGCCCGAGGCCAAAGAGACGGCCGCGGACAAGGCCGCGACCCAGGCGGCCAAGCCGCCGGCCGAAACGAAGAAGGCGCCGGTTACAGACCCGGCGGCAGCCGGCCTGTATTATGTCCAGGTCGCCGCCTACACGGAAAAAGCCCAGGCCCAGGCCGCCGCCGACAAGTATCGCAAGCAGGGCTATCCCTCCGTCGTGTCCGGTCCCAAGCCTTCGGACACCAAGACCTGGTACCGGGTCCGCCTGGGGGGGTACGCCTCCAGGGACCGGGCCGTCAGCCTGCTCGCCAAGCTGAACGCCGCGGCCGGCAAGAAGACGGATTTCCGCGTCGTCCAGGACTGACCTCCCCGGAACTCCGCGAAGGACGAAAGCCATCATGACACCTGTCGACAACAAGAGCCTCGACCTCAAGACCCGCCTCAACGACCTCTTCGCCAAGATCGAAGAGGTCCGAGGTTTTCTTTGACCTCGATCACAAGGCCACCGAGCTCGAAACGATCAACGCCCGCCTCGCGATGCCTGAAGTCTGGCAGGACCAGAAGACCTCCCAGTCCCTTCAGCAGAAGAAGAAGCTCCTCGAAAAAGACATCCAGTTCTTCAAGCGCATCCAGGGCCAGAAAGAGGAGCTCGAGGTCTTGATGGAGCTTGCGGCCGAAGGCGAGAGTGTCGACGCCGACATCGAGGCCGGCCTGGACCGTCTCGATAAGGACCTCCAGGAGGCCGAGCTCCGGGCCCTGTTCTATGACGCGGACGACCCTCGCAACGCGATCCTGACGATCCATCCCGGCGCCGGCGGCACCGAATCGCAGGATTGGGCCCAGATGCTGTTCCGCATGTATCTCCGCTACGCCGAGCGGCGGGGCTTCAAGGCCGAGATCCTCGATCAGCAGCCCGGCGAGGAAGCGGGCCTGAAGAGCGCCACCGTCCGCGTCGAGGGCGACTACGCCTTCGGCGACCTGAGCCAGGAGACGGGCGTCCACCGCCTGGTGCGCATCTCCCCCTTCGACGCCGCCAAGAGGCGCCACACCTCGTTCGCGGCCGTCTTTGTCTATCCCGATGTCGATGAGGACATCCAGATCGACATCAACCCGGACGACCTGCGGATCGACACCTATCGCGCGTCGGGGGCCGGCGGCCAGCACGTCAATCGGACCGATTCGGCCGTCCGCATCACCCACATCCCGACCGGCATCGTCGTCCAGTGCCAGAACGAGCGCTCCCAGCACAAGAACAAGGCCATGGCCATGAAGATCCTCAAAGCCCGCCTCTACGAGCTCGAGAAAACGAAGCAGAACGAGAAGATGGAAAAGCTCGAGGACACCAAGTCCGACATCGCCTGGGGGAACCAGATCCGCTCTTATGTCCTCCATCCTTACCGCATGATCAAGGACTTGCGCACGCGCGTCGAGACGGGCGATACCGACCGCGTCCTCGACGGCGATCTTGACGAATTCATCAAGGCCGCCCTTGTCCTGCGCAAGAGATCGTCAAGACCTGTTTAGGAGGGAATCGGCCATGACCTCTGACGACGAAACGAAAAGCCCCCACCGACCCGACGAAACGGCCGGCGGGCCCGAGTTCCTGCCGCCCATCGAGTTCAGCTCCATCATCATTCTCATGTACTTCCCGGCGCTTGTCGAGCTCGGCCTGGTCGAGGACCCGGCGACGGGCGAGCGGGCGGAGAACCTGGGCTTGGCCAAGCGGAACATCGACCTCCTCGACCTGCTCCGGGACCGGACCAAGGGCAACCTCGAGGGCGAAGAGCAGAAGTTCCTGGACGGCGTCCTGGACCAGCTCAAGCTGGCCTACCTCAAGAAGGCCGAGATCGTCAAGATGTAGGCCATGGTCGTCACCCGCGGCCTCAATGATCCCCGCCTCCGAGCGCGCCCGGCGGCTGTGGCCATCGGAAACTTCGACGGCCTCCACCTCGGCCACCAGAGGATCCTGTCCCGGCTCTGCCGGCTGGCCCGCCGGCGCGGCCTTCGCTCTCTCGTTCTGACCTTCGAACCCCACCCGGAGAGGGCCCTGGGCAAACGGTCCGTCCGGATGATCGACACCCCGGCCCAGCGCCTGGCCCGGCTGCGCGGCACCTGCGTCGACGCCGTCGCGGTCATCCCGTTCGACCGCCGCTTCTCCCGCCTCACGGGGCCGGTCTTCGTGGAGGGGGTCCTGAAGGGCCGTCTTGGGGCCCGCGAGATCGTCGTCGGACGGGGTTTCCGCTTCGGCCGGGGCCGCGGCTCGGACACGACGACGCTCAAGGGCCTCGGCCGCGGGGCCGGGCTCGGCATCCACATCGTGAAGCCCGTCGTCCTCGATGGCCTGACCGTGAGCTCGACCGCCGTCCGCTCCCTGCTCGGGCGCGGCCTGGTCGTCGAGGCCGCCCGGCTGCTCGGCCGGCCGTATGAGATCCAAGGCCGCGTCGTGCCGGGCGAGCGACGCGGCCGGCTGCTCGGCTTCCCCACCGCCAACCTCGAGACCGCGAACGAGATCCTCCCCGAGGGCGTGTTCATCACCGAGACCGTCCGCGGCCGGACGGTCTACCGGTCGGTCACGAGCGTCGGCACCAACCCGACATTCGGCCCCCACCCGCTGACGGTCGAGACGCTTCTCCTCGACTTCCGGGGTTCGCTCTACGGTACCGGGATCACGGTCCGGTTCCTCCGCCGGATCCGCCCGGTCCGCGCGTTCCGCGATGCCGCCGCTCTCACCGGCCGGATCCGCCGCGACATCGAGGACGCCCGCTCCTGGTTCGGCCGTCGGGATTGACATTTTCCGGCGGATTAGGCATTTTCAAGGGGCAGACATCATCTCCGAGGAGGCCAAGATGGACGAGAAGACCAAAGCCCGCATCATGGATGCGACCAAGATCCGCCGCGTCCTGGCGCGGGTCGCCACCGAGATCATCGAACGCAACCGGAACCTCAAGAGCCTGGTGATCGTCGCCGTCAAGCCCCGGGGCCTGGCCATCGGCAAACGCCTGGCCCGCCAGATCAACGAGCTCGAGGGCGTCGAGGTCCCCGTCGGCCTCCTGGACTATGCCCGCTATCGGGATGATCGGCCCGCCCCGCCGGCCAAAGAGACCCTCTACAGCGCCGGGCTGGGCTTTCCCGTCGCCAAAAAGAACGTCCTTCTCGTCGACGACGTCCTGATGACCGGCCGGACCATGAGGGCGGCCATGGATGCCCTGATTGACCGCGGCCGCCCGCTCTCGATCCAGCTCGCCGTCCTCGTCGACCGCGGCCATCGGGAGCTCCCGATCCGGCCGGACTTCTCGGGCAAGGTCCTACCGACCTCCCACCGGGAAAAGGTCCGCGTCCGGCTCAAGGAGACCGACGGCAGCGAAGAGATCGTCATCTCCGAGCCGGTCCGCATCGGGGCTGCGAAAAAATGATCCTCCTCCGCGGCGGCCGCGTCGTCGATCCCTCCCAGGGCCTTGACGGTCCCTGCGACGTCCTCATCGACGGGGACCGCATCGCGGCGGTCGCCCCGGACCTGCGGGCGGCGGGGGCCGAAGAGATCGACCTCCGCGGCCTCGTCGTCGTCCCCGGCCTCATCGACATGCACGTCCATCTGAGGGAGCCCGGTGACGAAGCCAAGGAGACCATCCTGACCGGCGTCCGGGCGGCGGTCCGCGGGGGATTCACGACGGTCTGCGCCATGCCCAACACCCGCCCGGTCAACGACCGGCCGGAAACGACCGCGTTCATCCTCGCCAGGGCCCGGGAGGCCGGACTGGCCAACGTCCTGCCGATCGCCGCGATCACCGCAGGATCGGCCGGCCGCGAGCTCGTCGATATGGCCGCCCTCGCGGCGGCGGGGGCGGTCGCCTTCTCCGACGATGGCCGTCCCGTTCCGGACGACGCGGTCATGCGGCGGGCCCTCGAGACGGCGACGCGGGCCGGCCGGCTCGTCATCGACCACTGCGAGGACAGGTCGCTCGCCGGGAACGGCGCCATCAACGCCGGCCCGGTCGCCGCCCGCCTGGGGATCCCCGGCATCCCGAACGCGGCCGAGGATGCGCTGGTCGCCCGGGACATCCGGTTAGCCGAAGCCACGTCCACCCGTGTCCATATCGCCCACGTCTCGACCGCCGGCGCGGCCCGGCTGGTCGGCGAGGCCAAGGCCCGCGGCGTCAGGATCTCCGCCGAAGCGACGCCCCACCACCTGCTTCTCACCGAAGACGATCTCGTGTCCGGCGATCCGGACTTCAAGATGAATCCGCCGCTGCGGTCGGCGGCGGACCGCGCCGCCGTTGTCGAGGCCCTGCGCGCGGGGCTCATCGATGTCATCGCGACCGACCATGCCCCCCACACGGCCGCCGAGAAGGCCCGGGGACTGGCTGAGGCCCCGTTCGGCATCGTCGGACTGGATACCGCCGTTTCCCTCATCCTCGACCGGTTCGTCCGCCCCGGTACGATCTCCCTGGCCCGCTTCGTGGAGCTCCTCGCCGCGGGGCCGGCCCGTCTCCTCGGCCTCGCGCGGAAAGGCCGCCTCGCGCCCGGGGCCGACGCCGACCTGACCGTCCTCGATCTGGACCTCCCGGTCACGGTCGATAAGGACCGCTTCGAATCCAAGGGCCGGAACACGCCCTACAACGGCTGGAAGCTCCGCGGCGGCCCGGTCAGGACCATCGTCGCCGGCCGAAGCGTCTATCCCTTCGACGAGAGGAGCCGCGGGTGCCCCCCAAAGCGCTAGATCCCAAGAAGCTCGAGCGTCTCGAAAAGGCCGCCGGCCATGGCTTCACGGACCGGCGCCTGCTCGAAAAGGCGCTGACGCACAGCTCGCACGCGTATGAAGCCAAGCCGGAATCCCCGGAGGACAACGAGCAGCTCGAATTCCTGGGCGACTCGGTCATCGGGCTCATCGCCGCCGATTTCTTCCTCAGGGCCTTCCCGGAGCGGAGCGAGGGCGAGCTCTCCAAGCTCAAGGCCTCGGCGACAAGCACGCTGGCCCTGGCCCATCTGGCCAAAGCCATCAGGCTCGACAAGACGGTCCTTCTCGGCCGGGGCGAGGAAAAGAGCGGCGGCCGGAAGAAGCTCTCCATCCTGGCCGGGGCCTTCGAGGCCCTGACGGGGGCCATCTACCTCGACGGCGGCTTCGAGGCGGCCCGGAGCTTCATCAGCGGGCTTCTCGGCTCGTCCCTGAAGCCCATCAAGTCGGATTCGCAGACCATCAGCAACGCCAAGTCCGCCCTCCAGGAGCTCTGCCAGAAATCGGGGCTGGCGACTCCCCTGTACCGCCTCGTTTCGGAGAAGGGGCCGGCCCACCGCCGGACCTTCCTCATCGAGGTCAGCCTGGGGGACAGGGTCGTGGCCAAGTCGAAGGGCGGCTCGAAGAAGGCCGCCGAGCAGGCCGCGGCCGAAAAGGCGCTGCGCTCCTATTTCGGCCGGAAGATCAAGAGGCTCTCGCCCGAAGCCTTCCTCATCGAAGCCGACGAGCTCGACCGGCCCTGACGCGCCGCCGTCCCCGCTAGGGCCCCATCAAGACCGCGATGGGCTTCAGGGCCGACACGTTCTGGCAGACGATCCGGATGACGGCCGTCAGCGGCACCGACAGGATCATGCCGGGGACCCCCCACAGCCAGCCCCAGAAGAGCAGGGAAAAGAAGACGAGCAGCGGACTGAGGCCCAGGCCGCGGCCCATGAGCCGGGGCTCGATGATGTTGCCGAGGATGTTGTCGAGGCCGGTGGTGATGACCAGGATCCAGAAGGGCGTCCAGAGGGTCCCGAACTGGAAGAAGGCGAAGCCGACGCGCAGCACGGTGGCGATGACCGAGCCGATGTTCGGGATGTAATTCAGCAGGAAGGCGATGAGACCGAAGAGGAAGGCGAAATCGACGCCGAAGATCTCGAGGACGACCCAGACCATGAGCCCGTTGCCGATCCCGACCGCGGTCTTGATGACGAGGTATCTCTGGACCTGGCTGTTGATCCGGACGAGGATGCCGCGGATCCGTCCGGCGCTGGCGCCTCCGGCGGCTTTGGCCAGCTTCGCTTCGAGGCGCCCCCGGCCGGCGACGATGACGACCAGGAACACGAAGAGGAGCAGCAGCTTGCCGAGGACGCCGAAGAACGGCCCGATGGCCTTGACGATCAGCCTCCCCGCTCCGGCCAGGTCCATCTGGCTCATGACCGAGGTCAGGTCGATCTTGAGACGGCCCGCGCTTTCGCCCAACATGCGGTTGATGTCGGCCAGCCGCTCCTGGTATTTCGGGAGCTCGGCCACGAACGACTTGCCGGTCGTATAGACCAGGACGCCGCTGAGATACAGCGCAACAAAGGCCCCGACCAGTACGATGGCCACCGCCCAGGGCTTCGGGCAGCGGCAGCGGGTCAGGAAGGTCAGGGCCGGGTCGATGATGTAGGAGACGAAAACGGCCAGAATGAACGGGATGAGGACGGGCCGGGCCAGTTTGAGGATGACACCGACCGTGAACAGGAAGACCGCGGCCAGGGCCGTCTTGACGAATTTGTCGTCGGTCATGCCCGGCCTACCCAGAGCGACCGAAGGGAGCGGAGGCCAGATGCGCAGCAGAGCGACCCGTAGCCGCGCATCTGAGAAATATCTGGGAAAAGCGCTTTTCGCATGATCTCACAGAATCGGGCCTCGCATCTGAGGGGCCGCCTCGATCCGTGAATGATCCAGGCAACGGGACGGATGGCTTGACGCGAGGGCCGCGGTCATCGCCTGAAGGAGCGACTGGCCGGCCGCCTCGAGGCCGTCGGGGACGCGCATCGCGCCGCACAGGACGGCTCCGACCCGGCCTGCGAAAAGGCTCTGGCCGTAGCGGTTCCGGGCGTGGACGCCGAGCGGCAGCTCATCGACGGTCTGCTTGTCCGCGGCCAGCGCCGCCAGGAGCTTCCCCAGCATGTCCCGGGCGCCCTGCTCCGAGCCGGCATCGATGAAGAACCCCTCCAGGTCCTTGCCGCCCGACTTGTAGGTTGCGACGTAGCCGTCGTGGAGGAACTCATAGCCCATGAAGTTCTTCTTGACGTATCGTTCGCTCCGCGCGACGAGGTTGTCCTTGGGGAAGGCCCGCACGAGCGGCGGCAGCTCCCCGTCCGGCTTGATGGCCGCGGCCACCTTGGCGCCGAAACCGGCCAGCGTCGCCTCGGTCGCCGCATCCAGGCCGAAGGCGAGCATCTTCACGTAGTAGCGGCCGGCGAGGATGTTCATCGACTCGCCTTCCACATAGCCGAGGTCGCCCAGGTTCGCGACCTTGTTCTCCGGGTAGCGCTCGGCGGCGAAGATGCCGAAGGCATTGAGGGGCAGGCCCATGTCGTAGATCTCGAGGGTCAGCGTGGCCTTGGCGTCCGTCTTCTCGAAGTCGGCGACGACGAGCTCGCGGAAATCATAGCTCAGGTAGCTCTCGGCCGCACCGTCGATGTATTCGAAGAGGTCGTCGGGGAAAAAGCTCCGCGGGGCCTCCGCGAGCGTCCAGCCGGCCGGCTTGGGGACGAGCACGGCTAGGTCGGCGCTGCCGGCTCTCGCTTGGGAAAGAGCGGCCGCGGGGGCGACAAGGCAGAGGAGCGTCAAAGCGGCAGAGGCCGTCCACGCTCTCCCGGGCAGGGCACGTTTCATGATCAGCCTCCAGGCGGGATCCGTTCCAGAAGTATCATATCGGAGGGCCCGGCCGCTGGCAAGCTGGCTCCGTTGACAGGTCCGGACAAAAAGACCATCATGGTTCAAAGATGGCCAAGCCTCGTGTCGTCGTCGTCAGGTCCGCCAAGGGCTGGGCGGCGGGGGGGGATCCCGACCCGGCCCTGATCACCCGGATGTTCGCCCGCGGCTTCGCTCTGCTCGACGGGGCGAGCGACGGGAAGGCGGCCGCGGCGGCGCTCTTCCGGCCCGACGACCGGATCGGCATCAAGGTCAACACCATCGGCGGCCGGGCGCTCAGCACGCGGCCCGAAGTCGCGACCGCCCTGGCCGGGTGGCTCGCGGCGAACGGTCCGGCGGCGAAGAACCTCTTCGTCTGGGACCGGACGACGCGCGAGCTGAAGAGCGCGGGTTTCGCGCCCGCCGCGGACCGGAACGGCGTCAAGGTCTTCGGCACGGACACGGAGGGCGTCGGCTATGCGGAGGATCTCGTCTCTCACCTGAACGTCGGCAGCCTGTTCTCCAAGATCCTGACCGAATTCGTCACGGCCTCGATCAGCCTGGCCATCCTGAAGGACCACGGCCTGGCCGGGATCACGGCCGGCATGAAGAACTATTTCGGCGCCATCCACAACCCCAACAAGTACCACGACGGGCACTGCGATCCCTATGTGGCCGAGGTCTTCGACGCGCCCCCGGTCAAGTCGCGGCACCGGCTGACGATCCTCGACGCCCTGGTCGTGCAGTTCCATAAGGGCCCCGCCTACCACGCGCGGTGGGCCGCGCCCTACGGCGGGCTCGTCTTCAGCCGCGACCCCGTCGCGGCCGACGCTGTCGGCTGGGACATCATCGAGCGTCTCCGGGCCTCGGCCGGCCTGCCGACCCTCAAGGACGAGGGCCGGGCCCCGGGTTACCTGGCGACGGCCGAGCGGATGGGCTTGGGCCGGGCCGACCTCGCGGCCGTTGAAACGGTCGAGGAGGCGGTCGCATGAACCGCCGCGGCTTCTTCCGGCAGGCGGCAGGGGCGGGCCTCGTCCTCGGCACGGGCCTGCCCGGTCTCGGCCGGAGCCTGGCCGCCGCCGGCGCGGCGCCGAATCTCTCCCACGTCGAGGCCCGCTACTACGTGAAGCTCCCCGACCGGGAGATCGAGTGCCGGCTGTGCCCCCGGCTCTGCCGTCTCGGCGACAAGGAGCGGGGCTACTGCGGCGTCCGCGAGAACGACGGCGGCACCTATTACACGCTGGTCTACGGCAAGGTCTGCAGCCTCAATATCGACCCGATCGAGAAGAAGCCGTTCTATCACGTCCTGCCGGGACGGACGGCCCTTTCCCTAGCCACGGCCGGCTGCAACGTGAACTGCAAGTTCTGTCAGAACTGGGAGATCGCCCAGGTCCGGCCGGAACAGGTCGAGGCCTATGATCTTTCCCCCGGCGATGCGGCGGCCCGGGCCGCGGCGGCGTCCTGCCCCTCGATCGCGTTCACCTACACCGAGCCGACCGTCTTTTTCGAGTATATGGTCGATACGGCGGCGCAGGCCAGGCGGCGCGGCGTTCGGAGCCTCGTTGTCACGAGCGGCCACATCAATCCCGAGCCGCTCGGCGAGCTGCTCGGCGTCGTCGAGGCCGTCAAGGTCGATCTCAAGGGCTTCACCCAGGACTTCTACACCCAATACGTCCGCGGCGAGCTCAAGCCCGTGCTCGAGACCATCCGCGCCGTGGCCAAGTCGAAGGCCTGGCTCGAGATCGTCGCCCTTCTCATCCCCACTTTGAACGACCGGATGGACCTCATCCGGGAAATGTGCCGCTGGATCAAAGGAGAGGCCGGCGAGGACGTGCCGGTGCACTTCACCCGCTTCCAGCCGATGTACCTGATCAAGAACCTGCCCCCGACCCCGGTCTCGACGCTCGAGGCGGCGCGCCGCATCGGTCTCGAGGAAGGGCTGCGCTTCGTTTACGTCGGCAACGTCCCCGGCCACGAAGGCGAGAACACCTACTGCCCCGGCTGCGGCCGGGTCGTGATCGCCCGCACGGGCTACAGCGTCGACACCGCCGGTCTCAAGAAGGGAAAGTGCGCGGCATGCGGCACGGCGATACCCGGTCTCTGGACCTGAGACGGTCTCTGCCTCCCTTCCTTCTCGGTTTCCTGGCCGTGGCCTTCCAGGCCTATCTGCTGCGTGAATTCGGCGCCGCCTTCTACGGCAACGAGCTCATCTTCGGCCTTTTCCTCGGCTCGTGGCTCTTCTGGGGCGGCGTCGGCAGCCTCGTCAGGCCGCCGGCGGAGCCCGGCGCATCAGAGCGGCGGCTCGCCGCGATCTATAGCTGGGCCGTCGTTCTCTTTTTCGCCGGCCTTATCGCCCTGCGCTTCTCCCACAGGATCCTGGGGATCCTGCCGGCCGAGCTCGCCGGCCTCGTTCCCGCGTTGGGCTTCGCCTTCGTTCTCAGCCTGCTCCTGAATCTCCCGCTGGGCCATTCGTTCGGGCTGAACGCCGCCCTCCATCCCGGCGGAGCCGGCGCCGTCTACGTCCTCGAATCCGCCGGGGCCACGGCCGCGGGCCTGGCCGTCCACTTCGGGCTCGTGCCACGTCTCTCCAACTGGCAGGGCGCGGCCCTGGTCGGGGCTTTGGCGACGGCGGCGATCCTGTCCGCAATGAGGCCGGCCCGGTCCCGCGTCCTTCTCGCGGCGGCTCTGGTCGTGGCGGCCGGCATCGCCGCTTTCGACCGTCCGGCGCAGAGGGAGGCCTGGAAGCCTCTCCGTTTGATCGAGTCCGAGGACACCCCTTATGGAAAGCTCCAGGTCATCCGCACCGAGGAACAGGTCACGCTGTTCGACAACGGCCTGGCCCTCTTTTCCGATCCGGCGCTCGGCGCCGCCGAGGAGTCGGTCCATTTCGCTCTCCTGCAGCGCACCGGCCCCCGGCACGTTCTGCTCGTGGGAGGCGGCCTGAGCGGCGGGGCCGCCGAAGCCTTGAAGCACATCGGGGTCCGCGTGGATTGCGTCGAGATCGACCCCGCTGTCATCCGCCTGGCGAAAGAGCACCTGACCGGGGCGGGGCGGGCGGCTCTCGAAGACCCAAGGGTCCGCATCATCCGGAGCGACGGACGGGCGTTCATCGCCCGGACCAAGGACCTTTTCGACGCGATCCTTCTCAACCTGCCCGAGCCCTCGACGGCCCAGATCAACCGGTATTACACCCTGGAGTTCTTTCGCGAAGCGCGCGCCAAGCTCCGGCCCGAGGGCGTTTTCGGCTTCGTCGTTCCCTCGGCCGAGAACTACATCAGCGAGCCGCTCAGCCGATTCCTGAGCTCTCTCGCGGCGACCTTACGCGAGATCTTTCCCAACGTCGCCGCCGTGCCCGGGGCGAGCTGCGTCTTCCTGGCCTCGGCCGGTCCTTTGACGATCGACCCGGCGCGTCTTGCGGCGGCCATCGGAACCCTCGGCATCAGCCTGAGATCCCTCGGTCCCGGGATGCTCCCGGCGCGTCTCGAGCGCGGGCGGGTCGACGACCTGGCCCGGAAGATCTCGAACCCCGCGGCGCGGATCAACCGGGACCTGGCGCCCGTCGGTTATTATTTCCACGCGGTTCTATGGACCGGCCAGTTCCGTGGCGCGGAATCGGCGCTCCTTCGCGCCGCCGGCCGCATCGGGCGGCGCTGGCTCCTGGACGTCCCGCTTGGGGCCTTCGCCGTCCTGCTGGCTCTTCTGGCCGTTTTCAAGCGCCGGTCGGCCGCGCGCCATCTCGTTCCCGTGGCCGTGATGGGGTTCACGTCGATCGCCGTCGAGCTCGCCGTTTTCATCGCCTATCAGGCCCGCTATGGGTCCGTCTACGGCAAGATCCCGCTGCTCCTGGCCGTGTTCATGGCCGGCCTCACGGCGGGCTCGGTTGCGGCGAGAGGCCGCAAACGGCCGGCCGCATCGGAGGTGAGCATCGTCCAGGTAGCCTTCGTGGCCCTCCTCCTTGTCACCGGCCCGGTTCTTCTCGGCTTCGGCGGCCAGGCCGGGATCATCATCATCCTGGCCGGATTCGGCGTCCTCGGCGGCTATCTCTTCGTGACGGCCAACCGGCGGCTGGTCGCAGAGGTCCCCCACCCCGGGCTCGCTTACGGCGTCGACCTTCTGGCGTCCTTCGCGGGCGTCCTCCTGGCGTCTATTCTGGTCATTCCCCTCTTCGGCATCCCCACCCTCCTGCTGCGCCTGACGATCCTCAACGCCCTCTCCTTTCTCTACCTTGTGTCTTCTCCGTGCAGTTCTTGAGCTGCGGGAACGCGAAAAGCGACGTCTGTAACGCTTCGGCCCCGAAAGGGATTGTAATATAATAGACAGCCAGGATTTTTGTGCCCATGTTCGAGGATTCTCTCTTACGCCCGAAAAAGGAAAGGCCGCAGCGGCGCGACCGGGTCATCGGCCTGGCCGTCACCCTTCTTTTCCATGCGGCCCTGGCCCTGGCCATCGTCTTCGGCCGGATCACGGTCAAGATCCTGCCGTTCGCCAGGGAAGAGGTCCGGCAGGTCGTTCTCGTTCCGCCGCTCAAGGTCGCGATCCCGAAGATCGTCGGCGGCCTCAACCTAGCCGAGGTCCCCGGCAGAGGACCCGGTCCGGCCGGGCCCGCCCGTCCCGCTCCCAAGCCCGAGCCGGCCGAGCCCGAACCCGGGCCGGCCGCCGCGGCCGGAGAGCCCGTCCAACCGGCGGGCGGCGGCGCCATCCCGCCCCCGGGCTCGGGCTCGGCCATCCCCTCGCTGTCCTCGAAGTTCCAGCAATCGATCCGTGTTCACGGCAAGTCCGACCTGACACTGCCGCTCGCCCCTCCGGGAACGCCACCCGGGCCGCCCGGCATCGGCGCCGGCGCGCCCCTCCCCGACTTCACGAAATACAGCCGGGGCGCCTATGCGGGCGGCGTCGGCGGGTACGGCTACGGGTCCGGGCGCGGCGGCAGCGGCCGCGGGCCCGGCGGCGGTGGCGGCGGAGGTCAGCGGGTCGGAATGTCCATTCCTTTAAAAGGCTACGATCTGCTGCCATGGGCGACAAAGGTCATCGACCGGCTCCAGCTCAATTGGACGCTGCCCTCCGTCCCGGAGGTGCCCGAACCCGCCAGGATCAGCATGAACGTCGTCATTAAAAAAACCGGCGAGCTCGATTCGATCGAGATCATCGAGGGCACCAGCCTCGAGGCGCTCGACCGGGCCGCCTTGGACGCCCTCAGGCTATCGCTTCCCTTCCCCCCTCTTCCGGCAGACTTTCCCGGCGACCTTCTCGAGATCCACTTCGAGTTCGTCTACAATGATTAGAAAGCTGGCGGCCGGTCTTCTGTTGGCTCTCGCCGTCAGCGCCACGGCCTGGGCCGATTGGAGGACGGAGCTCAACGCCCGCCTCGGCCGCAACCCCGACTACCGGGCCGCCTACGACTTCCTGGTCGAAGAGGCCAAGAAGCTCGAATCGAACGACAAGCAGACGGCCGGGTTCATCCTCCCCTTCCTGGCTTCCAAGCTCGGCGACAAAGAGACCGAGGGCCGCCTCGTCTCGGATTATCTCGAAGCCTACCTCGATAACTATCCCGATTTCGGCTTCCTCGAGGAATATGCCCTGCGCGGGCTCTTGTCCTTCTGGGCCGTCTGGGAGCGCGCCTACCCTCTCGTCCACGACACCAACCTGCTCGCCTACTCGCGGACCCCGGCCACGGGCCTGCCGGCCTCGGTCGACGTCGGTCTTGAGGTCTTGAACGAGGCCTTCTACCGGGTGTCACTGGGGCCCTATATCCTCGAAGGCGGGCTCTGGACCAAGGGCTTTCACATCCTGACCATTCCGCTCAGCGGCCTCTTCACGCGCTCGGACATCTACGAGTTCACGCTCGATCTCAAATCCGGCGATCTCATCGTCCGCCGGCCGATCCGGATCCAGGTCGATATCGCCGACCTCGCGACGACGTCCCCGGCCCCGCCGGCCGAGGACCGTTTCGCGCCGCCGTCGACGCTCCCGGCCAAGCCCATCGAGGAGGGCGAGATCTCCGTCTACATCGACGGCAAACTCGTTCTCAAGAGCCGCAAGATCGCCCCGCGGCGGGCGGCCTTCACCTTTCCCCTCGGCGGCCCCTTGATGCAGGGTCAGAAGCCCTACATGCCGCCGCCGAATCGCGATCCCATGACAATGGGAGGCGTCGACGTCCTGGGCGCCCTGGCCCTGGCGTACAAAGCCATCAAGGACCTGGTGGCCAAGAAGCCGCCCAAGCCCCTGCCGCCGTCCTATCAGAAGGTCAGCGTCCTATCCTTTGCCTACTCACGGACCGCTTCGGGCGGGCAGTCCGTCTCGGCTCGGGCCTCCATTTCGCTGCCCGGCGCCAGGGGTTTCATCCTCAGAAAATAGCCGCGGATTTGACTTCGGGGCCGGGCCTCTGCTAATCTGCCGTCACGGGGGAGGCGTCACCCGGACAGCCTCCGGCCGAGGGGCCGCCGGAACGGCCTAAGACAGCGGAGGACCCAGATGGGCGAAAAGGTCATCGAAAGGCGAGTCTGCCAGCGGTTTACCATCCCCGGCGCGACCGTCTCCTATAAAAAAGAAGGTCTCTTCGCCGCCAGGGCGAAGTCGGACGAGGAATTCTGCCCGGTCCTCGACCTCAGCCGGGGCGGCGTTCGTTTCCTGACGCAGAAGCCCCTGAAATTCAAGTCGCGGCTCTTCATCCAGCTCACCGTCCCCGGGGAGCGGGTCCCGCTCGACATCCGGGGCCGGGTCCGATGGTCCACCTTCAACGCCGGAAAGAGCTACAAGTACCAGGCCGGCGTCCAGTTCAGTCCTTACGGCCTCGAGAAGGGACACAACGTGCCGCAGACGCTGACCCGGATCGTCGCTCTCGAAACGAAGTTCGTGGACTTGGCGGACCCGGTGGGCCCGGCCGAGGGCGGCGGGCCGGGCGCCTGACCGGCCGGCCTATCGGCTGGCCTTCGACTTCGCCGTCTTCTCCCCTTCGACCACGATCTGGGAATAATCGGCGATACCCAGCAGCATCTTGGCGATCGACTGCAGCAGCCCTATCCGGTTCTGCCGGACCTTTTTCTCCTCGGCCATGACCAGGACCTTGTCGAAGAAGGTGTTGAGGACCGGCTGCAGCTTGAAGATGATCCCCTGGGCGCGGGCGAAGTCGCCGCGGGCGATCATGGGCTGGGCATTGCTGCTGATGATCGATAGCGTCGAGTAGAGCTCGCGCTCCTCCTTTTCCGCGAAGAGATCGGGATTGACCTTGGCCGCGGGGAGCCCCTTCAGGATGTTGTTGATCCGCTTGGCCATGAGGATGAACGGCTCGAACTGGGGGCTGGATTTGAGCGCGTCCAGGGCCTCGACGCGGGACTGGACATCGACGATCTGATCGAGGCCGGGCCCCAGGGCGGCGCCGACGAGGTCATAACGGTAGCCCTGCTTCTCCAGGATGAAGCGCATGCGGCCGGCGAAGAAGTCCAGGCAGGCGGCCTTGACGGCAGGACGTTCGAGGCTCAGGCGGTCGCCTGTGATGGCCAACACGCGGTCGAGCAGGAGCGGGAACGAGAACCTGAGCCTGCGGTCGAGGACGACCTTGCAGACGCCGTGCGCGTTGCGGCGGAGGCCGAAAGGATCGCTCGAGCCGGTGGCCTGCAGGCCGACGCCGATGGCGCCGACGATCGAGTCCATCTTGTCGGCGATCGAGAGGATGGCCCCGGCGGTCGAGGCCGGAGACGCGTCCTCGAGGCTGCCCGGCTGATAATGCTCATAGATGGCGTCGGCGACGGCCTCCGGCAGCCCCTCCTGGCGGGCATAGAGGCCGCCCATGCGGCCCTGAAGGCCCGAAAACTCCTTGACCATCTCGGTCACGAGGTCCGCCTTGCAGAGCGCGGCGGCCTCGACGGCGGCCGCCTTGACCTCGGCCGCGCCCATCTTGTCACAGAGATAGGCCGCGATCTTCTTCAGGCGCTGGGTCTTGTCCTCGTAGGTGCCGAGCTTCTCCTGGAACAGGACGTTCTTTAGGCCGGCGGCCCGCTCGGCCAACGGGACCTTGCGGTCCTGGTCCCAGAAAAACCGGGCGTCCTCGAGACGGGCCCGGAGCACGCGCTCGTTGCCGCGGCGGATGAGACCTTTGGCGTCCCCCGGCGCGTCGGCCACCCCGAGGAAATACGGCAGCTGCCGGCCGGCGCGGACCACGGAAAAGAGATGCTGGCCTTCGCGCATGGCCGTGGACAGGACCTCGAGGGGCAGGCTCAGGTAGGTCTCGGGAAACGCCCCGAGGACGACGAGGGGATGTTCGACGTTGAGGGTCAGGTCATCCAGCAGATCCTCGTCGGGATAGGCCGAGGCCTCGAGAGGGGCCAGGGCCGCCTCGATCTGGGCCCGGATCACGACCTTGCGCTCGGCCGGATCGACAAGGACGAAGCTCTTCCGGAGGGCCTCGCTGTAGGACGCGAAGTCGACGGCCTTGACCGGGCCCGGGGCCGCGATCCGGTGCCCGACCGTCCCGTCGGAGGCCGGGAAGCCCTCGAAGGAGGTCGGCACGACGGCGCCGCCGAAAACGCAGAGCAGGTTGTGGATGGGCCGAGAGAAGCGGAACGGGCTCGAGGCCCAGCGCATCATCTTCGGGAAGGTCAGAGAGCCGAGGAGGCGGGGGACGGCGACGGCTAGGATCTCGGAGGTCGGCGTGCCCTTGGCCCTGCGCTTAAAACCGAGGTATGTTCCCTTGGGGGTCTGGACGGCCTCGAGCCGGCTCTCATCGATCCCCTGGGACCGGGCGAAGCCCTTGCCGGCCGGGGTCAGAGCGCCGTCGGGGCCCTTGGCGATCGCGAGCGGCGGCCCGGTGACGGTCTCTTCGCGGTCCTGCTGACCTTCGGCGAGATCGCCGGCCACCACGAGCCGCCGCGGCGTGGCCAAGGTCTTGAGCGAACGGACCTCGATGCGGGCCTCGAGGAGCTCCTGGCGGAATCCGGCCTCAAGCTTATCGAGAGCGGCGCGGATGTGGGAGGCCGGAAGCTCCTCCGTCAGCAGCTCGAGCAGGAACTCCATCACGCGCCGTCCTTCCCGCCGGTATAGCGCCGGGCGATGTCGTTGACCAGGGCCCGGATCTGGGAGATCATCTTGACCCGCTCCGTGACGCTGATCGCCCCGCGGGAATCGAGCAGGTTGAAGTTGTGGGAGCACTTGAGGCACATGTCGTAGGCCGGCAGGAGCAGGCCCTTGGCCGCGAGGCGCCCCGCCTCTTTCTGGCAGGCGTTGAAGGCCTGGCGGAGCATGGCCACCGAGGCGGCATTGAAGTTGTATTCGGAGAACTCCTTCTCCTCGCGCAGGCGCAGGTCGCGGTAGCTGACGTCCGCCGACCAGTCGAGGTCGTAGATGTCGTCCTTCTGTTCGAGGAACATCTCCAGCCGCTCGAGCCCGTAGGTGATCTCGACCGGGACGGGGGCAAGCTCAATGCCGCCGCATTGCTGGAAATACGTGAACTGGGTGATCTCGAGGCCGTCGAGCAGGACCTGCCAGCCCACGCCCCAGGCGCCGATCGTCGGCGACTCCCAGTTGTCCTCGTCGAAGCGGAGGTCGTGGTCCTCGAGGGCGATGCCGAGCCCGCGCAGGCTCTGAACGTAGATGTCCTGGATCGCGGCTGGCGACGGCTTCATGATGATCTGGTATTGGAAGTGCTTCTGGACCCGGTTCGGATTCTCGCCGAAGCGGCCGTCATCGGGCCGCCGAGAGGGCTGGACGTAGCCGACCCGCCAGTCCCGCTTGTCCAGGACCCTGAAGAAGGTGTCCGGGGTCATCGTCCCGGCCCCGACCTCGACGTCGTAGGTCTGAGCCAGATAGCACCCTTGCCCGGCCCAGAACCGGTGCAGCCCGAGGATCAGGTCCTGGACCGACATCTAGGGCTTCTTTTCCCAACGCAGGACCGGGAACTTGGCCGCGGCGACTTCGTCAAGTCGGCTGACGTAGGTGACATGAGGGGCGCCGTGGAGCACGTCCGGGGTCTCTCGGGCCTCCTTGGCGATGGCTTTCATGGCCTCGATGAAGTGATCGATGTCGCGCCGGCTCTCGGTCTCCGTCGGCTCGATCATCAGGGCGCCGTGGACGATGAGCGGGAAGGACATCGTCGGCGGGTGGACGCCGAAGTCGATGAGCCTCTTCGAGATGTCGAGGTTCGTGACCCCGAACTCCTTCTGGAGTTTGTCGGAGAAGACGCATTCGTGCATGGAGGCCGTCTTGTATTTGAGGTCGTAATCCCCTTCCAGGCTCTTGCGGATGTAGTTGGCGTTGAGGACGGCGAACTCGGCGATCTCCCGGACGCCCTTGGGGCCGAGGGTCAGGATGTAGCAGAGGGCCCGGACGACGACCGAGAAGTTGCCGAAGTAGGCCCGGACGCGGCCGATCGAGCGCGGCCGGTCGAAGTCGAGGGCCAAGCGCCCGGCCTTCCCGGTGATGACCGGCACGGGGAGGAACGGCGCGAGCTCGGCCTTGACGCCGACCGGGCCCGAGCCCGGCCCGCCGCCGCCGTGCGGGGTCGAGAACGTCTTGTGGAGGTTGATGTGCAGGACGTCGACGCCCATGTCGCCGGGCCGGACGACGCCGGTCAGGGCGTTCATGTTGGCCCCGTCCATGTAGACGAAGCCGCCCTTGGCGTGGACGGTCTCGGCGATCCGGCAGATGTCGGACTCGAAGACGCCGAGCGTGTTGGGATTGGTCACCATCAGGGCGGCGACCTCGTCCGTCATCTCCTGTTCGAGGGAGGCCAGATCGATCGTCCCGTTTTCGTTGGACTTGATCTCCTTGACGGAGTAGCCGCAGATGTGGGCCGATGACGGGTTCGTGCCGTGGGCCGAGTCCGGGATGAGGACGTACTTCCGGGCGTTGCCCCGGGCCTCGAGGGCGGCGCGGATGAGCATCATGCCGGTGAGCTCGCCGTGGGCCCCGGCCGCGGGCTGCAGGGTGAAGGCGTCCATGCCGGCGATCTCGCAGAGAAGGCCCTCGAGCGTCTTGAGCACCTCGAGGCTGCCCTGGACGAGATCCGCGGAGGCCAGGGGGTGGGAGGCCGCGAACGCCGGGTGGGCCGAGAGCCGCTCGTTGATCTTGGGATTGTACTTCATCGTGCAGGAGCCGAGCGGGTAGAGGCCGAGGTCGACGCAGTAGTTCTTCTGCGACAGGCGGGTGAAATGGCGGGTGATCTCGGTTTCCGAGACCTCGGGGAAGTCCTCGAGCTCACGGCGCAGGGGCACGCCGCCGAGCAGGTCCTTGGCCTCGGGAACGTCCAGGGCGGGCAGCTCGGCGGCCCGCTTGCCGGCCTCGCTGATCTCGAAGATGAGGGGTTCGCGGATCACTTTGATCATCCGAGCACCTCCTTGAGCGTCCGCGCCAGGCGGTCGATCTCGTCCTTGGTCCTGAGCTCGGTGACGCAGACGACGGCCGCACGGTCGAGGTCGGGATAGTCGGCCTGCAGGCCGTAACCGCCGACGATCCCCTTGGCCTTGAGCCCGGCATCGACCACGGCCCAAGGCTTGGGCAAAGAGACGACGAATTCGTTGAAGAACGGGCCCGTGAACCTCTTCTTGACCCCTTTGATCCCGCGCAGCTTTTCGGCCGCGTAGGCGGCCTTCTGGGCGTTCTGCCAGGCCAGCTCGCGCAGCCCCTGCTTGCCCAGGGTCTCCATGAAGATCGTGGCCCGCAGGGCGCACAGGGCCTGGTTCGAACAGATATTCGAAGTGGCCCGCTCGCGGCGGATGTGCTGCTCGCGGGTGGCCAGAGTCAGGACGAAGCCGCGCCGGCCCTCGGTGTCCTTGGTCTGGCCGGTGACGCGGCCCGGCATCTGGCGGAGATAGTCCTTCTTGCAGGCCATGAAGCCGAGGTAGGGGCCGCCGAAGCTCAGCGGCAGGCCGAACGATTGGGCCTCGCCGGTGACGATGTCGGCGCCGAGCCGGCCCGGCGCCTCGAGGAGGCCGAGCGACAGGGCCTCGGTCACGACGGCGACGGACAGGGCCTTGACGCCGTGGGCGGTCTCCGAGAGGGCCTTGACATCTTCGACGACGCCGAAGAAGTTCGGCGACTGATAGACGACAGCAGCCGTCTTGTCGTCAAGGGCCTTCGCCAGCGCCACCTGGTCGATCCGGCCGTCGGGCCCGAAGCCGACCTCGACGGCGGTGACGCCGAGATTCTTGATGTAGGTCCGGACGACCTCGCGGTACTGCGGATGGAGGGACTGGGCCAGGACGACCTTGTCGCGGCTCGTGACCCGGTGGGCCATCAGGACGGCCTCGGCCGCTCCCGTCGACCCGTCGTAAAGCGAGTCGTTGGCGACATCGAGGCCGGCGAGCTGGCAGATCAGGGTCTGGAACTCGAAGATGAGCTGCAGCGTCCCCTGGCTGACCTCGGGCTGGTAGGGCGTGTAGGGGCTGACGAACTCGCCCCTCGAGCTCAGGTAGTCAACGACCGTCGGGATGAAGTGGTCGTAGGCTCCGCCGCCCAAGAACGAGAGATGCCCGCCGAACGTGTTCTTGCCGCCGATCCCGTCGATCGTCCGGACGAGCTCCAACTCCGATCGGGCGGCCGGCAGGTCGAGCGGCCGCTTGAGCCGGACGCCATCGGGGATGCAGCCGAAGAGATCTTCGATCTTCGCCGCCCCCGTCCGGGCCAGCATCTCGGCCTTGTCTTTATCGCTGAGAGAGAGATAGCTCATGGAAAAACCCCTTTGGCCGGACGGGCCTCAGTGCTCGAGCCCCTCCAGGAATTTCTCGTAGTCGCCGACCGTGAAGAGACTGTCGAGGCCCTTCTTGTCATGGACCTTGATCCGGGCGATCCAGCCTTGGCCGTGGGGGTCCTTGTTGAGGAGGTCGGCCGTCGTGGCCAGGGCCTCGTTGACCTTGGTGACGACGCCCGCGATCGGGGCATAGACGTCGGAGACCGACTTGACGGATTCGACGACGCCGAGGGATTGGTGGGCGTCGAGCGCCTTGCCGACGGCCGGAAGCTCGACATAGATGATGTCGCCGAGCTGGTTCTGGGCGAAATCGGTGATGCCGACGACGGCCTCGTCGCCCTCGAGCTTGACCCACTCGTGGTCCTTGGTGTAGCGGAACTCGTTCGGATACATGAAAACCTCCTTCGGGATGGGAACTCGGTTATTTCTTGGCCCTTTTGTAGAAGGGCGTGGGGATGACGCGGGCCTTGAGCCGCTTGCCGCGGATCTCGATCTCGAACTCGGTCCCGACCGCCTCGCCCTCGATGGGCAGGTAGACGAGGCCGATGGACTTCTTCAGGAGCGGCGAGAAGGTCCCGGACGCCACCTCGGCCACCTTCCGGCCCTGGTAGAAGACCGGGTAGTGGGGCCGGGCCACGCCGGCCTCGGCGAGCTCGAAGCCGACGAGCTTGCGGGTCAGGCCGGCCCGGAGCTGCTTCTCGATGACCGGCTTGCCGAGGAAGTCGCCTTTGTCGAGCTTGACGATCCACTTGAGGCCGGCCTCGAGGACGGTCGTCTTGTCCGAGATGTCGTTGCCGTAGAGCATGAGCTTCGACTCGAGCCGCAGGGTGTCGCGGGCGCCGAGGCCGATCGGCAGGAGGCCGAGCGGCCCGCCCTTCCCGATGAGGCTCGACCAGATGACCTGCGGGGCGGGGTCGGTCGTGTAAATCTCGAAGCCGTCCTCGCCCGTGTACCCTGTCCGCGAGACCAGGCAGGCCTTGCCGGCGACCTTGCCCTTGGCCCAGTGGAAGGACTTCATGGAGGCGAGGTCGATGTCCGTCAACGGCTGGAGGAGGGTCTCGGCGAGCGGGCCCTGGAGGGCGAGCTGGGAATAGATGTCGCTCTGGTGCTCGACCTTGACGGCGAAACCGCCGGTGCGACCGGCGATCCAGGCGAAGTCCTTGTCGTCGTTGGCCGCGTTGACGACCAGGAAGTATTCCTCCGGCCCCATGCAGTAGACGAGCATGTCGTCGACGAACGTGGAAGCGGGGGTCATGAGGGCCGTGTATTGGACCTGGCCCGGAACGAGCTTCCCGGCGTCGTTCGGGGTCAGCCACTGCACGTATTTGAGGGCGTCCTTCCCGGTGACCAGGATCTCGCCCATATGGCTGACATCGAAGAGGCCGGCCTTGGCGCGGACGGCCATGTGCTCGGGGATGATCCCCGAATATTCGACCGGCATTTCCCAGCCGACGAACTCGATCATCTTGCCGCCCAGCTTGTGATGAAGCTCGTTGAAGCGCGTCTTCTTCATGGTCCTTCCTTTCATGTGGAGAGCGAAGCCCAAAATTATCACAACTCCGCTCGTCCCGCAAGTCGCCGCGAGCTTGCCGCGCGGGATGATTTTGCTATAATAGACGACCGAACATGATCGCCTTCAAAACTCTTTTGAAAGAAGCGATTTACGAGCGGCTGAAGGACGTCTACCCGCTCACGGTCGCAGACCTCGACATGGCCCCGACGCCCGATCCGAAGATGGGCGACCTGGCCCTGACCTTCCCCTTCCAGCTGGCCAAGACCCTCAAGCGGCCGCCGCGGGCCATCGCCCAGGACGCCGCGGGCCGTTTGACCGGGGTCGAGGGCTTGGCCAAGGCCGAGGTGGCCGGGGGCGGCTTCGTCAACCTCTGGCTCGACAAGTCGGCCGTCTTCGCGGATACGGTCCGCCGGGCCGGCCGCGCCTCGCTCGCCCCCGAGGAAGGCAAGATCGTCATCGAGCACACCAACATCAACCCGAACAAAGCGGCCCACATCGGCCATCTCCGCAACGCCTGCCTCGGCGACACGCTGGCCCGGGCCCTGCGCTACAAGGGCGAGCGCGTCGAGGTCCAGAACTACATCGACGACACGGGCGTCCAGGTCGTCGACGTCGTCTTCGGCCTCCTCGAGCTCGAGGGGAAGTCGATCGAGGACCTGGAGCGGCTCCGCCGCAAATTCGATTACTATTGCTGGGACCTCTACGCCCGGGTCTCGGCCTATCTCGCCTCCCACCCCGAGTCGCACGGCCGGAAATCGGAGATCATGCAGCGGATCGAGCACGGCCTCGATCCGGAATACGCCCTGTCCCGTTACGTCTCGCGGCGCATCGTCCGGGCCCACCTGGCGACCATGGCCCGGCTCGGCATCGGCTACGACGTCCTCCCCTGCGAAAGCACCATCCTCCACCTCAAGTTCTGGGAGAAGGCCTTCGCGCTGCTCAAGGAGCGCCAGGCCATCGTTTTCGCCGAGGACGGCGACAACAAGGGCTGCTGGGTCATGCGGCTCGAGGACGAGGACGAGCGGGAGAAGATCATCGTCCGCTCCGACGGCACGGTGACCTACGTCGGCAAGGACATCGCCTACCAGCTCTGGAAGTTCGGTCTGCTCGGCCAGGACTTCTACTACGAGCCGTTCGCCGAGTCGGACGGCCGGGCCCTCTGGATCTCGACGTCCGAGCCGACCCCGGCAAGGCCCGGATTCGGCGCGGCGACCAAGGTCTACAACGTCATCGACACCCGCCAATCCTATCTTCAGAAAGTCGTCGTCCAGGGATTGCGCTCCCTGCATTTCGAGGCCCAGGCCGCCAAGTCCGTCCATTTCTCTTACGAGATGGTCGCTCTTTCGCCCAAGAGCCTGGGCGAGCTCGGCTACGTCGCCTCGGAGGAGGAGAAAGACCGCTCGTTCCTCGAGGTTTCCGGGCGGAAGGGGCTGGGCGTCAAGGCCGACGATCTCCTCGACCGGCTCGAGGCCAAGGCCGAGGCCGAGATCGCGAAACGGGACCCGTGCCGGCCCGCGGCCGAGCGGCGCAAGACCGCCCGGGAGATCGCCACCGGGGCCCTGCGCTATTTCATGCTCAAGTTCGCCCGCAACTCGGTCATCGTCTTCGATTTCGAGGAAGCCTTGAGCTTCGAAGGCGAGACCGGCCCCTACCTTCAATATACCGCCGTCCGGCTGGCCAGCATCTTCCGTAAGCTCCAGGAGCGATTCGGCCTGACCGAGGCCGACATCGTCCCCCCGTCGGACGGCCGGCCCCTCATCCCGGCCGGGCTCTCCGCCCCGGAAACGGCCGATTTCTGGGACCTCATCCTGACGACCGCCTCGCTCGAGGAGGAGGTCTTGCGGTCGGCGGCCGCCCTGGAGTTCTCCCACCTGGCCAAGTTCGCCTTCCTTCTCTGCCAGAAGCTCAACGGCTACTACCATAAGTATCCGGTCCTCGCCGAAGAGGACCCGGAGATCCGGGCCTTCCGCCTCCTCGTCCTGAAGACGATCCAGGAGCAGCTGCGCACGGCCCTGGGGCTCATGGGCATCCCCCCGCCCGAACGCATGTGACGCAACGACGGGGGCCCCACCGAGGTTCGGGAACCTTATAGACAGCGGAGGTGAACATGATCGAAGTCCAAGGGCTCACCAAGAAATATGGGGAGCTCGAAGCCGTCCGCGGCCTGACGTTCGGCGTCGAGGCCGGCCGCATCTGGGGCCTGCTCGGGCCGAACGCGGCCGGCAAGACGACGACGATGCGCATCCTGACCGGCTATCTGCCGGCCACCTCCGGCCGGGCCGTGGTCGCCGGGTTCGATGTCTTCGACAAGCCGGACGACGTCAAGCGCTCCATCGGCTATCTCCCCGAGGTCGTGCCCCTTTACCAGGACATGACCGTCGAGTCGTATCTGGCCTTCGTGGCGGAGATCAAGAAGGTCCCCAAGGCCAAGCGCAAGGCCGCCGTGGCCAGGGTGGTCGGATCGGCCGGGCTCGGCGACGTCCGCCGGCGCCTGATCCGGAACGTCTCCCGGGGCTACAAGCAGCGCGTCGGCATCGCCCAGGCCATGATCCACGACCCCAAGGTCCTCGTCCTCGACGAGCCGACGATCGGCCTCGACCCGGCCCAGATCCGGGAGATCCGCGAGCTCATCCGCAGCCTGCGCGGCGAGCACACGATCCTCCTTTCGACGCACATCCTGCCCGAGGTCACCCAGGTCTGCGACGGGGTCGTCATCATCGACCACGGCCGCCTCAAGGCCTCGGGATCGCTGGCCGAGCTGGCCGCCTCCTTCGAGAAGAACGACGGGGTCCTGCTGCGGCTCCGGAGCGCGGGGCCCGCCGAGGCCCTGCTCTTCAAGACCGTGCCCGGCGTCGGGAGCTCCTCTCTCGAAGGCGACGAGATCCGCGTCGAATGGCCGCGCGGCCGCGACCTCCGGGACGACGTCGCCCGCCTGGCCCTCGACAAGGGCCTGGGCCTCAAGGAGATGCGCTCCGTCGCCGGCATCGAGGAGCTCTACATGAAGATCGTCGCGGGAGGGCTCGAACAATGACCAACATCGGATCCCTCGTCAAAAGGGAAGTGCGGGCCTATTTCGGCTCGCCCATCGCCTATGTCGTGATCACCGGCTTTCTCCTGCTCGTCGGCTACTTCTTCTACAGCCTCGTCTCCTGGTTCAACGCCACGGCCATGCAGATGGCCCAGAACCCCTATTACGCCCAGCAGATCAACATCAACGAGATGGTCTTCTCGCCCCTCTTCCACAACATGACCATCATCCTCGTCCTCGTCGCGCCGCTCCTGACCATGCGGCTCCTGGCCGAGGAGAAGAAGAACGGCACGGACGAGCTTCTGTTCACCTCTCCCCTATCGGTCGGCGAGATCGTGCTCGGAAAATACATCGCCGCCCTGGTCATGTGGCTGATCATGCTCGGCCTGACGGCCATCCTCTCGATCTTCGCCTTCGCCACCGGCAATCCGGAGATCGCCCCGTGGCTCACCGGCTACCTGGGCCTGTTCCTGGCGGGGGCCCTGTTCCTGGCCATCGGACTGTTCTTCTCCTCCCTCACCGAGAACCAGATCGTGGCCGCCTTCCTGACCTTCGTCACCCTGCTCCTGCTCCTCGTCCTGAACTGGGTGACCTCGTCCGGCGGAGGGAACTGGCGGACGGTCGTCGGATATCTCTCCTTCTCCGATCATTTCGGACAGATGACCCAGGGCATCCTGGACACGAAGGACCTCGTCTATTTCCTGACCTTCTCCTTCTTCGCCCTCTTCCTGACCCACTCGGTCATCCAGTCCCGGCGCTGGAGGTAAGACATGGACGCCCTCAAGAAACATCTCAATAGCGCCGCGGCCGTTCTCATCACCCTGGGCCTGGCCGCTTGGATCATCTGGCCGCAGCGGAAGACGGCGGCCCTCATCGCCGTCGCCCTTGGCGCAGCCGCCCTCGTCGGCTACATCCTGCTCAACCGCGCCTCGCTCTCCCGGAGGTTTCAGAGGCGATCGCTCCTTTATTCGGGAAACCTGGCCCTCATCATCGTCCTCGTCCTGGCCATTCTCGGCCTGGCCAACTATTTCCTGGCCAAACACAATTACCGGGCCGATTTCACGGCGGCCAAGGTCCACAGCCTGTCCGACCAGTCCATCGCCGTCCTCAAGGCCCTCAAGACCGACGTCAGCTTCAAGGGCTTCTTCCGCGAGGGCAATTACGGCCGGGCGGCCATGGAAAACCTGCTCAAGATCTATGCCTATCACTCCTCCCGCGTGAAATACGAGTTCATCGACCCGGACAAGAATCCCGGGCTGGTCAAGCGCTATTCCGTGACCCAGGACGGGACGACGGTCATCGAGGCCGGGGACAAGGAAGGCCGCATCACCACGACCACGGAAGAGGACCTCACCAACGCCCTGATCAAGGCCACCCGGGCCGAGAAGAAGGTCATCTACTTCCTCGAGGGCCACGGCGAGGAGTCGATCGAGGAATCGGGCGATAACGGCTACTCGACCCTCAAGGCCGATCTCGAGAAGCTCGGCTACGAGGTCAAGAAGCAGACCCTCGCCCTTGCCGACCGCTTCCCCAAGGACTGCGCTCTCCTCGTCGTCCCCGGGCCGCAGAAGGACCTGGTGGCGAACGAATACGAAACGCTCAAGGCCTATCTCGCGGCCGGCGGCCGGGTCCTCTTCATGGTCGACCCTGAGACGGCGACCACCCTGCCGGCGTTCCTGGCCGGCTACGGCTTCAGGCTCGACAACGATATCGTTATCGACACGGTCTCGCGTCTCCTCGGCGGCGATTATTTCATGCCCGTCGTCACGGAGTACGAGAGCCACGCCATCACCGCCAAGTTCTCCTACGCCACCTTCTATCCCTACGCCCGGTCGGTCGAGGCGGGCGAGGCCAAGCCCGAGGGCGCGACGGTGACCGTGCTGGCCAAGACGAGCCCCAACTCCTGGTCCGAACGCGAGCTCGACCAGAAGGACGTCAAGTTCAACGCGGCCAAGGACAAGCAGGGCCCGATCGGTCTGGCCGCCGTCGAGAGCTTCAAGGCCAAACCCGCGACGTCTCCCGCGGCCGAGACCAAGCCCGCCGATGAAAAAGAGACCCGCATCGCCGTCATCGGCGACTCGGACTTCGTCAGGAACCATTATTATGCCCTGTCCGGCAACGGCAACTTCTTCCTCAACGTGGCCAACTGGCTGACGGAGGAATCCGACCTGATCGCCATCCAGCCCAGGACGCAGTCCCCGCGGACGATCGCCCTGACGCCCTCGCAGGGCCGCCTGCTCTTCCTCGTCAGCGTCGTGATCCTGCCGTTGGCCGTCCTCCTTCTCGGCGTTTCTGTCTGGATGCGCAGGAGGTCGCTGTGAAGCCCAAGACGACGCTCATCCTGCTCGGCGCCTTTGCCGTCATCCTGGCCCTGGTCCTCTATTTCGATTCCCGGGGAGCCAAGACGAAGGCCGCCGACGAGCGGTCGAAGACGCTCATCAGCCTGACCGCCGCCGACATCCATAAATTGAGCCTCGTCCACGGCCTCGAGGCCCTGACCCTCGAGCGGGAAGGGACGGGGCCCTGGCGGTTGACCTCGCCGATCCAGGCGGCGGCAGACCAAACCGAGGCTTCGAATCTGGTCGAGGCCTTGGCCTCGCTGCGGATCGAACGTGTTGTTGAGAAGGAGGCCAAGGACCCCAAAGCCTATGAGATCCCGACGACCGAGGTCTCGCTTTGGGTCAAAGGCCAGGACGCTCCGGTGCGCCTTCTTGTCGGCATGGAGAACCCTCTCGACAAGAGCCTCTTCGCCCAGCGGGAGGGCGATCCGCGTCTCGTCCTCCTCGCCTCGAGCCTGAAGACGACGCTCGACAGGCCCGTCTTCGATTTCCGCGAGAAGGAGGTCTTCAAGTTCACCGCGGCCGACGTCCGCTCGGTCCGGGTCAAGGCCAAGGACGCCGCCTGGCAGGCCGCCAAAGAAGAGGCCGGTTGGTTCCTCAAGGCCCCCGTGGCCTCGCTTGCCGCCAAAGCCAAGATCGAGGCCCTGCTCGAATCCCTCTCGTCTCTCCGGGCCAAGGCCTTCGTAGCCGAGGCCAAGACGGCGGCCTCCCTCAAGGAGTTCGGCCTCGACAAGCCCGAGTTCGAGGTCGCGCTTTCTCTGCCGTCGGCGAGCCAGGAGATCGTCTTCGCCCTGCACAAGGCGGGCGAGAACGCCTACGCGACGGCCTCGCCGTCGACCAAGATCGTCAGCTTCGACGCGGCGACGCTCCTCGCCGATCTCGACCGTAAGGCCGACGAGCTGCGGGAGAAGAAGATCGCCGATTTCTATTCCTGGGACGCGGACCGGATCTCCCTGAAGAGGGACGGCGTCGAGATCGCCGCCGTCAAAGAAAAGTCGGGCGACGGCGACAAATGGACCCTCGAGGGTCCCGCCAAGGCCGAGGCCGACCGCGCCAAGGTCGAGGACTTCATCCGCAAGGTCTCCGACCTCGAGGCCGCGTCGTTCGTCGACAACCCCGGACCGCTCGCGCCCTACGGGCTCGAACCCGGCTCGGAGATCCGCATCCGCACCCGCGACTCGCAGAACAAGGGCCGGGAGATCGTCCTCGTCGTCGGTCGGGAGGACGCGGCGAAGAAACAGGTGGCCGTCAAGAGCCCCGGGCTCGGCTATCTCCTGCTCGTCGACTCGTCGTTCCTTCAGACCTGGCCCAAGGACGCCAAGGACTGGCAGGCGGCCGCGCCGAAAGCGGAAGAGAAGCCCGCTGAAAAAAAGTAGCTTCGCCGATCGGCTCCTGGCCTGGTATCGGGCCGGGCGCCGGGACCTGCCTTGGCGTCGGACGCGGGACCCCTACCGCATCTGGGTTTCCGAGATCATGCTGCAGCAGACGACCGTGCCGGCCGTCATCCCCCACTACAAGCGCTGGATGAGGGTCTTCCCCGACATCCCGAGCCTGGCCCGCGCCCCTCTCCGCAAAGTCCTCCGGGAATGGCAGGGTCTGGGTTACTACCAAAGGGCCCGTAATCTTCATCGGGCGGCCAAGACCGTGGTCAGGGACCACCGCGGCAGGCTGCCGTCGGACGAGGCGGCGCTGCGGCGCCTGCCCGGTTTCGGCCCTTACACGGCCGCCGCCGTGCTCAGCATCGCCTTCGGCAAGCCCGAGCGGGTCATCGACGCCAACGTCCGCCGTGTGCTCATGCGCGTGCGGGCGTTGCGAGGCCGGGCCGAAGCGCGCCTCGACAAAGACCTCCGCCCGTTCCTGGACCGGGTCTTCCCCGCCTCCTCGCCGGGCGATTTCAACCAGGCCCTCATGGAGCTCGGCGCCCTTGTCTGCCGCAGCCGCAGCCCCCAATGCCTGGCGTGCCCCGTCCGCGGCTCCTGCCGGGCCGCCCGCGAAGGCATCCAAGAGACGATCCCTCTGCCGAAAAGGCTGGGGGTCGAGAAGATCGAGGTCGTCGTCGCCGTCATCGAGAAGGACGGCCGGGTGCTGCTCCAGGAGAGGCCCGCCGGCGGCCTGCTGGCCGGCCTCTGGGAATTCCCCGGCGGCAAGGTCGAGCCGGGCGAGAGCCTGACGGCCGCCCTTCGCCGCGAGATCCGCGAGGAGCTCGGGGCGGGCCTCGCGGCGATCCGCCGGCTGACGACGGTCCGGCACGCCTACACCCGCTTCGAGGCGACCCTCCACGCCTTCAGCGGCCGGCTCGAGGATCGCGATCTCGAGCTCGGGCCCCGGCGGCGCTGGGTCTCCCTCAAAACCGTCCGGAGATATCCCCTCCCGTCCGGGAGCGTCAAGATCGTCGATTTTTTGGAACGCCGCGGCCGCGTCTAGGAGAGCGCAAGCTCTTTGTGCTTGGCGGCGATAACGTCGGCCAGGGCTTGGAGGTCCTGCAGGTCGGCCGGCTTCGGCAGGCCCTTGGCGATGACCGACGGCAGCATCTCGACCTTGAGGTTGGGCATGGCCCCTTTGAGGCCATCGACCATCTTCCCGGCCCAGCCATAGCTCCCGATGATCGCGGCGAAGCGGGCCTTGGGCCGCAGGGCATTGGCCAGGACGACGGCATTGTAGACGGCCGGGTGCGGGCCGACGTGAACGGTCGGGCAGGCCACAACGATGGTCGCGGCGTCGACCAGGGCCATGGCCAGCTGGCCGATGTCGGCGGAGGCCATGTTGAAGGGCAGGACCCGGACGCCCCGCTCGACCAGGGCCGCCGTCAGGCGCTCGACCATGGCCGCCGTCGAGCCGTGCATGGATACCCAGGGCATGACGACCGTGTTGTGCGGCTTGTCGTCGCTCCAGTCGCGGTAGGCCTCGATCACGGACTGCGGATCCCGCTGGATCGGCCCGTGGCTCGGGGCGATCAGCCTGATCTCGAGGTCCTTGATCTTGTCCAGGTTCTTCTGGATGATCTTGCGGAAGGGCATCATGATCTCCGCGTAATAGCGCTTGGCCTCGGCCATGATGCAGTCCACGCAGTCGACGAACAACTCCGTCTGGGCCAGGTGCGAGCCGAACCAGTCGCAGCTGAAGAGGATCTTGTCCTCCTCGAGATAGGTCGACATGGTCTCGGGCCAATGGACCCACGGCGTGTCAATGAAGCGCAGGGTCTTGCCGCCGAGCTCGAGCCGTTCGCCGTCGGCGACGGTCCGGATGCGGGCCGGTTCGATGGCCACGTGGTCGACGAGCATCGGCTTGGCCGTTTCCGACGAGAGGACCGTCGCCTCGGGGTATCGGGCCAGGAGCCAGGGGATGCCGCCCGAGTGGTCCTGCTCGGTATGGTTGGACACGACGAAATCGATCTTGGGCACGTCGGCGAGATAGGCCTCGAGGGTCGCGAGTTTCGCCGGCTCGACGGCGTCGATGATAACGGTCTTGTCGCGGCCGCGGACGAGATACGAGTTGTAGCTGGTGCCGTCCGGCAGCGGGATCAGGGAATCGAACAGACGGCGGTCGAAGTCCACGGCGCCGACATAGAACACATCGGGAACGATCTCACGGGGCTTCATACTTGCGTCTCCTCCTCGCGAGCGACGTCTAATTCCTAGTTATTTTATAGTATTTCGCCGGAAAAATAAAGCCTGCCCCGGACGACGGCGGGCCCGGCCGGATCAGATCTTGAAGTAGATCCGGCGCCGGTCCAGGAAGGCCAGCAGGACCCATCTCGCCGCCAGGGCCCCGACGGGGATGACGAGCGGGGCCAGGGCCGCCGCGTGGCTTTCGACGCCGCCCAGGAAGAACCGCGCGATGCCGTCGAAATCGACGACCTCCTGTCCGAAGTAGATCAGGATGGCGTTGACGCCGATGATCGTGAAGAAAACGGACCAGCCCTTCCATCCCTTGACGTCGATGAGCCAGTAGAAAAGCGCGGCCAGGAGAAGGGACCAGCCTCCTCCCCAGAGGACGTAGGAGCTCGACCAGATGTGCTTGATGATCGGAAAGGCCAGGCTCCAAAGATGGCCCAGCCCGAGGCAGGCGACCCCGGCCAGGGCCAGCCCGAGGGCCTTCTTCCTCCCGCTCCGACCCGACTTGAGCCAATAGCCGGCGAAGACGCCGAGGAGGAGCGAACAGGCGGCCGGGAACGTCCCGGCGACGCCCATGCTGTCCCCCGGGCCGTAGAACTCCTCCGAGATCTTGCCCGGCAGTACCTTCTGGTCGATGAAGCTATGGAGCGAGCCTTCCGGCGTCATCACGCCCGCCCCGTGTCCCGGCACGGGAATGAGGGCCATGGCCGCCCAATACAGAAGGAGCACCCCGGCGAAAACGGCGACCTGGGTCTTGATCTTGGTGTGAAGGACGAGCAAGGCCACGAGGAGATAGCAAAGGCCGATCCGCTGCAGCACCCCCGACCAGCGCATGTTCGCAAAGTCGAACTTGAAAAGCCCCGAGACGAGGAGGCCGAGAAGGATGAGGAGGAACGACCGTTTGAGAACGTGAAGATGGATCACCCGCCGGCTTTCGCCGCGCTCGACCCGCTTGAGGAGCGAGAACGGGAAGACGGCCCCGATGATGAACAGGAAGAGCGGAAAGATCAGATCGTAGAAGGTGAAACCGGCCCAGGGCTTGTGTTCGACCTGGCCGGCGAGGAAGCGGGCCCAGGGCGCCTGGGTGACCGCCGGCAGGGCCCGGCAGATCGCATCGCCGCCGACGATCCAGAACATGTCGAAGCCCCGCAGGGCGTCGAGAGACGCGACGCGGCCGCTGTGGCCCGCCGACGGCTTCTCGTCCATGACCGTCCCCTACTTCCGTTCGATGGCGGAGGTCCCTGCCGCCAGGCGCGAGAGGGCCGCCTCCATCGGATCATACATCCAGCTCATGATCTCGGCGGTCCGCGAAGGCTTGATCCGCTCCGCCACGGCCGCCTCCGTCTCGTGCCGAAGGAACCGCATTGACGCGAGGAGGAGCCTGGCATCGGCCGCCTGAGCCGCATCGATATCACCCGCGACGCCGTTGGAGACCACGGCTTGGCCGTGTCCCTGCCGGGCTCTGAGCAGCAGATAAGAGGCCTCAGCCCGGAAGAGCAGGTTCCGGCCCGCCAGGATCCAGGCCCCGAGCTCGGCGTGCCCCGACATGGCCTTCTTGTCATAGGCCATGAGCATCTTCAGGCCCTGCTCGTATTCCTTGGAACGGAGCCCGCATGCGGCCAGCTCTTTCTCGATCTCACCCTTCCGGGCGATCTCCTCGACGCGCTTCTGGACATAGTCCGGCGGGGCGGGCAGGGCGTCTTTGAAGAAGCCCATATCGGCCGCATAATTGAACAGCCCCCTGCGGGCCAGCCGCCCCGCGGCCTCGAAGAAGCCCAGGTCGTCGGTCCCGAAATGGCGCCGGACATAGTCCCGTTCGAAATCTCCAAGCGTGGCGCCGGGATCTCGGACGAGAAAGGCGGGAAGCTCGATCGAGGGAAGCTGCAGCTCCCACGGAAAAAGGTGGACGGTCCAGCTCGTCAGCACGGCCCCGCGGAGGCCGGCCGCAGAGCCTTTTCGGAACGAATCGGCGGTGTTGCGCATGTGGAAGAACGTCCGCGGGGCGAAGACGCTGTCGCCGTAGCAGCTCGAGCTCGGACAGACGACGACATCGAAGCCGTTCGCGGCGAGATAGTCCGCCGTGTAGAAGGGATCGGCGTCACGGCCGGGCTCATCGCCGAGCGGGTAGATGAAACGGCCGAAGCGGGCGAGGGACGCGGCGTCGAGCTCTTCCGGCGCCAGGCTGCCCTTCCCCCAGATCTGGACCGTGCCGCAGCCCTGATAACGGTCGTAGAGCCAGTCGTAGATGACGATCCGGCGTGAAAGCTTCGACAGGGCTTCCGGGTGATGAAGGATCATGTCGCCCCAGATGGCCGGCCGGATGCCGCGGTCGATCAAGGGCTGGCTCACGGTGTTGATGTGATCGATATAGAGCTCGGACAGCGAATGCTCGGCGGCATAGGCCCGGCAACGCGGGCACTCGCCGAGCGTGTAGGCCTCGTCGGCGCCGAGGTGGAACGTGCGGACCTCGCCGAAGACCTCGAGGTATTCGCCGATCCACTTTTTCAGGAAGGTCGCGACGTCCGGGTTCCGGGGACAATACTGGTCGATCCGGTCCGGAACCTCCGCGAGCGGCTTATACTTGGCGTTCTTGAGGACGTACTCGCAATGTCCGATCGTCTGGAGAAGCGGGACGGGCTCGAGGCCCAGCGACCGGCTGTAGGCCAGGATGTCCTTGAACTCGGCCTTGGTGAAGGCGTCGGGGGAGACGCACTCGGGACAGGTCTCCCAGCGGATATTGTTCTCGACCTCCCAAATGATCGTGTTGTAGCCTTCGCCGGCCAACCGCTTGAGCCAGCTCCGGAGATAAGGCCCGCGGAACTGGGCGATGTTCATGTCGATGTGAAAGCCCCGGATCGTCGGCGCGTCCGTGCCGGGAGCCGGAGCTTTCCCGCAGGCCGCGCAGACCGCGAGGACCGCTAACAAAAGGACCGATCCGAGCCGCGGGATCGTCGCTGAGGGCATGGGCGGGCCTCCTTCGGCGGCACTATATCGCCGGGCCGGCCGCACTGTCAACGCGGAGCCGGCGGCCGCGGGGTTGGTTGACAATCCGACGGGGCTCCGTCTAGAGTAGGAACGGTACTTTTCGCGAAAGGAGCCGGCCGTCCATGGGCTGGGAGGGCGAGCTCAAGCCGTTCTTGCGCTCCGGATCGGACTGGGCGTTGGACCTTCTCGCCCGGCTGATCGCCTATCCCAGCACGACAGGCGCCGAGGCCGGGATCCAGGCCGCCCTTCTCGACGTCCTCGCCGGCGCCGGACTGGCGGCGACGGCCCTCCCGATCGACGAGTCGATCGTCAGCGACCCCGACTACACGCCCGTCGAAGGCCACTCCGCCTATGCCGGCCGTCCCGACATCGTCGTCCGGACCGCCGGCGCCGGCGGCGGCCGGAGCGTGATCCTCAACACCCACTCCGACGTCGTTCCCGGCCCGGCCGGGATGTTCACGGCCGCGATCGCGGATGGGGTCGTCCGGGGCCGGGGCGCCTGCGACGCCAAGGGACAGATCGTCATGGCCGTCCTGGCCTTGCGGGCCGTGCGCGAGCTTGACTTGAAGCTCGCCGGCGACGTCGAGGCCCAGTTCGTCATCGAGGAAGAGGCGGGCGGGAACGGCTCGCTCGCGGCCCTCGCCGCGGGCCGGAGGGCCGACGCCGCCGTCGTCCTCGAGCCGACCGGCCTCGTGCCTCGCTTCGCGAACCGGGGCGCGGCCTGGTTCAAGCTCACGGTCGAGGGTCGATCGACGCACATGGGCCGGTACCACGAGGGCCGGAGCGCCTTCGACGAGCTCCTCGGCCTCATCCCTGTCCTTAAAGACTATGAAGCGCAGCTGCGCCGGCAGTCGAAGGGGGTCGCCGGATTCCCCGACGAGCCCAGTCCGGTCGTCGTCAACATCGGGCGGGTCCGAGCCGGCGATTGGCCGTCGACGGTCCCGGGCCGGTGTTTGGTCGAGGGAGGGATCGCCTTCCTTCCCAACCGGACGGCCCGCGAGATCGAGGCGGAGATCCGGGACCTGATAGCGGCCCGGGCGACGCCGTGGGCCCGCGAGCACGCCCGCTTCGCCCTGGCCGGGCTGCGGAACGAAGCCTTCGAAACGCCCCCGGGGCATCCGGCCGTCCGGACCTTCGGCGAGGCCGCGGCGGAGGTCCTTGGCCCCAGGCCGTCCGGCGGGTGGAACGCGTCCTGCGACGCCCGCTTGTTCTTTCATCGGGGCGGCATGCCGACGATCGTCTTCGGGGCGGGCGACCTCCGTCACGCCCATGCCCCCGACGAGGAGATCCGCGTCGAGGACATCCTGAAGGCCGCGGAGGTGCTCGTTCGTTTCCTGGCCCGCTTCTGCGGAATGGACAGAAAGGAGCCCGGTCATGTCCATTAGGATCGCGGTCGTCGGGGCCGGCCAATTTGGCCAGACCCACCTCGACGTTTTCACCCAGCTCAAGGAGACGGGCGTTGTCCTCGCGGCCATCGCCGAGAGCGACCCGGCCCGGGCCGAGGCCCTGCGCGCGCGCTACGGCTGCCCCGTCTATCCCCATCACCTCGACATGTTCGCCCGCGAGACCCTCGATGCGGTCAGCGTGGCGACCCCGGACCACCTGCACCGGGAGATCGTCCTCGACGCCGTCGCCGCCGGCCTTCATGTCCTCGTCGAAAAACCGCTCGACATCACGGTCGAGGGCGCCGAGGCCGTCGTCCGCGCGGCCCGCGGGGCCGGCGTGCTCCTTCAGGTCGATTTCCACAAGCGCTACGATCCCGACCACCAGGCCATCGAACGCCGCGTCCGGGCGGGCGACCTCGGCCGGATCCTCTACGGCAGCGTCCACATGGAAGACCGCATCGAGGTTCCGACCAAATGGTTCCCCGGCTGGGCCTCGAGCTCCTCGCCGGCCTGGTTCCTGGGCGTTCATTTCTACGACCTGGTGCGCTGGATCCTCAAGTCGGAGCCGACGGCCGTCACCGCCACGGGGGCCAAGGCCGCGCTCCTTCATGACTACAAGATCGATGCCTACGACTGCGTCAACGCCAAGGTCGATTTCGCGTGCGGCGCGACCTTCTCGTTCGACACGAGCTGGATCCTGCCCCAGGGCTTCGAGGCCGTCGTCAATCAGGGCCTGCGGATCGTCGGCACCAAGGGCTTTTTCGAGTGCGACAGCCAGGACCGCGGCACCCGCTCCTGCCTGGCCGGCGAGGGCATGGCCACCTACAACAACAATTTCCGGCGGGAAACGGAGGACCGCTCCGGCCGCCGCGTCCTCCGCGGCTACGGCGTCGAGAGCATCGAGGACTTCGCCGGGAACGTCGCATACCTCAAGGCCGGCGGCCGGCTCGCCGACCTCAAGGGGATCGGGGCCTCGGGCGAGGACGGCCTCGCGGCGACGCGCCTCGCCGCCGCCGTCCACGAGAGTCTGGCAACGGGCGGGACCGTCCGGCTGGGAGGTCGGCATGGCGGTCTATGACCTGACCCCGGTCGCGGTGCCGCTCGTCGAGACGAAATACCGCGCCATCCGGACGAAGATCCCCGTTCCCGAATCGGTGCCGCTCTTCGAAGCGCTGGCTGCGAGCGAGCCCCGCTCCATGTCCGGGCAGCCCCCCGTCGTCTGGCACAAGGCGGAGGACTTCCTCGTGTCCGACAGGTGGGGCAACCGCTGGATCGACTGGTCGAGCTGCGTCCTCGTCGCCAACGCCGGGCACGGCCGCCCCGAGATCCGCGAGGCCCTGCGGAAGGTCCTCGACCAAGGCCTCGTCGCGAGCTACGTCTTCATTCACGAGCAGCGGGTTAGGCTCTGCGGCCTGCTGAGATCGCTCGCCCCGGACCCGGGGCGCTACCGGGTCTTTCTGCTTTCGACGGGGAGCGAAGCGACCGAGAACGCGATCAAGCTGGCCCGGACCTACGCCCTCGAGAAGTACGGGCACCGGCGCAACCGCATCGTCTCGTTCCGCCATGCTTTTCACGGCCGGACGATGGGGGCCCAGCTCGCCGGGGGAATAGACGGGCAGAAACGCTGGCTCGGCGTCCCCGACCCGGCCTTTGTACAGGTCCCCTTCCCCGACGGCTATAAGAACACGGACACGGGCTTCGACTCTTTCCTCGCCGCGCTCGATGAGAAAGGGCTCGTGCCGGCCGATATCGCCGCCGTCATGACCGAGAGCTACCAGGGCGTCGGGCCCGATTTCCTGCCAGCCGATTACGCCCGGCGCCTCGAAACCTTCTGCCGCGAGCACGACATCGTGACCATTTTCGACGAAGTCCAGTCGGGTTTCGGCCGGACGGGCAGGATGTTCTGCTACGAACATTACGGCCTCGCCCCCGACCTCATCTGCTGCGGCAAGGGCATTTCCTCGTCCCTGCCGCTCTCCGCCGTCATCGGCCGGGCCGACATCATGGACCTTTACGGGCCCGGGTCCATGACCTCGACCCATTCGGCCTCGCCCCTCCCGGTCGCGGCGGGCATCGCCAACCTCGAGATCCTTCTCCGCGAGGACCTGGCTGGGCGGGCCGCCCGGATGGAAGGCATCCTGATGCCCCGCCTGTCCGAAATCCAGGCCCGCCATCCGTCGCGGCTCGGCTGTCTGCACGGGCGCGGGCTCGTCGCCGGCATCCAGGTCGTGAAGCCCGGCACCAAGACCCCCGATCCGGAGACGGCCCTGGCTATCAACGTCGCCAGCCTGCGCAAAGGCGTGCTCATGTTCGCCCCGGTGGGCATCGCCGGGGAGTGTCTGAAGATCGCCCCGCCCCTGACCATCGCCGAGGAAGCCCTCGTCGAATCGGCCGAGGCCTTCGGCGAGGCCGTCGATGAGGTGCTCACATGACCGACGATCTGTTCGAGCTCGGCGGCAAGACCGCCGTCGTCACCGGCGGCGGCGGCGTCCTCGGGTCCGCCATGGCCGTGGCCCTGGTCTGCCGCGGCGCGGCCGTCGCCCTTCTCGATATCCGCGAGAGCGCGGCCGCAGAGGCGGCGGGACGGGTGGCCGCGGCGGGCGGCCGCGCGATCGGCCTGGCCTGCGACGTTCTCGACGAGACGAGCCTGGCCTCGGCGGCGGCCCGTGTCGCCGGAGAATTCGGCCGCATCGACATCCTGATCAACGCCGCCGGCGGCAACGCGCCCGCAGCCACAACGTCGAAGGAATCGGTTGCGCCGGACGACCTCCTGAGCCGTGACCCTGCGGTCCGGACGTTCTTCGACCTCGAGATCGCCGCCCTGCGGCGGGTCGTCGACCTGAACCTCCTCGGGACCATCCTCCCCTGCCGCATCTTCGGCAAGGAGATGGCGAAGGGGGGTGGCGGGGCGATCATCAACATCTCTTCCATGACCGCCTCGCGGCCCCTGACCAAGGTCGCGGCCTATTCCATGGCCAAGGCCGGCGTCTCCAACCTCACGGCTTGGCTGGCCACCCATCTCGCTCCGGTCGGGATCCGGGTCAACGCCATCGCCCCGGGCTTTTTCCTGACCGAACAGAACCGCTTCCTGCTCACGGACGAAAAGACGGGCGGGCTCACGGCGCGCGGCCGGTCCGTCATCGCCCACACTCCGCTCGGCCGCTTCGGGGCCCCGGCCGACCTCGCTGGCGTCCTCGTCTGGCTCGTGTCCGACGCGGCCTCGTTCGTCACCGGTGCGGTCATCCCCGTCGACGGCGGCTTTTCCGCCTATTCGGGGGTCTAGGAGGTCCCATGATCGCTCAGAGCGCCATCCCGCCGCGGATGAAAGCCGTCGTCCTCGAATCGCCCCGGCGCCTGGTCTTGCGCGAGATCCCCGTTTGGCCGATCGAGTCTTACGGCGATCCCGACCTCGTCCTGGTCAAGGTCGCCGCTTGCGGCGTCTGCGGCTCGGATTTCCGCTATTACGAGGGCGAGAACCCCTGGGCCCTGCACACGCTCGGCCGCCACGTCGACAATCCTCCCGGCATCGTTCTCGGCCACGAGTTCGCCGGGGAGGTCGTCGCCGTCCTGAACGAAAAGAACATCGGCCTGTTGGGGCGGCGGGTGGCGCCGGTTTGCTCGAAGGTCTGCGGGGTCTGCCCCGACTGCCGGTCCGGGCAGACTCAGCTTTGCCCCAACACGGTCCACATGGGTCACGGCCAAGGTTGGGGCAAGCGCGAGTTCTATCCGGGGGCCTACGCCGAATACGTCCCCGCCTGGGGGGCCGGCTGCTACGTCCTGCCCGAAGGGATCGGCTTCGGCCAAGCAGCCATGATGGACATCCTGGCCGTCTGCGTGCACGTCGCCCATCAGGGCGATCTCCAGCGCGGCAGGCCGGTCCTGATGATGGGCGCGGGCCCCGCCGGCAACGGCATCGCCCAGGCCGCGCGCGTCCTTGGCGCGAGCGCGGTCGTTGTCACGGACATCGCCGATATCCCCCTCACGCTCGCCGAGCGGACCGGGTTCGACCATGTCGTCAACGCCCGGGGCAAGGCGGCTCCCGCGCTCGCCGCAGAGCTCCGGTCGTTCGCGCCCGACGGCTTCGGCACGGTCTTCGACAGCGTCGGCGGCCCGGAGAGCTTCGACCTTGGCCTGGGCCTTCTCGGCAAGAACGGGACCCTCGTCAACATGGCCGTCCACGACCAGAGCTTCCCGGTGAACTTCATGAGGCTCGCGAGCGAGCGCCGGGTCACGACGAGCTCGAACTTCGCGACCGGCGACTATCCGATCGCCCTCAGCTGGCTCGCATCCGGCCGGTTCAGAGTCCGCGACTGGCTGACGGAGATCGGCCTCGACGACGTCCCTCGCCTCTTCGCCGAATCCGAGGCCGGCCGCCGCGCTTTCAAGCTCGTGATCACGCGCTTTTAAACGCCGGGATATTTGCGCTTGGCGAAGTAGATGATCTCCGGATGTTTCTTGTAGCCCATCCTCTCGAAGACGGCCATGGAGACGGCATTGTCGTCCTCGATGAGGCAGGCCAGGATATCCAGGCCCTGGGCTTCGAGCCATTGCTCGGCGGCCCGGATGAGCTCGGCGCCGATGCCCTTCCGCCGGAGGCCGGCCGCGACGGCCAGGCGGTTGATCCAGCCCTTTCGCCCGTCATGCGTGGCCAGGACGGTGCCGACGACCTGTCCCCCCTCCCCCGCTTCGGCCACGAGGAAGCGCACGTTGACGAGAGCGATCTGTCGTTCGATGTTCTCCCGGCTGTCGCGGCCCTGCGGCTTGAGCGGCAGACCGCCTTCGGCCCAAAGGGCCATGACCGTGTCATAGTCCGCGGTCCGGAATCCCCGGATCAGGACCGCGTTCGTTCGCTCGCTCTTCGACATTGTCGCTTCCTCCGGTCCTCGCCCCTCAGCGGACGAACAGGGCGAAGACCCCGATGGCCACGATCGCGGCCGCGACGCCGGTCGCGACGGACGTCGCCCACGATCTCTTATGGATCGTCCTGGCGGTCCTCACGAACTTGAGGACGGCCACTGAAGCCGCGGCGGTGTAGAAGGCTAAATAAGCGGTCTGCCAAGGCCCCGGCACCGATAGGATCTCCACCCACTCCGCCTGGCCCATGCCCAGGGCGGCGAAGGCCGCTTCGACGGCTGAGGGCACCCAGGCCAGGAGGAGCGGCCAGCCCCAGGCGCGCGAGGCGCGGCACAGGACGTCGCTCCGGTGGCAGCCCATGGTCCCCAGCGCCAGGAGCACCCCCGATGAGAGGACCCAGACGGCGAAGATGAGGGGCAGAACGAACACGATCTGCCAGGCATAGTAATTGTCGATGTCGAGGCCGGCGATGACCGGCGCCGCCGGCACGTTGCCGGCCAGGGCCAGGACGGCCGAGGTGGCCGCGTAGAGCAGCCCGATCGAAACGAGAAAGAGCGCCTCCCGGCGCATCGGATGGCGGCGCTTGAAGGTCTTGTGGCGGGCCTTCAGGTCGTCCAGGGTCACGGAGCTCACACGGTCCTCCTCACGTCACCAGAAGGTGCTTGCTGGCGAAATTGGGATCGGTCGTCAGGTTGATGCCGAAACGCCGCAGGCCCGAATCGTCGCCCGGCGTCGGGATATGGGTGATGTGCACCTCGCAGCCGCGGAGCTCGCTCATCCGCTCCAGGGCCAGATGGGCCATGGGGTTCGTGGCGGCGTTGATGGCCAGGCAGGTCAGGACCTCGGACAGGTCCAGGCTGACCGTCTTGGCCCCGAAGACGTTCTTCTTGAGCTCGCCCACCGACTCGACGATTGACGGCGAGAGGAGCGGGATCTTGTCGGGGATCTCGGCCAAGGTCTTGATGGCGTTGAGGACCAGGGCCGCGGCGGCGTGCATCAGCGGCGAGTTCTTGCCGGTGACGATCGTGCCGTCGCGGAGCTCGATGGCCGATCCCACGAAGACGCCCTTGTTGCCTTTGCCCGTCGCCTGGGCTTCCTCGGCCGCCCGTCGGGCGGCGACGACGACCGGCCGGTCCTCGGCCCTGACGCCGAGCTCCTTCATCAGCAGGTCGGCCCGCTCGACGGTCTCCTTCTCCACGAAGCCGAGGGTGTACTCGCAGGAATAGCGGAAGTAGCGCCGGATGAGCTCCTGGCGGGCCGCCTCGCGGACGACCTGGTCGTTGATGATGCCGAACCCGGCGGCGTTGCAGCCCATGTCGGTCGGCGACTTGTAGAACGACGGCTCGCCCGTGATCTTCTCGATGATCCGCTTGAGCACCGGGAAGACTTCGACGTCGCGGTTGTAGTTGACGGCGACTTGGCCGTAGGCTTCGAGGTGGAACGGGTCGACGAGGTTGAAATCACAGATGTCGGCCGTGGCCGCCTCGTAGGCGACGTTGACCGGGTGCTTGAGCGGCAGGTTCCAGATTGGGAAGGTCTCGAACTTGGCGTAGCCCGTCTCGCGGCCCCGGCGGTGCTCGTGATAGAGCTGCGACAGGCAGGTCGCGAGCTTGCCGCTGCCCGGCCCCGGGCCGGTGACGATGACGAGCGGGTGCTCGGTCTCGATGTAGTCGTTCGCGCCGTAGCCCTCGTCGCTGACGATGGTATCGACGTCCGTCGGGTAGCCCTTGGTGAAGCGGTGGGTGTAGATGCGGATGCCCTGGCGCTCGAGCTTGTTCTTGAAGATCCGGGCGGCGGGTTGGTTGTCGAAGCGGGTAATGACCACGGCCCGGATCTGGATGCCCCACTCGCGCAGGTCGTCGATGAGCTTCATCGCGTCGACGTCGTAGGTGTGGCCGAAGTCGGCCCGCATCTTCTTGCGCTCGATGTCGCCGGCGTAGATGCAGAGCAGGAAATCGGCCTGGCTGCGGAGCTCCTGGAGGAGCTTCATCTTGACGTTGGGATCGTAGCCCGGCAGGACCCGGGCGGCGTGGTAGTCGAAGAAGAGCTTGCCGCCGAACTCGAGATAGAGCTTGTGGGGGAAGCGCTCCATCCGCCCGAGGATGGCTTTCTTCTGCTCCTGGAGGTAGTGGGTGTTGTCGAAGCCTAGGGCGTGGGTCATGGAGCGTCCTTTCTTTTCGGCGCGCCGCTCAGCGGACCGCACCCTTCAAGACCTGGAAATCCTCGAACAGGCCGTAGCCGACCGACGAATATTCCGCTCCCGGCGGCCGCCCGCCCTTGGCCCCCTGCTGGAACGAGCCGGGCCAGGCCCGGCCGAGAGGCGGGTCGTTGTGGAACGGCCCGAGCGTGTTCCGGAGCGTGCCATAGACGACGACGGCGATCTCGTTGCGTCCCGGGACGAGCGTCCCCGAAAGGTCGATCTCGAACGGCGGGAAGGCGGCCGTGCCGACGCGCTTGCCGGCGACGAAAACCTCGGCCGTCGCCCCGAGCCAGGCGCCTAGGCGCAGCCGATAGGCCTGGCCGGCTTCGTCCGGGGACAGGGTCACGGCCTTCGTGTATCGGACCGCGGCCCCGTAGAAGGGCCATCCCTGAGCGCTCCAGGCGCCGAGGGCGAGCGGCGCGGAGGGTCTCAGCTCGAAGCCGCGGTCGATCGCGGCCAGGCGGAAGGCGCCGAGAAGATAGACCGGCTCGAGCTCGCTGTGGATGGTGAAGGGCCGGGCCCGGACCGTGAGCGTGTTCATCCCCGAGCGGATGCGATCGCCGATCGGGTAAACCGCGAAGGCCCGGTCGAGCCACCACTCTCCGGGGACGGGCTCGACCTCCTTATCGTTGATGAGGACCTTGAACAGGGCCGGGCGCTCGACGACGGCCTTGAGTTCGGCGAAGTCACGGGCGTCATCCTTGGCGGCCCGGAACCAGAAGACGGCCTCGAAGCCGGAACGGGCCGGGAACTTGTCGAGGTCGATGATGTTCGTCTTGTATTGAACGGCGGAGTCCCAGGGGTTCCGGGCGAGCCCGTTGGCCTGGAAGGTCTTCTTCTGGGCGTCATAAAAATAAAGGTCCCGCTCGGTCTTTCCGGCCATCGTCAGGTCGCAGTAGTCGAGGGTCAGGACGTTCGGGCCGAGGGCCTCGACGGCGAGCTCCCCTTCCGCGGCCACCGGCTCCCAAACCGGAACGGGCGTTGCGGCCGGCGCCTTGGCCCGCGCGTCCTTGACGCAGACGAGCAGGCTGCCTTTGGGAGGAAGCGAGAATCCCACTTCGACCGCGTCTCGCTCATGGGTGAACGGCATCGGCTTGACCCGGCCGGTGAAGGGGTCCCACTCCTCGACCGAGCCTCCGGACAGGCTGAAGGTCCCGGTGCCCGCCGCTTCGGCCTCGGTGTTCGCCAGGAAGACGAGCTCGCCGCCGTCGAACTCCCGGCGCTGGTGGAAGAGCTTGGTCCCCGCGGCGACACCCGAGAACGTGATCGCCGGCGGGCTGTATTGCCGGATCTTGTCGAAGCCGGGTCCCGGTCCGGCGTCGAGCCAGCGGTCGCCGAACGAGGCCTGCAGCTCGCGGAGGTCCCTCGTCGGCAGTCCGTTGATGAAGTCGGGCGGCGCGACCCAAGAGAGGACCTTGCCGTCCCGGATGAGATAATCCCTGAGAAGGGCCACGGTCGTGTCTTCGAGGTTGCGCAGGCCCGGCGGCAGGATGACCAGGCCGTACGAAGCGGAGCCGACGTTGAGCCGGGCATGGCCGGTCACGCCGAAGTCCCGGAGGGTCTTTTCGCTGACGACGTCGTACTCGATCTGCTCGCCTTCGAGGAGGTTGACGAAGGTCTGGAAGTCCCGGCCGACGGTCTTGAAGTCCTCGGATTCGGCGAGCGGCGAATAATACATCCAGGCCGTCGTCGTCGGCTCGATGACGACGACCCGGTTGACCTGCCGTCCCAGGCTCATGGCGGCCGATAGGCGTCCGAAGTAGTCGGCCAGGGTGTTGTAGTGGGGCCACCAGGGCTCGACGTCGGAGAACGAGAGCGGGTGGTCGCGCTTGCGGGCGCCCATGATCGTCGCGTAGGACAGGTGCTGGTTGAGGAAGTTGACGCCGAGGGCGTATTCCCAGTCGCCGATCCGCTTCTGGTCGGCAAAGGTCAAGTCCCAGCCGCTCGCGCCGTAGGTCTCGGAAAGGGTCCTTTCCCGGCCGAGCTGGTTGGCCGAGCTGCGGATCTCGCGGACGGAGCGGGCGTTGCCGAATTGGGCGTCGACGGCCGCCGACCAGTCGTTCATCAGGATGTCGATGCCCGGCATATGGGCATAGGCGGCCATGGCTAGGCTGTCCGGGCCGACGCGCGGCCGGGGCCACTCGTGCTCCCAGTAATGGCCGGTGAGGACGAGCTTGTTCTCCGCGCAATCGTTGTCATAGGTCTTGGCCCAGTTCTCGACGAAGAGATCGAGGAGCGTCCCGTAGAAGTCGTGCCGGACGCGCCGCCAATTGCCGACCTCCTCGAAAAGCGAGGCCAGGCTCAACCGTAGATCGTAGCCGCAGCGGGTCTGGAACGTCTGGAACAGGGCTGGCGTGAAGTTCACGACGTTCGGACCGCCGGGCGGGGCGATCTCGGCTTCGTCCTGGAAGACGCCGGGCACGGTCAGACCGAATTCCGCGCCGACCGCCCGCTTGTAGCCGTTGAGGGTCAGGTCGACGAACTTCTCCGTGACGTCCTTGCGCAGGAGATCGACGTAGGTGAGGCCGCCGTGCCAGGGGGAGGGCTGCTGGCGGACGACATCGAAGACGTAATACGTCGCCCCGTCGGCGCCCGGAGGCAGCGTCTTTTTTGTGACGTCCTCGAATCCGGTCAACGTGCGCCGCAGGACGACCCAGGCGTCGGGCTGGGCTTTCGGCGGGGCCCCTTCGAATTTCATCATCCGGAGCCCGGAGCGGACGGCGTCCGGCAGGGCCGCCGGCACGTGCCCGCCGGCAAAGCCCGACGGATAGGAATTCTCGTCATAGATCCAGATCTTGAGGCCGAGGCCCTTGCCCGTCTCGACCGCATAGGCGCAGAGCGAGAACCACTCGGCCGTGAGGTAGGGCGTGATCAGGCCCGGGCGCGGGTGGATGAAGGCGCCGCCGATGCCCCGGGCCTTGAATTCCTTGAGATCGCGCTTGATCTCGTCCTTGGTCATCAGGTCGTTCCAGACCCAGAGCGGAGCGCTCCTGTATTCGGCCGGCGGGTCGGCGAACGCCTTGAGAAGGGTCGCATAGTCGGGACCCGGGGCCTTTTTCGCGCAGGACAAGCCGCTCGCGGCCAGGACCAGCGCCAGGGCCATCACGCCAACGGCCGGGGACCGACGGTTCATCTTCATGACTCGTGCCTTTCGCCTGCGGTCGTAAGTTATGGGGCACCACGATGAGCGTCCCGGATAGAAAACATCTGCGACAAATCTAGGGGAACATGAACCCAAAGTCAAGATGGGATCGAGACCGGGAAGGAAGGGTGGCGGAGAGGGCGGGATTCGAACCCGCGGCCCCGGTTTGAGCCAGGGCAAACGCTTAGCAGGCGTTCCTGATCGACCACTCCAGCACCTCTCCGCGGTCGGGGAACCGGGTTATTCTAGCATGAGCCGCGGGAGAATGCCAAACCGCCCCGTCAGCAGGGGCCCCAGCGGTGTCCAGGGTGGCGCCGCTCGTACTCCGCGGCCGTTGTCTTGGTGATCTTGTGCCAGGGCTCCCCCGTCTTGGCCCCGACGATGCCGGCCAGGGCGCAGCGGCAAAGGGTACTGTCGACCTTCGTTCGCAGCTCATGGAAGACGTCGAAGGGATCGCGCTCGAGGAACTCCCCGGCGGTCTTGATGCCGATCTTCTCGAGCTTGGCCGCGGTCGTCTTGCCGACGTTCGGCAGGTCGGTCAGCTTCCGGCCGGAGCCGGCGGTGGTTCTCATAGCGATCCGTCTCCTTCATTCTTTTTGGCTTCGGTACCTTTGGCCGTGAACCGCATGAAGCGGGCGAACGCGGCCTTTCGGTTCGCGCCGAGCGAGGCTTTTCCTTCCTCGGCCTGCTTGTTCCGGGCCTCGTATTCTTGTCGGGCCAGGTCCCCGACCTCGCGGGCTTGGGCCATGAGCTCGCCGTCATTCTTGATGAGCGAGGAAAGCCTCATCCCGGCGTAGGCTTGAAGCTCGGCAAGGGCCCGCCGTACATCTCCGGCCTCATCGCTTCCGGCTCGGAGAGCGTCTTCGGCCATGGCTGTGTCAAAACGGTCGTACGCGGCGACGAAACGCTTCAGCTCCTTGATATCTGTGCGGTACATCCTGAGGACAAGAAAAAGCCCGGCCGCGGCGGCCACGAGAACGAAAACGACCGTCCACCTCAAATATCGGGCCATTGTCGCATCCCGGCTCCGGCGAGCTTGAGAACGGTCCCCCAGGTCCGGGTCGTCCCGTCCGCCCCAAAGACCTTTTCGACGTAAGACATCAAGGCCGGCGTCCGCCCGTTCTCGTCGTAGCAGACGATGCTGAAGATCTCGCCCGGGGTGACCCGGACTATGCGGAGGCCTTTCTCCGGCTCCGGCAGGCGAATGTGCGGCCTGCGCGGGTTCTCGTTCGCAAGGAACGTCACGCACGGCTTGATCGAAGGGCCGACCGGGATGTCCCGGAAGGGATCGGCGGCGATCATCGCCCGAAGCTCTGAGGCCGGGCGGAGGATGACCATGACCGCGAATCCGAGCGCTTTTTCGAGCCCTTCCGAGACCTGGGGGCCCGACGGCGGCCGTTTGCCTGGGGACTCAAACGCGACATTCCCGCTGGCGAGGACCGTCCTAACCTTCTTGAAGCCCATCGCTTCGAAGGCCTTCTTGAGGGCCGGCATGGGGACCAACTTATGGCCCCCGATGTTGACCCCCTTTAGAAAAGCGAACGTGGCGGAGGGAGAGGGATTCGAACCCCCGTTCCGGAGGACCGGAAAGCGGTTTTCAAGACCGCCGCCTTCAACCACTCGGCCATCCCTCCGTCGGATCTATTTCTTCTTGGCTGACTCGATGCGCTCGAGGCCGTTCATGTAGGGCCGCAAGGCCTCGGGAATGACGACCGAGCCGTCGGCCTGCTGGTAGTTCTCGAGGATGGCGCTGACGGTCCGGCCGACGGCGAGCCCCGAGCCGTTGAGCGTATGGGCGAACTCGGGTTTGCCCTTGGCCTCGCGCTTGAAGCGGATGTTGGACCGCCGGGCCTGGAAGTCCATGCAGTTCGAGCAGGACGAGATCTCCATAAAGCCGTCGCGGTTCGGCATCCAAACCTCGAGGTCGTAGGTCTTGGCGCTGGCGAAACCCATGTCGCCGGTGCAGAGAAGCACGACCCGGTGATGCAGGCCCAGTCGCTTCAGGACCTCCTCGGCCGAGGCGGTCATGTATTCAAGCTCGTCGAAGGACGACTCGGGCCGGCTGAAGATCATCATCTCGACCTTGTTGAACTGGTGCTGGCGGATGAGGCCCCGGACGTCCTTGCCGTAGGAACCGGCCTCGCTCCGGAAGCAGGGCGTGTAGGCGACGAAGCGCGTCGGCAGGGCCGCGCCGTCGAGGATCTCGCCGCGGTAGATGTTCGTCAGCGGCACCTCGGCCGTGGGGATGAGGTACCAGTCGAGGCCCTCGAGCTTGAACAGGTCCTCCTTGAACTTCGGCAGGTTGCCCGTTCCGGTCAAGCTCTCGGCGTTGGCGATGAACGGCGGCAGGACCTCGGTGAAGCCGCGCTCGCGGGTGTGGAGGTCGAGCATGAAGCTGATGAGGGCCCGTTCGAGTCGCGCCCCCGCCCCGAAATAGACCGTAAAGCGGGAGCCGGTGATCTTGGCGGCCCGCTCGAAGTCGAGGATGCCGAGCTTCTCGCCGACGTCCCAATGGGCCTGGGGCTTGAAAGCGAATTCCGGATGGCTCCCCCACCGCCGGACCTCCCGGTTGTCCTCGGCGCTCTTCCCGACCGGGACGGACTCATGGGGCAGGTTGGGGATGTTGAGAAGGGTCGTCCGGATCTCCTCGTCGAGGACCTTGAGGCGCTCCTCGAAGACGCCGATCTCGTCGCCGACCTTGCGCATCTCGGCGATGATGGACGAAGCGTCCTGACCGTCCTTCTTCAGCCGCGAGACCTCCTCGGAAGCCTTATTGCGAACGGCACGGAGGTCCTCGGCCTTCTTGAGGATGTCCTTCTTCTCCCGGGAGACGCGGACGAACTCGTCGAGGCTGAACCGCGGGCCGCGGCTCGAGAGCCTATTCTGAACGGACTCAAGGTTTTCCAGAACGAATTTCGGGTCGAGCATGGGGCGATTATAGCATGGACGCGGGCTTTTTGCCGACGGTCGCCTTTTGACAAGCCGCGTGGATTATTCAACAATAGACGGCGTGACGGGATACGTTCAGGTCTACACGGGCGACGGCAAAGGCAAGACCACGGCCGCCTTGGGCCTGGCCTTCCGGGCCGCGGGACGCGGGTTCAGGACCTACATGGCCCAGTTCCTCAAGGCGCAGCCGACCGGAGAGATCGAGGCCGCAAAAAGGCTGGCGCCTTTGATCACCATCGAGCAATTCGGCCGGGAGGGCTTCATCACGGTCAAGGACGGCCCGGATGACGAAGACATCAGCCGGGCGGTGACGGGCCTGTCCAAAGCCCGCGAGGCCCTTCTTTCCGGCGATTATCGGATCGTCGTCCTCGACGAGGTCAACACCGCCGTCCATTTCAAGATCCTTCCCGAGAAGGACATCCTCGAGCTCATCGATAAGCGTCCGACCGGGGTCGAGCTCGTCCTGACTGGGCGTTATGCCCCGGCCTCCTTTATCGAAAGGGCCGATCTCGTCACCGAGATGACCGAGATCAGGCATTACCTCGCGAAGGGCGTCAAGGCTCGGGAAGGCATCGAGACGTGAGCCGGCGCCCGAATCCCTTCGGCCGCAGCCCGTTCCGGCCGACCATGGACATGGAGCGGTTCGAGGCCCTCGTCGCCGAAGCCCTGGACGAGATCCCGGCCAAGTTCCGCAAGCTCATCGACAACGTCAACGTCCAGGTCGAGGAGGACAGCCCGCCGGGGATGAACCTGCTCGGCCTCTATCACGGCGTCCCCTACCCCCACCGGAGCCCGGCCACCTACGGCAATTACCCGCCCGACGTCATCACCATCTACAAACGGCCGATCGAGTCGATCTCTCGGACCGACGAGGACATCAAGGACCAGGTCCGCATAACGGTCCTCCATGAGGTTGGCCACTACTTCGGGCTGAGCGAAGCCGAATTGCGGGAGATCGAGCGGGCCATCCGCGAACAGAGCAAAGGAGAGGGATCTTGAACAAGCCGCTCGAGGGTCTCTACGTCGCGTTGGCCACCCCGTTCGTCGGCGAGGAGATCGCTCCCGACAAGCTCCGCGAGAACGTCCGCCGCCTCAACGGGACCGCGGTTAACGGATATCTCGTCCTCGGCTCGACCGGGGAAAGCGTCTCTCTGACCGACGAGGAGTCGCTCGAGCTTGTCCGGACCGTCATCGAAGAGGCGGCCCCGGATAAGAAGATCCTGGTCGGGACGGCCCGGGAGTCGACCAAGGCGACGATCGATTTCACGGAGAGCCTTCCGGTGCGGGGCGTTTCCGCGGTGCTTGTCCGGCCCCCTTCCTATTTCAAGTCGAAAATGACCCACGAGGCCCTCAAGGCCCACTACATGGCCGTGGCCGAGGCCAGCCGCTACCCGGTCCTCGTCTACAACATGCCTCAGAATACGGGCATCTTCCTCGAGCCGCGCCTCGTCCTCGAGATCGCCGCCCACCCGAACATCGCCGGGCTCAAGGAGAGCGGCGGCAGCCTGGCCTGTCTGGCCGAGGTCGTCCGCGAGGTCCATGCCGGCTTCCATTACTTCCTGGGCGCGGGGTCCGTCGTCTACCCCGGTCTCGAGATGGGGGCTTGCGGCGCCATCCTGGCCGTGGCCAACGCCGTGCCGGAGATGTGCGCCGATCTCTTCCGGCTGTTCAAGGAAGGCCGGAAGGACGACGCCCGGAATCTCCAGCTCGACATCGTGCCTCTCAACAAGACCCTGGTCGAGGTCTACGGCATCGCCGGGCTGAAGTATGCCCAGGACCTGCGCGGCTTTTACGGCGGGCCGACCCGCCGGCCGCTTCTGCCCGTCGATACGAAGGGCCGGGCCGAGATCGCGGCCGTGCTCAAGAAGGCGGGATTTTGACCGTGCACCCAGCTCCGACATCACTCTCCCTGCGTGTCCCGAACCGCCGGCTCCGGCGAGGTTGACTGCGCACAAGGGACCGACCCGTTACCGCTGCTACCTTCCGGTCCTGACGGGGTTGGCAGGCAGCCCTTCGCGAAGGACCCCGGCCCTCAACGCCACGTGTCCGGGCACTGGCCAGAAAGAGGGAAGCCTCGGCTGGGAATTCGACCCCACTGGAGCGGATTGTGGGTCACAGGGCACCGCTAACTCCCCGTCTAGCACGGCCGGCCCTATTATACATTTTTGCCCCGATTGGGGTAAAATGGACTTTAGACCTGAGGAGAAAAGACATGTTATTCGGTGATCCGACGTTCCTTCTCGTCATCCCGGCCCTCATCCTGGCCCTCTATGCCCAGAGCCGGGTCAAGGGGGCCTATCGGAAATACGGCCAAGTCCTGGCGTCGTCGCGCCTGACCGGGGCCCAGGCCGCCTATCAGCTGCTCCAGACCGCCGGCGCGAGCGACGTCCAGATCGAGAAAACCCCCGGCGACCTGACCGACCACTACGACCCCCGGAAGAAGGTCCTGCGGCTCTCCCAGGGCGTCCATGACAGCTCCTCGATCGCCGCCCTCGGCATCGCCGCCCACGAGACGGGGCACGCCATCCAGCACCACAACCATTACCAGCCCATGGCCCTGCGTTCGCTCATCTACCCGGTCGCGAGCATCGGCTCGACCCTCGCCTTCCCCATCTTTTTCGCCGGCTTCATCTTCAGCCGGGGCCCGAACGTCCTCATGGACATCGGCATCCTGCTCTTCACGGGCGCCGTGGCCTTCTCGGTCGTGACCCTGCCCGTGGAGTTCGACGCCTCCAAACGGGCCCTTGTCCTGCTGGAGGAGCGCCGCTTCCTGACGCCCGACGAAATGGCCGGCGCCCGCAAGGTCTTGAACGCCGCCGCCCTGACCTATGTCGCCGCGACGGCCATGGCCGCCGTCCAGCTCCTCCGGATGTTCATCCTTCGCTCGTCCCGCGATTAGCGATCGTCCCGAAAAAAGCCGATTGATATCGGCCCTCTCCCCTGCTATGCTTCGCCCTTCGAGCGCAGGGAACGTTTCGCCGTGAACGGAGGAGAGATGGATCAGAAGCAGACCGGCCGGCGGCAATTCCTCAAAGTTTCGGCCCTCGGCGCGCTCGGCGCCGGGCTGGCGGGCGGAAACCTTTTATCCGCTCGGCAAAGCCAGGCCTCGTTACCTGCCAAACCCGCCGCGGCGGACGACGCCTCGAAGATCAAGGAGTATCGCCCCCTCGGCCGCACCGGCTTCAAGGTCTCCGATATCTCCTGCGGCTTCATCATGGACGAGGGGGTCATCCGGGCCGCCTACGAGTCCGGCATGAACTATTTCGATACCGCCGAGGAATACCCGGGCCACCACCGCGTCCTGGCCAAGGTCATCCCCTTCATGGACCGCAAGAAGGTCTTCATCACGACCAAGCTCGAGGCCACCCCGGGCGAGACCAAGGAAGGCTTCCTCAAGCGGGCCCGCAAATCCTTGGCCGATCTCCAGACCGACTACGTCGATTGCCTGATGATGCATTGCCCCGAGAAAGCCGTGACCGTCAAGGACGAGGCCTTTCACGCGGCCATGGCCGAGCTCAAGGCCGACGGCCGGGTCCGGCACGTCGGCATCTCCCAGCACGGCACGTTCTGGTTCCGCGATCCCGAAGAGACGATGGAGAAGATCCTCCTGGCCGCCGCCGACGACGGCCGCTTTGACGTCTTCCTCATGGCCTACAACTTCCTCCGTCGCGACAACTCCGAGAAAGTCCTCGCGGCCTGCCGGGAGAAAAAGATCGGCGTCGCCCTCATGAAGACCGCGCCGATCGCCATTTACTACACGCTCAAGGCGCGAGTCGAGAAGCTCGAGGCCGACAAGAAGGAGATCGACCCGCTCTACGTCGACGGCCTCAAGCGCTACAAGGAGAAGTTCGAGGCCGCCCAGGAGTTCATCAGGGCTCACGACCTCAAGAACCCCGACGAGATCCGCGACGCGGCCATCCGCTACGTCCTCGGCAACCCGGATGTCTCCACGGCCTGCTGCCAGACCCAGACCTATGACGCGCTCAACGCCGTCCTGCGCCTTTCTGGCACGCGGCTGGGCCCGGCCGAGCAGGCCAAGCTCGAAGCCTATGGCGAAGGCTGCGGGACCCTCTACTGCCGCCACGCGTGCGGCGTCTGCGAGACGAGCTGCCCGAACGGCGTCCCGGTCAACACCATCCTCCGCTACCAGCAATATTTCGCTGGCCAGCGGCGCGAGAAGGAGGCCATGGGCTATTACGCCGCGATCCCGGGCGCGCGGGCCGACGCCTGCCGCGGCTGCTCCGCGCCCTGCGAAGCCGCCTGTCCCTACGGCGTTCCTGTCCAGGGCATGCTGCTCGTCGCCCACGACACGCTTTCGATGCCCTAAGCCGCGCCGGTCGCGCCTTGACAGCCCCCCCCTCGGGTGGTAGATAGACCTCTTTGATCTTCCTCAGGAGGTCGCCCGTGAAAAGATCCCTCGTCAGGACATCGATCCTTCTCGCCCTGGCGGCGCTCGTGTTCGCCGCCGGAACGCTCGCCGCCCAGACCCCGCCCGAGAAATACCTCGGCTTCAAGGTCGGCGAGGACCGCAAGCTCGCCGATTACGCCCAGATCAAGGGCTATTTCGAGAAGCTGGCCCAGGAATCGAACAAGATCAAGCTGTTCACGATCGGCGAATCCGTTCTCAAGAAGCCGATGATCATGGCCGCTATCTCCACGCCCGAGAACCTGGCCAAGATCGACCGCTGGAAGGAGATCACTCACAAGCTCCGCGACCCCCGCGCGACCTCCGTCGAGGAGGCCCGCAAGCTGGCCAAGGAAGGCAAGGTCTTCGTCCTGATCACCTGCTCCCTCCATGCGACCGAGATCGCCGCCTCCCAGATGTCGATGGAGCTCGCCTATGACCTCGTCACGGGCAAGACCTTCATCGACGCCGGCAGGGTCCTCAACGACGTCGTCTTCCTCCTCGTCCCGACCCACAACCCCGACGGCAATCAGATGGTCGTCGACTGGTACAAGAAGTACGTCGGAACGCAGTACGAGGGCGGCAACATGCCCTGGCTCTATCACGTCTACGCCGGCCACGACAACAACCGCGATTGGTATATGTTCAACCTGCCCGAGACCCGGGCCGTGACCAAGGTCCTCTACGAGGATTGGCTGCCCCAGATCCACCTCGACGAGCACCAGCAGGGCTCGAACGGCGCCCGCCTCTTCGTCCCGCCGTTCATGGACCCGCCCCTGCCGAACATCCAGCCCACGGTCTGGCGCGGCGTCAACCTCATCGGCACCGAGATGAGCTTCGACCTCCAGAAGCACGGCATGAGCGGCATCGTCAACGGACGCTCCTACACGGCCTGGTGGATCGGCGCCTGCGACGACACCGGTTGGCTCCACAACGTTTTGAGCTGCCTGAGCGAGGCGGCCTCCGTCCGCACGGCCACGCCGATCTTTATCGAGCCGAACGAGCTCCAGGGGGACTTCTACGACAAGCGGATGGACTTCATCGATCCGTGGCCCGGCGGCTGGTGGCGCCTGCGCGACATCGTCGAGTATGAGCTCGTCCTGTCGCAGAGCCTGATCAAGACGGCCTCCCTCCACAAAGAGGACATCCTCCTCAACTTCTACAACATGAACAAGGCCGCGGTGGAGACCGTGGACAGGGACCAGCCGTTCGCCTTCGTCATCCCCGCCGTCCAGCGGGACTACCCGACGATGCTCAAGATGCTCGAGGTCCTGAAGACGGGCGGCGTCGAGATCCATCAGGCCAAGGCCGACTTTATCGCCGACGGCCGCTTCTACACGGCCGGCTCGTTCGTCGTCAAGACGGCCCAGCCCTACCGGACCTTCGCCTGGGCCCTGCTCGACAAGCAGAAATACCCCGACATGCGCCAATACCCCGGCGGCCCTCCGGTCCCCCCCTATGACAACGCCGCCTGGACCCTCCCCCTCCAGATGGGCGTCCTGTGCGACAAGATCCTCGAGCCCTTCGAGGCCAAGCTCGAGAAGCTCGCGGCCATCCCCTATCCCAAAGTCCCCGCCCAAGGGAAAAGCGATTATTTCATCCTGGACTCGCGGGTCAACGCCTCTTACGGTTTGGCCATCGCCCTGCTCAAGGACGGGGCCGAGGTCTCGCGGACCAAAGCCAAAGCCGCCGTGAAGGGGCATATTCTCCAGGCCGGCTGCTTCGTCGTCAAGAACTCGCCGGCCGTGAAGAAGGCCCTCCCCGCCCTCGCCGAGAAATACGGCCTGGCCGTGCTAGATGTCGATGACGTCGCCGCGCTCGCCAAGGACCCGGTCAAGTTCCCGCGCATCGGCCTTTTCCAGTCCTGGAGGGGGAACGCCGACGAAGGCTGGACCCGCTACGTCTTCGATGACATGAGCATCCCCTACACGACCCTGCATAACGCCGACATCAAGGGGACGAAGGAGAAGAAGGCCGACCTGCGGGCCGACTTCGACGTCATCCTCTTCGCCGACGAGAACGCCAATACCATCAAGGGCGTCCGTCCCGGGGCCGGACCCGGCGGGCCCGGCGGCGCCGCCCCCGACTCGTTCATGGCCCGCATGTTCCGTCAGAGCCCCGTCCCGCCTGAATACGAGGGCGGCATCGGCCAGGAAGGCGTCGATGCCCTCAAGGCCTTCGTCGAGAAGGGCGGCCGTCTCGTCACCCTCAACGGGGCCTCCGAGTTCGCCATCAGCGATTTCGGCGCGCCGGCCCGGAACGCCCTCAGCGGCGTCGACCGGACCAAGTTCTTCTGCCCGACCTCGATCCTGCGGATCCTCGTCGACAACGAAACGCCGATCGGCTACGGCATGCCCAAGGAGGCCGCGGCCATGTTCGTCAACAGCCTGGCCCTGGACACGTTCTCGCCGTCCTTCGAATGGGACCGCAAGGTCGTGGCCACCTACCCCGCCGATGAGATCCTGATGAGCGGCTGGCTGATGGGCGAGGAATACCTGGCGCGGAAGGCGGCCGTCGTCGACACCAAGTGGAAAGACGGACGCATCATCCTGATCGGCATCCGCTGCCAGAACAGGGCCCAGTCGCACGGGACGTACAAGTTCCTGCTGAACGCCCTGCTCTATCCGGGGATGTAGGGGCGCGGAGCCTATCCGAGGAGCCCGGCGACGAAGCCGGAGGCCCAGGCCCAGGCCAGGTTGAATCCGCCGCGGCCGCCCTGGACGTCGAGGATCTCGCCGGCGAAATACAGCCGGTTCATGAGCTTGGACTCGAGGGTCCCGGGCTTGACCTCCCGCGCGTCCACGCCGCCGGAGGTGAATTCGGCTTCGTTCCAGCCGCGCGTGCCGAGAACCGGGAATTCCCGGCTCTTGAGCAGGGCCGCCAGCCGCCGTCCGCTCTCCTCGGGATCGTTGCCGGCCGGCGCGTGCCCGGCTTCATGGACAAGCTGAGCCATGATCAGGCCGAACTTCTCGGGCAGCAGCCCCGAGGCCAGGTCCTTAATTGCCCAGCCCGACACGAGACGGCGGGCAATCTCTTCGGCGACGTCCTGCTCCGCCAGGAACGGAAGGAAATCAACGACGACGGAGGCGTCCTTGCGGCCTTCCCGGTTCAGGGCGATCGACAGGCTCTCGCTAACGTCGAGCGCGGCCGTCCCGGAAAGCCCGTATTGGGTGAACAACAGCTCTCCCTCGGCCTCTTGCCGCGCCCGGCCGGCGATCCGGCTCTCGATCCGTACCCGCAGCCGCTGCCCTTGGAGAAAATGGCACAGGCGATCCTTGACGATGAGCGGTACGGCGCTCGGCACCGGCGCGACGATGCTGTGGCCGAACGAAGCCGCCAGATCATATCCGGAGCCGTTCGAGCCCAGGGCCGGGTAAGACCGGCCGCCGGCGGCGAGGACAAGCGCCGGCGCCTCGACCGCCCTCCCGTCCGCGGCCTCGATGCGGAAGCGCCCGCTTGGGGCGGCGACCTTTTTCGCCTCGAAGCGTGTCTCGATCCGGACACGCCGCCGGGCCGTTTCGAGCTCGAGCACCTTGAGGACCGAAGCCGCCTGGTTCGTGGCCGGATAGACGCGGCCGGCCTCGTCGGATTGGAGGCGAAGGCCGAGGTCCTGGAAGAAGGACCGGATCGCGTCGCGATTGAAACGGCCCAGGATGGACGCCACCAGCGCTGGCTCCGTCGAGGCGAAGTCCGAGGCCGAGAGACGGTCGTTGAGCAAGTTGCAGCGGCCGCCCCCCGTCGCCAGAAGTTTCTTGCCGGCTTGGGGAAGGCGCTCGATGACGGTCACCTTGGCGCCGCGACGGGCGGCGCTCACCGCAGCTATGAGCCCGGACGCGCCGGCGCCCAGGACGACGGCGTCGGGACGCTCCGGCATGAGGGTGTCGAGGCCGGGACCGGGTCAGGCCCCCAGTACCTGGCAGGCCCGCTCGATGTTCGACACGTCCACGACGAGGGAGACCCCGTTCCCGTGGCGGGACAGCGTGCCGTAGCAGTACTCGATATTAATGCCCTCGTCGCCGAGCTTGGTCGTCACATCGGCCAGGGCCCCGGGCCGGTTCTCGAGGTCGATCCTCAGGACGTCGCGGAGCTCCGTCGTGTAGTTCAGCTTGGTCAGGAGCTTGACGGCCTTGTTGAGCTGCTGGACCACGAGCTTGGCCGTGTCATGGAAGACGCCGATGGCGTCGACGTTGATCTCGTTCTCGGCCAGGAAACTGCACAGGTCGCCCAGCTGAGACGGCTTGTTCTCCAGGATGACGTAGATCTCGGTGATCCGTTCGACCATGCTTGTCCTCCTGTGATCAGGATTTCATCGCCCCGGTATCTCAACGATACCACGATTCAGAGCGCCAGGCAATTGAGTTATGCGCCGGCCTTGCTGCCCCTCGCGCAGGGGTGTTCCCAGAGGAGGCCGTGGGAGGGCGGAGCGGGCACGGGTCCTCGAGCACGGCGAGAGGAGAGCGAAGCCCGGATACGAAGCGAGCCGGCTCGCCGGGCCGGCGAGCGGCCGACGGGTGGGAATACCCCGAGCGAAGAAAGGGTAGCACGGTCGGCGCGACCAACTCAATCGAAGATCTTGCCGGGGTTCATGATCCCCCGGGGGTCGAAGGCCTTCTTGATGCCCCGCATGATCTCGATCTCCCGCTCGTCGAGGACGAGCGACAGGTAGGGCTTCTTGACGAGGCCGATGCCGTGCTCCCCGGAGATGACCCCGCCGCGGGCCTTGGCGTCCCGGAAGAGGGCCTCGCGGACCGGGTCCGTCTTGGGCCGCCACTCGCTCTCCGGGACCGGCGTCATGGCTCCGTTCTCGAAGCGGGCCTTCATGATGTGGGTGTGGACGTTGCCGTCGGCGGCGTGGCCGAAGGTCGGGAGCCAGATGTCGTATTGGGCCGCGACCTCTCGGACCCGGCGGACATGGGCCGCCACCTCGGCCCGCGGCACGGCGATGTCGAGGATCTCCACCGTGCCGGACTTGATGGCGTCGTAGATCTTGGAGCGGATGGCCAGGACCTCGTCCTGCTTGCTGGGGGTGTCGGCGATGAAGACGTCCATGGCCCCCTTCTCGCAGCAGACCTCGGCCACGGCCTCGGACAGCCGGTCCATCTCCTCGTCGGTCGTGGCGTCGAGGATGACCAGGAGGTGGGTCTTACCCAGCTTGGTCGGCCATTTCTTGTGCAGGTGCTCCTCGGTGATGACGATGGGCTCGATCTCCAGGAACTCGACGGCGAGCGGCACGATGCCCCGCTTCATGATCAGGGGCACGGTCTCGAGGGCCGGCTCGAGGGCCTCGAAGGGGACGACGAGGGAGCGCATGATCCCCGGCTTAGCCTTGAGATGGAGGGTGGCCTGGGTGACGACGCCGAGCGTGCCCTCCGAGCCGATGACGAGGTGCATGAGGTTGTAGCCGGTGCTCGATTTCTCGAGCTTGCCGCCGAGGCGCAGGACGTCTCCGGCCGGCGTGACCATCTCGAGGCCGCGGACGTAGTTGCGGATGGTGCCGTACTTGACGGCCCGGCTGCCGCCGGCGTTGGTGGCCACGAGTCCGCCCATCATGGCGCTCTCGTCCCCGGGATGGGGCGGAAAATAGAGGCCGGCTTCCTCGACCGTCTTGGCGAAATCCGAGAGCCGCACCCCGGCCTCGGTCACGGCCATCTGATTGTCGGCGTCGACCTCGAGGACGCGGGCCATGCGCTCGAGCGAGAGGACGATGCCGCCGCAGACCGGGACACAGCCGCCGCAGAGGCCCGTGGCCCCGCCCCGCGGCGTCACCGGGAGGCCGTTCGCGTTGGCGATCCTGAGCACGGCCGCGACCTCCGCCGTCGTTCCCGGCCGGACGACGAGGTCGGGCTCGTGGGCGATCTCCTTCATCGAGAACTCGTCATGGCCGTAATCGCAGGTCCGCTCGGGATCCGAAAAGGCGTTCGCCGCGCCAACCGCGGCTTCGATCTCGGCCCGGACGGCGGGAGTGATCATCGGGGTCATGGGAGCTCCTTTCCGTTGAGGCGCTTGAGCTGGATCGGCAGGCCGACCATGATCTGGGGACGTCCCTTGTAGAGCTCGACCAGGCCGGTCACGTCGAGGACCCGGCCCGCGAAATCGAGCGGCCCCGGCAGGGTCCGGAAGACCTCGAGAGGGATCGCGGCGTCGAAGGCCGCGCCGTCGGCTTCGAGGAGATAGAAGCCGCTGCGCTTGTAAGACCGCAGGCAGCGGAAGCGGGCCGTCAGGACCTCGCCGACCCGGCCGCCGGCCTCGCCCGGCGGGACCACCGGATAGGGTTCTCTGGCCCAGAGCCCGCGTCCGGCCTGCCGGGCCTCGGTCTCGGCCGCCTTGAGCTCGCGCCGTAGCTCCGCGTCGAAGGGGAACTTGAGGAAGGCCGTGGCATAGCCCTCGCGAACCAAAGTCACGTTGAAGATCCCCCCGTCGGCGGGGCGGACAAAGGCCAGGAGCCGTCCGTAGGAATCCCGTGTTTCCGGCCCCGGTAAAAGCTCGACCCGGGCCTGATAAAGGCGGGAAAAGGCGAACCGCTTGGCCAGGAAGGCCATGAAGCGCACGTTCTCGCGGGAGTCGTCGAGTTCGGGGCTGTCGACCCCGATCAGGCGCACCCGCTCGTCTCCATGCCCAGCGATGCGAACGCGGATCGTGTCTCCGTCCGTGACGGCCGTGACCGTACCGGTCAGCACCTCCGGCCGGGCCCGCGGGGACTGGCTCGGCAGGAAAGACGGTCCGGCCAGGACAAGAAGGGCGGCCGCGAGGAGGGCCGCCGGCGCGGTGCGTCGTCTCAACGGCCCAGCAGCTCCTTGGCCGCGCGGGCGATATGGGACGCGTTGAGGCCGAACATCTCCAGCAGCTCATCGGGCTTGCCCGAGCGCGGCAGATCGCGGACGCACAGGTGCTTGAACAAGAGGCGCTCGCCGGCGAGGGCCTGGAGCACGGCTCCGCCCAGCCCGCCGGCCGGGTAATGGTCCTCGGCGACGATGACCCGGCCGCCGGTCTCGGCGGCCTCGCGGCGGATGGTCGAGGCGTCGAGCGGGGCCACGGAATAGGCGTCGATGATCCTCAGGCCGATCCCCTCCTTGGCCAGGAGGTCGCGCGCCTTGAGCGCTTCGTGGACGGTGATCCCGGCGGCGACGACCGTCACGGCGTCGCCGTCGCTCCTGCGCAGGACTTTCGCGCCCCCGATCGGGAACGGCTCGTCGGGGCCGTAGAGGAGGGCCGTCGCGGGACGGGTCGTCCGGATATAGCACATCCCCTTATGGGCGGCGGCCGCGGCGACGCAGGCCTCGGCCGAGACGGCGTCGCTCGGATAGAGAACGACGCAGCCGGGGATGGGCCGGAAGATGGCCATGTCCTCGAGCCCCATCTGGGACGGGCCGTCCTCGCCGATGCTGACGCCGACATGGGAGCCGCAGAGCTTGATGTTGGCGAAGGAGTAGGCCGCCATCCGGATCTGGTCATGGGCCCGGGCGAGGAAGGCGGCGAACGTGGCCGCGAACGGGATGTAGCCTTTGGCCGCCAGCCCGACGGCGAGGCCGACCATCTGCTGCTCGGCGATGAACGACTCGAAGGACCGGCCGGCGAAGGCCTCGAAGAACTTGTCGGCGTAGGTCGAGTTCTTGACGTCGCCGTCGATGGCGACCACGAGCGGATTCACCCGGCCGAGCTTGAGCAGGGCGTTGCCGTAGGCCAGCCGCGTCGCCGTCTTCTCCTTGTAGTCGGGCTTGGGGAGCTCCGGCGAGGCGGCGGCCGGTTTCTTCTTGAAGGGCCGGGCCGCGCGGACGAGCGCGGGGGAATCGACCTCGGGCAGGGGCCCGATCTCCTCGAGGGCCCGGGCCAGCTCGTCGGCCTTGAGAGGCTTGCCGTGCCAACCGTTCTTGTCCTCGACGAAGCTCACGCCCTTGCCCTTGATCGTCCGGGCCAGGATGACCGTGGGCAGGCCTTTTTTGCCGGCCTGCCTGAGGGCCGCCAGGATCTTGTCGATCTTGTGGCCGTCGATGATCATCGCGTCCCAGCCGAAGCCGCGGAACTTGCGGGCCCAGGCCGCGAGATCGTGCTGGTGCATGGACGGCCCGGACTGGCCGAGGCGGTTGACGTCGACGACGGCGACGAGGTTCTTGAGCTTCATGAGCGCGGCGTCGGCCGCCGCTTCCCAGACGTTGCCCTCGGCGCATTCGCCGTCGCCCATGAGCACGAAGGTGCGGGCCGGGGACTTGTCGAGCCGCTGGGCGAGCGCCAGCCCGGCGCCCACCGACAGGCCCTGGCCGAGCGAGCCGGTGGCCGCCTTGACCCACGGCATCCGGGGCGTCGGGTGGCCCTCGAGGCCGCTCGTGATCTTGCGCAGATCGAGGAGGCTCTCGAGCGGAAGGAGGCCCGCTTCGGCATAGGCCGCCCAGAGGAGCGGGGCGGCGTGGCCCTTGGACAAGACGAACTCGTCGTTCGCGGGGTCGCGCGGGTCCTTCGTGTTCCAGCGCATCTCGGAGAAGAACAGGGAGGCGGCGATGTCGGCCGCGGACAGGCAGGAGGTCGGATGTCCCGAGCCGGCGGCGGTCGTCATGCGCAGGCAATGGACGCGGAGGCGGGTGGCGATCTTCCGAAGGTCGTCTATTCTGGCCATGGGAGGCCCTCCTCGATGTCGGGGAATATCGGGTTCGACAGGCTCATGATAACATGAAACCCGAGGCGGGCAAAGCCGGACCGGCCTGGCCCTCAGCGCGTGAACGGCGTGTCCGGGAAGACCACGCGCCGCATGGCCCGGCCGGCCGCGGCCATCTTCAGCAGGTAGGTGCCGATCCCGGCCGCGCCCTGCATGTACCCGGTTTGAGCGAACACAAAATCGGGCCGCGTCCGATGCTCGGCCTGGACCCACGACATGCGGCCGTCCTCGACGTCCGCCTTGGCCAGAAGGCGGGACGCGACCCGTTTCGCGAAGTCGAGATAGGCCTCGTCGCCGAGCTCAGCGTGGAGATCCAGGAAGAACTCCCCCACCCCGGCCAGGCCGCAGCAGATGCCGGCGTTGTTCCAGAATCCCGGGGTTTCGTGCTCGGGAATACCGCTTTGAAGAAGGCCGTTGGCCGACCTCCGGACCCAGTCGAGCCAGGAGGCGTCACCCGTCACGCGGGCGAGCAGAAAGAACAGCCGGGCCGTGCCGACCGGGCCGTGGCACCAGCCGAGATAATAAAGACCTTTGTTGTCCGGTTCGTCATGGAAGACGAGGCAGCGGCCGCCGTCCGTATCGGCGACCGAGAGGAGATAGCGGGCCCCGGCCAGGGCCGCCCCGAGGAACTCCGCCCGCCTCGTCTCGCGATGGAGCGCCGTCAGGAAATAGGCGATGCCGGCCGTGCCGTGGGAGAAGTTGGGCATGAGCCGCGGGAACGCCGGGTCCATGGCCCACTTCAGGCCGCCGTTCTCGGGCCGGCCCAGTTCGATCAGACGTGAGCCCGCCTGGGCCGCCAAGCCGAGCCAGGCCTTGTCGCCCGTTTCATGATAAGCGTAGAGGAGGAAGAGGCCGGTGCCGGCGCCGCCGCTGATGACGTCCGCGGTCGAGCTCCATTCGATCCCGCGGCCGGCCGGCTTGGCCGAGGCGGCGATCCGGTTGAGGACGTCGAGGAACCCGCGCCGGTATTTTTCGTCCTTCGAGGCCTTGAATGCCTCTTCGAGGGCAAACCCGATCCCCGAAAGGCCTTCGTAAAGGCCCGGGGACGCGACGGACGGCGCCTGGGCGAGCAGAAAATCCGCCCCGCCGCGGGCCCGGTCGAGAGAGGACCGATCGCCCGTCGCGTAGTAGGCTTGAACATGGAAGAGGACGACGCCGGGGACGCCGCTGTAGAGGTCGAGGCCGACCGTCTGACGGTCGGGCGGCACGGCCGGCCACGACAGTCCTTCGGGGACGCGGATCTCGGCCGACGAGATCCAGGCCCTGGCTTTGAGAGCCGCGTCGAGATAGGGGCCCGAGAGCGGCTTCCGGCAAGCGGTCCCGGCCAGGAGCGCCAGGAGCGCCACAAAAAGAGCCGTCGCCCCTTGCGACCCGCCGCGTGCTGCGCGCATGGCGATCGTCCTCACAGGATCGGCCAAGCCTTGGGCAGGAAGATCTGCTCGTAGAGGGCCATGGCGTAGCGGTCGGTCATGCCGGCGATGAAATCCCCGACCCGGACGATGACCGGGTCGCCGGCCGGATACGGGCGGATGTAGTCCTCGGGGCGTTCCATGATAAAGCCGAAGAGATCGATAATGATCTTCTCGGTCTTGCGCAGCTCGTCGCGCGCCGCCGAATTGAAGTAAACGTTCTGATAGAGGAATTCCCGGAGCTCGACGACGGCCTTCATGATCCGGTCGCTCATGGCGATCCGCTCGAGCCCCGCGGCCAAGCTGGCCTCGACGACGTCCATGACCATGCGGTCGATGCGCGTCGCGTGCCATTTGCCCAGGACCTTCACGAGGGGAGCCGGGATGTCCTCGTCCTTGATGATGCCGGCGCGGAGGGCGTCGTCGATATCGTGATTGACGTAGGCGATGATGTCGGAGACGCGCACGATCTGGCCCTCGAGCGTCGACGGCATGTCCTCGACGTCCTCGTCGAAGATCTCGCCGCGGCCCTTGGAATGCCGCTGGATGCCGTCGCGGACCTCGAAGGTCAGGTTGAGCCCCTTGCCGTCGTATTCGAGCTTCTCGACGACGCGCAGGCTCTGGTCGGCGTGGTGGAAGCCCTGGGGCAGGAGCTTGCGGAGGGTCTGCTCGCCGGCGTGCCCGAAGGGCGTGTGCCCGAGGTCGTGGCCGAGGGCGATGGCCTCGGTGAGGTCTTCGTTGAGCCGAAGGGCCTTGGCGATCGTCCGGGCGATCTGGGAGACCTCGAGGCAGTGGGTCAGTCGCGTCCGGTAGTGGTCGCCGAACGGCGAGAGGAAGACCTGGGTCTTGTGCTTCAGCCGCCGGAACGATTTCGAATGGATGATCCGGTCGCGGTCGCGCTGGTAATCGGTGCGGATCGGATGCGCGGATTCAGGCCGGACCCGGCCCTTGGACCGGGCGCTCAAGCTGGCTTTGGGCGACAGGATCTGCTGCTCGGTCTTTTCCAGTTCTTCACGGATCGTCATGAGTGCTCCCCTGCCCGCCGATTATAGCAAATCCCCGCCTATGCTAAAATGGAGCCCATGAACGGAACGATCACCGGGAACGTCAAGGCCGTCCTGGCGGAGCTCCCGCCGGGGGTGGAGCTTATCGCCGCGGCCAAGACTCGGACGGCGGCCGAGATCCTGGAAGCCATCGACGCGGGGGTCAGGACGATCGGCGAGAACTACGTCCAGGAGGCCGCCGCGGTCTTCCCGGCCGTCGGCCGGCGGGCCCGCTGGCACCTCATCGGCCACCTCCAGACGAACAAGGCCAAGACGGCCGTCGAGCTCTTCGACCTCATCGAGACCGTGGATTCGATCGGGCTCGGCCGCGAGCTCGACAAGCGGGCCGCGGCGGCCGGCAAGACGATGGAGGTCCTCGTCGAGATCAACAGCGGGCGCGAGCCGCAGAAGACGGGCGTGATGCCGGACGAGGCCGAGGCTCTGGTCCGGGGGCTCGGCGCTCTGCCCCGCCTTCGCGTCCTCGGCCTCATGACCATGGGCCCCTTCGAGGGCGATCCCGAGGAATCGCGGCCCTCTTTCACGGAGACGCGGCGCGTCTTCGAGGCCCTCCGGGCGGCGGCGGTCCCGGGCGTGGAGATGAGGCACCTCTCCATGGGCATGTCCCATTCGTGGCGGGTCGCCGTCGAAGAAGGCGCGACCCTGGTCCGCATCGGCACGGCCATCTTCGGCAAGCGGCGCTGAGCGGCCGCGTCTCCCTCAGCCCTTCTGGCCCTTGGCCTCCCCCTCCTCAAGGGCGACGACCTCGGCTTCGGCCTCGAGGGCCTCGACCTCGGCCAGTCCCTTGAGCTGCTGCAGGTCCTCGATCTTCTGGATGGACCGGTCGAGCTTGCCCTGCCGCGTGGTCGTCAGCTTGCGGAACTCGTCGCGGGCCCCGTCGAGCTTCTCGCCCATCTTCGTCATGCACTCGCCGAACCGCTCCCACTCCTTCTTGAAGTTCTTGACCAGGCCGAGGATCTCGCCGGCCGTCTTCTCCATGCTGAAGTTGTCGAGCGACTGCCGGATGATGGCCAGGATGGCGAAGAGGGTGAACGGCGAGCAGAGGATGACCTTGCTCTTCAGGGCGTCGTCCATGATCCCGGGATCGTTCTCGTTGATGAAGGCGTAGACCTGCTCGTTGGGGATGAAGACGAGGACGTAGTCGAGCGTCTTCTCCTCCGGGTTGATGTAGTCGCGGGTCGTGACCTCCTTGATCCGCGTCCGGACGTCGCGCAGGAACTGGGCCTTGTGCCCCTCGCGCCCGGCGTCGTTGTCCGCCTCGAGGTAACGCAGGTAGCTGTTGAGCGGGAACTTGACGTCCATATTGACCTTGAGGCCCTGGGGCAGCCAGAAGGTGTAGTCCGGCCGCGAGGCGGCCATGTCGAGGACCTTCTGTTTGATGTAGTTGATGCCTTCGACGAACCCGGCCAGGCGCAGGACGTCCTCGGCCATGCGCTCGCCCCATTGGCCGCGGGCCTTGGTGCTGGCCAGGGCGGAGCGCAGATGATCGGCCGTTTGCTGGAGCCGCGACGTCTGGTCGGCCGCGGTCCTGAGCTGATTCGAGACCTCGCCGTACTGATGGGCCCGTTCCTTCTCGAAGCGCAGGACGAGCTCCTGCATCTTCTGGATATCGCCCTTCATCGTGGCCAGGTTCTGGTCGATGAGCTGCTTCTTGGCGTCAAGCTCCCGCTGGCTCAGCTGGACCCGGCCGTCGAGGTTCTCTTTGGCCAGCTTGACGAGCTCGCCCGTGCTGGCCCGGAGCGCCTCCTGGGAGAGGGCCCCGAAGCTGTCGCGGACGCGGCCCATCAGGGCCTCGAGGTCCTGGAGCTTCTCGGACTCGGTCTCGCTCACCAGGGCCCGGGCGATCTCCCGGGTGTCCTTCTTGCGCAGCGCGTGCACGACCAGGACGACCAGGGCGCCGAAAACGACGCCGCCCACGAACAACAGGATCTCGGTCACAGGTCCTCCCCCTCCCCGCCGCCGAGGCCGCCGCCCTCGCCGGCTTCGCTCTCCCGGGCCGCTTCCTCCATGGCCTTGTCGACCTCCTCGTCAAAGCCCTCGCCGGCGTCCTCCCCCATCTCCTGCCCCATGCGCTTCATCCAGCGGGCCACGCTTTTGGGGTCCTTCTCGTCGAGACCGGCCAGCGAGGAGGGGTCGGCCAGGCTCTCGAGCCGGCTCTCTTCGGACTTCCGGACGGCGACCCTCGACACGAGCTTGGCCAGCCGCCGCCCGCCGCAGTGGCTGCAGACGGGATCGACGGTCTCCTTGACGGAGAGAGTGATGACCGTCGTCTTTTTATGGCAGTCGGCACAGCGGTATTCGTAGATCGGCATGCGTCCTCAGGGGCCTTTTGGGGTCTCCGTCGTCCTTCGAGCGGATTGTAGCACGGGCCCTTGGGGGAGACAAGGAAACGGACCGGCCTCGCCGAGCGTTTGCAAAATATAGGCAATCCGTGAATAATATCCCGGAAGGAGACATGGATGTTTGAGCGCCGACGGACCGTTCCCGCCCTTATCGGGCTCGCCCTGGCTGTTCTTGTCGCCTCCTGCTCGACGAACGACAACAGCGATGCGGTCACGCCTGTCGACATCCCCGCGGCCTCGATGTCCTATGTCGTCCTGGCCTGGAGCGGGATGGGCATGCACTTCCTCAACCCCACCTACAACGCCGAAGTCCTGCAGCCGCCCTACAACACGCTCGTCGCCCAGGTCATCAAAAGGGGCGATCCGCCCCAGATCGTGACCACCGGCGTCACCCTGTCCTATCGGATCGCCGGCAACGCCTCCTCCTACGGCAAAACGACGACCGACCCCATCCGGCAATACGGCCAGTTCTGGGACAACGCGTTCGAGCTCTTCGGGACCGCCCTGGCCCCGAACACCGGCCTCAACTTCGTCGACGCCGGCGTTCACAACGGGCTCTCCGGGGCCATGCTCCTCAAGGGAGACCGTTTCGAGGTCGATGGCATCCCGCTCGTGCCGATCAACGACGCCGGCACGTGGGACCCCTATCAGGTCGCCGAGATCGTCGTGCGCGACGCCTCGACCGGCGCCGAGCTGGCGACGACGACGACCACCGCCGAGACCTCCGACGAGATCAACTGCGGCAAATGCCACGGCCAGACCGTCGGATCCCAGGAGGTCGGCTCGGTCCTGGCCTCCCATGACAAGCTCTCCGGGACGACCTTCGTCGAGGCCGGCCGCCCCGTCTACTGCGCCAAGTGCCACGGCAGCCCCATCCTGGGCACGACGGGAGAGGGCTCTTCGGAGGAATACCTCTCCTACGCGGTCCACGTCTCCCATTACGCCCAGACCGTCGCTTGCTACGACTGCCACCCCGGGGCGAAGACCCTGGGCAACCGGAGCACGGCGCACACCTCGAGCACGGGCAACTGCACGGCCTGCCACGGGGACCTGACCTCGCTCGGCATCGGCATCGCCGCAGGCCGCGTCCCCTGGGAGACCGAGGCGAAGTGCGTCGACTGCCACACGTTCATCGCGGGCGTCGACACGGGGACCTCGCTCTACCGGAACGGGACCGGCCACGGCGGCCTGTCGTGCCCGGCCTGCCACGGTCCGGCCCATGCCGAGGTGCCGACCAGCAAGGATCCCGACAACGCCCAGGCCATCCAATATCAGGCCAAGGCCCTGTCACTCGGCAGCTGCCGGGTCTGCCACAAGACCTCGAAGGGGGGCGGATTGAACGGGATCGTCAGCGCCCACGGCGGGACGCAGCCGACGGCGTGCAACGTCTGCCATACCGGGCCGATCCGGACGAACAACCCGCTCGGCTTTCCCCACCAATTCCAGCAGCGGGTCCGCTAAGGGCTGTTCGCCCTAAGCGATCAGGCGGTCGATGAACATCCTTAGGAAGCGCAGGGCCTCGTCCGCCCGGCGGAAGACCGGGATGCCGGCCGCTTCGAGGTACGCCGCGAGCGGGTCGTAGAGAACGCCCGAGTCGATGTTGACGACCACGGGTTTCTTCGTGGCCCTGAAGATCTCGATCGTCCGGGCCGCGAAGCCGCCCGGTCGGGTCATGTCCTCCCCGTGACCCTCCCCCGCCGGCAGGGTCTGGAGGGCGACCGTCAGCGGGACGTTGGAGATGACGGCGCAATCGACGCCGGGGTCTTCGATGAAGGCCCGGGCGCTCTCGGCGAAGGCGGCGTCGTTCGCGACCGGGGTCACATCGAGGGGATTGTGGACGTCGAGGAGCTTATCGATGCCGAGCGGCCGCAGGCCGGCCAGGATCCTCTCCTGGGTCGCCGGGGCGAAAGCGGCCAGGTCGAGGCCGGTCCCGTCCTTGAGATTGTCGGCCATCATGACACATTCGAAGCCGGCGTTGCTGATGAGCCCGACGCGCCGGCCGCGGACGGGGCGGTCCTCGAGCCAGGCCAGGCCCTTCATGAAGCTCTCGAATTCGAACAGGTTGTCGGCGACGATGGCCCCGGCCTGCTCGCAGACGGCCTTGAAGACGCCGTAGTCCCCCGCGACGGAGGCGGTATGGCTGGAGGTCGCCGACCGGCCCTCCGGGCTGCGCCCGGCCTTGTAAACGAGCACCCGCCGGCCGAGGGCCGTGATCTCGCCGATGGCCCTGGCAAAGAGAAGGCCGTCCCCCGGCTTGAAACCTTCCATGTAAACGCAGAAGGTCCGGACCGCGGGATCGTCCTTGAGATAACTCAGATAATCGGAAGCCGTCAGGTCGATCTGGTTGCCCAGCGAGACCGAATAGACCGGCTCGATCGATGGCGTCTTGCTCATGCGACAGATCATGAAGGCGCCGCTCTGGCTGATCACGGCCGTGGCCGAGCCGGCCCGGGGCGGCCGCGGGAGCTTGTAATCCGGGATGAAGAGCGTGTCGTAGAGCCCCGGCCTGGAAACGATGCCGAGGCAGTTGCCGCCGTTGACGACCGGCGTTGTCCGGCCGGCGTCGCGCCCCTCGCGAAGCAGGGACCGGATGCGCTCCTCGATCGAGGCTCCGCCCTCCTTCTCCCCCATCCCTCCGGCGATGAGGATCACCGAGCGGGCCTGGCCGTGATCGACCAGGTCCTTCATGACGTCATAGACCTGGTCCGCGGCGAGGGTCAGGACGAAGAGGTCGACTGTCTCCGGCATTTCGGCGACGGTCGGGACGCAGCGGCAGCCCTCGATCGTCTCGAGGCCGGGCTTGACGACGGTGACGTTAGACCGGTTGAAGCCGCCCTTGAGGATATTGTTGAGGATGATGTGGCCGATGTTCATCTTCTCGGACACGCCGATGATGCCGATCGAGGCCGGCTTGAGCAGTCGGCCGACGGCTTCGACGGGGCGGGCGGACGGAACGGCCTTCCGGCGCGAGAAGCGGCAGACGCCGTCGAGGGGCACGAGCCGGCCGCGACGGACGACGAACGGATTGACCTCGGCCTCTTCCAGCACGAACGGCGTCCCGGTCGAATAGGCCGAGAAGGCCGCCGCGAGATCGCGGAAACGAAGGAGCGTCTCGGCCAGGACCTTGGGGGCGACGAGAGGCTTGCGGCCGCGGAACTCGCGCGCCAGCTTGCCGAAGAAGGTCAGCGGCTCGAGCAGGCGCAGCACCTTCTCGTCGTCGAGCAGGTGGGCCGAGGCGATGGCCGCGGCCGTCCCCTCCTTGAGCCGGGCGTTCATATATTCGACGTCCAGGCCGCCGGAGCCCATGGTCAGCACCGGGCCGAAATCCTGGGAGTTCCGGAGGCCGAGGAGGATCTCCGAGCCGAAACCCGCGTCGTCGAAGGCGACCTTCTCCACGACGAGGAAGCCGCGCACGGACTCGCGGACCGCCTGGCGCGAGGCGGCCGGGGTGCGGGCGACAACGGTCCGGAGCATGGCTTCGCAGGCCGCGTTCACGGCGGCCGGACGGGCCTCGGCAATGGCCACGCCGCCGACGTCCGACTTGTGGATGACGAGCGGCGAGACGATCTTGACGACGACCTTCCCGCCGCCGAGCGCCGCCAGGTCCTTCCGCCCGGCCTTGCGGCCCGCGGGGAGGAAGACATGGCGAGGCGCCGGGATGCCCGCATCCCTCAGGATCTCATAGACCTCGGGCTCGAGGAGGAAATCGCGCCCGTCCTTTTCCGCGCGTTCGAGGACGCGGACGGTCCTGGCCCAGCCGGTCTTCATGACGCCTGGGCCGCTTTCTTGCCCAGCTCGAACGCCTTGAGGTTGGCCTCGAGGACGGTCGGGCCGCGGCCCCGGAAGAGGGCCTCGATCGTTTGCAGCAGGCTGGCCTCCTTGAGGATCAGGAAGGACGAGGCCGCGCCGAGAAGGACGATGTTCTGGGCCTTGACCGTGCCGGCCTCCTTGGCCAGCTTCTCCGAATCGACGACGACGGTGCGCGGCGCCTTGCGGAGGGCGGCCAGGACCTGATCGAGGTCGGGATAATCGGGGATGTTCCGGAACGGCGTCGAGCTGGTGACGACGATCCCGTCCGGGCGCAGCGTGTCGAGGTAGCGCAGGGCCTCGAGCGGCTCGACGCTGAGGATCATGTCGGCCTCGCCCTTGGGGATGAGGTCGCTCCAGATCCGGCCGTCCGAGAGGCGCATGTGGGACTGGACGGCGCCGCCGCGCTGGGCCATGCCGTGGACCTCGGCCTGCTTGAAGGCCAGGCCTTCGGCGAGGGCGGCGTTGTCGATGACGTAGGCGATCGACAGGATGCCCTGGCCGCCGACGCCCGCGAGGATGATGTCCTGTTTCATGGCCTAGCTCCTCTTCTTCCGCTGTTCCTGGACGCATTCGCGGACGGCGACAATGACGGACAACCCGTGGTGCGCGAGCTCGTCCTTGATGATCTGAACGCTCGTCTCGTGATTCTTCGGCAGCGGCTCGATCGTCCGCAGGTGTTCCTTGGGAACGCCCAGCCCCTCGACCAGGCGCAGGAGGGCCTCGCCCGAGCCGTAGGTCGGCTGGCCGCCGGTCATGGCCGTCGTCGCATTGTCGAGGATGATGACGGTCATATCGGCGTCGGCCCGGGCCGCGCTGAGGAGGGGCGTGATGCCGGAGTGGGCAAAGGTCGAGTCGCCGATGACGGAGACGGCCGGGTAGAGGCCGACGTCGGCGGCGCCGCGGGCCATGCTGACGCTCGCTCCCATACAGACACAGCTGTGGATGGCGTTGTAGGGCGGCAGGGCGCCGAGGGTGTAGCAGCCGATATCGCTGAAGACGTTCGCTCCGATGAGGCCTTCGAGGGCCTTGTTGAGGGCCTTGAAGGTGTCGGCGTGCGGGCAGCCGACGCACAGCTGGGGCGGGCGGCCGGCGAGGGGCAGGCCGCTCGCGGCGATGGACGGCAGCGGGTCGCGGCCGAGGGCCTTGCGGACGATGTCGGGCGAGAGCTCGCCGGAGGCCGGCACGGGCCCGTTCATCTTGCCCAGGATCGTCTTGCCGGGCACGCCGAAAAGCCCCCGGAGCTGGCGCTCGATGAACGGATAGCCGTCCTCGAAAACCAGGACGGTGTCGACATGATCGACGAGCCTGCGGATAAGATCCACGGGCAGCGGATAGGTCGAGATCTTGAGGAAAGCCGGCGGCGCGGCATCCTTGGCCACGGCCTCGCGGAAGTAGTTGTAAGCGATGCCGGAGGCGATGACGCCGAGCGACCGGTCCCCGTCGTTGAGCTGAAGGGTATTGAACCGCGACTCCTCGGAGAGCCGGACCATTTCGGCCTGGCGGTCGAGCAGCTGGGCGAAGCGCCGGCGGGCGTTGACGGGGAGCAGGATCCAGTCCCGGGCGGCCCCCTTCTTGAGCTCGTTCTGCGGCCGCGGCTCGCGCGTCTCGACGGCCGCGCGGCTGTGGGAGAGGCGCGTCACGAGCCGCATCAGCACCGGCAGGCCGAGCGTCTCGGACAGGTCGTAGGCCTCCCGGGTCATGTCATAGGCTTCCTGGTGGTCGGAGGGCTCGTAGCCGAAGATCTTGGCGAAGTCGACGTAGTAGCGGCTGTCCTGCTCGTTCTGCGAGCTGTGCATGCCGGGATCGTCGGCGCTGACGACGAGGAAGCCGCCGTTGGCGCCGGTGATGGCCGAGTTCATGAACGGGTCGGCGGCGACGTTGAGGCCGACGTGCTTGAACGAGACGAGCGACCGCTTCCCGGCGAACGAGACGCCTAGGGCCTCTTCGTAGGCCACTTTTTCGTTCACCGACCAGACGGCCCGGAAGGCCTTGGCCTCCCCGGACAGGCGGACGAGGTACTCCAGGATCTCGGAGGCCGGGGTCCCGGGATAGGAGTAGGCGGCCGACAGGCCGGCCTGGACGGCCCCGAGGGCCACGGCCTCGTCACCGAGCAGGATCTGACGGGACATGGGTGTTCCTTTATCGAAGGGATTTCGGGGCTAGGATACTTGCGGACCGCGCGGGGTGTCAAGCCGCGCCGGGGCGACGGCGGGCCCGCCGCGGAATCCTGATAATTCCTATGGGTTTTAGTTGATATTCGCCGGGAACCCCGTTAAAATAGGACATTAAGGAGCTTTCGATGATCAGACTCTCGACCAAGGGGCGGTACGGCACGCGCCTGATGCTGAACCTGGCCCGGCACTGCGGGGAAAGCCGCGACGCGGTCATCCTGAAGAACATCTCCGAGGACGAGAGGATCTCGATCCGCTACCTCGAGCAGATCATCATCCCCCTCAAGATCAACCGCTTGGTCAAGAGCATCCGCGGCGCCGGCGGCGGCTACACCCTGGCCCGCAAGCCCGAAGACATCAAGATCGGCGAGATCCTTCACGCTCTCGAAGGCAACTGCTGCCTCGTCGAATGCGTCGAGGACGGGACTTGCTGCGAGTTCCTCGACACCTGCCCGACCTTCGACATCTGGAAGGGCGCGACGGAGCTGCTCAAGGGCTATTTCGACAGCCTCTCGCTCAAGGACGTCATGGTCCAGGCCGAAAAGAAGGGAAAGAAGGCCAACCGACCGCAGCGAACGAGGTGAGCGGAGGGCAGAAATCTGCCGGAGCATACACGGAGGCCGATTTCTGCGAAATATCGGGATAAGTTCCGATCTTTTAAGATATCTCTCAGCTCCGCCACTCCGAGTCGCTCCGTAGCGGCGCTGATGGTCGCTTCGAGGACTCCGCTCCCAGCCCCTCGCCGCCTCGCGAGGGATTTCCAGATGGGCAGGGCGGTATAGCGGCGCCGAGATCGACGACGCCGGCGTCGACGCCGGTCCGGTGCGGGACGATGACGCTCGGATCGCGCCGGCCGAACTTGCCCATCAGGAGAGAGCGGAAATCCCCCTCGTCGATCTTGCCGATCTTCATGACCGCCCCCCGGAGCTTAAGGAACGAGGCCCGCCTTGCGCTCGGCGGCCTCGATCGTGTTCATCATCAGCATCGTGACCGTCATCGGCCCGACGCCGCCCGGGACCGGGGTGATGGCCGAGGCCTTCTCCTTGATGGGCTCGAAATCGACGTCGCCGACGAGCCGGAAGCCCTTGGCCGCCGTCGCGTCCGGGACGCGGTTGACGCCGACGTCGATGACGACGCAGCCCTCGGGCACCATCTCGGCCTTGATGGCCCGCGGCACGCCCATGGCCGCGACGAGGATGTCGGCCTGGAGCGTGTAGCGGCGGATGTCGGGCGTCGAGGTGTGGCAGACGGTCACCGTGGCGTTGGCGCCCTTCCGCTTCTGGATGAGCATGGCCGCGAGCGGCTTGCCGACGATGTTGCTCCGGCCGCAGATGACGACGTGCTTGCCGTCCGGACCGTAACCGCCGCGGACGAGGAGCTGGACGACGCCGTAGGGCGTACATGGCAGCGGGCAGGGCTCGCCGCGCAGCATCTTGCCGACGTTGACCGGGTGGAACCCGTCGACGTCCTTGTCCGGCGAGATGAGGTTGATGACCCTCCCGGCGTCGACGTATTTGGGCAGCGGCAGCTGGACGAGGAAGCCGTTAGTGCGGTCGTCGCGGTTGAGTCTGTCGACCTGGCGGAGGATCTCGTCTTCCGTCGCGTCGGCCGGCATGCGGATGGTCGTCTCGAAGATGCCGATCTCCTCGGCCGCTTTGCCTTTGGCCGTGACGTAGGACACCGAGGCGGGGTCTTCGCCGACGAGGACGACGGCGAGACCGGGCGTGCGCCCTTTTTCCTTGAGGCGGGCGGCGCGGGCCTTGAGCTCGTCGCGGATCTGGGCGGACACGTCCTTGCCGCTGATGATCGTGGCAGGCATGGTCTCCTCCTCTGCGGTTCGGGCCGGACGCTCCCCTACCTTAAACAAAAGCGCCCTGACCGTCAAGGCCGGAAGGCGTCTTGAATCGGCCCTCCCCTGCGCGTATAATCTCCTGCGGTTTATCGAGACCCGATCGTCTGTTTCGGAGGTTCACCACCATGAGAGTCGGCATCCTGACCGGCGGCGGCGACTGTCCCGGGCTCAACGCGGTCATCCGGGCGGCGACCCGCAAGGGCATCACCTCCTACGGCTTCGACGTCCTCGGCATCAAGAACGGCTGGCTGGGCCTCATCGAGGGCAAGATCTATCCCCTCGACCTGAACGCCATCTCCGGCATCCTGCCGCGCGGCGGCACGATCCTGGGCACATCCCGGACCAACCCCTTCTGCGTCGAGGACGGGGTCGGCAAGATTTTCGCCCAAGTCGAGAAGTTCGAGCTCGACGCGATCATCGCCATCGGCGGCGAGGACACGCTCGGCGTGGCCAAGAAGCTCTGCGACAAGGGCCTGCGCTGCGTCGGCGTGCCGAAGACGATCGACAACGATCTCTCCGGCACGGACTACACCTTCGGCTTCGACACGGCCGTGTCGGTCGTGGCCGAGGCCCTCGACCGGCTGCACACGACGGCCGAGGCCCACCACCGGGTCATGGTCGTCGAGGTCATGGGCCGGCACGCCGGCTGGATCGCCATCGAGGGCGGGCTCGCCGGCGGGGCCGACATCATCCTCATCCCCGAGTTCCCTTTCGACCTCGACGAGATCTGCATCCAGATCCAGAAGCGCCGCGAGCGCGGCAAGCTCTTCAGCATCGTCGTCGTGGCGGAAGGCGCCAAGCCCCAGGACGCGAGCCTTATCGTCCAGTCGGGCGAGAAGGACGCCTTCGGGCACGTCCGTCTGGGCGGCATCGGCAACATAATCGCCCGCGAGATCGAGATGCGCACGGCCATCGACACCCGGGTCACGGTCCTCGGCCACGTTCAGCGGGGCGGCTCGCCGACGGCCTTCGACCGCATCCTGGCCACCCGCTATGGGATCGCCGCCATCGACCTCGTCAAGGAGGAGAAGTTCGGCTTCATGGTCGGGCTGCGGGGCAACCGGATCGTCCAGGTCCCCCTCGAGGAGGCGCTGGCCGAGCCCAAGACCGTCGATGCCGAGCTCTACGACATCGCCAAGGTCTTTTTCGGATGATCGGCCGGCCCGAAAAGGCTTGATCTTAAAAGAGTTGGCCGCGGCCGGGGATTGACATCCGGGCCTCGCCCGTGCTAACATCTTCCCCGCCAGGAGGCGCCAAGACCATGATCAGGAAGCTCGTCCTAGCCCTTGCTGTCGTCCTGCTTCTCGCGGCGGCGGCCCCTCTTGCCGCGGCCGACCTCCGTTTCGAGCTCGGCTTCGGCTGGACCCTTGTCGGGCCGTTCATGAACGCCTCCTACCTCAACCAGTATCAGCCCCCGCTGACCCCGGCGGACCACTACATCTCGAGCTCCGCCAGCCAGACCGTTCATTTCAAGGGGAAGACGACCTACGGCCTGAACGGCTTCTTCAACCTGCTTTTCACCGAACGCTTCGGGCTGCAGGTCCTGGCGGATTACCACCGGCCGGGGATCGGCGGCGCCAACGATCCCTATCTGGTCGAGGTGAACTTCACGGCCTTGGAGCCCGAGACCTATTCGCGGTCGATCGATTGGAACAACTCGACCGGCAACCTCACCGAGACGACCTTCAGCCTCAACGCGCTGGCCCGCTTCCCGGTGGCCGACCGCCTGTCGCTGGGCGTCTCCGCCGGACCGAGCCTCTTCTATTTCGAAGGGAAGGCCGGCCACATCGGCTACACCTCTTTCAACCTCGAACAGGTCGGCGAGACCTACCAGCTCTCGGGCGCCACCTACCGCATGGTCGTCGACTTCGGGCCCGAGACGAAATACGGCATCAACGCCGGGATCGAGGCGGATTACGAGGCCTTCCGGCACGTCATCCTGGCCGTCGACCTGCGGTGGTACGGAGCTCCGAGCACGGACCTTCAGATGCATGTCGTCGAAGACGAGATCATCACCGTGCCGCTCGACCAGATCGAAGCGACGATCGGCCTCGGCCGCGTCCGGGTCAACCCGTCCTATATTCGCGCCGGACTCGCCATCCGCTTCGTTTTTTAGGCTTATCCCCTCTCCAGGCGGATCAGATCTTGGCGCGGCGGAGCCGCAGCGAATTCGTCACCACCGAGACCGAGCTCATGGCCATAGCCGCCGAGGCGATCATGGGGTTGAGCAAGATCCCGAAGAAGGGATAGAGCACGCCGGCCGCGAGCGGGATCCCCACCACGTTATAGACAAAAGCCCAGAAGAGGTTCTGGCGAATGGTCCGGATCGTCCGCCGGCTGAGCCCGACCGCGGCCACGACCGCGCCGAGGTCGCCGGAGATCAGGGTGATGTCGGCCGAGGCCATGGCCACGTCGGTCCCCGTCCCGAGGGCCACTCCGACGTCGGCCTGAGCCAAAGCGGGCGCGTCGTTGATGCCGTCCCCGACCATGGCCACCCGCCGGCCTTCCGCTTGCAGCCGTCGCACGGCCTCGGCCTTGTCGCCGGGCAGGACCTCGGCCTGGACCTCGTCGATCCCGGCCTCGGCGGCCAGGGCGCGCGCCGTCACGGCGTTGTCACCCGTCAGCATGACCACGCGCCGGCCGGCGGCCTTGAGATTCGCGACGGCCTCCCTCGCCCCCGGCTTGAGCGTATCCGACAGTCCCAGAAGGCCAACGGGCCGGCCCTCGACGGCCACGAAAGCGACCGTCTTCCCCAGCCCCGCCAGCCGGTCGGCGGTTGGCGCCAACGGCCCGGCGTCGAGGCCCTCAGCGCCGGCCAGCCGGAGGCTCCCGACGACGATGCGCCGGCCGGAAACGACCCCTTCGACACCCATGCCTTCGAGGGCCCGGAAATCCGTGACGGGCTCGACCGGCCGTCCCTCGGCCTTGGCCCGGCGGACCACGGCCTGGCCGAGAGGATGCTCGGAGCCGTGCTCCACGGCGGCGGCCAGGGCCAGAACGGTCTCGCGGCTCATGCCCGCGACGGGGATCACGTCGGTCGCTTGAGGTTCGCCCGTCGTCAGCGTCCCGGTCTTGTCGAAAACGAAGGTATCGACCCGCGCGACGGTTTCCAGGCTCTCGCCGCTCCGGATGAGGATGCCGCGCTCGGCGCCGCGGCCGGTCCCGACCAGGATGGCCGTGGGCGTCGCCAAACCCATGGCGCAGGGACAGGCGATGATGAGCACGGCCACGAAATTGAGAAGGGCGAAGACGAGGCGCGGCTGAGGCCCGAAGACCGCCCAGACGGCCAGGGTCACGAGGGCGATAACGATGACCGCGGGCACGAACTTCGCGGCGATGACGTCGGCCAGGCGCTGGATCGGCGCCTTCGACCCCTGGGCCTCCTCGACCATGCGGATGATCCGCGCCAGGGTCGTATCCTCGCCGACGCGGACGGCCCGGAAGGTGAAGCGGCCCCACTTGTTGAGCGTCGACCCTACGACCTCATCCCCCGGCCCCTTGTCGACGGGCAGGCTCTCGCCCGTGATCATGGACTCGTCGACCGACGAGCGCCCCTCGAGGATCGCGCCGTCGACCGGGACCTGCTCGCCGGGCTTGACCACCAGGATGTCCCCCGGGACGATCTCCTCGATCGGGACCTCGACCTCCCCTTCCGCGCCGGCCACCCGGGCCGTCCGCGGCCGCAGGCCCATGAGCCGACGGATCGCGTCCGAGGTCTTGCCCTTGGCCCGGGCTTCGAGCATCCGGCCGAAGAGGACGAGGACGATGATGACCGCCGACGTGTCGAAATAGACCTGCGGCTCGACGCCGGCCCGCCGAAAGAAGCCGGGCAGGACCGTGGCGACGGCGCTGAAGAGGTAGGCCGCCGACGTTCCCACCGCCACGAGCGTGTTCATGTTGGCCGTGCCGTGCCGCAGGGCGCTCCAGGCGCCGCGGTAGAAGCGCAGGCCCAGACAGAACTGGACGGGCGTCGCCAGGGCCCAGAGGACAAAGACGTTCTGAAGGACGGCCGGCGTCCACGGGAACCAGCGCCGCATGCTCCCGAGGAAGATCAGGAGGGCCGCGACGGCGCCCCAGGCGACCGCGACCTTGAGCGAGCGGTATTCCCGGTCGGCTTGGGACCCGGGCGCCTCCGGGGCCGCGGCCACTCCGTAGCCGGCGTCCCGGATGGCCCGGACGAGGTCGGAGCGTGTGGCGAGGCCGGGATCGAAGACGACCGTCGCTTTGGCCGTAGCCAGGTTGACGGTGGCCTCGGCGACCCCGTCGAGCCCCTTCAAGGCCCGCTCGACATTGGCCGCGCAGCCGGCGCAGCTCATGCCCGTAACGGTGAGCTCGATCTTCTCCACCGGCCTATCGCTCATCTGATCACCAGCCTCATTTGATCACCGCTCCGTCGGCGCTTCCGGATCAGGCTCCGGCGGGCGGCGCGCCGCCCTCGTCCCCTTACTTCCCCTTGGTCGTGGAAACCTTCAAGGGCACGTAAGCCGGGCAGAATCCGAGCAGGGTCGTCAGGACGAGGATCACGGCGATGGCAATGAGAACGACCGCCAGGGTCCCTTTGACGCCGCCGGCCAGGAGCAGGATCGCGATCGCGAGCGCCGCGAGGAGCCGGATTGTCCGGTCCGTGCGGCCCATGTTCTTCTTCATCGGGGCCTCCTTCTCGGGCTCGAATTATAGCACTTTCTGGATTCTAGCATATTCCCTACTGTTTTTGTAGCCTATCCTTGCCCGGTTGCGCGAAAGGCCTCTTTGTGCTAATATTTTGGCTCGAAACGACAAGGAGATCGCCATGTCCGGACATTCCAAGTGGGCGTCTATCAAGCATAAAAAGGCCGCGACCGACGCCAAGCGCGGCAAGATCTTCACCCGCCTGATCCGCGAGATCAGCATGGCCGCCCGGGCCGGCGGCGGCGATCCGGACAAGAACGCCGCGCTGCGGAAGGCCATCAACGACGCCAAGGCCGCCAACATGCCCGCCGACAACGTCAAGCGGGCCATCATGAAGGGCACCGGCCAGCTCGAAGGCGCGGCCTACGAGGAAGTCGCCTACGAGGGCTACGGCCCCGGCGGCGTCGCCATCTTCCTGCAGGCCGTCACCGACAACAAGAACCGGACGGTCTCCGAGGTCCGGCACATCTTCCAGAAGAACGGTGGGACCCTCAGCGAGAAGGGCTCCGTGGCCTGGATGTTCAAGCGCATGGGCTACATCGACGTCGAGAAGTCCAAGGTCTCCGAGGACATCCTCATGGACGCCGCCCTCTCCGCCGGCGCCGATGACATGAAGGACGAGGACTCCCTCTTCGAGGTCACGACGACGCCCGAGGCCTACGAAGCCGTTCTCGAGGCCGTCAAGAAGGCCGGCATCGAGGTCGCCGCCTCCGAGGTCGGGTTCCTGCCTCAGAATTACGTCAAGGTCACGGGCAAGGAAGCCCAGCAGGTCCTGCGCCTCGTCGAGGAGCTCGAGGACCACGACGACGTCCAGTCCGTCTCCTCCAACTTCGATATCTCGGAAGAGGAGATCGCCGCCTTCTCGCAGGCCGGGTGACGCCCCCGGCGAACGCCATGCGCGTCCTCGGGATCGATCCCAGCCTCCAATCGACCGGATTCGGGATCGTCGAGGACAAGGACGGCGCCCTCTCCCCCGTCGCCTACGGGATCATCAAGCCGACGGCCAAGCTCCCTCTCCATCTGAAGCTCGCCGAGATCAAGTCCGAGATCGAGACCCTCATCCGGACCTACGGCCCGGCCGAGACCTCGATCGAGAGCACCTTCTACGCCCAGAACATGAAGACGGCCCTGACCCTCGGCCAGGTCCGGGGCGCCGTGCTCGTCGCCGTGGCGGCCACGGGCTGCGGCCTGGCCGAATACTCCGCCCTCGAGATCAAGAAGGCCGTGACCGGCTACGGCCAGGCCGACAAGGACCAGGTCCAGACCATGGTCCGCTCGCTGCTGGGAATCGACGACGAGAGGATCCCCCTCGACGCCTCGGACGCCCTGGCCGCGGCCATTTGCCATCTGAACGCCCGCATCTATCTAGCCAAGCTCCACGACGAGGACCCGTCATGATCGCCTACCTCAAGGGAACCCTTCTCCACAAGACGCCCGGCCACGTCATCGTCGAGGCGGGCGGGGTCGGCTTCGCCCTGGCCATTCCCGTCTCGTCCTATGTCGCGCTCGGCGAGATCGGCGGCCTCGTCGAGCTTCACGTCCATACCCATCTCTCCGACGACGCGCTGGCCCTTTACGGCTTCGTCTCGCAGGACGAGAAGGACATGTTCCTCAAGCTCATCGGCATCTCGGGCATCGGCCCGAAGCTGGCCATGAACATCCTCTCGGGCATCGCCCCGGCCGACCTCGAGGACGCCGTCCAGTCGAGCGATGTGGCCCGCATCTCGCTCGTGCCCGGCATCGGCAAGAAGACGGCCCTGCGCATCACCATGGAGCTCCAGGACAAGCTCGAGAAGAAGGAGAAGCTGCTCGCGGGCCAGGGCTCTCCCGAGAAGGAGGACCTGCTCTCAGCCCTCCAGAACATGGGCTTCCGGCGCAAAGAGGCGGAGCGGGCCGTCGATCAGACGATCGCCGCCAACAAGCCCGGGGCGGAATTCGAAAAACTCCTGCGCGACTGTCTCAAACGTTTGGCCAGGATCTGATGGTCGATCCCGGCCCTGTGATATCTCCGTGAGGTCATCATGAACAGATTGTTCCTCAAAGGCGCTATTGTTATGGCCGCCCTCCTGATCCCTTTGTCCTCCCTCTCCGCCGGGCCGGTCCGGCCCGCGGTGGCCGCCAAGGCCCGTCCCCTTCCCCTCAGCGACGTGCGCCTGACGGGTGGGCCTCTGAAAGTCGCTCAGGACCGCGATGCCGAATATTTGCTCTCGCTTTCGACGGACCGGATGATGGCCTTCCTCCGGCAGGCGGCCGGGCTCGAGCCCAAGGCCAAGGGCTACGGCGGCTGGGACGGCGACGACCGCCAGCTCACGGGCCATATCGCCGGCCACTATCTCTCCGCCGTGAGCCTGATGTACGCCGCGACGGGAGACCGCCGCTTCAAGGATCGGGCCGATGTTCTCGTCACCGAGCTCAAGGCCGTCCGGGACAAGCACGGGGACGGCTACATCGGCGCCCAGACCGACCGCGCCAGGACGCCCGGCAAGGCCCTCTACGCCCAGATCGCCGCGGGGGACATCCGGTCCTCGGGGTTCGATCTCAACGGCATGTGGTCGCCGTGGTATGTCCAGCACAAGATCTTCGCCGGCCTGCGCGACGCCTACCGTTATGCCGGCAATGCCCTGGCCCTCGAGGTCGAGACCCGCTTCGCGGCCTGGACCGAGAGCGTCCTCGCCAAGCTCGACGACGCCCAGGTCCAGAAGATGCTCAACACGGAATTCGGAGGCATGAACGAGGTCCAGGTGGACCTCTTCACCGACACCGGCGACCGGCGCTGGCTCGAGCTCGCCGACAAGTTCGACCACCGGGCCGTCATCGAGCCCCTGGCCCGGGGCGAGGATATCCTCGGCGGCAAGCACGGCAACACCCTTGTCCCCAAGCTCCTCGGCGTGCTGGCCCGCTACGAAGCGACCGGCCGCCCGGCCGACGGCGCGGCGGCGACCTTCTTCTGGGAGCGCGTCGCCCTCCATCACAGCTTCGCCACCGGCGGGCATGGCCGCAACGAATACTTCGGCGAGCCCGACAAACTCGACGACCTGACCGAGGGCCGGACGGCCGAGACCTGCAACGTCTACAACATGATCAAGATGAGCCGGGCCCTGTTCGCCCTCGATCCCCAGATCCGCTATGCCGATTTTCACGAACGGGCCCTGTTCAACCACATCCTCGGCTCGATGGACCCTGCCGACGGCGCCACCTGCTACATGGTGCCCGTGGGCCGCGGCGTCGTCCGCGAGTACCAGGACATGCAGGAGGACTTCACCTGCTGCGTCGGCTCGGGCATGGAGAGCCACGCCCTTCACGGCTACGGCCTCTATTACGAGTCGGGCGACACGCTGTGGATCAACCTTTTCGCGCCTTCGACCGCGGAGTGGAAAGCCGCCGGCGTGCGCCTGACCATGGCCACGTCTTTCCCCGAAGGCGAAGAGGCCCGGATCGAGCTCGCCGTGAAGAAGCGGCGGGCCTTCACGCTCGCCATCCGCCGGCCGTACTGGGCCGGCGAGGGGTTCGCCGTCTCGGTCAACGGCGTTCCCGTCAAGGACCCCTCTCCCGCCGGCGCGTATATCCGCATCGAGCGGAAATGGAAGACCGGGGACACGGTCCGCCTGACGCTGCCGAAGAGCCTGCGGCTCGAGCCGCTCCCCGACAACCCCCGCCGGGCGGCCATCCTCTGGGGCCCTCTGGTCCTGGCCGGCGACCTCGGCCCGATCCCGCCGAGGTGGCCTTTCGGCGAGGCCGAGGCCTCATCCGACCGGCGGAGGCCGGACGTGCCCGCGACGCCCGTTCTCGTGACCGCAGAGCGGTCGCCGCAGGCTTGGATCAAGCCGGTCGAAGGCCGCCCCGGGGTCTTTCGGACGGCCGGCGCAGGACGCGACGCCGACGTCGATCTCGTTCCCTTCTATCGCCTGCACCGCCGTGTCTATGCCGCCACTTGGGACATCCTGACCCCCCGGGAATGGGACGAGAGGGCGGCCGCCATGAAAGCGGCCGAAGAGGCGCGTCGCGCCCTCGAGGCCGCGACGGTCGCCTTCGTTCAGCCCGGCCAGATGCAGTCCGAACGCGACTTCAACATGCAGGGCGGGAAGACATCGCCGATCCAAATGGGGGGCCGCTACGGCCGACGGGCGGCCGACTGGTTTTCGTTCGACGTGCCGGTCGACTCTTCGGCGCCGCTCGGCCTGATCGTAACCTGCCGCCGAGACGACCGGTTCGCGCGGGCCTTCGCGGTCCTCGTCGACGGCCGGAAGATCGGCGAGCAGCGCACGCCACGGCGCAGTCCCCAAGAAAAAGAGGGATTCTTCGACATCACCCTGCCCCTGCCGGCCGAGGCCGTGGCGGGAAAAAGCAAGGTCACGGTCCGGTTCGAGGGGCTGGACGGCCTCGAGACCGGCGCGGTGTTCGGCCTCCGTGTCGTCCGCGCCGGCCGCTAGAGCCTTGAAGGCCGGGCCCGCCGCGGGTATGATATCGGTCATGACACTCGACGATCGGGCCAACTATATCGTGTCGGGGCTCGAGCGCTCGGGCACTTCGCTCGTCATGCAGCTCCTGCGCGCGGGAGGCGTGCCCTGCGCCTTCGACACGGCCTCGCGCCCGCCCGACGACAATAATCCCCGCGGCTACTTCGAGCTCGAAGGCGGCAAGATCATCAGCCGCCTGCGGGACGGCGTCTTCCCGCTGGCCGATTACCGCGGCCGGTTCATCAAGATCACCGCCTACGGCATGAAGTTCCTGCCGCCCGGACGGTACCGCGTCATCTACACCGAGCGCAACATCGACGAGGTCCTGGATTCCATGGAGAAGATGGCCAAGATCCAGGACGCGGACCGCCAGGGGACCAAAGCCGCCTTCGCCAAGCTCAACGAGATGACCAAGGGGCAGCTCGGCGGGCGGGCGGACGTGGCGCTCCTGCTCGTCAACTACAACGCGATCGTCAAGGACCCGGCCCCCGAGGTCCGGCGCATCGCCGAGTTCATCGGCGCGCCCGGCGTCGACGAGAAGGCCATGGCGGCCGCCGTCGACGAGAAGCTCCATCGCAACCGCCGCCTGTAACGCACGTCGGCGGATCTTCGGAACACGCGGCGGCGTTTCTCTCCAGCGCCGGGACGCCCGGTCTTGTCTTGCCGGCGAAGCCGCCCTAAAATGGGACCGATCGGCATGAAACGTTCGCCCGGAACATCAGGTCCTTCCACGGCCGTCCCGCTTTATTGGAGCCGACCGCTTTCCGAGATCCTTCGGGACTTGGGCGGCACGGGCGAGGGCCTGGGTTCGGGCGAGGCCCGGGCCCGCCTGGCGCGCTGGGGTCCGAACGCCCTGGCGCCCCGCGAGAAGGCCACGGCCCTGGCCATGTTCCTGCGCCAGTTCGTCAATCCGCTCGTCCTGATCCTGCTGTTCGCGGCCGTGGTGGCCCTGATCACGGCCGAATGGACCGATGCCGCGATCGTCATGGTCATCGTCGTCGCCAGCGCCGCCCTCACCTTCTTCCAGGAATATTCGGCGAGCCATGCCGTGGAGGCGCTGCGCGCCCAGGTCACGATCAAAGCCACCGTGGTGCGCGACGGGGCGCCCCGCCAGGTCCCGGCCGAGGAGGTCGTGCCGGGCGACGTGGTCCTGCTCTCGGCCGGCAGCCTTATTCCGGCCGACGGCCTCGTCCTCGAAGCCCGGGACTTCTTTGTCAATCAGGCCGTGCTGACCGGCGAAACGTTCCCGGTCGAGAAGAGGCCCGGGCCCGTGGCAACCCACGCCGGGATGGCCGAGCGCGTCAATTGCGTCTATATGGGCACCAGCGCCCGCAGCGGGACGGCCCGGGCCATCGTCGTCGACACCGGCGGGCGCACGGCCTTCGGCCAGATCGCCCACCGGCTGACCCTGCGGCCGTCCGAGACGGCGTTCGAGCGCGGCATCCGCCGCTTTGGGACGCTGCTCAGCCAGCTCATGACCTTGCTGGTGCTGGTCGTGTTCGCCGCCAACGTCTTCCTCCACAAGCCGGTCATCGATTCGCTGCTCTTCGCCGTCGCCCTGGCCGTGGGCATGGCCCCCGAGCTGCTGCCGGCCATCATCAGCGTCAACCTCTCCAAAGGCGCCAGGGCCATGGCCCGGCGCGGCGTGATCGTGCGGCGGCTCAACGCCATCGAGAACCTCGGCAGCATGGACATCCTCTGCACCGACAAGACGGGCACGCTGACCGAGGGGGTGGTCGAGCTCAACGGCGCCGTGGACATCGACGGCCGTCCCTCGGAAGACGTGCTGCGCTATGCCTACCTCAACGCCGCCTTCCAGACGGGCCTCTCGAACCCGCTCGACCAGGCCATCCTGGCCCAGCCCCATCCCGACACGACGGGCATGGACAAGCTCGAGGAGATCCCCTACGACTTCGTCCGCAAGCGCCTGAGCGTCGTCATCGACGCCGACCCGGGCACGGCGATCCGGCCCCGGCTGATCACCAAGGGCGCGCTGAACCACGTCCTCGCCGTGTGCACCCATGTCCGGGACGGAGACCGGGACCTTCCCCTGGACACGGCCCGGCGGGCGGAGATCGACGAACGCTACGCGGAGTGGAGCGGCCAGGGCATCCGCGTCCTGGGGCTGGCCGTCAAGGACGTGCCGCGCCAGGCCGCGTACAGTGTCGAGGCCGACGAAACCGGCCTAGCCTTCCTGGGCTTCCTGTTGTTCTTCGACCCGCCCAAGGCCGACGCGCAGGACACATTGGCGGCGCTCGCCCGTCTGGGCGTTCAGGTTAAGATCATCACCGGCGACAACCGGCTGGTCGCCGAGCAGGTGGCCCTGACCGTCGGATTGCCGGTCAAGGGCGTCCTGACCGCCTCCGAAATGGACGAGCTGCGCGACGAGGCCCTCTGGAACGTCGCGGAACGGACGACGCTGTTCGTCGAGGTCGACCCGAACCAGAAGGAGCGCATCATCCTGGCCCTGCGCCGGATGGGGCACGTCGTGGGCTACATGGGCGACGGGATCAACGACGCCCCGGCCCTGCACGACGCGGACATCGGCCTTTCCGTCGACCAGGCCGTGGACGTGGCCAAGGAGGCGGCCGATTTCGTCCTGCTCCGGCGCGACCTGGGCGTGCTGAAAGCGGGCATCGAGGAGGGCCGGCGGACCTTTGCCAACACCCTCAAGTACGTCTTCACGACGACCAGCGCGAATTTCGGCAACATGCTCAGCATGGCCGGGGCCTCCCTTTTCCTGCCGTTCCTGCCGCTGCTGGCCAAGCAGATCCTGCTGAACAACTTCCTGTCGGATTTTCCGGCCGTCGGCCTCGCCAGCGACCGCGTCGACGAGGACAAGCTCGAACGGCCGCACCGCTGGGACATCCGCTTCATCCGCGACTTCATGATCATTTTCGGGCTGGTCAGCTCGGTGTTCGACTACCTCACCTTCGGCGTGCTGCTCGTCGTCATCAGGGCCTCGCCGGTGCAGTTCCGCACCGGCTGGTTCATCGAATCGCTGCTGACCGAGCTGGTGATCGCGCTGGTCGTCCGGACGCGTCGGCCGTTCTATCGCAGCCGCCCGGGCACGATGCTGTGGACGACGACGCTGGCCGTCGCCCTGATCACGCTGGCGATCCCGTACCTCCCGTTCGGTGGGATCCTCGGCTTCACGCCGCTGCCGGGGTGGCTGATGCTGATCATCATGGGGATCACGGGGATGTACGTGATGGCCGCTGAAGTCGCTAAAAAGTTCTTTTACGCTCGCGTGACGCCCTGATCGGCGGACTGGCAGACCCGGGGGGACTTGCCCGAAAATCGCAGTTGAGTAAAATAGCAGAGAGCCGCAACGATGCCCGCCATCCTGAGCCCCATCCGCACCAAGGAGGACGTCCTTTTCGAGGACAGCCTCCGGCCCAAGACGTTCGACGAGTTCGTCGGCCAGGAGAAGGTCAAGGCCAACCTCAGGATCTTCATCGAAGCGGCCAAGAAGCGCGACGAGCACCTCGACCACGTCCTCCTCTACGGGCCGCCGGGGCTGGGCAAGACGAGCCTGGCCTACCTCATCGCCAAGGAGATGGGCGTCGGCATCAAGCCCACCTCCGGCCCGGTCATCGAGCGGGCCGGCGACCTCTCCGCCATCCTGACGAACATGCAGACGAAGGAGGTCCTGTTCATCGACGAGATCCATCGGCTCCAGCCCTCAGTCGAGGAGATCCTCTACTCGGCCATGGAGGACTTCAGCCTGGACATCGTCATCGGCCAGGGGCCCGGCGCGCGCAGCCACAAGCTCAAGATCAAGAAGTTCACCCTCATCGGGGCCACGACCCGGGCCGGCCGTATCACGGCCCCCCTGCGCGGCCGCTTCGGCATCATCCACCGCCTCGATTACTACCAGGACGAGGACCTTCAGAAGGTCATCCGGCGCTCGGCCAAGATCCTCAAGGTCAAGATCGACGACGCCGGGGCCGGCGAGATCGCCCTCCGGTCGCGGGGCACGCCTCGCGTCGCCAACCGCCTGCTGCGGCGCGTCCGCGACTACGTCGACGTCAAGGGCGACGGCGCGATCACGGCCAAGGAGGCCCAGCGGGCCCTGGACATGATGGAGGTCGACGCCCTCGGCCTCGACGACGTCGACCGCAAGATCCTCTCGACGATCATCGAGAACTTCGGCGGCGGGCCGGTCGGCGTCGGCACGATCGCCGCGGCCATCGACGAGGAGAAGGACACGATCGAGAGCATCTACGAGCCGTTCCTGATGCGCATCGGCTTCCTCGACCGGACCAACCGCGGCCGGGTCATCACCCCGAAGGCCTTCGCCCACCTGGGCTACGACTACCGCGAGCCCGGATCGCGCGCCCGGGCCAAGCCCGCCTCGGGCCAGAAGAAGCTGTTCAAAGACTGAGGCCGCGATCCCGATGACGGCCCGCGCTCCCGCCCGCGTTTCGGATTTCGACTACGACCTCCCGGCCGAGCTCATCGCCCAGCATCCCCTCCCCCGCCGCGAGGATTCGCGGATGATGGTCGTCGACCGGAAGGCGGGGACGATCCGTCATGGCCTGTTCCGGGAATTCCCGGGACACATGGCGGCGGGCGACCTTCTTGTCCTCAACGACACCCGGGTCCTGCCGGCCCGGCTCTGGGGAACGAGCGGCCGGGCCAAGATCGAGTTCCTGTTCGTCCGAGAGGCCGATCCCGGCGTCTGGGACGTCCTCTGCCGGCCGGCGAAAAGGGTCCGCGTGGGAGAAGACGTCCGCTTCCCGAAGGGCGTCAAGGCCCGCGTCGCGGGCTTGGGCGAGGAGGGCCGGCGGCTTCTCGATTTCGGCCAGGCCGATGTCCGCGCCCTCTTACATGAGGCCGGCTACGCCCCGCTCCCTCCCTATATCAAAAGAACCAAGCAGGACGAGACCGTCAGGCCGGACGACATCGCCCGCTATCAGACCGTCTTCGCCCGTAAAGAGGGAGCCATCGCCGCGCCGACCGCGGGTCTCCACTTCACCGAGGGCGCGCTCCGCGAGCTCGAGTCGAAAGGCGTCGACATCCGCCGTGTGACGCTCGACGTGGGCCTGGCGACATTTCAACCCGTCAGGGCCGGGCTCCTTCAAGATCACAAGATGCTCGAAGAAACCTATTCCGTCACGCCGGCCGCGGCCCGGGCCGTCAACGCGGCGAAAGACGAGGCAAGGCCGGTCACGGCCGTCGGCACGACGGTCGTCCGGACACTCGAGAGCGCCTGGCGCGACAGGATGGTCCGCTCCGGCCGCCGCTCGACGGCCCTGTTCATCACCCCCGGCTTCGCCTTCCACGCCGTCGACCGGCTGCTGACGAACTTCCACCTGCCCCAATCGACGCTGTTGATGCTCGTCTCGGCCTTCGCCGGCTACGACCTTGTCATGCGGGCTTACGCCGAGGCCGTGCGGGAGGAATACCGCTTCTTCTCGTACGGCGACTGTATGCTCATCCTCTAGCGGCCCCAATCCCCTTCCGCAGAGGCCCGAGGCGCCTTGAACGAGCCTTGGATCGGGACGCCTGCGCGCCCGCCTAACGGCTCCGCGTTAGCGCAAGCCGGCCTTCAGGCGGATGTTCCCAAAAATGGCGTCGATCCCCTTTTC
>Ga0172364_10000011_pt1:0-105000 | contig 106800 bp, 98 predicted proteins | sample LakKivSesite10cm_FD_114545 | JGI IMG/M metagenome (GOLD analysis project Ga0172364, IMG submission 114545) | Sediment microbial communities from Lake Kivu, Rwanda - Sediment site 10cm | ecosystem: Environmental > Aquatic > Freshwater > Lake > Sediment | place: Rwanda: Western...
ATGAATTTCACACCGAGTTCTACCAGCCCTTCACACGTCGCGTCGGGGTTTTTGCCGCGCCATGGCTGGACGTGAAGAGGGCGCCCATCAATTACTATATCGAGGACGACTGGGTAGGAGAGTACAAGGTCAGTACCCTTCGAGGCGGTCTTGATCTCGGCGTGCAGGGGAGGCTGGGCGAAATGCGATTGGGGTATTTCTACGGCAAACTGAAAACGGATCAAAAATTCGGCGTCCTTTCCGCCGGGACAAGCCTGGTGCCGGAGTATGACCTCAGGCAGGGGGGGTGGATGGGAAAGTTCATCCTCGATCAGCTCGACAGCGCAAGGTTTCCCCGCGAGGGATTCCTGCTGGGAGGTACGTTCTTTGTCACCGACCCGAACTTCGGGGCCGACGACGATTACAACAAGTTCGAGCTGACCTTTCAGAAGCCCTTCAATCTCGACCGGCACACCCTGAATCTGGGGCTTTTTTATGGCGAGAGCCCCGATAGCAGAATCCCGGCCTACGACCTCTTCAAGCAGGGCGGTTTCCTTCACTTCTCGGGCTACCTCCTGGATCAGCTCGTCGGCCAATACTATTATATGGGCCGACTGGTCTATACCTACCGGTTTGCCGATCTGCCCTCCGCCCTGGGGGGGGGGATCTACCTCGGGGGGTCGTTCGAAGCCGGAGAGGTCGGAAATGCCTTCGACCCTACAACCGCTTCCGGCACGATTTACTGCGGCAGTGTCTTCTTGGGCGTCGACACCATCCTTGGACCGTTCTATTTCGCCTTTGGCCAAGCCGACGATGGCAGCAACTCATTTTACGTCATGCTCGGCATGCACCCTTGAGCAATACACCCCATCGAGCCGTCATTGCCGGGCGCCCTGTTCCTGATCGGCAGACCTGGAGGACCCGGGCTTGACCCGACCTTTGTACTTGAAATACTCATTATTTACTGCCATATTCCTCTGAAATTATAGAAGAAACAATATTAACTATCATCTCCCTGTTCATAAAAGAGGTTGCCGCTCATGACAGATATGCCATCCTCCCGGGATCTCACCCGGGCAACACTCGCCGTGCTCTCCATTGGCGCGCTCATCACCGCCAGTGTCTGGATTTTATGGCCCTTCCTGCTTTCGATCATCTGGGCAACCATGATGGTCGCGGCCACGTGGCCGCTCATGCTGCGCATGCAGAAGTGGCTATGGGGTAAACGCGGGCTCGCCGTGGCAGTGATGACGGCGGTCTTGCTGATGGTATTCTTTGTACCGCTCCTGATGGCTGTCGGGACGATCGTGGAGAACGCCGACAGGATAGCCGGTTGGGCGAAGTCCCTTAAGGATTCCGGCTTGCCGCCCCCACCCGAGTGGGTCGGGGGACTGCCCCTGGTCGGCTCACGTCTCGCGGCAGGATGGCAGGAGCTCGCCTCTGCTGGGCCTGAGGGCCTGTCCGCGAAAGTGACACCCTACGCCAGCAAAATAATAAACTGGTTCGTCGATCATGCCGGGAGCTTCGGGATGATGGTCGTCCAGTTCCTGCTGACCGTGATCATCACCGCGATCATGTTCCTCCGCGGTGAAACAGCGGCGGGGGGCGTGATGCGCTTCACCCGGTGGATCGGCGGGAAGCGCGGTGAGGAAGTTACCGTGCTTGCCGCCAGGGCCATACGGGGCATTGCGCTCGGCGTCGTCGTCACAGCCCTTGTCCAAGCGGTCCTGGGCGGCATCGGTCTTGCGGTGGCGGGTGTGCCGGCCGTTACGGTGCTGTCGCTGGTCATGTTCATACTTGCGCTGGCGCAGCTCGGTGTCTTTCTGGTGCTCCTGCCGGCGGTTATCTGGCTCTACTGGAAGGGTCAGACCGTCTTGGGCACGGTGCTGCTCGTCTGGACGTTCATTGTCGGCACCCTCGATAACGTTATGCGACCGATCCTGATCAAGAAAGGAGCCGACCTTCCGCTTCTGCTGGTCTTTGCCGGTGTGATCGGCGGCCTCATTGCCTTCGGAATTATCGGGATTTTTATAGGTCCTGTCGTTCTTGCCGTCACCCACTCCGTGTTCTCAACGCTGATTAACGGAGATAAACCTGAATCCGTGTCGGAAGAAAGCGACAGCGCCTGAAGAGCCCCACCCGGCTGGCCGTCATTCAGCCATTAAATCTTTGCTTGAAAAATTCAACGTAAAAATGAATAAAGTCACCATCGGGCAGACGCTTCCGGATTGAGGTACATGCATGAAAATCGTATTGCGGGCGATTGTTATTATTCTGGCTACCGTGACCCTTTCCTGCGCGCAGACCAAATCCGTGACCTACCGTTGTGACGGGAGAAAGAGTTTTGTCGTGGTCTTCGACAGCAAGGGTGATTTTGCCATGCTTACACTGGGTGAAAGGGAAATAAGCCTTCCCCTCGTGCCATCTGCCTCCGGGGCGAAATACAGTGATGGCAGGACAACTTTCTGGGGGAAGGGAGTAGAGGCTTTTGTAGAGATGGACGGCAGGATCGTCTATCGGGATTGTAAAACGGCAGCGGATCGCTGAGGAGAGGCCATGCACTGCGGGGAAGTTGTGTCGGGTAAAAAGTTATTCGGCCTGAACGGTGGGATCCGTTTTATAAATGGTAGTCTCATTCTGATTTTTCTATTCGTATCCACTGGTATCGGGTCGGCAGAGACACCGCGGAGCATGGAGGAATGCGCCCGGATCGAGAATGCCACGGAACGGCTGAAGTGTTACGACGAACGGGCCGGACGCAAGACAGCAGCAGAAGGGATGACGATCACAAAAGAGACGCCTCCGGAAGACGAGGAGGAGGTTCCCACCTATCTTGCAAAGCTCTGGGATCTGGACAAGGAGTCAAGGCGGGGAAAGTTCGCCGTCAAGTTCCACCGATCGAACTACCTCCTCCCCTACACTTATGTGGAGAACCCGAACGAAGAAACCGTCCAGGAGGCCGACTCGACGGAGGAATTAAAAAACGCAGAAATCAAATTCCAACTGAGCTTCAAGGTCAAGCTCTGGCAGGATATCCTCGGCAAGAACATGGACCTGTGGTTCGGCTATACTCAAAAGTCCTTCTGGCAGTTCTACAACTTCGAGGACTCCTCCCCGTTCCGCGATACCGACTATGAGCCGGAACTCCTGCTGAATTTTCGGACGAACTACGACTTCCTGGGTTTGAAGGGCCGTTTCATCAACGTGGGTTTCAATCATCAATCCAACGGCCAATCCGATCCCCTTTCGAGAAGCTGGAACCGTTTTGTCGCGAATTTCGGGTTCGAGCGTGAAAACTTTGTCCTGCTTCTGAACACCTGGCTGAGGGTCCCCGAAGACAGTGACGACGATGACAATCCCGACATCGAGAGCTATCTCGGCTACGGCGAACTCTGGGGATATTATTTCTGGAAAAATCAACGCTTCGGCGCGATGGTGCGGAACAATTTCAACTTCGATGACAATCACGGTGCCGTGCAGCTCGAGTGGGCTTTTCCGCTCATCGATCGGGTCAGCGGCTATATCCAGTATTTTCACGGCTACGGAGAGAGCTTGCTCGACTACAACCACAGCGTCAGGCGTATCGGTCTGGGCTTTTTGATAAAAGACTGGGATTGAAGCGGGACGAAGGAACATCGATGAAGCGAAAAAGAAAGCTTCTGTCACGGAACAAGGTTCTCACTTACAAGGACGAGTACGACCCCGGTTTGCTTGTCCCCGTCATGCGGGCGACACACCGCACGAAGATCGGGATCGGCCGGGTGCTCCCCTTCAGGGGCGTGGACATATGGAACGCCTACGAATTGTCCTGGCTGGATCCCGGCGGGAAACCCCGGGTGGCCATAGCGACCATTATTTTCCCCGCTGAATCCCCTTGTCTCATTGAATCTAGGTCCATGAAGTTCTATCTGAACTCATTCAACCAGTCGTGTTTTTCGAGTGTCGATCAGGTGGAAAGGACGATGAAGCGGGACCTCGGGCAGGCCTGCGGTAGCAGGGTTAAGGTCAAAGTCATGCTCCCGGGGAGATTCGGAGGGCAGGTCTTGAAGGAACTGGAGGGGGAGCTGATCGATCGCATCGATGCGAAGATTTCGGATTACAGGCCGAATCCGGCACTGCTTTCCGCGAGGGGGGCCGTTGTCGAAGAAACGCTGACATCAAATCTCCTGAAATCGAACTGTCCGCTCACCGGCCAGCCGGACTGGGCAAGCCTGCAGGTCCGCTATCGCGGCCCCAAAATCAGCCGCACAGGGCTCCTTCGGTATATCATTTCTTTCAGGCAGCACGGTGATTTCCACGAACACTGCGTGGAGCGCATCTTCGCGGACATCCTGCGTCGGTGCAGGCCGGAGCAGCTGACCGTTTATGCCCGCTACACGAGGCGCGGCGGCATCGATATCAACCCCTTCCGGACGAACTGCGGAGATGCCCCTCCGTCCAATCGCCGCACCGCCAGACAGTAGGGCCAGGGCTCTTTCTGTTCACATTTATCGTATCGTAGTCATTGACCTTTCGGCAGGAAAGAAGTTATAAAAGGACACCTCAAAAACCGCTTTCACCCGGAGGGGAAGAAGAATGAAAAAAATCGTGCTGATCCGCCACGGCGAGAGCACCTGGAACAAGGAAAACCGCTTCACCGGCTGGACCGATGTGGGCCTGTCCGAGAAAGGCGTCGACGAGGCCGTCCAGGCGGGACGCACGCTCCTCTGCGAGGGTTATGTTTTCGATGTGGCCTACACATCGGTGCTGAAGCGGGCCATCAAGACGCTCTGGATCGTCCTCGAGGAGATGGATCTCATGTGGGTCCCGGTTTATTACAGCTGGCGGCTCAACGAACGCCACTACGGGGCTCTCCAGGGGCTCAACAAGACTGAGATGGTGGAGAAGCACGGCATGGAGCAGGTCCAGATCTGGCGTCGGAGCTATGACATCCGTCCCCCAGCCCTCACGCCGAGTGACCCGCGTTACAACGGGCGAGACCCGCGCTACGCCGATCTGCGCCCCGAGCATGTCCCTCTCACGGAATGCCTGAAAGACACCGTCGAACGCTTTCTCCCTTACTGGCATGAGACGATTGCGCCGGCAGTCAGGGAGGGCAAACGGGTGGTCATCTCCGCCCATGGAAACAGTCTCCGGGCCTTGGTCAAGTACCTCGATAATGTTCCCGATGACGTGATCGTGGGGCTGAACATTCCCACGGGCATCCCGCTGGTCTACGAGCTCCGGGACGACCTGACACCGGTCCGCAGTTATTACCTGGGCGACCCCGAGGCGGTGAAGAAAGCCAGCCAGACCGTGGCTGATCAGATCAAGAAGAAGTGAGGACGAAGTCCTATTTCTTCTTCACAGAGGCCTTGGCGTAGTCAACCATCCCTTGAAAATCGATCACGACCACCGGTTCATTCCCTACCACCCACGCGTCATGCCCCGTCGGCAGGAGTGACACGTCGCCTGCCTTGCAATCGAACTGCTTTCCGTCATCCATCACAACCTTGAGGGTGCCCGAGAGATGATACTGGAAGTGCGGCGCTTCACAGCTTTTCGTCTTTGCGATGGACTGAACAGAGGTAGACCACTTCCAACCCGGTTCAAATGTGCCGCGCCCGATGGTAGCGCCCCCAATCTTGATGAGTTCCAATTTGCCTCTGGGAAAGGTCCTGACTTCGTCCGGTTTATTGAAACTTTTCGTTTCCGCTTTTTTCATGACGAACCTCCTTATGCATTATTGTGGGTGTCTTCGGGGATCGGGTTGACTGAATTGATTAACGTAGGATCATCGCACGTGAGATAAAGAAATCGAAGAATGTTCGGCGTGCGTTCCAGTCCATTGATAAAAATATAAGAAGAAACAAGGACCGTTGTCAATGCTCCTTTAGCGGAGAATCGGATCAACCTTTTCCTTAGTCGGACCGCATCTTCTTGAATGTGTTGACAAGCCCGTTCGTCGAAGAATCGTGCGACGCAACGGGTTTTTCATCTTTCAGCTCCGGCTGGATCTTGCCGGCCAGCTGCTTGCCGAGCTCGACCCCCCACTGGTCGAAGCTGAAGATGTTCCAGATGACCCCCTGGACGAAGATCTTGTGCTCGTACATGGCGATGAGGTTCCCCAGGACACGGGGCGTGAGTTTCTTGAACAGAATCGAATTCGTCGGTCTGTTCCCCTCGAAGACCCGGTAGGGGAGAAGTTTTCCGATTTCCTCATCGTTCCTGCCTTCCGCCCGGAGATCCTGGATAGCCTCCTCTTCCGTCTTTCCCTTCATGAGGGCCTCCGTCTGGGCGAAGAAGTTGGAAAGCAGGATGGCGTGGTGCTCCCCGACGGGATTGTGGCTGATGGCCGGGGCCAGGAAATCGGCGGGGATCAGCTTCGTTCCCTGGTGGAGGAGCTGGAAGAACGCATGCTGGCCGTTGGTCCCCGGCTCACCCCAGACGATGGGGCCCGTCTGGTAGGCGACCTTTTTACCGCTTCGATCAACGGACTTGCCGTTGCTCTCCATGTTCCCCTGCTGGAAGTAGGCCGGGAAGGGGTTCATGTACTGGTCGTAGGGCAGGATCGCCTCCGTCTCGGCGCCGAAGAAGTTGTTGTACCAGATCCCGAGGAGGGCCAGGATGACCGGTATGTTTTCACGGAAGGGGGCATGCCTGAAATGCTGGTCCATTTCATAGGCCCCCTCGAGAAGTTCGGTGAAATTCTCGAAGCCGACACGGCAGGCGATCGAAAGCCCGATGGCGGACCACAGGGAGTACCGGCCGCCCACCCAGTCCCAGAAGGTGAACATGTTCTCGCGGTCAATGCCGAAGGCCTTGACCTTGTCGGCGTTGGTCGATATCGCCACGAAGTGCTTCGAGATCTTCTGCGGATCCCCGGCGCAGTTGACAAACCATTCACGCGCCGTGAAGGCGTTGGTCATCGTCTCCTCGGTGGTGAAGGTCTTGGAGGCGATCAGGAAGAGGGTTCGGTCGGGCTTCAACCGGTTGAGTGTCTCCGTGATCTGTGTCCCGTCGACGTTGGAGACGAAATGCACGGCAGGGCCCTTTGCGAAAGGCCGGAGGCACTCCGTGACCATGACGGGACCAAGGTCCGATCCCCCGATCCCGATGTTGACGATGTCGGTGATCTTTTTGCCCGTGTAACCTTTCCACTTCCCGGAGATGACGTTCGCGGAAAAGCCTTTCATCTTCTTCAAAACTTCATTCACCTGAGGCATCACGTCCTTACCGTCCACGTGAATCGGGGCATTGCCCCTGTTCCTCAGGGCTACGTGTAAAACGGGCCGGTCCTCCGTTTCGTTGATCCGGTCGCCCGTGAACATTTTTTCGATGGCTTCCTTGAGGCCCGCCTCCTCTGCGAGCCTGATGAGGAGGGGAATTGTGTCACCGGTGATCCGGTTCTTCGAGTAGTCAACGAGGATGTCATTGAAACGGATGGCGTATTTAGCGAATCTTTCAGGATTCCCTGAGAAGAGCTCTTTCATGTGGAGGTCTTTGACTTGCCGGAAATGCTCGGCGAGGAGTTTCCAGGGTTCGGTACTCGAAGGATCAACTTTCCTGAGCATGGCGGGTCCCCTCCTTTAAAAGGACTGAGCGATCAAATATTACACTATATGGGGACCTGGCGACACGAAAATATTTCACGAACGTCAGAGTGAGAAGTACTTCTTGGCAGAGATCATGTTGCTGATCCAGTTTTTGATGGGCCTTTCAATCGAAAATGGCCGAGAAAACAGGCCTAGACCCCGTTCCAGTGAGATAGCCGATCGGCTTTCATTTCCCGATGTAAATCGAATATTTACATCCTGCCCATATTGGACCAAAGTCCAGTATGGATAGGACTAAGGTCCAATGGATATCGGTCACCGGAAAATATATGTAATCGCGAAAGGTAAACAGAGGCGACATGTCATCGGTCTTCCTGAAACAATCATTGCGTAGAGGTGATAAATCCTTATATTTGAATAGTTTGAACCATGAAGGAGTTAAGAGCAATGGAGAAGACGTATCGCGTATTCCGCACGTTAGCCATGGCGGCCCTATGTGTCGTGACGCCGTTCTGCACGACGGGTGCCATCGCCCAGGATAAGTTAACTCCGGAAGCGAAGAAACCGACGGTATACAGGGAAAAAACGGGTACCATTACTGCCACGGTCCAGGCCATCGATCTGGGCGTCAGCCTCGTCAAGAAAGGTGCCACGGGCGGATGGGCCGGCAGCGGGGAGACGGGCATGGAGGCCATGGTCCTCGACTCGACGACCAATGCAGTCATCGCCCTGGGGGCCAACTCGCGTGCCGCGGCGTTCGACGAGCGGTTCTCGAAGTAGGGTTCCGCAGCCGATGCCTTCAAGTTCTGGTTCGAGACAATTGCGAAAGGGATCGATGCCCTGCACGGGAAAGGCAAATTACCGGAACTCAGAAAATAAGTAGTTTTTCGCATACGTCACCGCGGGCGCGGCCCGCTGAAGGATCCGCACCCCCTCGCTGCAACTTGCTTACAAAGTGCTAATCGAGGGCGAAAAAAATCACAGCAGAGAAGGAGAAGAACCATGAAACGAAATGCCGTAAACCTGACGATCGGTGTTGCCCTGTCGGCCGCCTGCGCGGCGACAGCCGCGGCGCAGACGGCGATCGACCGCACAACGCTTCCGATCCCGGAGCCCAAGTACCCGCACAGCAACGTCCTCGATGTCCGGAATGCGACACCCCCGCCGCGGTTCGAGGTCAAAGCTCCGGCACAGGCCCCGAACGTTCTTGTTGTTCTCATCGACGACATGGGGTTCGGACAGCCCGGCACCTTCGGGGGGCCTATCAACATGCCGACGGCCGAGCGCCTCGCGAAAAGCGGCCTCAAGTACAATCAGTTCCACACGACGGCCCTGAGCTCGCCGACCCGCGCAGCCCTTCTGACGGGTCGCAATCACCATACGAATAACACGGGCTCGATCATGGAGACCTCCACGGCATTTCCAGGCAACACCGGCCAGCGTCCCGAGAGCGTGGCGCCGCTTGCCATGATGCTGCGGTACAACGGCTACTCGACCGCGCATTTCGGCAAGAATCACGAGACCGCCGCCTGGGAGGTCAGCCCCTCCGGGCCGACGGACCGCTGGCCGACACGCAACGGTTTCGACAAGTTCTACGGCTTCATGGGCGGAGAGACGAACCAGTGGGCTCCCACCATTTATGACGGGATGACGAAGATAGAGGTGCCGAAGGACCCGAACTACCACTTCACAACGGACATGGCCAACCAGGCGATCAACTGGATGCGATCGGTCAAGGCCCTGACGCCGGACAAGCCCTTCTTCATCTACTTTGCGCCTGGCGCAACCCACGCGCCGCACCAGGTGTCCAAGGAGTGGATCGCAAAATACAAGGGCAAATTTGACCGTGGATGGGACAGGCTGCGGGAAGAGACGCTTGCCCGCCAAATCAAGATGGGCGTGGTGCCCGCGGGAACGAAGCTCGCGCCCAAGCCCGCGGCTATCAAGGACTGGGACAGGCTGAGCGCGGAGGAAAAGAAGCTCTTTGCCCGCCAGATGGAGGTTTTCGCCGGCTTTGCCGAGCAGACCGACTATGAGGTCGGGCGGCTCGTCGATGCGATCGCGGACATGGGCCAGCTCGACAACACGCTGGTCTTCTATATCCTCGGAGACAACGGGGCGAGCGCCGAAGGCGGCATGAACGGCATGTTCAACGAGATGACCTACTTCAACGGTGTGGAGGAAACGGTCCAGGACGTCCTGAGACACTACGACAAGCTCGGCGGGCCGAAGACTTACGGTCACTATGCCGCGGGGTGGGCCGTGGCTGGCGACACACCGTTCACTTGGACCAAGCAGGTCGCGTCCAGTTACGGCGGGACGCGCAACGGCATGGTCATCCACTGGCCGAAGGGTGTCAAGAGCAAGGGAGAGATCCGGTCGCAGTGGCACCATGTCATCGATATCGCCCCCACAGTCCTGGAGGCCGCAGGCCTGCCCGAGCCCAAAGCGGTGAACGGCGTTGCCCAGACCCCCATCGAAGGGGTGAGCATGCTCTACAGCTTCAACGACGCCCAGGCAAAGAACCGCCACCAGGCCCAGTACTTCGAGATCTTCGGCAATCGCGCCATCTACCACGACGGCTGGCTCGCCGGCACCGTCCACAAGGCTCCTTGGGATGCCAAGCCCCGGGCTGCCTTTGAAGACGACACCTGGGAGCTCTACGACACGCGGGCCGATTTCAGCCTTGCCCATGACCTGGCGAAACAGAATCCCGACAAGCTCAAGGAACTGCGGGAACTCTTCATGAAGGAGGCGGTGCTGTACAACGTGCTGCCCCTGGACGATCGCTTCCTGGAGCGCATCATCCCCGCCATGGTCGGCCGGCCCGACCTGATGGCCGGTCGGACTTCGCTCACCGTCTATGAGGGAATGACCGGCATGACCGAGAACGTGATGATCAACATGAAGAACCGGTCCCACACGGTGACCGCCGAGATCAGCGTTCCCAGGGGCGGCGCCAGGGGCGTGATCATCTCCCAGGCGGGTCGTTTCGGAGGCTGGAGTCTGTATCTGAAGAACGGCAAGCCGGCGTATACCTACAATTTCCTCGGTTTGAAGAGCACCACTATTGCGGCAAAACAGGCTATCCCTGCCGGCAAGTCAACGGTCCGGTTCGAGTTCGCCTATGACGGCGGCGGGCTCGGCAAGGGAGGAACGGGCATGATCTTTGTCAATGACCGGAAAGTCGCCCGGGGACGCATCGATCGCACGCAACCCTTCATTTTCTCGGCTGACGAGGGAACCGATGTGGGCGAGGACGGGGAAACGCCGGTCGCCGACTATGGCATCCCGGCGCCGTACAAATTCACCGGCAAGATCCACAAGGTTACCATTGACGTGCAGGAGATGAAAAAAACCGACAAGGCGGACGAGGAAAAGGGCCGCGCCGTGGCCGCTCATAAGAAAGCACTTTCAGATTAAGTGATGGGCAAGGCTCAGGAAGGAAAGGGCATGGTGCTCTTTCCCCCCTGAGTTTCGTGAAAGCAGGTGTTATGTCTATTGGACAAAAAAAGGAGCAAGCACAATGAGATGCAGCAGAATGATGAACGTTGCCCTCGTGGTCTTGATGAGCCTCGGCATCGCGCTTCCCGGGTGGGCCGCACCGCCCGGGATGAAAATGACCACGACCCTGCCGCCGGGGATTGCGATACCGGATAGGGTGGAAACCCGCCTCGGCACGCTGAAGTTTTTTGATGGCTTCCCGGACAAGGCCACCGTCGAGAAGATTTATGACAACCTGGATTTTCAGCGGGCAGTGCAGGCCTATCTCCTGGCGTTGGCGCCGGTAAACATGGCCGGGTTGCGAGAGGGGTTACTGGGAGTCGGTCCGGCGAACGTCACGATCCCGACGTTTGAAGCCAACATGAATGCCCGCTCGATTTTTCTCACGGCAAATGCCACCACACCCTACACGTGGGTCTGGATCGACCTGCATGGCGGTCCGGTGGTTGCCGAAGTGCCACCCATGACCCTGGGTATGATTGATGACTTTTGGTTCCGTTACGTCACCGACATCGGTGTGGTAGGTCCGGATAAGGGCAAAGGTGGAAAGTATCTGCTTTTGCCTCCCGGCTATAAGGGTGAAGTTCCGCAGGGATACATGGTCGTGCGCGTCCCGACGTTTGAGTCGATCCTTGTCTGGCGCAATATGCCGCTGGAAGGCGGCCTCAAAGCGGCCATAGAACGCCTGCACAAGAACACGCGCATCTATTCCTTGTCCGAGGCGAAGAATCCGCCCCCTAACAAGTTTGTGAATGTGTCGGACCGCGATTTTTGCACGGTGGCGGCGGCGGATTACAAGTTCTGGGAACTTCTCAATTACGTCGTTCAGAACGAACCCGTCGAATCGCTTGATCCGGTCAATCTCGGTTTCTTTGCTTCGATCGGCATCGAGAAGGGCAAACCCTTCGCACCCGATGCGCGCATGAAGAAGATACTGACCGAGGCTGCCGCTGTTGGCGATGCTACCGCGCGCACTCTCACCTACCAGAGCCGCATACCCGAGGCTTTCTACTATCCTAACAGCACATGGCGTCAGTGGCTGGGTGGGTACAAATTCCAGTCGCAACCCGGCGTGGCCTATCTGGATGCCGCCGCCTTCTTCTATTTCTATGCAACCGGAGTGACGCCGGCCATGGAAGCCAAGATGGTGGGTCAAGGCTCCCAGTACGCCGTCGGAATCGTGGATTCCAAGGGCAATCCGCTGGACGGTGGCAAGACCTATCGGCTGCGTGTATTGCCCAACGCTCCAGTAAAGGATTTCTGGTCAGCGATTGTGTATGACAACCAGACCCGTTCCATGCTCCAGACCGATCAAGACTTTCCCCAGGTGAGCAGCCTGGATAAGGGTCTGGTTGTGAACAAGGACGGTTCGGTGGACGTGTACTTCGGTCCCAAGGCGCCGGCCGGCATGGAGAAGAATTGGATTCAGACCATCCCCGGCAAGGGCTGGAATATGCTCTTTCGGCTCTACGGCCCTCTGGATGCGTGGTTTGACAAGACCTGGCGGCTGGGAGAGATCGAACTGATACAGTAAAAGAATATATCGGTGATTAATCGGGGAGTATTATTCCCATTTTGAGATCGATACTCCCCGGTGGTCATTGTCAAAAAGCGCTAATATTTTCTATGAATGCCAATGACACAATCAGTCAATCAGATGACGCCCTGCAGGGCATTCACGTTGTGGCCAAGCCCATAGGGCCGTTGTGTAATCTTAATTGTGAATACTGCTTTTATCTTGAGAAACAGGCATTGTTCGCTCCCAATGAGAAGTACCGCATGACGGATGATGTTCTCCGCGCCTTTATCACGGGCTACATCTCATCGCAGCCTACACCGGTCGTCGAGTTTGTCTGGCAGGGGGGGGAGCCGACACTCCTGGGAATCGATTTTTTCAAGAGGGCAGTTGAACTACAGAAGCATCTTGCAGGGACAAAGACCATAGCGAACGCTCTCCAGACCAACGGCACCCTGTTGACTGATGAGTGGTGTGCCTTTCTGAAAAAACATAATTTCATAGTGGGGATCAGCCTTGACGGCCCCCAGGAGATACACGACCGGTATCGCCACGATCGGAAAGGAGCGGGTAGTTTTGTACAGGTTATGCACGGGCTCAAACTTTTGCAGAAACACGGTGTAGAATATAATATTCTGGCCTGTGTTGCCAGGGAGACAGCACGTAATCCCCTTGATATATACCGCTTCTTCAAGGATCAAGGGGTAGAGTTCATCCAGTTCACCCCCGTTGTCGAGCGGATGCCTGATCGGCAGAGTGTCACGGAGGGTCTGCGGCTTGCAGCGCCTGCGGCGCTGGACAGCCGCGAGGGACAGGGGGAGGTCACTGGTGCCCGAGTCTTGGGGCGATTTCCTCATCGGCGTCTTCGAGGAATGGGTGCGAAACGATGTAGGCAGGGTCTTTATCATGAACTTCGAATGGGCCTTTCAATCGAAAATGGCCGAAAAAACGAACCTAGACTCCGTTCGAATGAGATAGCCGATCGGCTTTCATTTCCCGATGTAAATCGAGTATTTACATCCTGCCCATATTGGACCAAAGTCCAATAGATATCAGGTATCGAAAAATATATTTAATCGCTAAATGTAAACACAGGCGACGTGTCATCGGTCTTCCTGAAATACTCATTGCGTAGAGGTGATAAATTCATTATGAAGATTGAATTTGAACCGTGCAGGAGTTGAGAGTAATGGAGAAGACGTATCGCGTATTCTTGGCGTTAGCCATGACAGCCCTTTTTGTCGTGACGCTGTTCTGTGCGACGGGTGCCATCGCCCAGGAGAAGGCTGCTAAGGAAGCGAAGAAACCAACGGTATACAGGGAGAAAGCCGGAACCATAACCGCCACGGTCCAGGCCATCGATCTCGCCAACAGGATCGTGACGGTCAAGGGAGGCCCGAAGGGACAGACGATCGAGCTCCTGGCCGATGAGAAGGTAAAGAATTTAGATAGACTGAAGGTGGGCGACGAGGTGGCGGTCAAGTACTTCGCCTCTGTTGCGGTCCGGGTGACGAAGCCCGGGGAAGTCAAAGTCAAGGAGACGATGGAGAAGGTTAAAGTGGAAGGTACGGGATCGGAGACACGCCAGCTCATTGTGACCGCAACGGTCCAGGACATCGACAGGGACAGGAACAACGTGTTCCTCAGGTGGCCCGAGGGCGCCATCGTGGGCATGCAGGTGAAGGACCCCACGATCCTGGAAGGCTTGAAGGTGGGCGACGTGGTCGTGATCACCTACACCGAGGCAGTGGCAATCTCCATTGAAAAGAAAAAACGATAACTACGAAGAGCCAAGGAGGTCATTATAAAAGCAGCGGCAAGAGTCATTTTGGCAGTCGTGATAGGTTTTCTTTTCACTGTACCGGCGGCATTTGCGGCGGATATTCAATATTCCGGGTTTCTCGGCAACCCGTCGGCGTATGATCTGCTGAAGCCGGGTCCGGAAGGCGGAATCAAGCTGCGCTGGCTGAAACCGGGTGTCGATTTCAAGAAGTACAACAGGTTCATGGTGGACAGCGTCGTCTTCTTCCTGGCCGACAAGGCCGACTACAAGGGTATCGACCCCCAGGAGATGAAGGAACTGGCCGACGAATTCAACAAGAAAGGTGCCACGGGCGGATGGGCCGGCAGCGGGGAGACGGGCATGGAGGCCATACTCCTCGACTCGATGACCGACGAAGTTATCGGCATGGGTGTCGACCAGAGACAGGCCGAGTTTGAGCAGAGATTTTCGAAGTGGGGTTCCGCAGCCGATGCCTTCAAGTTCTGGTCCGAGAATGCGGTAAAAAACATTGACGCTTACCACGACGTCAAAAGAGAACCCAAGAAGTAGCATTTACTCTGCCTGATAGCATACCACAAACACGAGTATTTCTAAGAGACCGCACCCGTGTCGTATTGCCAGATAAAGCTTCATAGAGCAACATGCAGTAAATAATCGGGTTTGTGAGAGTTGATTCAGATATAAACGTAGTGATAAATCAAACACCATCAATGCAAGAGGAGGAAGAAAATGAAGAAAAGGTTATCCGTTGTCGTCGCGTTTTGTGCTCTTTTCCTGTTTATCGTTCCCGTCTGTGCCCAGGACAAGCCCGCGGACACCAACCAGCTGGTGAGGGAGAAGATCCAGGCCGACAAGAAGCTCTTTGTCGCGGACAACATGCAGTTCACCGAGGCGGAAGCCAAGGTTTTCTGGCCTGTTTACGACAGCTACCAGAAGGAGCAGCTCAAGCTCGTGGACCGCACCCAGAAGCTCATCAATGACTACGCGAAGAACTATCAGACCATGACGGACGCCACGGCGAAGAAGCTGACCGATGAGATGATCGCGATTGAGAACGACCGGCTCAAGCTGAAGAAGGACTACCTGCCGAAGTTCCGCAAGGTCCTGCCGGACAAGCGGGTGGCACGGTATTACCAGCTTGAAAACAAGGCCTTCGCGGTGGTAAGTTATGATATAGCGAAGGGGATACCCCTGGTGAAGTAGATCTCCGCGGGGAAATAGTTTAAAGACATTGTCGACTCGAGCCGGAGGATGACGTCCGATGAGACAATCAAGGTGGGTTTGTCTATTATTTGTTCTGGCTCTAATGGCCGGCTGCGCACACATCGGGGGGCACTACCCGGTGAATGCGCCGCTTCAGAAGTTCGACCCTAACTACGGCTACATCCCACAGAACATGGGGCCTGTGGGCCACTCGGAGGACTTGCTCCTGATCCTGTCCTTCTCCGGGGGGGGGACACGGGCGGCCGCCTTTTCCTACGGTGTCCTCGAGGAGCTCCGTGCGATGGAGATCGCCTTCGACGGCAAGAAACGCCGCCTTTTGGATGAGGTGGACATAATCTCGGGGGTTTCCGGGGGGAGTTTCACGGCAGCATACTTCGGGCTTTTCGGGGACCGCATCTTCGAGGATTTCGAGACCCGCTTCCTGAAGAAGGATGTCCAGGGGGATCTGACATTTGGCATCCTCTTCAACCCCGTCAACTGGGTCCGGCTTTCTTCGCCTTTCTACGACCGGAGCGACCTGGCCGCCGACTATTACGACAAGAACGTCTTTGACGGAAAGACCTTCAGGGACATGCTCGAGCGCAAAGGGCCTGTGGTCCTCATCAACGCGACGGACATGTCCCTGGGCTTGAGGTTCACCTTCCACCAGACCCTGTTCAATGCCATCTGTTCCGACCTTTTGAAATTCCCCGTGGCCCGGGCCTGTGCCGCTTCCTCGGCCGTTCCGGGTGTGCTCACGCCGCTCACGGTGAGAAATTACGCGGGAAGCTGCGGCTTTGTCCTTCCCCCGCTGTTCGAGGGGCCATCACTGAGCTACCGGATGCGCGAGCAAAAAGAGAGCCTGGCGCTCGTGCTGGATAAGGCAAAGAAGCCCTACTTTCACCTGATCGACGGCGGAGTGGCAGACAACCTGGGCCTGAGGGCCATCCAGGAGGCCATCGACGCCCTGGGCAACGTCTGGATGGTTCTGAAGCTCACGGGAAGGGAAAAGGTCCGGAAAGTGGTCTTCGTCGTCGTCAACGCCGAGACGAAAACCGAGTCCCAGTGGGACAAGATCGAGTTCGTTCCCCCCTTCTCAGCCATGATGTCGAACTACTCCACCATCGCCATCGTCCGTTACAACGCTGAGACCATGGCCCTCTTGCAGGAGAGCTCCGTCCGGTGGGCCAACCAGGTCCGGACGGGCCGATGCCCCCCGGGGCAGGTCTCGACGGAGCCGGGCTCCTGCGGCGACATCGAATTCTACCTGGTGGATGTCCGCTTCCAAAATCTCATGGACAAAGCGGAAGCGGAATACCTGGCCAAATTGCCCACGTCTTTCACGCTGCCCGGTGAGGACGTCGACAGGCTGAAGGCCGGTGCACGCAAGCTCCTTACAGAGTCGAGTGATTTCCAGAGACTATTGAAAGACCTGAATGCATGGGTCCCGTCGAAGTGGACTCCTCAATGAAACTGTGAAGTGTTCGTAAGTCAGGGAGCGGAACTGAGACGCAAGGGATTGGTATGACCCTCAGAGGAGTCGTGACCGTTATCACAGTCGTGCTCGCCATGTCGATAACCATCCCTGTGGCGCTCGCAGCTGAAAGTCAGCAGCAAGAGGAGAACCTCGGAGACGTCGACCCGACGAAGCCCGTCGTCTTCAACGTGCGGGAGGAGTTTTACAAGATCAACGCGGACTCGTGGAGGAATGCCTTTATCCTGAGAACGGATATTATCAGGCTGGGGGGACTTCGAAACTTCCTCCTGCGGTTCGATGTCCCCTTCATGTCCGTTGACACGGGACCGAGCACAGACCATGGTCTGGGCGACCTCTATGGCCAGGCTCTCCTGATCCCTTATGCGTCGGAGCAATTCTTTTTTGCCGTCGGATCTGGTCTCGTGGCGCCCTCTGCCACGGAGAATACCCTGGGGGCGGGAAAATGGCAGGCCGCACCGCTGGCCTTGCCCGGCTGGCGGTTCAAGGACCCGAGAGGGCTTTTCTTCGTGAAGGTCCAGGATTATGTCTCTTTCGCCGGCCAGGACGACCGCGCCGACATTCATTACATGATCGTGCAGCCCTTTCTGATCATGAAGCTCAGTGACAAATGGTGGGCAGGGGCGGACTCGGAGGCCAAGGTCAACTGGGAGCAGGACAACCATAAGAGTTACAAATCGGGGGTCATCCTCCTGAGAATGTGGACAAAGAGTTTCGGAACATGGGTCAAGCCTGAATTTCCCTGGGGTTCCAACCGCGAAGGGGACTGGAACTTGAAGGCTTCCTTTTTCTGGAATTACTGAGGAAGAAAGGTTGCCCCTTCTCACACGGTTTTAAGTGAAATTGCACCTCTTTCTTGCCTTTTCGCATCATACCTGTATATCATCCCTGCCGTGAAACTTTTTTGTCGATTTTAATAAATAGAAATCATGCAAAACAGCATTGATGTAAAGAACGAAGGAAGCCCTCAGGGTCTGCACGTCGTGGCCAAACCTATCGGGCCCGTCTGCAATCTCGACTGCGAGTACTGCTTCTACCTCGAGAAGCAGGCCCTGTTTGACGCGGGCGAAAATTACCGGATGTCCGATAAGGTCCTTTCCGCATTTATCACCAAGTACATCACATCCCAGCCCACGCCGGTCGTCGAATTCGTCTGGCAGGGGGGAGAACCTACCCTCTTGGGGTTCGATTTCTTCAAGCGGGTGATCGACTTGCAGAAACAATTTTCTGGGGCGAAGACCATAACGAATGCCCTCCAGACCAACGGGACCCTGCTCGACGACGAGTGGTGCAGGTTTCTGAAGCGGCACAACTTTATGGTCGGGATCAGCCTCGACGGGCCGAAGGAGATCCACGACCGTTACCGCAGGGACCGCAAAGGCCGGGGAACCTTCGAACAGGTTATGAGAGGCCTGAGGCTCCTGCAGAAGCACAAGATTGAATACAACGTGCTGGCCTGCGTGGCCCGTGAGACGGCGGCGAGGCCCCTCGAGGTGTATCGTTTTTTTAAAGAAGCCGGTGTCGAGTTCATCCAGTTCACCCCGATCGTGGAGCGCATGCCTGACGAGCAATGCGCTAAACAGGGCCTGCGCCTCGCAGCCCCCGCGGCGCTCGACAGGCACGAGGAGGAGGCGGAGATCACGGACTGGACGGTGCAGCCTGAGGAATACGGCGACTTTCTCATCGCCGTCTTCGAGGAGTGGGTTCGCAACGACGTGGGAAAGGTCTTCGTCATGAACTTCGAATGGGCCCTCAACGCATGGATCGAAAACCCCTCGCCCGTCTGTGTCCACGCGAAACAGTGCGGCCGCTCGCTCGTGATCGAGCATAACGGCGATGTCTATGCCTGCGACCACTGCGTCTACCCACCATACAGGCTCGGCAACGTCCTGACCGATGCGCTCCCGGCCATGGTGGAGAAATCCCTGAAATCCGGTTTCGGGATCGCCAAGGAAACGGCCCTTCCGCGCTGGTGCAGGGAGTGCGATGTGCTGGCTGCCTGCCAGGGGGGATGCCCGAAACACCGCTTCACGGGCACATACTACGACGAACCGGGGCTTCACTATCTGTGCGCGGGATACAAGAAGTTTTTCCTGCACATCCGGAAGTACATGCATATCATGACACAGCTTTTAGAAAAGGGGCTCCCCGTATCCCTCGTGATGGATGCGCTGAAGAGGCCACTGGTCATCACGCAGGCTAAGCCGGCCGGTCCGGCGACGAAGAAGAAGGCAATTCACTGATGGGTAGAAGAAACATGGGCGCGATACGCAAGGGGACCGGCGGGACGCAGCGTAAAACGATGATGCTCGTCACCGCCATAGTGCTCGCTTTTATTTTTACGACAGGATTCACGGGATACGTTTCCGAGGCGGTGTCCGCAGAAAATACCGACAAGTTTACCCCGGCGCAGATGAACTACCAGCGCCTGGAAGGCAGGTGGGTAAGGCCGGACGGGGGGTACGTCCTCGAATTGAGGAACATCAAGAAAGATGGAAGCCTGACGGCTGCCTACTACAACCCACGGCCGATCAGGGTCTTCCGCGCGGAATGGAGCAGGAAGGAGGGCAGGATCAGCCTGGTGGTCGAACTGCGCGATATCAACTATCCCGGTTCGACGTATACTCTGCAGTACGATCCGGCAACCGACCGGCTCACAGGAAAATACTTCCAGGCCGTTGAGAGACAGACCTTCGACATCTATTTTGTGAAGGTCCGATAAAGGTATAAACGAAGTGATAAATCAACACGATAAGACCTGAAACGGTCGCATCATTTTTTGCGTCTCTCCTTGCCTTTTTAGATCATACCCGTGTATCATTCCTGCCGAAATATTACCCACTTGGGAAGCATCGATAAAGACCGATGAAGAGCTGGCCGCGAAACCCCATCATCTATGAAATCAACACCTTCGTCTGGCTCAATGATTTGAGCCGGCGTTACAGCCAGCCCATCTCCCTCCGAAACGTCCCCGCGGAAGAGTGGGACACCCTGTCGTCCCGCGGCTTTGATGCCGTCTGGCTCATGGGGGTCTGGGAGCGGAGCCCCGCAGGCACCCGCATTGCCCGTGGACTTCCAAAACTCAGAAACGCTTGCCGCAACGCCCTGTCGGATTTTCGTCCGCGGGACGTCGTTGGCTCACCCTACTGTGTACGCCGCTACACGGTGGATAGGCGCCTGGGCGGAATGAGCGGGCTTGGCGTTGCCCGCGAGATGCTCGCGAAGCGGGGGATGAGGCTCATCCTCGATTTTGTGCCCAACCACACGGCCATCGATCACCCCTGGGTCTCCGAACACCCTGAATATTTTATTCAAGGGTCCCGCAAGGATCTGGAAGAATTTCCCGACGCCTTCTTCGAGTCCGGGGGCAGGGTGTTTGCCCGCGGGCGGGACCCCTTCTTCCCTCCCTGGGAGGACACCGCCCAGGTCAACGGATTCGCGAGCGGTCTCCGGCGGACTTATGTCGATACCCTTCTGTGTATCTCCAAGCAGTGTGACGGCGTCCGATGCGACATGGCCATGCTTCTCACGGGAAATGTCTTTGAGGGGACCTGGGGGACTCGAGTCGGGAAACGCCCGCCGGTAGAGTTCTGGGAAGAGATGATCACGGCCCTTCGAAAGGCCTCTTCCGATTTCCTTTTCATGGCCGAGGTCTACTGGGATCTGGAACCGGACCTTCTGAAGCAGGGGTTCGATTACTGCTACGACAAGAAGCTTTATGATATGCTGGTCAGCGGAAACGCCGGGAGCATCCGCCGGCATCTCCAGGCCGATCCCGTCTACCAGGGGAAGCTTGTCCGCTTCATCGAGAACCACGACGAGCCCCGCTCGGCGGCGACTTTTTCGCCCCATACGTTGCCTGCAGCAGCCGTTACCTTTGCAACGCTTCCGGGGGCGAAACTCCTTCACGAAGGCCAACTGGAAGGACGGAAGGTAAAACTGCCCGTCCAGCTGGGAAGACAACCTGTTGAGGAGGTTGATGAAAAGTTGCATTCATTCTACAGAAAACTGCTCGATGATATCCGATCTCCGGCGCTCCACGATGGAAACTGGCGCCTTTGCGAGCTCAGCGGCTGGCCGGATAACGTGAGTTTTCAGAATTTCCTCGCCTGGTGCTGGCGAAAGGACGAAGAGCGGCGTTTGATTGTCATCAATGACTCCGATATCCGTTCTCAGGGGCTTATCAGGCTTCCCTGGGACGACCTGGGAGGCTCCATTTGGCTGTTGAAGGATCTGTTTTCTGATACCGTCTACGAGCGGGACGGAAAGGAGATGATGGAACCGGGGCTATTCGTGGATCTCGAGCCCCGGGGATTTCATTATCTGGTTTTCTGAGGCATCACTTTTCAGGGGGTGGAAATGAGATTCATGGTCCTGCCATCTTTGCTGAGAGGGTTGATGGTTTTCATGGCCATTTTCTTGCTCTCCTCGTGCACGGCCCAGTATGCCCTCAATCCCAAGCTGGAATTCAAACTCAGGGAAAGCCCCTTCCGGAGCAAACTGGTGTCATCGGGGAAATCCGATGAGCTGTTTCTCATCCTCGCTTTTTCCGGCGGCGGGACCCGGGCAGCAGCGCTTTCCTACGGTGTCCTCGAGGCCCTTGACCGGGTCGAGATTCCAGCCCCGAAAGGGATTCAAAGTGCGAATGATAAGCCTGCAAGGCACACACTGCTCGATGAGGTGGATCTGATCTCCGGGGTTTCCGGCGGAAGCTTTACGGCGGCCTATTACGGTTTGCACGGCAGAGACGCCTTCAAGGACTACAGGGAAAAAGTCCTTGTGCAGAACCTTCAGGGCGGCCTCCTCTGGGGGCTTATCACTCCCGTGAACTGGTTCCGATTGTGGTCTCCGCGCTTCGGAAGGAGCGACATGGCCCAGGAGTTCTATGACTACACGATCTTTCACGGCGCGACACTCGGTGACCTGGCGAGCGGCAAAGGGCCCGCCATCGTCATCCTGGCCACGGACGCCATTGACGGCATCGTCTTTCCTTTTATCCCGAGCCAGTTCGCCCTGATCTGCTCGGACTTCGAAAAATTCCCCCTGTCCCGGGCCGTCGCCGCGTCGGCGGCCTTCCCGGGGCCCCTGACGCCGATTGTCCTCAAGAACTACGCGGGGCAGTGCGACCACAAGGTGCCCGCATGGATCACGGAGGCTCTTTCAAAGCCCGACCCCACAAGCCGTGTTTATTATAACGCCGTCATGATGAAGACGTATCTTGACCCGGAGACGAAGCCCTACATTCACCTCATTGACGGTGGCGTTTCGGACAATCTCGGCATCCGGGGCATCATGGACACCATCGCAGCGCAGGGCGGCATCGTAGATGCACTGAAAGACGGAGAGCTTTCAAAGACACGCCGGGTTGTCTTCATCATCGTTGATGCCCAGACACAGGAAAGACCGCGCTGGAGACTTCTCGACGAGATCCCGGGCCTGGATGCCATGCTGGGGGCATCTTCAACCATCATGATCAACAAGTACAATTTCGAGACCATCGACCTGCTCCGGCGCTACGCCGGAGAATGGACTCATGTGGCTGAGACGTCCGGAGCAAAGCCCATTGAAATCCACATCATCCATGTCACCTTCGCTTCCCTGCCAGACAAGGCCGAGCGGGATTCCTTCCAGACAATCCCCACGGCCCTCACCCTGCCGGCCGAGCAGGTGGACAAATTAAGGGATGTAGCCGGCAAGATCCTGTATGCGCAGGAACCTTTCAAAAAACTGGTGACGGACCTCGAAGGTAAAATGCCGGTAACCGCTCCACCGAAATGAAGAAAAGAAGGGTTCATGAGAAAGGGGCCGGTCGATCGACCGGCCCCTTTCATTTAGGAGGTTGTCAGGGACGATGCTTTACTCACTGAAGTTTATTTTTGCGCACATATCGAGGGCGGCGCTTCCGGAGGAGCTGGAGTCGGGGAAGTAGACGCCGTCGGGGTAGGGGTTGTTGGCGTTGTAGCCGATCTTGTAGTAATTTTGCGGGTCGTAGCTGAGCGTCTCGAGGACGAGGTAGTAGATTCCATTTTCCGTCACCTGCGCGGGTGTGGAGAAGGTGACGGTGATCCAGTTGGGGTTTCTCCAGTCCGTGGCGCTGACCTGGGCGCGGTTAATCTGGGCCGTGGCCAGGCTGGTGCCGTTTCGGGAGGTGCGGATGCTGACCCGGATGTCGAAGTTGGGCCGCCCGAAGCGGATGAGGGGGACGCTGACGGCGGTGATTTGGGTCCCGGCGGCCTTGAAGCTCTGGGCTTCCTGCTTGCGGCTGTATGTGGAGCCGAAGTACCAGGCACTTGTGGGCACATCGGAGATGACCAGCTCTTCTGTCGATGCGCCGGAGATCACGACGGTCTTTTCCGCCGACCACCCCGACACGGCGCCCCGCGCGTCGATGACCTGGGCGCGGACGCTGTAGGTGCCTTCCGCCTGCCAGGTGTGGCTCGCGGAGATGGTGGTGCCCGAGGCGTAGAGGCCGTACTCATCCTCGGTCTGGTCGCCCCAGTCGACGCGGAGACGGACCTGGTCGGAGTCGGGGTCCGTGGCGGTAGTCGTGAAGGTCAGGGACTGGCCGGCGGTGCCGCTTCCCGGCCCCGAAAGTACAGGGGTCTGCGGCGGGTTGTTGGTCGAGACCTGGATGCTGACGGAGTAGGTCCCGGACCAGGCGCCTTCCTTGCCGTGCTCGTCCACGGCGCGGGCCTGGACAGCATAGCTGCCGGCGGCCTGCCAGGCATGCTCGGCCGAGACGGCGGTGCCGGAGTTGACCAGCGTCGTCGTGGTCGTCTGCCCGTCACCCCAGTCGAAGACGTAGAGGAGGCGGTCGGCGTCGGGGTCCGTGGCAGAGGCGCTGAAGGTGTAGGGCACGCCCGTGTAACCCGAAGAGACCCTCTCGCCCATGGCGGCCTGCGAGGGTTCGCTGTTCTGGGTGCCCCCGAAGGCCATCCTCATGAGCATGTCGTAGTTGTAGTAGGGTGTGAGGCTGGTCCCCTTGTACCAGGCCCCGTCGGTGTAGGGGTTGCCGGAGCTGATGGGCACGCGGAAGTAGTTGCCGTAGCTGGTGCTCGTCGTGCTGAAGATGACCCAGTAGGTGCCCCCTGTCGTCGTGGGGACCCCGCCGGGGAACTCCACAGTGTACCAGGTGGGGCTTGAGTAGTTCGTCGAGGTAATGGCAGCCCTCGGGATCGTGGCCGTGGCAAGGTCCGAGCCCTTGGGGCTGGTGCGGATGCTCACGGTGATGTCGCTGTAGGGGTTGCCGTTCCTGGCGAAGGCCGCCGTCAGGCGCACCAGGTAGGGCCCCGGCGCCTTGAAGGATTGGCCCTGGGCGCGCCAGTTCGAATCCTTTCCGAGGTACGAATAGGTCGAGGCGCTCTCCGTCGTCGTGACCTCGAGGGGCGCGTTGGGATCGGGGTTCACGGTGATGGTACACTCGTCCGAAACCGTCGCCCACCCGTCCGAGGCCGTCAGCCTCAGGACGTAGACCCCCGGAGTCAAGAAATAGGCATCCGTCCGGGCGGTCGAGGGGTTGGCGAAGGTGACGCTCCCGGGGCCGCTCACCTTCGACCAGGTGATCGTGAGGGTGCCCGGTGAGTTCGGCTTGCCGTCGTCTGTGGCCGTGCCGATAAGCTGCGCCGGTGCGGGAAGGTCGATCGTCTGGTCGGGGCCGGCGGAGACCGCAGGCGGGTTGTTCGGCTCGTAGTTGAGCGGCAGCTTCACCTCATAGTAGGCGTTCTCCGTGTTGCCCCGGAAGTACTCCACGTGAACCTGCGCAATGTCCAACCACGCATAGTGCGTCTGACCGTCGAATTTGACCTTCAGGAAGTTGACGTCGTAATAAAAGTTCCACGCAAGGGGCTCGCCTCTCGAGAAGGGGTTTGTACCCATGTTCCAGAGCCCCTGCGAGTCCGTCAAACCCGTCACGTCGACGGTGTTGTCGATGTATTTACAGTACCAGTGCCACTCGCCCGGCCAGGTGCCGGCCTGGTAGACCTCGATCGTTGCCCCGGCGATGGGGTCGCCGCTTGAATCCACCACCCGCAGGTAGTTGTTCCGGGGGAACTTGTTGTCGAGATAGACGCCGAGGCCCGCGTGGGCGTTGAAGTTGGCCCAGCCGGGCAGGGGCCTCTGACCGGCGTAGACGTTCAGGCCCGCCGCCTCCCACTCGCCGTACCAGGGGACGGTGTTGCTCATCAGGGACGGATCCTGGCTGTTTACTCTCACGAGGACGTCGTTGTTCGCGTAGATCCTGGCACCGCTGTCGTTGAGGACGCCGATGTGTTTGCCGTGGATATTGAGGGCATAGGAATCGACGAGGTAGCGGGCGTGATTCAGTTCATGGATCAAACCCGGTTCGAGATTGAAGGGGCTGCTCGGGGTGGTGCGGCTGTAAAATCCAGAGCTCAGGATGTCCTTCTCGAAGCCCCACATCATGTCCACGGTCTTGTCGTTCATGTCGGGGTGGTTGGTCGGCAGTCCCCCGTTCAGGGGCAGGGCGCCGTCATTGACGATGATCACGCGGTCAAGCCTCACCCGATCGAGACAGCCGTCGGGCGTCGAAGGGAAGACGGCCGTCTTGAGCATGTCGTTCCACTTGGCGATCTGCCGCTGGGCCCAGTCCTCCCAGGAGTTGGCCTCGTCCGTCAGACCGTAGGTCTGGCTGTAAGAGTACTGGTAGCTGTCGAAGTAGTTGTACACCGACCGCTCGACCCAGAAGCCGACGAGGAGGGCGTTGATGGGTTCATTCCGGAGGTTATTCTGTTCCGATTTCTCGGCAATCGCGTTGTCCGGGTCGGCAAAAAAGGAAATCCAGTGATTGCCTGATTGCCAGGTGTAGGTCATCGAGAAGTTGGCGTTGTAGCCGGCGGAAATGGGGGAGGATTGACCGGAGGAAACCTCCACGCCGTCGATGTACCATTTGTAGGTGAAACTCCCCGTGGACGCCGTTCCCCTGCTCCTCACATTGGCCGTGAAGGTGACGACGTCCCCGACGGCCGGCGTGTTCTTGGCGGCGTCGTAATCGTAGCGGGGCGACCGGCTGATGTAGGTCACGTCGATGTCGATGGCGGCACTTGCATTGCCCCGGTAGGAGTTCGCGGGCAGCTGCTGACCGAAGGAGGGATTCACGATGATACCCGATATCAACAGAAGCAGGGCCAGAAGGTACAACATCATGGGGTATTCGGGTATGGCGAGGGTTTTCGTCCTTCTTCTATGATCGACGGGGTAAAGTCTTCTTCGCTGAGCAAGCATCCTGTCCATGATCGCGCCTCCGTGCGGGGGTTTGCAGTGTCCGGTCGAAATAGAAATTTAAATCTTGCCGTCAACGGAAAGGGTCCTCTCCCGAGGAGCCTTTCTGACCTTAGAATCGGGCAAATCCAGTGAAAAAACAATAGGTCAAGCGTATGATTTTACTTCATATTTTTGGATTAGAGGAAACATAATGAAAAAGTATTAGAGCGTCCGTCATACCGCAGCCGACCGGCAAAGAAAAAACTGGACGGAACCGTGCAAGTATGTCAAATCACTCCCGATTGGATAATTCATTCGGGAGAGGAAGCGGCCATGACAGAGAAGACAAGGGACAATCTTGAAAAAGCTTTCGTCGGGGAAGCCAAGGCCTATTTCCGCTTGCTGGCCTTTGCGAGAAAGGCCGATGAAGAGGGCTATCCTCAGGTCGCCCGGCTATTCCGGGCCGTTGCCACCGCCGAGGGCGTTCACGCCAAAGAGCATTTTGCTTTGCTGGAAAAGGTCAAGTCCACGGAGGAGAATTTGAAGAGCTCCTTTGAAAAGGAGACTTTCGTCAATGAAGTCACCTACCCCGCATTCCTCAAGGAGGCCTGGGCCGAAGGAAACAAGCCGGTCATCTGGGGTTTTACCAAGGCGCGGAACGCCGAGGAGCGCCACGCGAAACTATACAAGACCGCCCTGACGGACATGGCCATCGACCGCGATACCCTGTATTTCGTCTGCACGAACTGCGGATGGATCGAAGACCGCCAGAGACCGGAAAAGTGCCCGAACTGCCAGTACTCCCCCGAGGCTTATCAGGAAGTGAAGTGAGGAGATGCCCCCGGTACATTCCGGGGCAGGAACGGTCGGGGAAAGCGTGAACACCGGAAAAATCTTTTGGCCGGTGTTTGACGAAGAGTTCAGGGATGCCCGAACGGTTTGATGTGATCCCTGGCCCACTGGATGAGTTCTTCGATGGACGTTCCCTGGGGGAAGAATTCCGCGATCCCCATCTCCTTGATCCGGGCGGTGTCTTCAAGGGAGAGAATGCCTCCGGCCGTAATCTGGATGTCGTCCACCCCTGATTGGCGCAGCAGGTCGATGGTTTTTTTGATGTTGGCCAGGTCTGCGCCCGGCAGGGTCGTAATGCCGATGTGGTCCACCGATTCCTGAATGGCCGAGGCAACGATGGCTTCCGGTCTCTGCACATCCGTGTAAATGATCTCAAAGCCCGCCTCCCGGAAAGCGAGGGAAAGTCTCACCATCGCCTCGTCGTAACCTTCGCCGAACTTGACCATCAGGATCCTGACCGTCTGTTCCATTTGAACCCCTCCTGTCCTCTGCTTCCGGCCACACCCGTTTCCCCCGGACCATTCCTCTATAGGAAAGACGGATTCGGATTGTCAAGCCCTTTCGACCGGGGTCTCGAAGCGGTCTGCATAATGCGTTCTAAAAAAAAGCCTCCCGGTGAACAAGTTCGTTGATTTTATGTTCCTTTTGTCTTAGAAGAAGGCCAGAATAATGGGAAGAGGCCGTCATGATCTCCGATGACATCTATCTGAGTGAAATCCTCGACCGACCGCTTCTGGATCGCAAGGGAAACGTGATCGGGAAGATCAAGGATATGAATGTGGTTCCCGGGGACACCTTTCCTGTCGTTGAAGGGATCTACATCCGCGGTCCCGAGGGGCTCTTCCGCATCCTCGTGAAAGACATCAATGTGCTCAACAAGAAATTCGTGACCACCTACGAGGAAGCAGGCGCCGTGGCCCACATGGAGCCCCAGGAAAAGGAAATCCGCATCGCGGAGCACATCATGGACAAGCAGGTCGTCGACATCAACGGCGCCAAGGTGGTGCGGGTGAACGATGTCCAACTCGGTCAGGTGAGGGATCAGTTCGGCCTGCTCGCCATCGACGTGGGCTTCGGCGGCCTCATCCGACGTCTCGGTTTCGGGCGGGCCAAGAGGGGCGCCCTTATCCCGTGGCACTACCTCAAGCCCCTCGAACCCGGTCTCGACCGCCTGACACTGACGATCACCCGGACGAGCCTGGTGGATATGCACCCCGTGGATATGGCCGAGATCGTCTCTCAGCTCTCCATGCAGGAGCGCTCCGACCTCCTCAGCACCTTCGACAAGGAAACGACCGGGGAGATCATCCACGAACTCGACGAGGAGACACGCGCGAACATCATCAAGCAGATGAAACCCGAGGAAGCCGCCGATGTCCTCGAGGCCATGAACCCCGACGAGGCGGCTGACATCCTGGGCGACCTGCCGGACAAGAAAGCAGAGGAGATCATCGGTCTCATGGAGAAAGAAGAGGCCGAAGACGTCATCGAGCTTCTGGAACATGATGAAGACACGGCGGGCGGACTCATGACCACGGAATACGTCTCCTTCCCGCCCGACATGACGGCCGAGGAAGTGATGAAGGAACTGCGGCTCATCGCGCCGGACATCGAGATGATCTATTATCTCTACGTCGTGGATAACCGGGAACACCTGGAAGGCGTCCTGTCGCTGAAAGATCTCATCCTGGCGAATCCCAGGGCCAGGCTCGACACCTTGATGAAGAGGAATGCCAAGAAGATACATGTGGATGCCGACAGAAAAGAAGCGGCCGAGATGGTCTCCAAGTACAACCTCATGGCCATTCCTGTCGTCGACGATCAGGATGCCCTTCAGGGCATCATCACCGTCGATGACGTCGTCGACTTTCTGCTGCCCACCCCCCTGCGAAAGAGAAGATAGTCATGCTCGGCCTGATCAAAAAAATCGACGGGAAAAAATTGCTTTTTTTCCTGAGCATCATGGGACCCGGTTTCATCACGGCCAACGTGGACAATGATGCCGCCGGCATCACGACCTATTCCGTGGCCGGATCGCACTACGGCTACGCCCTCCTGTGGTCGTTCGTCCCGATGGTGTTTTTGCTCATCATCGTCCAGGAGATGGTGGCCCGCCTCGGGGTCGTCACGGGCAAGGGGCTGTCGGATCTCATCCGGGAGGAGTACGGTGTCAAGACGACGGTCTTCGTCATGGCGGCGCTCCTGCTGACCAACCTGGGCACCTGCGCGGCCGAATTCGCGGGCCTCGCGGCGAGCCTGGAAATCTTCGGGGTCAGCCGCTACGTCACCGTGCCGATCGCCTGCGCGGTCATATGGTTTCTCGTCGTTCGCGGCAACTACCGGACGGTGGAGAAGGTTTTCCTCGGCGCCTGCATCATCTATTTTTCGTACATTCTGTCGGGTTTCATGGCCAAACCGGACTGGGGCGAGGTGGCACGTCACACGGTCTATCCGACTTTTTACATGAACGCCGCTTTCATCGGGCTCCTCATCGGGATGGTCGGGACGACCATTTCTCCCTGGATGCAATTTTACCAGCAGGCCTCGATTGTGGAGAAGCAGGTACGGATAGAAGACTACCCCTATGTGCGATGGGACGTCATACTCGGCTGCCTGATGGCCTCGACGGTGGCCTTCTTCATCGTGGTGGCCTGCGGGGCGACCCTGCATGTCAACAATATAATCATTCACACGGCGGAGGATGCGGCAAAGGCCCTGACCCCGCTAGCCGGAAGGTTTGCCAATATCCTCTTTGCCATCGGGTTGACCAATGCATCCCTCTTCGCTGCCACCATTCTCCCCCTGAGCACGACCTACACGATCTGCGAGGGGATGGGCTGGGAAGCGGGCGTCAACAAGACCTTCCAGGAGGCGCCCCAGTTCATGGGGCTCTACACGGGGCTCATCATCCTGAGCGGCGGTTTCATCCTCATCCCGGGCGCCCCTCTTATCATGATCATGCTCGTATCCCAGATCGTCAACGGCATCCTGCTCCCCTTTGTCCTGATCTTCATCCTTCTCCTTGTCAACAAGGAGAGGCTCATGGGCTCTTACGTGAACGGTCGATGGTCCAACGGGATCGCCTGGGGCGCCGTCGTTATTCTCATCTTTCTCAGCGTTGCCCTGATCGTGGATGTGATCAGGCAGGTTCTCGCCTGAGAGGCCTTTTCCACGGTCTGGGGGCATTAAAAAAACACAACAGGCAAAGGCTTTCCTTCAGAGCATGAAGCGCGATCAAAAACTTCTTCTCGTCCTTGTCTTTACACTGACCCTCATGGTGGTGGAGTTCGCCGGGGGGATCGTGAGCAGGAGCCTTGCCCTCATCAGCGACGCGGGACACATGCTCACCGACTCCCTGACGATTTTTTTGAGCTACCTCGCGCTTCGCTGGGGCCGGAAACCTCCCTCGGATCGCAGGACCTTCGGTTATCACCGAATCGAAATCATCATCGCCCTCGTGAACGGCCTTTTCCTTCTGGCCGTTGCCGGGTACATCTTTTTTGAGGCGGTTCACCGATTCTTTCACCCGCAGGAAATCCGGACCGGTATCCTCCTTGCCGTGGCGGGCGTCGGCCTTGCGGGGAATCTCTTCGGTCTGCTGATTCTCCGGTCGGAAACCCACGAAAACCTCAATATCCGTGGTGCCTTCCTCCACATCCTGGCCGACACGCTGTCGTCTGTGGGCGTCGTTGTCGGCGGTGTGCTCATTGCCCTGACCGGCTGGAATGTCGTCGATTCGCTAATCGGCATCATGATCGGGGGCATCGTCCTTCGCGGCGCCGTGGACCTCATCACGGAATCCGGAGAGGTTCTCATGGAGGCCACCCCCCGCGACGTTGACATGGCGCAGCTGAGAAAAGATGTGGGAGAAATAACGGGGGTCAAAAATTTTCACGACATCCACGTCTGGACGATCGGGTCGGGCAAGAGGGCCCTGAGCGGGCACCTCCTCACCGACAACGTCTCGACCGAGGAGAGTCAGAGGATGATCTGTGCGGCCAGGGAGATACTCGCCAAGCGTTACGGCATCACGCATACCACGCTGGAGGTCGAATGCGAGACCTGTCTCGACACGATCTGTGAATACGGTCCTCACGATAGCGGCAGTGATGGGAAAAATTAAGCAGGTTGTGGACTCCGTAACATGAAGAAATAACTGTACTATTATGCAATTGAAGAATATCAAAATAACTCAGGGATCACAAATTATGCTTGCATACAAGTAAATTGTATGATAGGTATATTGGCAATGAAAGCTGAGGATTGCATATTTTTTCAACTCTCAAAGGCCAGCCAGAGAGGTGCAAGGTTCGTGAGCCAGAAGGTGGCTTGCTTGAATCTGACCGCTGTTCAGGCCATGGTGATGCGCTTTCTCCATGACCGGGACGAAATCACATCGGCCGAACTGGGGGTCAGGACAGACTTGGACAGCGCCACATTAACTGGCATACTGGATCGGCTTGAATCAGCCGGTCTCGTCGAACGTCTACCGCACCCAGATGATCGGAGGGCAATTCTGGTACACCTGACGGTAAAAGGACGAGAAACCGGTTTGCAGTTGGTTAAATTAATAGAAGATGCCAATACCGAGTTTGTCAGGGGGTTGAGCGGTGAAGAGGAGACAACATTGAGGAACACACTCACAAAAATCAGAAAGAGGGCAGTGTAAACAAATTTTTTTGAGCATATTGCTCGTATGCAAATTATTTGTATCAATGTAGTCTGGATAAACCCTATGATTCATAAATCAGCGAAGGAGATGTCCTATGTCTGATCTGCTCAAGATGCTGGGTTGCCGTTACCCGATTATCCAGGGGCCCATCGGAGAGATGAACAGCCCAAAACTTATCGCCGCCATTTGTGAAGCCGGTGCCTACGGGATGCTGGCTCTGGGGTTCAGCGATACCGTAAAGGCAAAAAAGCTCGTAAACGATGTAAGGGCTCTGACGGATAAACCCTTCGGCGCCAACCTCATGCTTCTGAACAAGGCCAACATGGAGATGCTCGATGTCCTGGCCGCTGCAGGTGTCAAGACGATCACAACTTCCGTCGGCTCCCCCAGGGAGATATACAAGCGGATACACGAAATGGGAATGAAAGGCATTCACGTTGCACTCACCCTTACGCATGCGAAGAGGGCCGAAGATGCAGGGGCGGATGGCCTTGTGATCACGGGGCTGGAATCCGGAGGGCTTCGCTCGAAAGACCCGGAACTGACTAATATGGTGTTGATACCGCTGGTCGTGGATCACGTGAAAATCCCGGTCGTCGCGGCGGGAGGCATCGCCGATTCGCGGGGTTACCGCGCCGTCCTCGCCCTGGGAGCCCAGGGGGCACAGATCGGGACCCGGTTCCTTGCGTCCGCGGAAAGCACGGCCCATGAAAAATGGAAACAGGCGATTGTGGACAGCACGGACGGGGACATCGTCCTTCTGCCCCTGGAGAAAATGAATGTACGGGTCATCGTGACGCAGAAGCTCAGCAAAGAGATGCAGGATCCCTCTCTCGATCTCTCCAGGGTATACGATCTTAAGAACCTACCCAAGGCGTGGGGAACGGGGGACTTCGATCTCTTTCCCGCGAGCGCCGGGCAGGTCAGCGCACTGATCAAGGAGATAAAACCGGTCCGGCAGATCATCGAGGAGATGGTATCCTGACCCGTGAGGTTATCTTTCATATTCGAAAGGAGAAAACCGGATGGACAAAGCGGAAATCAGGAAGCGGGGACTGGAGGCAGGTGCCGACGTAGTCGGTTTTGCAGCCATAGAAGACTATCACTCAAAAAAATCGCCCGACCCGAAGACGTTGCTCCCGGGTGTCCGATCCATCGTCGTTCTGGGCTACCGCGAAGTTCACGGCTCCCTCGAGAGTCCGAACAAGCGCATGAGCATGATGTCCCGCATGGGGACGATGGACCTTTCAAAAAGCAGCACGTACCGCCTGGCGAAACTGATCGAGAACCGCTGCAAAGTAAATGCGGTTCCCGTCCTCGCCTCCTATCCGCTGGACATGGGGCTTCCGGTCATGGGGCTTGCGGGGGACCTGTCAATGCGTCACGCCGCCGTCGCCGCTGGGCTCGGGGTCTTTGGACGTCACAACCTGGTCATACACCCGAAGTTCGGCACAAGGATCGTCTTCACGGCCGTCCTGACGGAACTACCCCTGGAGTCGGACCCCCCGGTCAAGGACGAACTTTGCGACAACTGCATGCTCTGCGTGGAGAACTGCCCCGCACGGGCGCTGGACACGGAGGGGAGGACGGAGGACCTGAAATGTCTCAGGGTCTCCCAGCCCTACGGGATCGGCGGGCTGATCGGGTTTATCAGGAAGCTCATGAAGGCAAATCCCGAAGAGCAGAAGGCCCTGCTCGTGAGCCCCGAGTTCATGCACCTCTACCAGGCGTCCTTCATCGGGTTCCAGTACAACTGCTTTGAGTGCATGACTTGCTGTCCCGCGGGTCTCGAGCGTTGACGCTCAGGGGGACGAGACACGGGGGGAGGCAGAAGAGTCAGCGGATTTGCTCTTCCGTCCAGAAGTCGCAAACCTCGCCTTCCTCGCTGGTCAGCCGGGATGACCAGGGCCCGAACTGGAGAGAGACTTTCTTGCCCTCATACCGCCAGGACCAGGGGCACCAGCTCTTTTTGGCATCGAGGATCCACTGCTCCCCGTTGGCCCTTTCGATGATGAGCTTGCCGGTTCCGAGGTCCTTCAGGATGACGGCGTCTTCCAGTTCACGGGTTTCGTCCATAAGCGCCTGCTTTGCGAAAAGAAAGGAAACACGATGATCACGGCAAAGAACAGGATGAAAAACTGCGAGGCTTGCGGATACTACAGCCCCTGCCCGCCTCAAGGGCCGGGGAAGTGTTTTCGCTTCGCGAGGTTCGTGGAGCACGTGATTAACGACTGTACAAGGGATTGCGAATACTGGTCCCCGCAGGAGGAAAAGACCTCCGAGAAGAAGGCATAATTCTTCGAAGACGTCAGGGGCGCTCCTCTGCCGCCTCGCAGGCTCTTCCCCTGAGGCTGAAGAAAAATTTCAGCCCCTTCCTGACAGTGTCGGAGAAGAGCTTACCGGCGAAGAAATCACCGGCCACCCGTTTGTTGATTTCCCCGAGGGTCGGGTAGGGGTGAACGGCGGAGGCGAGTGTGGCGAGCCTCACGCCGCCGTTCAAAACGGCCACCCACTCGGCGATTAAGTCCCCAGCCTTCGGACCCAGGATCTGCACGCCTAGGGGACGCTCCTTTTCGTCGAGGATCATTTTGATCTTCCCGACCTCCTCCCCTTCGGCAAGACTCCGGTCGTTTTCCCTGAAGGCCTCCGACCATACGGTATATTTGATCCCGGCCGTCCTGGCCATGCTTTCGTTCATGCCGATGCTGGCAAGCTCGGGATCCGTGTAGGTGCACCAGGGGAATAAGGTGTAATTGGCTTTTCTCGGGAGGCGAAAGACCGCGTTGCTCAATACGATCCCGCCTTCATATCCCGCCGCATGGGTGAAGAGATAACTTCCCGTCACGTCCCCCGCGCCGAAGATGTGTTTGATGTTTGTTCGAAGACGTTCATCCAGCTTCAGCCCCCTCCGGTCGAACTGAACGCCGATCCGCCCGAGCCCGAGACCGTCCAGATTCGCCATCCGGCCTGCCGCGACGAGAATCACTTCCGCCCTTAGATTCAAAGTTTCTGAACCCTTGCGGATGTCAACCTCCCTCTCTGAACCGAGGTCTCTCACTCTCAGGGCTTCGGCGTTCAAATGGAGGTCGACCCCTTCAGTGTTCAAGACGGACATCACCTGATCGGCCATGTCCCTGTCTTCCCGGTTCAGGATCTGGTCGCCCCGCTGGACGACCGTCACGCGGGTCCCCAGACGGGAGAAGGCCTGGGCCATTTCAATGGCGATGGGTCCCCCGCCGAGGGTGATCAGGGACGCGGGCAATCTGTCGAGATAGAAAATCTCACGGTTGGTGATATAGGGCGTTTTATCAAGACCTTCTATGGCCGGGATATCCGGTGAAGAGCCCGTGGCGATGACCCAGCAATGGGCCGAATGGGCGTCTCCATCCAGGCGCACGGTGTGCTCATCGACAAACTCCGGGCGGCCGAATTCCACCCGCGCGCCCAGGCGGCAAAAACGTTCGGCGGAATCGTGCTTCTGAATCGTGCCGATCACCGACCGGATCCGCCCGACAACATCCCGGAAATCCACCGGGTGAACGTCCGCCGCCGGGAGGCCGTACCTTCGCGAATTTCTCATGAGGTGGTAGACGTGGGCCGTCCGTATGAGGGTCTTGCTGGGAACGCATCCGAAGTGCAGGCAATCCCCGCCGAGCTCCTGTTCCTTTTCGATCAGGATCGTTCTGGCGCCCAGTTGCGCCGCGCCGGCTGCCACGGTGAGGCCCCCCGAGCCTCCCCCGAGGATCCCGATATCAAAGTCGAACTTTGCCATCTTCATGACCTCCCTGCGGCTAATCCCGCCTGATGAAATCTTTTTGACTCACAAGATAACGCATCGTCCTCGACTGCCGGAAAGGGCTTTCCCCGTGGCGGTGCATCAGGGCCTTGAGGTCCTCTATCACGTCGACATCCCTCCAGGCCGGAAGGATGTGGACGACGTCACCGAACGCGATGAAGGCCTCGAGGGTCTGCTGAAAAACCACGTTCGTGCTCCAGGGTATCCCTTCAAAAATCTCCGGGCGAAAAGTCTCATCACGAAAGCCGATGAGATAATAGCCGCCGTCCATGGATGGACCCAGTACAGCATCGTGGCTGGAGAGAGCAACAAAACCCTCCTTAAAAATATCGCCCGTCAGGTCGGGCGCGTCGCTTCCGATGAGCAGGGCGCTTCGATAGCCCTGCTGGAATGTCTCCTCGAAGGCCAGCTTCATTTTCTCCCCCAGGTCTGCCCCCCGCTGCGGGAAAAAATCATGTCGGTTACCCAGCCACCTCGAGATGTCATCCTTCGCGTCATGGGGTTCGACGCAGAGCCGGAGGTGGATATCCTGTCCGGTCAGGGTGTCCAGGAGATCCTCAACGAAATAGCGGTACAGGATCCGGGCTCTCTCTTCGCCGATGGATTCAGCCAGTCTCGTTTTAACCTGCGCCCGATCGGGTGACTTGATAAAAAAAATGAGGGTTTCCTTCCGCATTCGCTCACCTACCTGAAGATTTCGATGTAATCCATGTAGGATGTGGACTTCTCGCCCGTGTTGTCCGAGTCGTTCATGATGACGATGCTCGCCATATGGGGAGGTTCCGTCCCGAATGCTTTGCGATAATCCTCGAGGATGTTCACCTCTTCTTCCCGCCACTGGCGAATGTATTTACTTCCTTTTTCAAGAGCAATCATTTTTGCTTCTTCAACGTAAGGGTTCGTCATAATCCCTGTCTCGTCCTCTCGACTGGCCCATATGTAATTGATGGCGCTGTGAGGCGGGTACTGTCCGAAGATGATCCGGGCAGCCTCGTACCTGGTCTTCTGATAGAAACTCGCCTCGTTCGGATTGTACTCGAACACGATGTATACGCGCATGGGAAAGTCATCACCCGATTTTGTTCTGGCGTCGCCTTTTTGATAAACATTTGAAACCCACCATCTCCATTTCACCCTGGGGTAGCGGTACACGTCGAACTTTCCCTTGTAGACCATGCCGGAGGCGGATCCGGAACTTTCGGCCTTGAGATAGTTGTTATTTCCTTCCCTATGAATGGAATAGGTCGTGTGTTCTTTTATTTTCGGGAAGGTGTAAGGGGTCCAGTTCTCGAGGCTGTTGAAATCTTCACGCAGAAATATCTCCATGGTCTGACCGTAAACCGGCGTGATGAAGAGGGCGGAAAGCAGGATAAAAATTGTGAGCGCCATGTGTAACATGTCAATTTCCGGCGATGAGACGCATGACTATAGGAGATGTGCGGCCTCGACGTCGAGCATCCACATAAGCCTGCCGGATGCCGGTCGTATGACCTGTGCCGGCAGTTCGTCGGGGCGATACGGCCCCTGGAGGACCTTCTTCAAACACCTGGCTTTGTCCCGGCCCGATACAAGGAATAAAACATCATGGGCCGCGTTGATGACCCGTGGTGTGAGGGTTACCCGCCAGCTTCTCAGTTTTTCAACGTGATGGGCGACGACCCACCTGCTCTGCTCATGCAGCGCTGCCGCCTTCGGAAAAAGGGAGACCGTGTGGCCGTCATCCCCCATGCCGAGCAGAATCAGGTCGAACCCGGGGACCCCCGGGGGTTCCACATGGCCGGGAAAGAAAAAAGTCTTCAATTTCTTTTCATAGGCTATCGCGGCTTCCTGCGGTTGCGTCTCACCTTGGATGCGATGCACGTTCCGGGGCGGAAGCGGTACATGATCGATGAAAGACTCGAGGGCCATACGGTAATTGCTCTCAGGGTGATCCGGAGGTACACACCGTTCGTCGCCCCAAAAGATGTGAATGGAATTCCAATTGAGTTTATCGGAGCACTCGGGCTCGGTGAGCTTCTTATAAAGCCCCTTCGGCGTTGATCCCCCCGAGAGGACCAGAGTGAAACGCCCGGAGGAGCGAATGGCCTCCCGGGAAAGCTCCGTCAGATAACGGGCCGCCTGCCGGGCAAGGACGTCGGTGTTTATGTGGATCTCGGGTCTCATACAACCGGTCATTCCTTGCTGCAGCTGTAATGCCACTCCCTGCCGTCACGGGTGATGAAATCTTCCGCCGCTTGCGGCCCCCAAGTGCCGGGTTCGTAAGGATGGACGGGCATCGGCTCCTCTTTTTCGCCGATGAGGGGTTCAACAATCGTCCAGGCCGACTCGATCTCGTCGCTGCGGGCGAAGAGGGAGGGGTCCCCCTGCAGGGTATCCATGATCAAACGCTCGTAGGCATCGGGTATGGCTTGGGCCCCGAACTGATCGCCGAAGTGAAAGGTCATGTCGACGGGGGTCGTTCTCATGACCGTACCCGGCAGCTTCGTCTCGAAACCTAGATGGATGCCCTCGTCGGGCTGGATACAGATGGAAATATGATTGGGGCAGAGATCGACATTTTCGGGGAAAAGCAGGTGGGGGACGCTCTTGAATTGCAGGATGATCTCCGTGGCCTTCTGGGCCAGCTTCTTCCCGGTCCTCAGATAGATCGGGACCCCCTGCCAGCGCCAGTTCTGAACGAAGGCTTTTGCGGCGACAAGCGTCGGTGTTTGAGAATCCCCGGCGACACCGGCCTCATCGCGGTAACCGCTGTATTGCCCCAGGAGCGCATTCTCGCAGCACAGTGGGGCGACGGTCTGCAGGACCTTCATTTTTTCGTCCCGGAGCGACTTGGCGTTGTATGCCGCTGGAGGCTCCATCGTCATCAGGCTCAGAAGTTGAAGGAGGTGGTTCTGCAGCATGTCCCTGACAGCTCCAGCATTGTCGTAATAGCCTCCCCGGTGTTCCACGCCGATGCTTTCGGCAACGTTGATCTGAATGTGGTCTACGAAGTTCCGGTTCCAGAGAGGCTCAAAGATGGCATTGGCGAAACGGAATGTGAGAATGTTCTGTACCGTCTCTTTTCCCAGGTAATGATCGATGCGATAGACCTGGTTCTCATCGAAGACATCGTGGATCTGTTCGTTCAGCCGCCGCGCGCTTTCAGAGTCCCGCCCGAAGGGCTTTTCGATGATGATGCGGCGCCACCCCGTCACGCCCTTGTTGAGGCCGGTACATCCGATCTGGTCGATGATGACGGGGAACAGCTCCGGCGGAGTGGCCAGATAAAAAATGCAATTGTCCCCCATGCCGGATTTGGCTGCCCAGTCGGCCAACCTCTTTCCCAGCTGCCGATAGGTTTCTTCGTTATCGTAGGCTCCGGCGAGATAGCTGATCCGGTCCGCAAAGTGAGGCCAGAGGGCGCAGATGCCCTCCCGGCCCGGCAGCAGTCTCGAGTAATCAAAGACACCGCCGTAAAGGCTCTCACGAAAGGATTCATCGGTCACGGGGCTGCGAGCGACCCCGATGACCGCGGTCCGCGCGGGGAGTTGTCCCTCGCAGGCGAGACTGTGAAGAGCCGGTACAAGCTTCCTGCGGGTCAGATCCCCCGAGGCTCCGAAAATGACGATGACGGGCGGTTCCTTCTGCGCTTTCGTCTGATTCATGTTGTTCTCCGGGCAGGATCTTGAACATAAAATTTCAACAGGGTTATTCTTTCTTCACCTCGTGACCGCCAAACTGGCTTCGCATCGCAGCCAGGAGTTTCGCTGCATAGCTTTCATCCTGACGGCTCACCAGGCGCATCAGAAGGGAAAGCGTGATCACCGGTGCGGGAACCTCTTCGTTGATGGCCTCCAAGACCGTTAAGCGCCCCTCTCCCGAGTCGGCGACCCATCCCCTGATGCCCTGTAAGTCCTGATTATCAGAGAGGGCGACGGAGATGAGGTCCAGGAGCCACGATCGAACGACACTGCCGTGACGCCAGATCTCGGCGACCTTCCGGAGATCGAGATGGAAGTCCTTCCTGGCCTTGAGAATCTCGAATCCCTCAGCGTAGGCCTGCATGAGACCGTATTCAATGCCGTTATGGATCATCTTCACGAAATGTCCTGATCCGGCGGGTCCCACGTGGCCCCATCCCCGATCGGGTTTCGGGGCGAGTGTTTCGAAGATCCCCTGCAGGCGTTTGACGACATCTTTCCTGCCCCCGATCATTATGCTGTAACCCCCGGTGAGACCCCAGATACCACCGCTGACCCCCACGTCCAGAAAGTGCAATCCCTTTTCCTCGACCTTCCGTGCCCGGCGCATGCTGTCCCTGAAGTTGGCATTACCGCCGTCGATGATCGTATCGCCCGTTGAGAGGATGTCCAGGAGGGCATCCAGCATATTCTCAGTGGCGCCGCCTGCCGGGAGCATGATCCAGGTCAGGCGGGGAGGCCTGAGCTTTGTCACTATTTCCTGCGGGGTCTTCACGGGGACGAGGCGAGGCTCTTCTTGGGCCAGGTCGAAGGCCCGCTGGACGGTCCGGTTGTAGACGATGACATGATGGCCCCCGCGGGCGAGCCGGACGGCCATGCTGCTTCCCATTTTCCCCAGGCCGATGATTGCCAGTTCCATAGCAGGTCCTCCCTAAGTTTTAAAACTCGAGATACTGGCCCGCAGGGTCGCGAGATTTTCCGCGACGGAGCCTCTGCGATTGTAGATACTCGATCCCGCAACGAGGATTTTCGCCCCGGCGCTGATGACCAGCGGTGCCGTTTTCGTGTCGATGCCGCCGTCGATGATGATCGGGATGTTCTTTCCCAATTCATGAAGCCTCGAGGCCAGGCACCGGATTTTATCGACCTGGTCATGCAGGAAGGGCTGTCCGCCGAGGCCGGGGTTCACCGTCATGATCTGGATGACGTCCGACACGTCCCAGACGTCCTCCAGGACGGAAAGGGGTGTGCCTGGACTGATCGAGACACCCGCCTCGACACCGAGCCGGCGGATGGATTGAAGAACCTGGTATAGGCGCTGGGGGCAGGCCTCCTGGTGCACAATAAGGCGATCGGCACCGGCCTTCGTATAGGCCTCGATGTGCATCTCGGGCTCGACGACCATCAGGTGCACATCGATGGTCCGTATCAGCAGCGGGCGAAGAGCCTTGACCGTGTCCGGTCCGAAGTTGATCCGGGGAACGAAACGGCCGTCCATGACGTCCACCTGAATGCCGTCGGCGCCGGCGGATTCGGCCTCCATGGCCTGCTCCCCCAGCTTTGAGAAATCGGCCGACAGGATGGATGCTTCAATCTTGATCATGCCCGAATACTCACTCCGGCTCACGCTTGAGATGGCGGATGCCTTCGCTCCCGGCCACGATCACATCCGTGGCCAGGTTCAGAAAAATTCCATGCTCGACGATCCCCGCCCGCTGCCGGATGAGATCAGCCAGGTGCTGCGGGTGAGCAATGGGGCCGAAGTTGCAGTCCAGGATGAGGTTGCCCTGGTCGGTCTGGTAGAGACTCTTGTCGGCGTTTCGCCGCACGGTGACGCTCGCGCCCAGTGTCTGGAGAAAGTTATGCTGGAACTGCCAGCCGAAAGGGATGACCTCGACCGGGATGGGTCTCTTTCTCCCGAGCATCGGGGAGAGCTTCGATTCGTCCACGACGATGACCTCGCGCCGGCTGATCTGGGCCACGATCTTTTCTCTAAGCAGGGCCCCGCCCCCCCCTTTGATCATGTTGAGGTTCGGGTCCACCTCGTCGGCGCCGTCAATGGTCAGATCAATGGAGGAAAGCTCTTCCAGCCTCTTGAGAGGCATCCCGTAATGCAGGGCTTCCTCTTCAACCTGGAAGGAACAGGGTACGCCTGTCACATTTCTCAGCTTTCCCGTTTTGAGTTTTTCCGCGAGATACCGAACGGCATGGATCGAGGTGCTGCCGTGTCCCAGACCCACCACCATTCCCGACTCGACGAGCTCCACGGCGTACGCTGACGCCTCCTTTTTAAACGCTGAAACATCCTTGCCCATAGACTGCTCCCTTCCTGCTTTCTGTGGGTTGAAAAATGACTTTACAGGTCCAACCAGAACCTAAAGCTTCTTTCGTTTTTCGGAAATGCTATTCAGAAGCCCTTCGAAAGACCGGGCGAATGCCGCGACACCGTCATCCTGAAGTTTCCGGGTGATTTGATCCATGCTGATCCCGAGTGCCTCCAACCGGGACAGTCTGGCCCGGGCGTCCTTCATTCCTTCAGCCGCCGTGACGGCAACACGGCCGTGATCTCTGAAGGCTTCCAGTGTTGCCGGCGGTAATGTGTTGACCGTGTCCGGGCCGATGAGATGATCGACGTAGAGGACATCGGAATACCCCGGGTTCTTCGTCCCCGTGCTTCCCCAGAGAAGCCGCTGAACCCGGGCACCCCTTCCCGCGATGTCTTTCCAGCGGGCAGAGGCGAGATGTTCACGGAAACGACTGTAAACGACCTTGCTGTAATCGACGGCGATCCTGCCCTGAAGATCCGTTATTCCCTTTGCTTTCAGCGCCCCGTCCACTATCGTGTCAATTCGGCTCACAAAGAAAGAGGCGACGGAAGCCACTTTTTCGACGGGTCCTCCCGCCGCCGCAAGTTTCTCGAGACCGCCGGTGTAAGCACGTGCGACGGCGTCGTAATGCGAGACGGAAAAGATCAGGGTGATGTTCACGTTGATACCATCGGCGGTCAGCCGTTCAATGGCCGGAATACCGGCTGCCGTGGCGGGCACCTTGATCATGACATTAGGGCGGGCGAGAAGCTTCCATAGCCTGCGCACCTCGACAATGGTTCCCTCCGTGTCGTAAGCCAGTTTCGGATTGGCTTCCAGGCTCACATAACCATCAGCGCCCTTCGTCTCCTCATGGAGGGGGCGAAGGAGATCGGCCGCCCCCTTGATGTCGTGGATGGCCAGCGCTTCATAAATCTCCAAGTCCGTTTTTCCCTGTACCGAAAGCCTTCGGATATCGTCGTCATATGCAACGCTTCCCGCTATGGCCTTTTCGAAGATCGTCGGGTTGGAGGTGATCCCCCGGAGACCCTCGCCGATCAGCGACTGAAGCTCCCCCGATGTGATCAGGGATCGACTGATGTAATCCAGCCAGATGGACTGACCGAGTTTGGCAAATTCATGCAGCCGGGTCATGTCAAACCTTCTTCAGGGCGAACCCTCATTTTCCCAGGAGGGCGAGAGCCCTTTTTACAACATTATCCACTGAAAAGCCGTACTTTTCCATGACAACATTTCCGGGTGCCGAAGCACCGAAGCGGTCGATCCCGATGATGTCTCCTTCATTGCCGGCCCATCGCCACCAGCCCAGGGTTACACCCGCCTCGATGGCGAGCCGCTTCTTGATCCCCGGGGGCAGGACCTCGTCCCGGTAGGATTGGGGCTGTTCTAAAAAGAGTTCCCAGCAGGGCATGGAGATCACGCGGGCCTTGATGTCTTTCCCGGCGAGCTTCTCTGAGGCCGCCAGGGCCAGGTGAACCTCCGAGCCCGTCGCGAGGAGAAGGATGTCTGGCTTGTCCCCGCCGGTTTCCAGCACATATGCGCCCCGTCTGACTCCGCTTGAGATGGGGAGTGTACCGGAGTCCAGAACAGGGACATTCTGACGGGTCAGGACGAGGACAGTGGGCTTCTTTCTCTCGATGGCCACCTTCCAGGCAGCGGCCGTTTCGTTTGCGTCGGCAGGTCGGATGACGGTCAGGTTGGGTATAGCCCGGAGCGACATGACCTGTTCGATGGGCTGGTGGGTTGGACCATCCTCCCCCACGCCTATACTGTCATGCGTGAAGACGAATATCACATGGCTGTCCGAGAGGGCGGCCAGACGAATCGGGGGGCGCATGTAATCCGAGAAGATCAGGAAGGTCGCCGTATAGGGGATGAAGCCTCCATGGGCGGCCATGCCGACGGCAATGGCGCCCATGGCGTGCTCGCGCACCCCGAAGTGAATATTCCGACCGCTGTGATCCCAGCCGCCGCCGACGGCGCCTTGGATGTTTACGGCAGACGTGCCCGGCGGCTGAAAGTCACCCATCCCCTTGAGCCACGTGAATGTCGAGGGGTTGAGATCAGCAGAACCACCCATAAGGCCGGGAACGGCCCGGGCAAGGATCTGCATGATCTCCTCCGAGGCCTTGCGGGTGGCCACGCCCTTCTGGCTGACGGGAAAGGTAGGAAGGGCTGCATCCCAGCCGGGCCGGTTTTCTTCGGTCAGCCGTCGTTTTAATTCGACGGCCGACTCCGGATAATCCTCCGCGTAGCGGGCCAATCTGCCGGCCCATTCCGTTTCCCTGACCTTTCCTTTTTTCACGGCGTCACGGAATATCTGCAAGACGTCATCGGGGATGTAGAAGAGCGGCTCCAGCGGCCATCCCAGGTTTTTCTTCGTTTGAAGGACTTCTTCGGAACCGAGGGGCGCACCGTGTGCTTCAAAGGTCCCCTGCTTGTGCGGGGATCCAAAACCGATGGTGGTCCGCACAAAGATGATGGAAGGTCGAATCGTTTCTTCGCGGGCAATCCGGATGGCCTCGTCAATGGCCCTCAGGTCGTTTCCGTCCTGGACCCTCTGTAGATGCCAGCCGCAGGCCTCCAGGCGGTGAGCCGTGTCTTCTGTGAAGGTCAGGGCCGTCGATCCTGCAAGTGAAATCTCATTGTCATCATAAAGGACGATCAACTTGCCGAGGCGGAGGTGTCCGGCAAGGGAGCAGGCCTCCGCGGCAACCCCTTCCATGAGGTCGCCGTCGCTGGCGATGACATAGGTGTAATGATCGACGATGGTGTGCGCCGGCCGGTTATACAGGGCGGCAAGGTGAGCCTCTGCAATGGCCATCCCTACAGCGTTGCTGATTCCCTGGCCCAGCGGCCCCGTGGTGACTTCCACGCCGGGCGTCACATGACTTTCCGGATGGCCGGCGGTCCGGCTCCCCCACTGCCTGAAGGACTGAATCTCTGCGAGGGAAATATCGTAGCCTGTGAGGTGGAGAAGCGCGTAGAGGAGCATGGAACCGTGCCCCCCGGAGAGGACAAAACGGTCGCGATCGACCCATTTGGGATTCGCGGGATTGTGCTTGAGGTATCGTATCCAGAGCACGTAGGCCATTGGGGCCGCGCCTAGGGGCAGGCCGGGGTGTCCCGATTTTGCCTTCTCGATGGCATCGACGGAAAGCATGCGGATGGTATTGATACCACGTTGATGGACAGGGTCGCTCAGGGTGATCATAGGGGAATCTCCTCAATCAGTCTTTGTATGAAGGCCGTACAGGGCCGCCCCGAGAAGGGCGCCTCCGGGGTTCACGATCACATGGACAGGCATTCTGGAAACCAGATCCGACATTCGGCCCTTCCGCAGGAATCGCTCCATGAAAAGGCCTCCGGTCAAGTATGGCAGGATTCGCGGCGGGATGCCACCGGCAAGATAGACCCCTCCCGTCGCCAGCACCTGGAGGGCGAGATTTCCCGCCGCGGCGCCCAGAATGGAAACGAAGACACTCAACGTCAGTACGGAAAGCTTGCAGGGTTTGTCCCTTACCATGGCCGCATCCATAATCACGGGTGTGGGGTCGGGGGCCGCGGATAATTTCTCCTTCAGCCAGCGGGGTTCCTCGCCGTAACCGCTATTGCGCAGGAAGGCGTAGATATTGGGTATCCCCATGCCTGAGCAGACCCTTTCATAACTGATGTGATCGTAAAGGCCCCGGAGGTAGCCCAGAAGCTCTGTCTCCATGTCGTTTCCGGGGGCAAAGTCGGCGTGTCCCCCCTCCGAGGCGCTGGGGCGGTAGCGCTTGCCGTCCCAGACGAGGAAGGCCTCGCCGAGACCGGTGCCCGGCGCGATGACAGCCTTGTTCCCGTATTCCTGGGGATCTCCGGTAATCAAGGTTTCGACATCTGCCTCTTTCAGGAACGGAACGGCGTGAGCAACAGCCTCGATGTCGTTGAGAAGCCTGACCGATTTGAGCCCCAGGACCGTTGCGATCTCCCATTCATCCATGATCCAGGGCAGATTGGTGATTTTTGATCTCCCACCGATGACCGGACCCGCAACACCAAGGATCACCACTTCGACGGGGAGGTTCACCTGCGAGAGAAATTCCTTCAGCAGGGCTTCGATACTCCCGAAACTCGCACTCTGAAATGTCTTTGCCGCGAGTGGTGCTCTCGGTCCCCTCTCGGGGTCTATGACGGCAAGGTCGGTCTTTGTGGCGCCGATATCGCCGACCAGGAGCATTCTGGAAATCTTCCTTTCATTCATGGGCGAATACCCTCAAGGTTTTACCCTGTCTTTCTCGCTTAACTTTTTCCGTGCGAACCGCGTCAGGAAGACAAGCAGAAGAGCAACACCGGCAAGCACGCCGACCAGGAGCCAGGGGATGCCGCCCTCCGCGACCCCCTTTGTTATGGCGTCAGCACCGACGACGTAGAGAACCGTGCCGGGGAGCATGCAGAGCCAGGACCAGAAGACATAGGTTCCGAAGGGCACGCTGGTCAGGCCGAACCCGTAATTCAGAAGATTGAACGGAAAGAGGGGTATGAGGCGTGTAATGGCCACGATGATGGCGCCATGCCTTTCGGTCAGCAGATCGAGCTGCCGGAACCTTTCGTTTTTTGACATCCAGCGGGCTGTTGCGTCCCTGGCAAAATACCGTGACAGGAGAAAGGCCAGGCTCGCCCCCAGGGTGGATCCGATGCTGACCAAAATGACCCCGATGATGGAGCCGAACAGGGCCCCCGCGGCCACGGTGATTGCGGCGCCGGGGAGTGCCGCTACGACGGCCATGGCGTAGAGGATGACGAAGGCTCCATACCCCCAGCTTCCCAGGGATTGTATCCATCCGCGGAGTTCCCCGAGTTTCTCGCCCAGGCCGAAGAGCCGGGCCAGAACAAGAATCAGTACGACGGCGGCAAGCAGGGCGACGGGTCTCCACCAGCCCCGCGATTTGCCCTGACCGCCGGAATCATCGGCCTGTTTATTTCCCGTTGGGGATGCATGGGTCTTGATGGTGTCTTCCATCGGATTGCCCCGCCGTCAGGATCCGTAGGCGTCTTTTCCATGACGGTAAAACCTGTTCAGTCTTTCCGGTGGTACACCCAGGTAATAAAGCGTCGAGAGGGTCCAGTTTCTCAGCGTGCAGCAAAGGATTCCCTCCTTCTCCCATCGCCGGGGGGATGTCTTGACGCGCTCCTTCAGGATGCAGATGCGGTCTCCCCGTTTCTTGATGCGCTGCATGAGTTCGATATCTTCCATGAGGGGAATTTCCCGATAGCCCTCGATGAGGTCGAAATATTCTTTCTTCACAAAAATGGCCTGATCCCCATAGGGGATCCTCGTCAGGCGCGAACGGAACGAAGAGGCGCACTCGATGATCCTGAAAAAAACCTTTTCCGAGGCGATGCCCAGATCAAAAGCACCGCCCACGGCATCATTTCCGTAAAGGGCTTCTGTGATTTTCCCCAGGGCATCTGGTGGTAATGTTGTGTCGGCATGCAGGAAGAGAAGAATCTCCCCCCGGGCAACACTTGCTCCCCTGTTCATCTGCTTCGCCCGGCCGGGGGGCGAGGCGATGGCAACGACGTCTTTTCGCTTGCGGAGGGGCTCCAGGGTGTCGAGATCAGGGCTTCCGTCTGCAACGATAATCTCATAGGATTCCTCCGGCCTGAGGGCGTGAATCCGGTCCATGAGCGTCAAAATGCCTTCACCTTCATGAAGGACGGGGATGATAATGGAAAAAGTCGTTCTCGTCTCAAATGGCATTGAAGGGCAGTTCAACCATCCGCTAGGGTGCCAGGAATTTTTTCCGGATCGCTTCCATACGTTTTCTGTTGACACCGAAATCGTAATAACCGACCCGTGAGGCCGAGCGAAAATGAATGAGTTTCCGGGTGTTGTCCAGATAGAACTCCGCATCATCGATGAATCCGAAGAGGGCGGAGCGGTATTCGGCATGAATGTAGTCGTCTTTTTCCGTGATGATAGAGCTTCCCTCCATGCCCTTGATGATATCTCGAAGTCTCTCTTTGGCCTCGTTCCCCGTCGTGGTGTAGGGGATGGCCTCCATGCCGTGGCGCTCCCCTGAGCTCTGAGACGAAACACAGTTGGGGGAAGCCGGGCAGGGTTTCAGCTTGCCGTCAAAAACACCGATCCCCGGGATACCGGGCGACGTGCATCCGGCAAGGGAAAATATGCCAAGAAGAAAAGAGAGGACCGCTTTCTTCATCATGCCCTCCTCACCAGGATTTGCGGGGATCTTGAGTAATTATTGACGATGGCAGAAGATTGCAGGGCAATCCATAAGTCATTTAAAAAAGGGGACCCCGGAAAGGAGCAATCCTTTTCACTTCATTTTCGGGGCGGATCTATCTGCAATGATGGCGTTCGTAATTTACCATCCCCATGGCGGAAATTCAAACCTTTTTACGTTTGGCCCTAAGGGCCAACGATCGATTTTTGCTTCTGATCAGCCCCCGTGGGCGCCCCTGGAGAAGACTCGTCTGGCATCATGACGTCTTCAAACTCGGGAATGACGATACCCCGCTGGACCATGATGCTGTAGATCTTCTCCGATTGATTCTCGACATATCTGGAAGTGCCCGTCGGCTGGTATCTCCTCGGGTTGGGAAGCACGGCGGCCAGCTTGGCCGATTCCCTGGGGCTCAGGTCGGCGGCCGACTTTCCGAAGTGATGCCGGGCGGCCGCCTCGATACCGAAGATCCCGTCTCCCCACTCAACCACGTTCAGATAAAGTTCGAGAATTCTTCTCTTCGTCAGGGCGTTCTCAATACGCCAGGTCAGGATGGCTTCCCGCAGTTTGCGGATGGGATTTTTGGAAGGGGAAAGGTAAAGATTTTTGGCCAGTTGCTGGCTGATGGTACTACCCCCGACCTTGAATTTTTTCTTCTTCAAATCCTTTTCGAGGGCCTTCTGCATGGCCTCGAAGTCAAAGCCCTCGTGCGACCAGAATTTATCGTCTTCCGCGATGATCACGGCCTTTACGGCATAGGGTGAGATGGCGGAGAAGGACACCCAGGTATGAGCGATTCTTCTTTTCTTCCCTTGGTTCTGCCATTCTTTTTCCCGGTATTCCATGAAGGCCGTCTTACGGGGATTTTCCTTCTTGAGTTTCGAGACGTCGGGATAAAGAAGGGAGAAGCCCGCTATGAGCAGGGGGAAGGTCAGGAGGGCCATGGAACCGATCTTGATCAGTTTTCGATATTGGATTTTTTTGGTCATCGAAGGAATGATCTCCCGGCCGTCAACCGGCGCAAGCTCTTTTATACCTTCCCGACTTTTCAGGCAAGAGGGAAATGACAGCGGCCGGAGAGGGGATAAAGCCTGGATTCCCGGAGAGGTTTTCTATTCCAAAAAGGCGTTTTCTTTCAGGTGTTCCTTGTAGCGGTGAGGCAGGGACTCCCGGATGTTCGGGGGGATCTTTCCGTATTGACTTTCAAACTGCTCCAGGAAAGCCTCCCGCCCCTTCAGGAAGTCGATGACCTTCTTCTTCAAGATGTTTTTGTTCTGGAAGAGGGGAAAGGCGTTCATCACGTCCAGGTTGGCTCGATCACAGCGGATGGGGTAGTGATAACCGAGAAAATCGGGCTCGGAGCTGAACCGCAGCTGGTGACGGAGCAGGTCATTGTAAGTGGACAGGGACTGCCGGAGGGTGACCTTGTCCTCTTTTTCGCCGATGGTGCCGGTGTTGGCCAGATAGCAGCGGATCCGGTTCCGCTTGATGATCTCGTAGAAGATCATGGCGTGTTCGAGGCGATCCCCCGCAATGAAAGGGTCGAGGAAGAAAACCCTCATGAATGAACCGGCCTCCTCAGGGTTTCCCCCCGTGCTCTCGATCGACTCGCCGTATATGAACTGCATCGTGGCCTGTTCGGGCGTGAGTTTGCTGATGACGTTGAGCATGGGGTTTCGGGAGAGCATGACGATGTGGTCCGTCTTGTCGGCGCGGAGCCCCTTGCTGGCGATTTCGAGGTTTTTCCGCGTGACGATTGCCCGGCCGTTACCGGTCTTGCTGATGTCCTTGAAATCCGGCATGTAAGGGTACTTGGAGATCGCCACGTTCTCCAGAAAGGCGTCCCTAGACCCGGCCGCCCGGAGGATCTCCGGCTGACTCTCGTCGAGACCCTCGGTTTTGACGTAGAGCCCGCCGATTTCGAAGGCGGTGTAATTCCCGTCGAAGCCGAAGATCCCCCCGTCATCGCCGATCATCTTTGAACTTTCCCTGGGCAGCCTCGCGAGCCTCCGGCAGAGCGTTGTGGTTTTTCCCGTGGCGGTCAACCCGGAGATGGCCGTGACCGTCTCGACGAGTTCCGGCCTCTCCGTTTCCAGGTCGTAGACCCAGAGGTAATCCCGCCTGGCCCCCGCGTGGAGGAAGATGCCGGTTTTGTCAATGGCCTTCGCCCGCCAGTCCTCGAACATGAAGATGGCCTTTTTCCCCTCGCCGAGATAAATGGTGTTCCTGCAGATCTTGACCTGTTCACCCCGTTTATTCCCCATCATCAGGCGCACGGTGATATCTTTTTCTACAAGCTTCTTCGACTTGTTCAACTCGAAGGCTTCATCGGTAAAATAGATGATTGTATAGGTCGGGTTTTCGACGACCCGCGGCTTCGGGCCGTCAAAGAGGAGCTTGAGCCCGTAAGCAATCTGGGCATAATGCTCGGGCATGATGAATCGCGCTGTCACACCGTCGAGGCCGTCGCCGACAATCGTGTCCAGACACACGATCTTTTCTTTGCCGAGCCTTTCCACGGCTTGCCGGGCCAGGGCTTCTTCGGCTTCACCGAAGGCGTGGTCCAGGCTGTTCCGGGTATGCGGTGCAGATCTCGACATGGGTTCCGAGTCGGCGGCGACGGAGCCTGTCTGCGTCTGTATGACCCCCTCGTGGCGAAGAGCGATTTCCTTGATTTCTTTCAGGGAGCGCCCCTCGGTGAGGCGGCCTTCCTTTTTGGCATCCCTGTAAATTTTCTCGGCGGCTTCCTTAAAAAAATTCATGTTGCTCGATGACCCTTCCGGAACGTGACCCGGTCTCCGCCCGGGCCTCTCGTCCATTGGCCCTTCGGGGGACTCTTATATAGTCTAAGGAAGCATTCCCGCTTATGTCAAGAATAAAACTATCTTTTTCTCGGTGGCTCCAACTAAATGTTCTTGATGCTTCCCTTTTCTTGTTATATGTGAAGGGCGATGTTGCAATAAAACGGCCAGGGGGGACTTTTTCGTGATTCTGAGATTTGACGGTGCAGCCCGTGAGGTAACCGGATCCTGTTTTCACCTTTCTCAAAACGGCCTTCAGTTGCTGGTGGACTGCGGGATGCACCAGGGCCTCGGTGCTGAAGACCGCAACAGGAATCCCTTCCCTTTCCGGCCGAAAGAGATCGATTACCTCTTTCTGACGCATGCCCACATCGACCACTCCGGGCTTATCCCGAAGCTGGTGAAGGATGGTTTCAGAGGGCGCATTATCACCACACCGGCCACCGCAGATCTCACACGGGTGCTCCTGGCCGATTCGGCGAATATCCAGGAGAAGGATGCAGAGTGGGAAACGAAGAAGACCCTCCGGAGAGGTAAACGCATCGCCGTGGAACCTCTCTACACAGTGGAGGATGCCATCGCTGCCATCCCATTTTTCGAACGAAAGCCCTATGGGAAAATGGAACAAATCAGTGACGGCATCCGTTACCGCTTCACCGATGCGGGCCACATCCTCGGGTCGGGAACCCTCGAGCTCTGGTACCGCCGCGACGGCGGCGAGAAGAAGATTGTCTTTTCGGGGGATATCGGAAAGAAGGGAAACCCCATCATCAACGATCCCGAACACACCCCGAAGTCGGACTACGTCGTTGTCGAATCGACTTACGGCAACCGCCTTCACAAAGGGCTGGAGGAAAGTATCGACGAGCTTGCAGAGGCCATTACCGAGACCTTCCGCAACGGCGGTAATGTCCTGATCCCGGCCTTCGCGGTGGGAAGGACCCAGGATGTCCTCTACATCCTGAGCAAGCTGGTCAGGGAAGGCAGGCTCACGCCGCTCAGTGTCTATGTTGACAGCCCGCTGGCCAAGGAGGCGACAAAGGTTTACTACTCTCACCCCGAGCTCTACGACGAGGAGGCGAAGAAGCTCTTACACCTGAAGAACAGCAAAAAGGCGCTGAAGGTTCATTTCACCGGATCCGTGGAAGAGTCTCAGCGGATCAACCAGATCGAGAAAGGGGCCATCATCATTGCGGGAAGCGGCATGTGTGAGGGGGGGCGGATCCGACACCACTTCAAGCACAATCTCTGGAGAACCGAGTGCAGCATTATCTTCACCGGATTCCAGGCAAGAGGAACACTGGGAAGGATGCTCGTGGACGGCGCGAAGAGCGTGATCATCCTCAAGGAGAAAATCGCCGTGAAGGCCAGGATTTACACTATCGGGGGCTTTTCGGCCCACGCGGACCAGAAGGAGCTCCTCGAGTGGCTGGGCCTCTTTCGTGATCACCCGGAGGTGTTCATCGTCCACGGCGAGGAAAATGCCGCCCTGGAATTCGAACAGGCTGTAAAGGGACTGGGTTTCACCACCCGCGTTCCCGGGTACGGGGAGTCTTTTGAAATCTAGCCTGTGAAAATTGTTAACGGGCTTTTGCCTAAAGGCACTGAGCAGGATTCCTCCTGTGAATAGACGTTTTTTGACCGCTCTAACGCTCGCTACACAGCAGGCGCATGGTTCGACAGGCTCACCATGGCGGGCAGTGAGTTTACCCTGAGCCTGTCGAAGGGCTTCGCGAAGATCGGTTATCAAAAACACATCTAACTTCGCTATCCAGAATCCCGCTCAAGCGCTGATTGAAGGAAAAAAGATTTGGGCCATAGACCGTTAACGCTTTTTCAGTCTGAAGGAACCGGTCCCGGTGAAGGGGATCGCCGTGCTCCCGATGGTCGTGCTGACCCGGGCCGTCCCCTCGATTTTGTAACCGCTTTCGCGGGCGGAAAAAATGGATTTCAAAAGACCGCCTGTCGGGCTGAGGCGGGCCGTAACGGGAAGCTCCACGGTGGATTTGGAGGATGCCGGGAGTTTGACCTCCTGGGCCAGGGAACCTCTTCCCACTTCACGATGGTCTAGAAAGAACGTGTAATCAAGGGCCGTCATTGTCAGGTCGAAGCGATTGGGATTTTCGGCCTCTACTTTCAGCGTGATATGAAGATCCCCTGAAGATATTTGGTCCACGAGGATTTCTTTGACGCTGAATGTGGGCTTTTCAATCCACCAGGCAAGGCAGGAAAACAGGAGGAACAGAAGCCCGGCAGCGGCGACGCTGTATGCTGTCTTCATGATATCTTGTCTCCGGGCCGTCAATGTAGGGCAAATATCAACAGTTGTCAACATGGGCGTATTTCACGGTCGGGGGATACAGGCCGGGGAAGTGCACCCCGGATAGAGAGGTTATCTTTCGTGGAAGGGGAAGACCGGGACAACCGGCTGGCGCGGCTGAAAAACCTGAGGCCGGTGAGAAGGCTTTTTTTCCTCGGTATTGCCTACTTCTCCTTTATTGTCCCGCTGGCGATGATTGAGGTCGTTTCCTCAGAAGTCGTGGTGACCTCCGGGCAGATATACATCTACCTGATGTTTGCGGGCCTTTTGCTCGAGTTGATCCTTCGAAGGTTGTGAGAAGGGGGAACTCAGTCTTCCAGCAGAATTTTCATCCGTGCCACCAGGGAGATCTTCATGTCCCCTTCGACCTCTGCGTACTGCCACTCTAAGGATTCAATGTAGCAGTGAAGATCCCTTTGGCCGGGGACACTCATACGAAGAAAGTCGCCTGTTTTCGGCAGGATGACGGTCGGGACCTCGCAATCGTAAAGAAAATTCTTATTTATGCCGGAAAATACAACTTTTACCTTTTCCATCGCCTCCGCTCCCCGGGCAAGATGGCACAGCGATCCTCTTCTGACGTCCCCTTGATGAAAAAAAGGAAGGTTTAATAGATTTATCGTCATAAGAAAGAAAATCCTTAGCGGAATATGTTAAAATCATTAGAAATTTAATTAATGGTTCATGAAAGGGAGGGGTATCGTGGATTTGAAATCGAAATGTGCGGTCGTAACCGGTGGTGCGATGGGCATCGGTTTGGCCACAGCGAAACGGCTGGTTGCCGAAGGGTGCCTGGTCACCCTCTGGGATTTGAACGGCCCGGCCCTGGAGGATGCGAAAAAGGCATTGGAAAACTTGGGGGTTCAGGTCTTTGCCCATGTCTGCGATGTGACCGATAAGGCCAGGGTGTACGAACTGGCCAGGCAGGCTGTGACGGACATGGGAAAAGTCGATATCCTCATAAACAATGCAGGCTATGTCATGGGCGGAGATTTCCTCGAGCAGCCCGACGAGGTGTGGGAAAAGACCATAGCCGTCAATCTCACATCGTTCATCTACACGATCAGGGCGTTTCTGCCGGGGATGTACGAGAGAGACTGCGGGCACGTGGTCAACATTTCTTCGGCTGGCGGTGTCGTCGGGGTGCCCGAACTGGCCATGTATGGAGCGACAAAATTGGCCGTCTGGGGACTGACGGAAGGCCTGCGGTTCGAGGCCTGGGAGCGAGGCAAGAAAGGTGTCCGATGGTCCACCATCCATCCATGCTACATTGCCAAGGGGATGTTTGAGGGGGCGAAACTTCGAGGAATCGCAAACTTGATTACGCCGCTTCTGCGGGACCACGATGTGGTGGCAGAGGCCATCGTGGAGTCGGCTTTGAAAAAGGGCCGATACTCACCGAAGCGCCCGAGAACGGTCCGGTCGATGGTTCTCCTGAGAGGCCTGATTCCCGATGAGCTCTTTCAGTGGTTTGTTGACATTCTGGGCGTGACGGGGAGCATGAAGACCTGGTGCGGACGAAAAGGCAAATAAAAATCGCCCCGGAGGTCAAAAAAGCATTTAAATAAAGGGACATCTATGCCGATAGGACATAAGTGGGGGCGATGGATTCTGCAAAGCCCCGGAGCCTGAGAACATCGACCCGGCGACAGACAGCGAGGGGGCATAGGATCTTCTTGAAAAAATTGAGATTTTTGCTAAAGTTGCCGCCGACGGTTTAAAAACCGGTTCACGATTGACGAAGATGTCCGGCAGGGGGGTTAGTTGCCACCCCGCTGGTATGGTTCTTGTAACATATTAAAAGGCCCTTTAGATATCATCCCGCATCTTGTAAACACACTTTGGGGATTCTTTGATGCTCAGCAGCTGTTTAAGGTTCGTGAAACCCTTGATCACGACGCCATTCTCTCTCGCCATTGCTGTGGCCCTCCTTGCTTCGGCGGATTTCGCCTCGGCGGATATTTACGGCTATGTCGATGAGGAGGGCGTTATACACCTGACCAATGTGCCGACAAGCCCACGGTTCAAGGTCTGGATCAAGGAAAAACGGGTGCTCTTCAACCTGGGTCCCGACTATGTCAAATACGACAAGGTGATTGAAAAGACGGCGCGGAAGTATGATGTGGACCACGCCCTTGTGAAGGCCGTCATCAAGGCGGAATCCAATTTCAACTCCAAGGCGGTGTCCAGAAAGGGCGCCAAGGGCCTGATGCAGCTCATGCCGAAAACGGCGTCCCGCATGCGGGTAGACGACTGCTTTCACCCGGAGGATAACATCGACGGAGGCGTGCGATACCTCCGTTATCTCATGAATGTGTACGACGGCAACCTGCCGCTTGCCCTGGCGGCGTACAATGCCGGTGAAAAAGCCGTGGCCCGATACCGGGGGATCCCGCCCTATGCCGAGACGAAGACCTATGTGCGGCGGGTCATGCGGTATTACGAGGAATATAACCGAAAATCAGCACCGACGAGTCTCTCGAAGGCAGACGCCCAGGTCCAGAATGTGTCCGCATCGTCAAACTGAGTTCCCCCGACGGATGACCTGATGGTCGAGCCGCCGGGACTTTCCCCTCTCCGTTTTTTTCTTCAGGATCTGTTCCCTTTCAAGTTTTCAACCAGAAAAAACAAATCTATTTATTGTGACGCCGCGCGACGGCACGGGCGGCGAGGATGCCGCTTGCCGAAGACTGGAGGAGCCCGCGGGTGATCCCTGCGCCATCGCCGATGGCGAAGAGATTCCGGATTTTTGTTTCCAGGTCCGGTGTGACTTCGATGCGGTTCGAGTAGAATTTCACCTCGACGCCGTAGAGGAGCGTTTGGTGGGAATAGACACCCGGTGCGAGTTTCTCTATGGCTTGGAGCATCTCGATGATATTCAGGAGATGCCGGTAAGGGAATACAAAGCTCAGATCGCCCGGCGTGGCCTGCGGAAGCGTGGGCCTGGTGAGACATTTGGATATGCGCTCCCTCGTGGAGCGGCGCCCGGCGAGAAGGTCTCCCAGACGCTGCAGGATCACGCCGTCCCCGAGGAGATTCGCCAGCTGTGCGATGTAACGGCCGTAGGCAATCGGGTCATCGAAGGGTTCCGTGAAGGAACTGCTGACGAGGATGGCAAAATTGGTGTTGTCACTCTTCTTCGTCGCGTAACTGTGACCGTTCACCGTCACAAGCCCGGCGATTTTTTCTGTCACGACCTCCCCGTAGGGGTTCATGCAGAAAGTTCTGACTTTATCGTCAAAGGTTTTCGAGTAGTAAATGAGTTTGGACTCATAGCTGATGTCGGTGATCTCTTTCAGGACCGTTGCGGGGAGTTCGACCCGGACACCGATGTCCACGGGACTGGTCTTGGTTTTGATGTTCAGCGATTCCGCCGTTTCCTTCATCCACTGGGCCCCTGAGCGGCCCGGGGCCACAATGACAAACCGGCTTTCCAGGACCGTCCCGTCGGCGAGTTTTACGCCCTTGACCTTTCCCCCATCGGCCAGGATGGTCTGAACGGCGCAGCCCGTGCGGATATCCACTTTTCCGGTGAGGGAATCGTGCATGCGCGCGAGGATCGCCTGGCAGTTTTCTGTTCCGATGTGACGAATCCGTGTGGGGATATATTCAAGGCCGGCGAGACGGGCCCTTTCAGCGAGGGCCTCCACCTCCGGGGAGATGTCCCCGAAGAGTCGATCCGTTGCGCCGTGGCGCACATAAATCTGGTCGGCCTCGTTCAAAAGATCGTAGAGGGCCTTCGTTTGGAGGTACTCCCCCAGGTACCCGCCCACCTCCCGCGACAGGGTCAGCTTCCCGTCACTGTATGCGCCGGCACCGCCCCAGCCGCAGAGCATATCATCGGCATCGATGCGATTTCTCTCCCCGATGTCCTTCCCCCTCTCGAGGAGAACGACATTCCGGATACCGAGATCGGCCAGGGTGAGGGCGGCGAAGATGCCCGCGGGGCCCCCGCCCACGATCACAACTTCATATTTCATCCTATACCTCCGATCCGGAATGATCCCTTGCAAGGGTTGTGCAAAATTCCCCTCAAGCCGATGCCCGGAGCCCTCGGATCATCGCGGTAGTGGCCTCGAGTTTGCGGGTGAGATGCCGGCATGCTTTCCCGTCCATATGGCCGACGGGGAACAGGAAAACGGCGAAGCGATAGACGCCATCCAGGAGGGGGTCTCCTCTTCCGATCGAGCCGTGTATATATCTCGAGCCGGACTGCCCGATGATCCGGAGAGCACCTCTTTCTTGGGCGAAATGCCTGAAAGGAAAGAACAGGAACACGGAGGAATCTCCTGCCTTGCGGAATATCTTTGCGAGGACCGTTTCGTGGCCGTCGAGGAAATCGTCGTAGGGGTCGAGGAAGATAAGGTCATAGGGTATCTTTTTTTTCAGTACATCATACCCTGATTTTATTTTCAAGGTGCCGACACCCGATCCCCTGAAACAATCGAGGGCGATCGGGTTGGTATCGAAAACCGACAACCGTCCGTATGAGCCGAGGATTTTTCGCGCGATGGAGACACTGCCGAGATATCGGTCCCGTAAAAGGGCCCTCCTTTGTATTGTGAGGAGTGGGGACCGGGAGAGTTGCATCCTGATTCTCTCTGCCTGGCCTTTGCCGATGCTGTATTCGTCAAAACCGCAGAAAGTGTCGGCATAATGAAAAGGGGACCCGGCTTTTTGCTTTTTCAGAAAGGAGAGAATCTCGATGAGCCAGGAATGCTTGAGCAGGTCTCCGATATTTCCAGCCCGGTATCTGACAGACTTTATCTTTTCGAACTGATAGGCATGTTTCATGTTTTTCCTGTTCCGGCGGCTCTTCGTGCCGTTGTGGAAGTCCCCGCTTTGACAAGAGGGCCCGTCGGTGCCGGTGTCATGAGACGCCTACGCTTAACGAGCCCTGGTGGACCGGGTGAAGAGCTTTGAACCCTCCCGCAGGGGTCCATCAAGACCGACCTCGAAGCCGCGGCTGTCCTCAATGACGATGTCGCCTTGTTCCGCCGCTTCGTAAAGTGTCTGATCAAAGCTGATGAGGGCGTGCTTGACCTTCATGCCCCGGTAAATGCTGACGGGCCTGTCATTGACGTAGACGGTGATCTGATCTTTCATGGCCTAATAACAATCCTCCCTTCGACGCGGGGGGTCACCGGGGAGTGCTTCCGGAGATATTTGATAAACTGATCCCTGATGAACTCGCCGAAAACAGCCTTCTTCCCCTCTTTGAATGCTGCGTATTTGTCGCCGCCCGCGGCGAGAAAATCGTTGGTGGTGACGCGGTAGGTTTTCTTCGGATCGAGCGGGCGGTCTCCCACGGTGACCTGCTGCACCCTCGAGCCCCCGGGTTTGTCCGTGTTGATGACGACGCGGAGACCGGACACCTGGAGAATGCCGTGCTCCAGGGTTGCGCCCTGCTCCAGGATCTCCAAGATCTGCTTGCCCGTCAGGTCCATGGAGATCAGGAGATTATCAAAGGGGAGGAGGGTGTGTACCTGCTCCAGGGTGATCCTTCCCTTCGGGATGTTTGTCCGGATGCCGCCGCTGTTCTGGAATGCGATGGCGGCGCCGGTTGCCGCCTTCATGGCATCGCAGACAAGGTCTCCGATGTTCGATTCATGATAGGGCCGCCGGACCAAATCTACGGTCGTTTCCCCGATGACACGACTGAACTTCTCCTTGATCTGGTCGTGGTATTTCGAGACGATCTTCCGGGCCCCCTCATCGTAGGAGTCATCGGGGCCCGAAAGGACTTTTCGAAGCCCCCGTTTCCGGGTGTGCTTCAGGATACGGCCGCTCTCCCTATCTATTTCCAGTTTCAAAACGCCTAGGTAATGGCCGCAGCATCCGGCCTGGACGACAATCGTCTCGCCGATCAAAACAGGCGTCTTCACGGCCGTGTGACTGTCGCCGCCCACAATCACATGGATCCCCTCTACGCGCCGGGCCAGATCGATGTCGGCCTCCAACCCCTGGTGGGAGAGAAGAATGACGAACCGGGCGCCCTCTTTTTTCACTGCCCGGATCCTCTCGGGTAACACCTTTTCGGGGTCCAGGAAGCGGTAAATTCCGATCCGTCCCAGTTTCGTCAGGGCGTTCGTCTCGGGTGTGGTAATGCCGAAAATCGCTATCTTCAAACCCTGTCTCGTCATCATGACATAGGGTTTGATCCAGGGCGGTGCCCGGTTGTGGCGGTCGACGACATTAGCGGAAAGAAAGGGGAAGCGGGCGGCTTCGCTCAATTCTTTGAGGACATGGAGTCCCCAGTCGAATTCATGGTTTCCTACCGTCATGGCATCGAATTTCATGTCGTTCATGAGCTCGATCACCGGTTTGCCATGGAAGAGGTTGGAGATCGGTGTCCCTTGGAACATGTCCCCGGCGGAGAGGATCAGCGTTCCCCCGGGGTTTTCCGTCTTCTCAACCGATATCATCTTTGCCAGGTATGCAGCTCCGCCGACGGGTCTTTTCCGGTCGATGCTTTTTTGAATGTGGGGCAGGATATGCCCGTGGGTGTCGTTGATATGGAGGATGGTCAGATCAATGACGGCGTTTTCCTTGGCCTGAAGAGCGGGCGCAAAGAGGAAAAGAAGTGACATGCAAACAAGAGATCGTAAAATTCGTTTCATGAGCCTGTCCGTGAACGCTTCAAATCAAATGACCATCTTCCCCGCTTGATAATTTAATTGACAAAGGGATCATTCATCAAGTAGAAAAACTCGCATTTCGGACAGGGAGAGAACCATGGCGGTATTGGCCGTTCTCAAGACGCTTTATTCGGGCAAGCACCCCTTTAGAACGCTGCAATTCGCGGGGCTCATCGTCCTGTTATTTGCCTTGTCGCCGGTTCCTGGTGCCCGGGGAGAGGACACCGCCGTGCCCGGGATCATGGCGGTATACGGCGATTCCCGGGGGAGTCCAGACATCCACCGCAAGATCGTGGAGGGCATCCTGAGGTTCAAGTCCCGGGTGGTCTTCCACACGGGGGACCTGGTGAACAGGGGAGCAGATGAAAAGGACTGGGCCGATTTCAAGGTGATCATCGCTCCTCTGACTGCGAAGGCGGAATTCTTTCCTGTGCGCGGCAATCATGATGTCGGTTCATCGTATTACTTTGACACCTTTACGCTGCCCGGCAATGAAAAATGGTATACCGTCGATCGCCAAGGTGTCCATTTCATCCTCCTGGACACAAACAGCCGGCTCACCCCCGGATCGGATCAGTACCGGTGGCTCGAGGCGGAGCTTCAGCGCTCCGGCGGAAAGGATACGTTCGTTGCCGTTATCCTGCATCACTCCCCCTTTTCGACGGGTATTTTCCCCGATGAGAAGGGACTTCAGAAAAAGATCGCGCCTCTGTTCGAGAAATACGCTGTGGACATCGTCTTCGGCGGTCATCACCACTTTTACGAGAGGCAGCGGGTCCGAGACGTAACCTACATCGTCACCGGCGGGGGCGGAGACCCTCTTCATTTTCAATTGCACTACAGCGCTGACAGCGCGGTTTTCATGAACGTCCACCATTTCTGCATCTTTCATGTTTCCGGCGATGAACTCGTCCTGAGCGCGTACGACGTGGATCTCAACCCCATCGATCAGTTCAGAATTCGGAAAAGAAAGTAGTCCGCCGGGGGAGGGAGGCTTATGAAAAAGTTCTGCGTCCTGCTCCTCTCCGTCGCAACCGTGGTGGGGTCACCCCTCCTTTCATTCTGCAGCCCGCAGGGGGACCTCGAGTCGCTCTCCCGGGAAAAGAGGCATCACCAAGATGGGGGTTTTTTCAACCCCTGGCTTCCGGAAGAAAAGGTCGGAAACATCTTCAGGCTGTTGGAATGGAAACTGGGCCCCAACCCCTATTCGGAGGTCAAGAAGAGGAGCCCCGTTTTTCAGGTGACAAGACCAAACATCGATCAGATTCTGGCGGCCGGGGACTCCGTGACCTATCTCGGCCACGGGACACTCTGGATTCGGCTTCGTCAACAGAATATCATCACGGACCCTGTTTTCGGAGACATCGTCACCTTCATCCGCCGACACACCCCGATTCCCATTCCGCCCGGGGAACTCCCCCCCATGCAGGTAGTCCTCCTCTCCCACAGCCACTACGACCACCTCGACAAGCAAAGCATCCGGCAGCTGGGCAGCGGGCCCCTCTACCTGACACCGCTCGGCTACAGGGAATGGTTCGCCGATGTGCTCCCCGGCGCCCGTGTCGTCGAGCTTGACTGGTACGAAACCTACACCCACGAGGGGGTTCAGTACCGGCTCCTTCCGGCACAGCACTGGACGAAGCGAACACCCTGGGACACCAACAGCCGTCTATGGGGATCCTGGCTAATTGAGTCCGCTGACCGGAGGGTCTTTTTCGGCGGCGACTCCGGGTATTTTCACGGGTTCTCAGAATTCGGCCGGAAATACGGACCGATGGATGCGGTCCTTTTGCCCATAGCCGCTTATGAGCCCGCCTGGTTCATGCGGACGTACCACATGAACCCCGGGGAAGCCGTAAAGGCTTTTCAGGAACTCCGGGGACGCGTGCTGATCCCCCAGCAGTGGGGGGTCTTCGACCTCACCGATGAGCCCATGGACATGCCGCCCGCGGATTACCGCAGGGCGGCGGAGGCCGCGGGTCTGGAAGAGGGGAGAACGCCTCTTTTGCCCCACGGGGGGACGTGGTTTTTCTCGGGGAAGTAGCAGAGAACCTGCAAATCAGAGGACGATTTTAACGGCGGGATGTCTTCTCAGACTTTCGTAAATGGTCAGGCGCTGGTCTTCATTCAAGACGAGGATCTCGACATCGAGGCAGATGTATTTTCCCGAGGCGCTCCTGTTCGACGTCGTGACACGGTGAGCGATATCTTGCGCGGTCTCGCTGATGGCGCTTCTCAGGACGGCCTCGTCTGTCCCGATGACCTTGTATCCCCACGGGCAGGGATAGTGGATGTCGGGCTTTCGGCCCCGACGGTTTATCATCGCGATCGACTCCTTCGAACGTTTCCGTTTTATTTAAGGTATGCCCCCTGCCCTGTCAAGCCCCGCTCTTCGGCGGATTCTTCTGCGGTTTGAGCGGTTCACTCCGGCGGCTGTCGAGGAAGTGGTATAAAGCAAGAAGCGGGTGACGGTAGGGCATCCGGGGACCGGACAGGCGCATCACCGCCTGAATTTTTTCCCGCATGACCGGGCGGAAGCAGTGGACGCGGCATTTGTAACAGGTCGTTTTGCCCTCCTGAAAGGGGCATTGATCAAGGCGATCGGCGCTGTACGCCAGAAGCTCCCGGCAGTCTGAACATAGATCCGGCTTTGTGCCGTGAAGATCCCGGCAGTAGAGCCGGATCATGGCCTCAACGGTCCTCGCTTCTCTTTTTATCCGGGAGTCTTTTGCGGGCATGACGGCTTTGCTGAACGGAAGGTCCTAACCTTTCGGGACGGTCTCAGTCTCTGTGGATAAGGGTCCCCACGTGCTCCCCGTCGAGTGCCCTGGTGAGATTGCCTTCGACGAGGCCGTTGATAATCTGGATCTGGTCCACGACCTCGCTGTTCTGGAGTATCTCGAGGCAGGTTCTCTCGATGATGAGATCGTCGAGTTCCATCGCAAGAATTTCTCCGGCCGTGATGGCCGGGATGAATTCCGCCCGGGGGTTTTTCTTCGGGTTGCCCGTGTAGAGACCTTTTTCATCCTTGACGAAGATGCAGCTCCTGGCCCCGATCAGATCGGCGATGATCAGGGTGCCCACGTCCGTCCGGTGCAGGGGAATCCGCCATTCGGGTGCGGGGATGGCGAAGTAGTCATAGGGCGGCATGCCGTGCAGGACGGGGATACAGCCCTGCGAGAAGTAGGTGGGAAGCTTCATGATCTCGTCATGGCCGATCTTGATCCCCCCCCAGGGTGAGAGGAGTGTGGCGACAAGAAGGGCGTTCTGTTCAGAGACGGAGCTGCCGAATTTCGAGATGATCCCTGTCGGCATTCCCAGTTCGAGGCCGATGGCGTAAATGTGACGGCTCCGGGTTCCGCCGCCGGTCGTCAGCAGCATTTTGTGCCGGTCCCTGATGCCGGAGATCTCCCGGACAATCGCGGGCAGGGATTTCTTTCCCAGGTCGCAGATGGATTGGCCCCCGAGTTTGATCACATTCACGTCGGGAAAGAGTCTCTGCTGGGGGGCCACCTCATAGCCTTCCGCGAAAGACCGGCTGAGGAGGCTCTCCCCCATGAGTTTGCTCTTGATGTGCAGACGCTTGCCATCTCGGTCCCTGACGAGTCCCATGGGGCCTCCTAATCCTTGATTTCCACCTCTTCATCCGCCGCACCGCTGCGCTCGATCATGACCAGCTTTGCGCCGACAGCCGCTGCAATCTGCTCCAGTTCCTTCCTGCGGAGGTGCTTTCCGTAAAACTGGATATCGACCCCGGAAACGGCAAGAAGCTTGAACCTGGGTTTCTTTTCCCCTTCGCTGACCTTTCCCCTCTCGCGGCAAAAGATAATGCACGGCATCTCGAGTACCCCCTTGATACGGTCCTGTTAATATTTTTTATATTACCACAGAAAGGAGCCAGCAGGCAAATCAGCGGAGGGGGTCTTCTCCGCGTCGGCCCTAAAAACAGGTTTATCTCCCGATCCTAGAAGGACAGGGTGAGCTTGTGCGTGAGCAGGTAGTCGTCGTCGATCACATTGGATGAGCTGGTGCCCTTGAAGTAGTCACCAACCCACCAGTAACCGAAACCGGCCATGTAAGAGAGGTTGTCGTAGATCTTATAGATTGCGTAGATGTCGAACTCGGAACCGTAATCCTTATCAACGAAAGCCGACTCAACTGCCTTCGCCATGCCGTAGCTGGCCTCGACTCTTAACTTCGGCGTTACGTTCCAGCCGGCGTAGGCCTTCCAGAGCAGGCAGTTATCCTCGAAAGTGTTGATGGACGCGCCATTGTAACCGACCCAGGTGCCTGTCCATGTGTTGATTGCATTATTGAACATGAGAAGAAAAGCGTCGTAGTTCTTTCCCAGAAAGAGGGGTGATAAAATGCTCCCCTCCCTCTTATCGGCCGTCGCGGGATCGTCACCGCTCACAGAGCTGAAAAGGCCACCCACGTACCAGGGGCCCATGGTGTACTTGGCGTTCGCGTACAATGCATAGGCATCCAGGTCGGAATCCGTTGCGGCGGAGTTGCCGAAGTCTTGCCAGTCACCCAAGCCATACCAGCCCTCGGCCTCGATGAAGAGGGATCCGAAGGTCGCTCTGACATAGGGGTTAAACGTGTAGATCTTGCGGAGGAACCCGCCCCTGTCGTAGTCGTTGAAGCTGTCATGGTAGTACTGGACCTGGATACCGGCGGAACCGGCCTTCCACCGGTAGTCCGTCATGACGGAGTAGACGTCGAAGTCGGCTTCCGAGTAAACAAGCCGGGTACCCAACGTGCCAGTACCGTAGGAGCCGCCCTCAGCGACATGCTCCCACCTGGCGCCGAGGGTCCAGGGGCCCATCGGATACGCGTACTCCACACCCGGACGGACCCAGGTACTGTTCAGAAAATCCGTGCCGTAGTAAATGGTGTTAAAGTAGCCGACGAGGAACCGGCCGATGGCGGTGTTGAAATTGACATAGGCGCTCTCCCACTCGATGTTCTCCTGGGCCCTGATTGCGTCCCCGGCGATCAGGCTGTTGTTAACTGCAGTGGGTCTGTCCACAGAACGGTTCGTGTTGTCATAGGCGTAGACTCCGTTTTGCTGAGCCCAGCTGACGTCGCCCCACTTCTTCTCCAATGCGTCGAAGCGTGTCGTGAGTGTGAGGCCCTCGGCAATCTTGAACTCCGGCTGGAGTCTCAGCCTCTGGACGACGTAGGCCGTCGAGGAGGCCCTCCCCGTCCCCGTCAGCAGATTTCGGCCGGCTTCATCCCTGAGGGAGTGGTTGCTCTCGAAGACGCCTTGCGCGTAGTACTGACCGCTGACCTTGATGTCCACGGCCGATGCGGGAGCACCGCAGACCACCACAAGGCACGATACCACGAAAACAATGAATAATTTTCTCATCTTCTCCTCCTTTCTATTATATTTTACAGGAAACGACCCCTTTTCCCTGTTGTCATCCTTTCTTTCGTTTCTCCCAGAGTGTGCGCCAGGAACCGGGACCGGCGGGCGCAACGGCGATGACCGCTCTATGTCCCAGGAGCCTCGGCCGGAGCCACCCATTCGTGTCAATCCAGTCGCCTTCGCCGGGTGCTCTGCCGTCCCGATCCATGGGGACGATCTGCATGCCGTGTCGCTCCAGTGTTTCAACGGGGACCCTGTCGGGGAGGTTCCTCAAGCGTCCGAACTCGATGAAACGCCCGTTCCAGCCCGAGGCCGTCAGGCCCACCGCTGCGGCGGCGCCGATGATGCCGTCGTTTGTCCCGCCGTGCCCGGAGAGGTGAAAACCCTTGGTAGCCGCCAGGGCCTCTTTCTGGCTGACCACGGCTTTTGTGCAGCGGACACCGAAGGCCATGAGGGCTGAAAGCGAAACACCATTCTCGGGGGCGAGACACAGCCCCGGGTCGCTTCCCGGCGCGGACTCCTTTTCGATGTGGGCGATGGCCCGCTCGAGCAGTTCCCCAGCCTGCGACGGTTCCCTCAGAACGACAACGGCGCAGGCCGAGCTGTTGTGCGAAGTGTAGGGAATGCGGTCATCGACCAGAAGCTGCTGCCGAAGAACCCCCCAGAGGCGGCATCCCCCGGGCAGAAGCGCCTCGAAGCGCCGCGCGAGTTTTCCCGTTCCCGCTTCGGAATCGACGGTGTCCGTGTCGTCAAAAGCGATGTAAACTTTCACGTTGATCTGTTGTTAATCTCCTTTCGTTATTTTTTTCACGTGCTGCCCTTGCGAATGATGTGGATCGCCGTGGCCTTGAACTGGGCTGTCACGTCCTTGCCCTCACGAAGGCCTAAGTCCTCCACGGCATTTTCTGTCACGTAGGCCACCAGGGGGAAGCCGCAGGCCATTTCGATCTTAACGACGAGGCCCAGAGGCGTGATCCTGTTAATTCTTCCGCGAAAGACATTCCTGGCGCTGGTCGCCGAAGCGGCCGGCGGTAACGACAGGGTTACGTTCTCGGGGCGAATGCAGAGGGCGACATTGGCACCGGCCTCGAAATCCCCCACGGCCTCGATTTCTTTGCCGTTGACGTCAACGATGACGGATCCACGCTTTCTTTCCCTGACGCGGCCTTGAAGGATCGTCTCGATGCCCACGAAGGCGGCGACCCCTTCGCTGACGGGCCGGTTCATCACATCGGAAGGGCTCCCGATCTGGACGATTTTCCCCTCATCCATCATGGCGATCCGGTCCGACAGCCGCAGGGCCTCGTTGCGGTCATGGGTGGCAATCGCGGTGGTCGTACCTGTTTCGGCGATGGCTTTCCCCAGGTCGACGATGATCGCCTCGCGGGTCGGCGGGTCCAGGGATGCAAAGGGCTCATCGAGAAAAAGGATCTCCGGCTTGATGGCGAAGGCCCGGGCAAGGCTCGTCCGCTGGGCCTCTCCGCCGGAGAGCGTCCGAGCGGAACGGTCCCAGAGATGGCCGATCCCGAAACGGTTGAGCTGCTTGGTGACAACCTGCTTGATCATGCCTGATCCCAGTCCGCGGATTTTAAGCCCCGACGCCACGTTCTCGGAAACCGTCGTGTCAAAGAGGAGGGGTTCCTGGAAGACCATGGCGAGCTTCCGCCGGTAGTCGAGGGTGGCATACCCCGCGCTCACCTTCTCTCCCCGGAAAAGGATATCCCCGGCCGAGGGCCTCATCAGATACGATAATGCCTGGAGGAGGGTCGTCTTCCCGGCACCGTTGGGCCCGATGAGGCTCAGCGTCTCCCCTTCCCTGATCTGAAGAGACGGTACATCCACGAGGAGACTTCCTCCCCGGATGACCTTCAGGTTTCTGGCTTCAAGAATGACGTTCTCAATCGTCACCGCGGTCTTTCCCTCTGCTGGATCTGTGTGAGGACGAGGTTGATCATGTAGGCGAAGATGAGAAGGACGATCCCGAGGGCAATGGCGATGTCGAAATTTCCCCTGCTCGTTTCCATGACCGTCGCCGTCGTGAGAACGCGGGTGTATCCCTTGATGTTGCCACCGACCATGATGGAGGCACCGACTTCAGAGATGACCCCGCCGAAGCCGGCCATCACCGCGGCCAGGAGCGGGAGGCGGGCCTCGCGGATCAGGATCCGCACCATCTGGAGCCTCGTGGCCCCTAGGGCCAGGATCTGCAGCCGGAGCTTCTTCGGGAGCTGCTGCATGGCCGCGAGCGAGATCCCCGTCACGATGGGGGTGGCGATGATCGCCTGGGCGATGATCATGGCTGCCGGTGTGTAGAGGATCTCCATGAACCCGAGGGGACCGTTTCGCCAGAGAAAAATGGTGACGAAGAGGCCCACGACAACGGGAGGCAGGGCCATACCCGTGTTAATGAGACTCACCACGAACCGGCGCCCGGGAAACTGCGTGAGGGCCACCGCCGTCCCCACGGACATGCCTATGAAAAGGCTGATGAATGTGGCCGTGCCGGAAACCTTCAGGGAGAACCAGGTGATGCCGAGGACCTCGGCGTCAAAGGTGAAAAGCAGATAGAAGGCCTTCCGGATGCCGTCGAGTATGATGTCCATTTATTTTCCCAGGTCCTCCACCTTTTTGCCCGCGTCGGGGAAGAAGAGGGGCGAGCCGAACTTGTCAACGCCGAAGGTCTTGATGATGTTCTGTGTCCCCTTTGAGACCATGAAGTCTGCGAAGGCCTTCCCCCCCGGGGCGTTCACCTTGGGCCACTTCTTCGGGTTCACCTCGATGACGTGGTAGATATTCAGTAGAATGACGTCACCCTCCACCAGGATGTCGAGGCCGAGGTTTTTCTTCAAAGCCAGGTAGGTCCCCCGGTCGGCCAGCGTATAGGTTTTTTTCTCCGCCGCCACGGCCAGCGTCTGACCCATTCCGAGGCCTGTCTGCTGGTACCATGTTTCACCCTCGTACTTCACGCCTGCGGCCTTCCAGACGTCCTTCTCCTTTACGTGGGTCCCCGAGTTATCGCCGCGGGACATGAAGATGCTCTTCGAGTCAGCGATCTTCTTGAAGGCCTCGGAAGCCTTTTTCATGCCCCTGATGCCCGCGGGGTCACCGGGGGGGCCGACGATGATGAAGTCGTTGTGCATGACCAGACGGCGGTTTACACCATAACCTTCCTCCACGAACTTCTTCTCGGCCGCGGGGGAGTGGACGAGGAGCACATCGGCCTCTCCCTTTTGACCCATGGCCATGGCCTGACCGGAACCCACGGCGATGGTCTTCACAAAGTAACCCGTCTTCTTCTCAAAGATGGGAATCAGGACGTCGAGAAGCCCCGAGTCCTGGGTGCTCGTCGTTGTGGCCAGAATGATGTTTTTCTGGACGGCCGCCGCGTCCACCGGGGTGGTGAAGCCGGCGGCCATGAAGATTCCGGCTGCCATCAGTGAGAGAGCAGCCGTGAAAAGGCTTTTGCGAGTTTTCACTTCTTTACCTCCTTGTATTAAGATAGATGTTCCGGGACGGCATCAGCCCCTGGTCCCGTATTTCTTCCGCCAGGCCTCCGAGTTCGGGAAAAAGAGGGGGCTTCCGTATTTATCCTTCCCGAAGTCCCGGATGATGAGCTGGCCTTTTCCGGGGTTTGTGAGCCACTTGACAAAGGTCATCGTGTCCCGGTGGTTGACGCGGGGGAATTTCTTCGGGTTCACGGGGATGAGGGAGATGTCGTTCAGAAGGGCCTCGTCCTTTTCCGCGAGGATGACGAGCTTGATCTCCTTCTCGAGTGCCAGGTACGTTGCCCGATCCATGAAGACATAGGCCCCCTTTGCATCGGCATATCGGGTTGTGGGAGCGTTGCCTTTGCTGCCTTTCTCGTAGGTGACGTACCAGGGGCCAGCGGGTTTGATACCCGCCTTCGCCCAGATGTCCATCTCAGCCACGTGGGTTCCCGATTTGTCGCCCCGGGTGATGAAGAGGGCCTCCTTGGCGGCGATGGCCTTCAGGGCCTCGGCGCCTGTTTTCATCCCCCTGATCCCGGCAGGGTCGGCGGCCGGGCCCAGGATGACAAAGTCGTTATACATGAGGGGGATCCGCTCTATGCCATAGCCCCCGGCGATGAATTTTTCCTCAAGGGCTTTGGCGTGGGCCATGACGAGATCGATATTTCCTTTCTCGGCAATCTTGAGGGCGGCCCCGGTGCCGGCGCCGACGTGTCGGACCCGGATCCCCGTTTCCTTCTCGAATTGATTCTCCATCGCACCCACGATGCCCGAGTCGATGGGCCCGATCGTGCTTGCCATCAGGATGAAACCCCTGGCCTGCGCGAAACCGGGTGATGGCAGGGCTATCAATAGACCCAGCATACCCGCGATAAACCATTTTCTCATCGGTCACTCCTCCTTTTTGTTCAATGGTTAGACGGTCGAGTAGAGGATCTTCCCTGAGTCCTCGAAGCCGTAGCCCCCGAGTTTCTCGAAGCGATCGCGTAAGCCCTCCGAGCGCAAAACCTCCACGAGGCCCTGGATGCCTTTGCTGAAGTATGTCGATTGCCCCACGACCATGTCGAACTCCTCGCGGGTCACGGCAATGAAGTCCAATCCCATGAGCCTCGATACGGCCACGGACGCAAGCCCGGCGTCAGCCTCGCCCGACAGGACCGAAAGGCCCACCTCGATGTGGGTGTACACCTCGCGGTCGTAGCCCCCGATGGCCTCGGCAGGAATGCCGTGCTTTTTCAGCTGATAATCCAGAAGGAGCCTCGTGCCGGAACCGGCCTGACGGTTGACGAACCGGATGCCCTCCACCGCAAGGTCATCGAATCCCCGGATGCCGCGGGGGTTTCCGGGTGCCGTGACAATGCCAAGCTCCCGCCGGAAGAGGTGGACAAGGACGGCATTGATGCCGGGCAGGTAATCCTCCAGGAAGGGTGTGTTGTAGCGGCCTGTCCCCGGGTCGAACAGATGGGTCCAGGCAATGTCGGTGTACCCTCTGCCCAGTGCCTTGAGCCCCTCGCTGCTACCCGTGTTGGCGCAAAAGAAGTAAAAATCGGGGTGGGTGTGCCTCATGCCCGTGAGCAGGAAATCCAGTACCGGGTCGTTGCTACCGGCTGCCAGCAATGCGCCTTCGATTTTGCGGCTTTTTTCCCGGGCGTCCTTGAGGCCGCCCTTCGCCTTCCTTTCAATCCATTCATCGATAGTTTTCTTCGGAAAAACCCACTTCCCTGTAACCCGGGTCCCAGGTATCCGGCCCGCCTTCAGAAGCGCGTAGACCTGTTTTTCATGGATGCCCAGGTAGGCCGCAAGCTCCTTTGTGTTCAGCATTTTTTCAGACATGATCTCCTCCAGATGAGGGCGCAAATATAGACAATCTTATCCTTAAAATCAACTAATTATTACAAATTACTACTCATAATTACGCATAAGTTGTTATTCGAACCTCAGATATATTTCGAATAATCGCAATGGCATTCTTCCTCATTGACAGGATGCACCGGGGTCTCTAAACTGAAACATCTTCGCTCACAACCCCGGAAAGACGAAAAGGGCATGACAAGATATTTGATCATAGGAAACGGTGTGGCGGGAAATTCCGCGGCGGAGATGATTCGTCGTCTGGACACCGATGGGGCCATCCGCATCTTCACCAAGAGCCGTTATCCCTTCTACTATACCCCGGCTCTGCCCGAGTATCTTGCAGGTGAAAAGGAGCTCTCCGGGTTTACCCTCCACGATTTTTCCTGGTATGAGAAAAACCGTGTGGAGTTTCACCCTGCCGAAGAAGTCGTCTCCATGGATCCGGCATCGAAGACCGTTCGATCGGCCGCCGGGGAAGATTATCCCTACGAGAAGCTCCTTCTGGCCACAGGCGGTACCGCCAATGTCCTGCCCGTGGAGGGCGCTGACCTCGAGGGCGTTTTCACCCTTCGAACCGTCGAGGATGCCGAGAGAATCCGGGAATGGGCAAAGACCTCGAAAAGAGTCGTTCTCATCGGCGGCGGGCTTCTGGGGCTCGAAGCCGGCAACGGGTTGAGGAAACTCGGCCTCGAAGTGTCCGTTTTGGAACGCTCTCCGTGGCTCCTGCCGAGACAGATGGATGAGGGGGGCGCCAGCCTCCTGCAAAGGCAGCTGGAGTTGATGGGATTTCACTTTCACTTGAAACGACATGTCAAAAAGATATCAACCGCAGGAACGTCCCTGTCTATCTCCCTCGAGGGGGGCGTAGAGCTTCCGGCCGACATGGTGCTCATGTCGGCCGGGGTCTCCCCGGAAGTCACCCTGGCGGCGTCCCTCGGCCTCGAAGTGGACCGGGGCGTGAAAGTAGATGATTGGATGAAGACATCCATTGAAGACATCTTCGCCGCGGGTGACATCATCGAATACCGCGGCCTCTGTTACGGCATATGGCCCGCCGCCATGGCACAGGGACGGATCGCCGGATCCAACATGACCGGCCGGGAAGTGAAATATGAAGGGACGGTCCCCGCCAACACCCTGAAAGTGGCCGGGATCAACCTCGTGTCCATGGGAGATATCGACTGCGAGGGGAAAAAGGAATCCCTCCTCTATGTCGATGGGAGAAAATTCGTATACAGAAAGATTGTGCTTCAGGAAAACCGGATCACCGGCGCCATCCTCTTCGGGGATATCCGTGGAAGCGATGAGATCCAGGGTGCCATCCGCAGCAGAAGGGACATCTCTTCCATCAAATCCCGTCTGGGGGATCCCGAGATCGATTTTAAGAAGCTTTTTGATTGACCCCCCCCTTACAGCCATCCCCGCAAGCAGGATCAATTCATCCACCGCCCTTGAACGGACGGGGGACCGTTATTATCTTAGGGAAAAATGAAAGGAGGTTCATGCATGAAGCTGAAAGAATACTTTGAAAAAACGACAGGTTACGGGGTTCTTGCGACGGCGGATTCGAAGGGGAAGGTCGATGTGGCCGCCTATTCAAAACCTTTTTTCGAAGGCGAGGATACCGTCGGTTTTGCCATGTACGATCGCCTGACGCACGCCAATCTGCAGGGCAACACCAGCGTGGCCTATCTCTTCGTGGAACGGGACAAGGAAAACGCGGGCAGGAGGCTCTATCTGAAGAAGACCCGCGAGGAGGCGGACGGGAAAAAGATCGACGAATTCTTCAAGAAGTTCAAGATTCAGGAAAAATACAGACCGGCGACGAAGTTCATCGTTTACTTCAAGGTCGAAAAGGCTCTTCCCTTGGTGGAATTTTAGGTCATCTCTTCGATCTCCTTGAGCCTGGCAGCGAGGCGTTTCCGGGATACGGGGTAGGCCGTCTTTATCTCCTGGGTGAATAGCGAGACCCTGTATTCCTCGATCATCCAGGCCCACTCGTTGATTTTTTCTCTCTTCTCGGCGGATGTGCCGGATGAAAGGCCCTTTCGGAGATCCTCCAGGCGTTTATCGAAGGCCCTGATCTCTTCCATCTTCGCCCTGTCCTTCGCCTGATGCAGAAGGCCCTTTTCCGCGCGCAGGGAAAGGGCCTTCATGTATCGGACGAGGCCGGGCCACCGTTCACGGGAGTGCACCTCCAAGAAACGCTCCGGCATCAGGCGGTCGAGACAAGTCCTGATGTCTGAAAAAAATTCCTTCGGATTCCGACCGGGAGGGGCCGTGTTCTCCAGCCTGTGAAGCGCCTGCCGCGTCTGGAAATAGGTCTCCAGGACCGGTTTGATCTCCTGGATCAGCGCCTGCGCCGAGGGCAGGATGGCCGGCGCTGTCTCTTCCGCGTGTTTGCGGAACGCTTTTTGCGAACGTATGGGGAGGCCGAAAAGTCTTCGAAGGACCTCCCGGTAAAGACCTTCCTCGAAAAACCGCTCCCCGCTGAAATAAACGGCCCATTTTTTCATCTCGCCGGGAAGAGATAGATGCTTTTTGAGGTACCGGAGCTCCTTTTTGAAATGCTCCTCGAAGAGTGCGATCACCCCCTCGACGTGGGCATCTTCGGCTTCTTTTTTGTCTTTGAACAGCCTAAGGCCAGCCCCTTCTTGACCTTTGACCAGAGCGGGGTAAAGTATGGCCGAGAGCCCCCCGTCATCCTCCATCTCGATTTGGGACGGAAGCTCATCGAAATCCCAGGTCGTGATGTGGTTTCTTTCCCATTTCCTCCTGGTGTCAACGATCGCCGCCGTTTCCTCACCATGAGCAGTCTGCTCTTTCAGAAGGCCGATGTCGCGCCCCGAGGCCACGATCCTCTTATTCGAGTCAAGGACATCCAGCCTCATCTTCAGATAATCCGGGATGGGGATGGAAGACCATGAGGCAGGCGGGACATCCACGTCGAATTCTTCTCTGAGGATTTCGGAAAGGGCCTGCGCGAGAGAGCCACTGCCCCACTCGATCTTATCCAGAATCCTTTCAATGGCATGACCGATGGGCGAAAGCCTGACCCGGTGCGTCTTCGGGAGACCCTTGAGCAGGGCTGAAATTCTTTCTTTGAGAAGACCCGGCACACCCCAGTCAATCGCCTCTGCCGGAAGGGCCGGGAGCAGATTCACGGGGACTTTTAAGGTCACACCGTCATCGGATGTCCCGGGGTCGAACCGGTACGTCAGGGGGATGGGCTTTTTCCCGTAGGACCAGGAATCGGGGTAGAGGGAGAGCTCCTCTTCGTCGGGAATCGACTGCAGGACGTCTTCTTTTGTCATGCGGAGAAATCCGTCGGAACCTCTTTCGCGTATCCGTTTCTGAAGGGACCGTACATCACAGATATCCCCGATCCGCCCCTCGTAAAATCTCACCAGGGCGTCCTGGTCGGCCAGGAGGTTCCGCCGCCTGAGTTTGTTCTCCATGGCAAGAACCTCCCCGATCACGCGCTGGTTGTGAATCAAAAAGGGGAAAGGCCTGTCCAGGTCGCCCTCCACCAGGGCATTTTGGATGAAGATTCTCGATGCGTCGGCCAGGTGGATTTTCCCGTAGGAGGCGGCGCGACCGGATACGATGGGCAGACCATGGAGTGTCACCTGTTCGAGAGCCACAACTTCGCCGCGCCTGCGGTCCCAGTGCGGATTCGAATAGGAATATCGGCAGAGCGGCCCTCCCAGGAGTTCCAGCCAGGCATTTTCGATATTGGCTGCCGTTCTGGCAAAAAGTCTCGTTGTTTCCACAAACTCCGCCGCAACGATCCAGTTCCCGCCACGGTTGAACAGGCCCGAGCCGGGAAAGATCATCGCCTGCTTTCCGCCGCCGGTCGCGTAAAGGTTCTTTTCCTTCTTCATGGCGATGTTGGACAGGTATCCGCTCAGGATCGAGCGATGAATCCTCCCATACAGGACCGAGGGATCCTCTGCTTCTTTTTTTCTCACCCTATCTTTTTTAACGGGGATTCCTTCCTCCGCGATGATCTCGCGAATCTGATCATGGATGTCCTGCCACTCCCGCATTCTCTTATAGGACAGAAAATGCTGCCTGCAGAACTTTCTCATCTGGCCCTGCGTCTTCAAAGCCGCGAGGGCCTCATGATACCGATTCCAGATGCTCTCAAGGGTGATGAAGTCCGAGGCCGGGTGGACAAAGGTGCCGTGAACCCTCTCGGCCTCCTTTTCCTGTTCATAAGGCCTCTCCCGGGGATCCTGGGAACTGAGCGATGCGGCGATGACGGCCACATTGTCCACACAGCCCTCTTTTTCCGCTTCAATGATCATGCGGGAAACCCTGGGATCGAGCGGCATCCGGGCCATCACCCAACCTCTCGATGTCAAAATATGACGGGATGAGCCGGACCCCTCATCTTCTTTTTTCCGCTCGATCGCCCCCAGCTCTTCAAGCACGTCAAAGCCCGCTTTGATGTTTCGCGGGCCGGGGGGGTCGATGAAGGGGAAAGTCGAAATATCCCCGATCTTGAGGGCGAGCATCCTGAGCACGACCTCGGCAAGGTTGGATCGCAGGATCTCGGGCGGTGTAAAAAAAGGCCTCTCTTCGTAATCCTCCTGGGAGTAGAGCCGGATGCAGATCCCGTTCTGGACCCGTCCGCAGCGGCCCTTCCGCTGGTCGGCACTGCTTTGGGAGATCGGCTCAATGGGAAGCCCGGAGGCCCTCGTTCGCCGGTTATAGCGGGCTATGCGCGCCAGCCCCGTATCGATGACGTAGCGGATGCCGGGAATCGTGATGGAGGTTTCGGCCACATTCGTTGCGACGATGATCTTTCGCCCGTGAACGGGACGGAACACCCGGCGCTGTTCCGCTGACGAGAGACGGGCATAAAGGGGGTAGATCGTCGCGTCGCGATAATTGCGCCCCTCGATAAGATCGCAGGTTTCGCGGATGTCTCGCTCCGTGGGCATGAAGACCAGGATATCCCCTGCTTCGTGCTTTCTCTCCAGGTCATCGACGGCTGAAATAGCGGCCTCCACGTAACCCATCTCCCCGGCTTCTTCACTGTCCGGATCAAGCGGGACGTAACGAACCTCCACGGGGTAGAGGCGGCCCGAGACCTCTACGATGGGGGCATGATCAAAGGTCCTGGAGAACTTTTCAATGTCGATCGTGGCCGAGGTGATGATGACCTTGAGGTCCCTTCTCCGGGCCAGGAGCATTTTGAGCATTCCCAGGATAAAGTCAATATTAAGGCTCCTTTCATGGGCCTCGTCCACAATGAGAGTATCGTAACCGTTGAGAAAGGGATCCGCCTGAATTTCCATGAGGAGGATGCCATCGGTCATGATTTTTATGTATGAATGGCGGTTCAGTTTTTCTTCGAAGCGGATCTTATAGCCCGCCGTGTTGCCTACGGTATCGCCCATTTCTTCGCTGATCCGCTGTGCCACGGTCACGGCGGCGATCCGCCTGGGTTGGGTGCAGCCGATGTAACCGAAAGTGCCCCTTCCCGCCTCCAGGCAAAGCTTGGGCAGCTGAGTGGTCTTGCCGGAACCCGTCTCGCCGGTGACAATGATGACCCGGTGGGATCGGATAGCCGCCACAATTTCGTCTTTGTGCGCGGTGATGGGAAGTGAGGGCGGGCAGGAGATTCGCGGGCAATCCTTTCTCCTTTTCTCCGTGCGATGAATCGAGTTCTCGAGGCGTTTTTCAATTCTTTCGAGGGCCTCTTCCCAACCCGGGGACTGCCGTGAGCGCCCCTCGAAATACCTCAATTCCCGTATAATGACGGGGCGGTCCGATCTCATCGCCCGATGGAGATGATTCCTGATTTTCTTGAGCCTGTTTTCAATCCGCGACAAGTGAAAGCCTTTTTCGTTCCGGGGGGTTTCGGGAATATAGGAAAATTACGAAAAAGTGTCAAGGGATGACGGTCCTTCATTCCGCCCAGGGCAACCGTTTCGGCGATGAAGAAGCCCTTCAGATGGGGCTTTACGACGGTCCCTGATGCTGGTAATATAAAAAAACAGATTTCCACGGAGTGTTACTATGGCCCATCACCACACCCTGAAATCGGGATATCATGAACTGGTCGAACGTCTGAACAGGTTCCCCCAGGGAGCCCCGCCGTCGGATTTGCTCCACGGTATCCTGAGGATGCTGTTCAGCGAGGAAGAGGCAAAGCTCGTCTCTCTTCTTCCAATCAAGCCCTTCACTGCCGAGAGGGCCGCGAAGCTGTGGCGGATATCCGGAAGAAAGGCAGAAGATATCCTTCAGGGCCTGGCCGTACGAGGGATCCTTCTGGATATCGAGGAAAACGGCAGACAGGTTTACGTCCTCCCACCCCCCATGGCGGGTTTTTTTGAATTTTCCCTGATGCGGCTTCGTGGCGATCTCGACCAGAAGGTGCTGAGCGAACTTTTCTATCAGTACCTCAACGTGGAGGAGGACTTCATCAAGGCGCTCTTTAGCCGCGGCGAAACCCAGTTGGGGCGAATCTTCATCCATGAACCCATTCTCTCGAACGATAGCGCCCTCCAGGTCCTCGATTTCGAGAGGGCGAGTCACGTCATCAAAACGGCCTCCCACATTGGAATCGGGATCTGTTACTGTCGCCACAAAATGAGCCATCTGGGCCGCGCCTGCAAAGCGCCCATGGAAATCTGCATGACGTTCAACCATGCCGCGGCCTCCCTCATCAAGCACGGCATCGCGCGCCCGGTGGCCGTTTCGGAATGTCTCGGGCTCCTCGAGAAGGCGCATGAGAACCATCTTGTCCAATTCGGTGAAAATGTCCGTGAGGGCGTCAACTTCATCTGCAATTGCTGCGGGTGTTGCTGTGAAGCCCTGATCGCCGCGCGGCGATTCGGCTTTTCGAGACCCGTTCACACGACAAACTTCATTCCCGAGCTCAACGACGGGGATTGCACGGGCTGCGGCCGATGTGTGGCGGCCTGCCCCGTTGAGGCCATGACCCTCGTCTCGGCCAACGACCCGCGGAAGCCGAAGAGAAAAATTGCCCGCCTGAATGAGGAAATCTGCCTTGGCTGCGGCCTCTGCGCGGCGGTCTGCAGGACGAACAATATCTCCCTGAAGACCCGGCCCGAGCGTGTCATTACACCCGTCAATTCCGCCCACAGGCTCGTGCTGATGGCGATCGAAAGGGGCAAACTACAGAATTTCATTTTTGAAAATCAGGCCCTGCTCAGCCACCGGGCTATGGCGGCGATATTAAGCGTCATCCTCCGGCTGCCGCCTGTGAAACAGGCCCTGGCGGGCCGCCAGTTAAAATCGAAGTATCTGGAACATCTGATGGTGTGGTATACAAAAAGGTATGAGACGAACGCCCGGCAGGAGAGGGCCGCACCCGAAAACCTTTTAACGGGATCCTGATCGATTTAGAGCCAGCGACCCATAAAGTCTCCTGACCCGGGACCCGGTCCACCAGAAGGGGGTCTTATGCATTTCAAAAAAAACAGAAGGTACGTTTTGTCGACCGTTCTTGCGCTCTGTCTATTTGCCCTGAATGCCTGTGCCCTCAAGGAGAGTCATAAAATACCCGAGGTAAAAACGGAGGCTGAGCTCAAAGTATCACTTGAGGATAGTGTAAAGGAGACCATCTCCGGCAAGTGGAAGCGCGGTGAAAGCGGGGATATGATCGAGTTCCTCCGGGACGGCACCGTTAAATTTTACAGCCCCATCGAGCATGCCGTCTATCCCGGAACGTACCGGGTCGATGATGAGAAGCACATCACAACACAGTTGGAACAGGGTGGATCCATCACCTGGGGTTTTGTTGTATCGAAGAGTGAACTGCAGCTCACCGCACCATCGGGCCTCGTCCTGAAATACAGGAAAACTCCCTGATTTCTCGAAGACCATGCCGGCGACGACAGACCCGCAGCAGCAGACAGACTGTGGGCGTCGTGGACGAATGAGGGTCTGCTTTGTCAACCATCATTCATAAAATCTTTTCTGCTGGGGCCACTGGGTCATACGCATTCCGGCAGGAAGCGTGCTACGAGAGGCATTCGAGATGAACACCTTATTGTATGTCAAAAACCTGTTTCGCGACAAGTACGTCGCATCGGTCACACCCACATCCCGCTTTGCTGTCGAAAGAATATGCGAAAAAATGGACTTAAGCAAAGACCGGCTGGTCATTGAGTATGGCCCCGGGACAGGTGCATTTACGGAGGTGATCCTGAATCTCATGACCCCCGCATCCAGGCTTATTGCCATAGAGAGAAATCGGGAATTCTGCCGCGTGCTGATGAATAAGATCAGTGACGGCCGGCTGACGGTTTTCAACCAATGTGCCGGAAATGTGCTCGACATCCTGAGCGGCTGCAATGCCCTACAGGCCGACTATGTTCTTTCGGGCATCCCCTTTTCGTATCTCCCTTTGGAAATGAGAAAGGATCTTCTTCAAAAGACCTATTCCGTGTTGAAGGAAGGAGGCAAATTTCTTGCTTACCAGACCTTTTACCAGCCCCCGAAGTTTCTGAGAATCCCGCTGAAGGAAATTTTCCCCATCCTTCACACCCGGCTGGCCATCCTCTGTGTCCCGCCCCTTCTTCTTTATGAGGCGATAAAAAAAGAGTAAGCCCCGACAGGATTTTCCTCCGGACTTACACGCCTTTTTAACTCGACAGCGGACAAGAAATGCGCTAGTCTAATATTACGCAAAACAGGAAATACCATAAATATAAGCTAGTTATATACATTGAGACCGCAGTCTCGGAAACCGGGATTTCCGAAAATGTACAGGAGAGAAACCTCCGGGACAAGGCTGAAGGCTCGGCAATGAAAAACCTTCTCCTGGCGGTTTCATTCATTCCCAGAGATGGGGAGGTGATTTTCAGGGCTTGTGAGGGTCCGGTGGTCGAGGCCATGGACCCCCGAGCCGATTATTTGAACGCAGGAGGCCTTTCATGGATAGAATTGATCGCGACGATCCCTTGTCTGGAGAGGAGAGGGGTCCTACCTCTCCGATGGAAGCGACGAGGGTCATTGATTTTGACGTGGCCCGTTTCGGAAGGGTCATCGCGGATCTCAATTTCCGGGTATCGAGATATGCCAACTCAGACCGGTTTTATGAGGAGCACGAAATCGCCCTGTATGAATATTTTGAAGGGCGTGGCATCTATTGCGAAGATGATGACGACATATTCGAATATTTTCAGAGTGAGCAGGACCTGACCAAGTTTGTCGCCTGGTATTCCTACTACTACATTACAGATGAGTTCAGCAGGACTTTCCCCGAACTCTACCTGATGCGAAAAAAAAGCCAACTCTCCCTCCTCGAAAAAGAAATCCTCCAGAGTTATGTCGATCACTGTTTGAGCATCTATGAGATTCAGAACGTCGATCTGGGAAAAGGGGTCGAAATCAAGGATATCTTCGACGGCGGTGTCTATTACATCTGGGATGGTGATGCGTCGAAGAATCTCTATAAGTGGGATCTCGTCTATACCGGGATTCTAAAGGTGAGGGATCTTTACTTTTTCAGCGGGATGCCCCTCACGACGATTCCGCTCAAACTCCGGCACTTCATCGAGGGAAACATCGGGGAATTTTTTCAGGAACAGAAAGAGGATTACACCAGCCTCGAGCATTACCTGCGTAAGGCTTCTGCCGAGATCCTCGCGCTCATTGAGAATGCCTCGCTGCATCTGCAAAGACCCCCCTTTCCGTTTCAGACGAAGGTCAGCCCGCAGTTTATTACGACGGTCCACTGGCGAATCAAGGATCCGGTTATTTTTCCCCGGGATCTGCAGCAATCCCACCTTCTGACGGACGAAGCGGTTCAACGAATGGGGGAGCCCGGAAGGGCAAAAACCCGGTATGTCTCCTTCGACGGGAGGGATTTCAATGTCCTCCTCGGCAGCGTTGTCCGCCGGATGCTCATCAGCGATCTGGAAACGCTTGTGGCCGAATGCGAGTCTCTGGAGCAGGCCAAAAAAATGAGGGTTCTCCTCGGGCAGAGATTCGGTCCTGTGTTGAAGTACCGTATGATGGTGTGCCGAAAACTTGATCCGGCTATTGCGTACAACCCGGAAGCGTCGCCGGAGGCCGCGGAAGGGGACCGCGAGGCCGGCGGGGAAGAGCCGAAAAAGGAAGGGTCGACCCGTAAATACGAAAATTGGGTCAATGAAAAAATTCCTGATATCGGAAACGTGACGCCCCGGGAGGCCGTGAAGACGCCCGAAGGGAGAAATAAGATTCTTGAACTTCTGAAAGAATTCGAAAACCAGAACGAGAAGGTGATCAGAAGGGGCCTCAAGAATGCCGAAAAGTTCGTCTTTCCGCTTGAAAAGGTCAAGAGGGAGCTAGGCCTTTAAGCCCCAGTGCTGATCGTCTTTGATATCCATGGAAAATGACGGGAGACGGAAAAGGAAGAAGGGTGTTGTTTTCTCAGAACAAGGACGGGGAGCGGATCTCCTACTACCGAAGAGGCCAGGTCAGGGAGAAGAGGAACTACCTGAAGGGGAAGCTCGAGGGAGAGTATGTATCCTACTACGAAAACGGCCAGATTCTCCTGAAGCTCTCCTACAGGAAGGGCCAGCGGCACGGCGAGGCCGTTTCCTACTACCGGGACGGACAGGTCCGCGAGAAGGGCACTTTCGAGAGTGGCAAGCTGACCGGCGAATACCTATGCTATTACGAGAACGGTCAGGTCCGGGAGCAGGAGTATTACAAGGAGGGGAGGCTGGAAGGCCCTTACAGGCTCTACTACCGGAGCGGTCAGCTGAAGGAGGAGGAAAACTTCCGGGAGGGAAAATTCGACGGCAATTACATCTCCTATTATAAAAACGGTCAGGTCCGCGAGAAGGGCAGTTTCAAAAAGGAAAAAAGGGACGGCGAGTACGTCGCCTATTACCGTAACGGGCAGATCAAGGAGCAGTGCCGGTACCAGGACGGGAAGCTCATCGGTCCGTTTCTCATCCTGGACACGCTGGAGGGGGAAAAAGCTGCGGAAGGCCGTCTGGCCTCCCGTGAAGAGGAGGACCTCGAGGAGAAAGGGGTGGAGAATCTCCTGACCGATTTAGCGAAATTCGCCGAAAGCCAGAAGACGGATGGTCAAAAATAATACCACGCCGGCTGCCCGCGGCCCGTTGCCTGTCCATGGGACCTGCCGCAGATGAATGCCATGATCATCAGACAGATCCTCATACCCACCGACGGTTCCGACTACAGTAAAACGGCGCTGGAATACGGCATCTACATCGGTCATCTGCTCGATGCCCAGTTGACGGGACTCCACATCATCGATATCAAGATCATTCAGGGTCCGATCTTCAGTGACATCTTTGGTTCTGTCAGCCTCTCTCCTTTTCCTGAATTTCTGACCGCGATCGAAAAAGGACTCGATGAGAGAGCCGATTCCATCCTTGAGGCTTTTCGCAAGCGATGCGAAGGGGAAGGCCTGACACCCCGGATCAAGAAAGTCACCGGCATCATCGACGAAGAAATTCTCAGGGAAGGCAGGGAATCGGACCTGATCCTTCTGGCCCAGAGAGGGGAACACTATCCCCTGAGCCAGAGTGTCCTTCTCGGTTCGACGGCGGAGGCGGTTGTTCGAAAATCCGGAAAGCCTGTTCTGGTGACGCCCGGAAAGTTCCGTGAGATCGAAAGTATGGGATTGGCTTACGATGGAAGCCCTCCTGCACAGCATGCCCTCGGCATTGCTGCGCAGTTGTCCGTGAAAACGAAATGGCCGCTCACGGTGATCCTCATTACGGACCATGCGTCCCTCGCGGCTGACCTCACGAAAAGGGTTGAAGTATACCTGGAGCCCTTCGAAATCGACAGCGATGTGATTGTTCTTCGCGGCAAGGAAGAAAAAGAGATTATCAAGTTCATCCAGGAAGGGGCCGTGGAACTGATGCTGATGGGGGCATACGGCACGAGCAGGTTCAAGGAACTCCTGCTGGGCAGCACGACGTCCTACGTCATCCGGAACAGCACGATCCCGGTTTTATTGACGCGATAGCTTCCCTACAGGCTTCCTCTCCCATGAATGGGGAGGATGGGGGGTGAGGGAGGATGACCTCCTCATTTCATCTCAAGTTTTCCGATCGTCCCCCTCAGTTCCTCCAGTACATCGTAGCGCGTCAAATCGTAATAGACGGGTGTAATGGAGATCAGGCCTTGACTCAGGGCGAGGGCGTCGGTGCCTTCCTGGTCCGCCGCGGAAAGTTTTGTCTCTCCTGCCAGCCAGTAATAAACGTTTTCCCTGGGATCCACTCGCCTTTCGAAGCTCTCCGCGAAACGGGCTGTTCCCTGCCGGGTGACAACGACGCCTTTGATGTCTTTCTCGGGGAGAGCCGGGACGTTGATATTGAGAGGAATGTGTCTGCTCGGGTAATGGTTCAGCATGAAGAGAGCCATCCGCCGGGCGAACTTCGCAGCGAAACTGAAATCGGCGTCTGCTCGCGTATCCAGAGACACAGCCATGGAGGGTATGCCCAGGATGGCCCCCTCCGTCGCGGCCGACACAGTTCCGGAATAAATCACGTTTATCCCGACGTTGGCGCCCCGGTTGATGCCGGACACAACGAGATCCACCCGCTGCTCGGAGAGCTCTTTGATTCCGATCTTTACACAATCCGCGGGGGTGCCCGCTACGGCGTAGCCCAGAAATTGGCCATTCTTACGGGCCGCCCGTACCATCAGGGGGCGGGACATGGTGATGGCATGGCCCACGGCACTCTGCTCGATCTCCGGCGCAACGATCAGGCATTCCGCCACCTGCGTAAGTTCCTGGTAAAGGGCACTCAGACCCTTCGCATAGATGCCGTCATCGTTGGTCAAAAGAAATCTCATGATGTCCCTCGTGTCCGCTTTACGATAAATACCCTTCGCATTCTGTCTGTTCTTTCCTCTTCTGATGGAATGTGTCGGCCTTTTCCATGCCACGAAGATCTCCATCGGTCAAGCCTGATGAAGAGGAAGCGTTCCTTCCCCGGGAATGCCCGGAGTTCATAAAAAAGCCCGGAAACGTTTTCAACGTTTCCGGGCCTGCCCTGATCCGTGATGATCTATTTGCCTTCTTCGAATTCCGCGTCGACGACATCTTCGTCTTTCTTTCCCCCTGCGGCTTCCGCTTTCTGGGAGGGGCCTGCCTGAGGGCCGGCCTGCTGCTGGGCCGTCTTGGCGTACATCGCTTCCGCGAGTTTGTGCGACGCCTGCGTCAATTCATCCTGGGCTGAGCGGATGGCGTTGACATCGTCTCCGCCCATGGCCGTCTTGACCCGGCCGATGGCCGCTTCGATCTTCGCCTTGTCTGCGGCGTCAATCTTGTCACCGAATTCCTTGACGTTCTTTTCGACGCTGTAGACGAAAGAGTCAGCCTGGTTTCTGGCCTCGACGAGTTCACGCTTTCGTTTGTCATCCTCCACGTGCGACTCGGCTTCACGGACCAGCTTGTCGATTTCCTCTTTCGACAGACCGCTCGATGCCGTGATCCGGATACTCTGTTCCTTGCCCGTGCCGAGATCCTTCGCCGACACGTGCACGATACCGTTGGCATCGATGTCGAAGGTGACCTCGATCTGGGGGATACCCCTCGGCGCCGGCGGGATGCCGACGAGTTCAAAGCGTCCCAGAGTTTTGCTGTCGGCCGCCATCGCGCGCTCTCCCTGGAGGACGTGAATGCTCACCGCCGGCTGGTTGTCCGTTGCCGTGGAGAAAATCTGGCTCTTTCGTGTCGGGATGGTCGTGTTCTTCTCGATCAGCTTCGTGAGGACACCCCCCAGCGTCTCGATACCGAGGGACAGCGGGGTCACATCCAGGAGGAGGACGTCTTTCACCTCCCCGGACAACACCCCGGCCTGGATCGCGGCGCCGACGGCTACCACCTCGTCCGGGTTGACGCCCTTATGAGGCTCCTTGCCGAAGAGTTCCTTCACCTTCTGCACCACGCGGGGCACCCGGGTCATCCCCCCGACGAGGATCACTTCATCGATGTCCTTCGGTGAAAGGCTGGCATCCTTCAGGGCCGTCCTGCAGGGCGGTTCAAGCTTCGCGATGAGTTCTTCCACAAGGGCCTCGAGCTTCGCCCGCGTGATCTTCATGAGCAGGTGTTTGGGGCCGGACGCGTCGGCCGTGATGAAGGGGAGGTTGATATCCGTCTCCATGGCGGTCGAAAGTTCCATCTTGGCCTTTTCGGCGGCCTCCTTGATTCTCTGGAGGGCCATGCGGTCCTTGCGAAGATCGATCCCCTGGTCTTTCTTGAACTCGTCGCAGATAAAATCCATCAGTCGCTGGTCGAAGTCTTCTCCGCCGAGGTGCGTGTCGCCGTTGGTGGACTTGACTTCGAATACACCGTCACCCAGTTCGAGGATCGAGATGTCGAAGGTGCCGCCGCCCAGGTCAAAAACGGCAATTTTCTCGTCCTTTTTCTTGTCCAGACCATAGGCCAGGGCCGCCGCGGTGGGCTCGTTGATGATTCGAAGAACGTTCAATCCGGTGATTTTCCCCGCATCCTTGGTGGCCTGCCGCTGGGAGTCGTCGAAGTAGGCGGGAACGGTGATGACCGCATCATTGACCTTCTCCCCAAGATAGTCCTCGGCGGTCTGCTTCATCTTCATCAGGATGAAGGCGGAAATTTCCGAGGGGCTGTGTTTCTTTCCCCGAACTTCCACGTGGGCATCCCCGTTGGGAGCCTCGACGATCCTGTAGGAAACGATTCCCTTGTCGTACTGCGCTTCCCTGGAGCTGAATTTTCTGCCGATTAGTCGCTTGACGGCGTAGACGGTGTTCTCGGGATTGGTGATGGCCTGCCGCTTGGCTGCCTGACCCACCAGCCGCTCGCCTTTGTCCGTGAAGGCGACCATGGATGGGGTCGTCCTGCTCCCTTCCTGATTGGCGATGACGACGGGATCACCGCCCTCCATGATAGCGACGCAGGAGTTCGTCGTGCCCAAATCAATGCCGATAACTTTACCCATGGTGTTGAAACCTCCTTTGAAACATCATCCCCGGTCTGCCGCTTCCGCGCTTTTGACGACGCGTTTGGAGACCGATACTTTTGCAGGTTTCAAAAGCCTGCCGTTTAAGAGATAACCTGTCTCGAATTCTTCGACAACCTTGTTGTCTTCGAATTCCTCGCTTTCGATCATCATGACCGCCTGGTGGAGATTGGGGTCGAAATCCTTTCCCCGGGCCTCGATTTTCTCCACGCCGTGCTTTTGCAGGCAAGCCATAAACTGGGCTTCAATGAGCTTAAGGCCGTCACTGAAGGCCTGGACCTCGGCGGATGCATCACTCGTCTGTTTCAGGGCCCTGTCCAGGCTGTCCAGTATGGGCATGAGATCCTTGATGAGTTTTTCATTCCCATACCTGACGAGATCCGCGTGCTCCCGGGCCATTCTTTTTTTATAATTTTCCAGGTCCGCCGCGGTACGCATATACTTGTCGTAATGGGCTTGAGCCTCCTTCTCCTTTTCCTCGAGTTTCTTGAGGACCTCCTGAGCCTTTACTTCGGGGGCCTCTTCCGTTTCGTAGGCCGATTCCCTGCCCTCGCTTTCCGGGTCCGGTTTGTGCAATTTCTCGGGATGTTCGTGAGGGTGGCCTTTTCCGCCCTTCTCTTTCGATTTGACCATTCTGTCTATCCTGTCAATCCCTCCCCATGAAAGGGGGTCCTGCCGGTGTCGGGTTCTATCGTGTGTCCGGTTTTTGGAAGAGCTTATAATCAACGAGCTGGCATATCACGTGCCCCAGCGTGATGTGGACTTCCTGAATCCGTGGAACCGAATTCGACGGCACGTTCAGGCAGTAGTCAACCACCTGTGCGACCTGACCCCCATCACGTCCCGTCAGGCCGATGGTGATGAGCTCCATTTTTTTTGCGGTCTCCAGCCCCCGGAGGACATTGGGTGATACACCGCTTGTGCTCATCCCGATCGCGACGTCTCCTGCTTGTCCGATGGCCCGGATCTGTTTTGCGAAGATCTGAGCGAAGTCGTAATCGTTGCCGATACTTGTGATGATGGACGTGTCCGTTGTCAGGGCGATCGCCGGTAAGGGCGGTCGTTCGATCGTGAAGCGATTGACGAACTCGGCAGCCAGGTGCTGAGCATCGGCTGCGCTGCCGCCGTTGCCGAAAAGGAGGATCTTGTTTCCCTTTTTAAGCGACGCCGTGATGACATTGACGACTTTGATGATCTGTCCGAGGCTGTCCTTGAGAAACTGATCCCTGAGCTCAGTGCTTTCCTGAAACGCCTTTTTTATTATTTCTTCAATTTTTTCCATAAATTATGATGGAATTCCCCGGGTTTTTACACCAACCTTAGTATAATGACGAAAAAAGGGATGTCAAGGGAACGGGACGGCAGGCTCATTTTCTTCCAAGGTCCCGGCTGAACAGGGTTTTAAGGTTTGCCCAAGGTCTGTCGGACTCAGAAACGCAGGGGGATTTTACGGGTGTCCCTCAACTCCGCAATCTTGCCCCTGTTGAGTCGCGAGACGTGGGTGAAATACCCGCTGATTCTCGTGATCCCCTCAACCAGGGCTGATCCGCAGGCGGGGCAGGACGCCGTCAATCCCTTGAAGGTCTTGCCGCAGGGAGCACAGAAGGAGAAATGGGGGGAAAAAGAGACGGCGTCGCTCCTTGTTTCAGTGAAAATCTTCTTCACGAAACCGGCCAGCTCCTCTTTTGAGGGGCTGGGATCGCCGATCCACAGCTGCGTGACGGCATGGCCGTCGATCCAGGGGTGAAATTGCCCCTCCTGCCTCACCCGTTCGAAGGGGTCCAGGGCGGTGGCGATGTTGAAAAAGCTTGAATTGTTGTAGTAGATCTCCCCTTTCGAGATGTCGCCTTTGACGAAGTGGCCTGAGGCCGGGGAGAAATATTTAAGATCGAGTCTTGCGAAGCGATAAGAGGTGCTTTCTGCCGGTGTCTGCTCGAGGATGAATCTGATACCGTAATGCTTGCCGAGTTTTTCCGCTTCCTCTTTCATGTGTCTGATGACCTTGAGTCCCATCTTTTGAGCCTCCCGGGATTCGTGGAGCTGGACGCCCTTGAGGATCTGGACCAGTTCGTTCAACCCGACCATGCCGATGAGGAACGTGGCGCGATCCATCCGAAGGTAAGGAACCCCGTCACGCGTCATGGTAAGGATCGAAAGAGGACCGCTGTTGCCATAGGAGAGAAGCCGCTCGATGAAGACCTTCTTCTGCAGGTGGGCCCTGGCGGCCGTCTCCAGTGATTCAGACAGCAGAGCGAAAAGACGCGCCTCGTTGCCGTCAGCCCTGTAGCCCAGTCTCGGCAGGTTCAGCGACACATTCTGAATGGTGGCATATCGCATCCGCTCGGGATCTTTGATGTCCTCCGCGATCTCCCGGTCCGATGTCAGGTTCGCACGGAAACATCCGGGGATTTTCAGCGACGGCCCCCTGTCGAAAAGAAAATAAGGATTCCCTTTCTCGAGGGCGGTCTCGCAGGCCAGGCCCAGAAATTCCCTGTGGCCCGGGCTTTTGAAGAAGGCGTCGGCGATATGAAGAAAGGGTTTGGGAAAGAAAAAGGGTCTCCCCACGGCGTCCCCCTGTCTGTAATTCTCGAAGATCGCCTGTAGAAAACGCCGTGCTTCTTTGACGTAATCACCGTATGTTTTCCCCGTGGGTCTGCCGTCAGGACCCACGGCCGGAAGACCTCCGAGGTAGCCGGGTATGTCCCAGTAAAGCCCGATCTCCGTGAAGATCGCCTGCCCGCCCCTGGCCACGGCGAGCTGTGAGAATTCGTAGAGGAGCATCTGGGCTAACTGTTCGACTTCCCGGTTACTCAGGCCCTTCAGGTAGGGGGCAAAGGACACGTTGACGGCCTCCCACCCGATGGAGCCCGCAAAATATCCCTGAAGGGATGCGCTCCACCGCACCAGGTGCGCGAGAAGGACCTCGGCATGCCTGGCGGGCCTGGAGATGGAAAAGGAATCGGGGAGACAGAGGCCGTATTTTTTGATGAACTCGATGGACTGGAAAGAGCTGTAAGCCCGGTCAACGTAGCCCAGTCCATGAAGGTGGATGTCCCCGCGGATATGAGCATCGGCAACCTCCTGTGAAAAAACACTGTGAAGGGCGTATTCCTTCTTGATCCCCTCTGCCAGGATCAGGTTCGTCCCCTCGGGTCCATGCGGCAGGTTTGCATTCTCTTTGTTCTGGTGAAGCATGAGCTGTCCCACATCGAAGAGGGGAAAGCCGAGACGGGTGTGCATCCGGCGGGCCTGCTCAAGCCCCCGCTCGACGAGCTTCGCATCGACCAGTTCTCGCACGAGGGGGGTGGTCAGGATCCTGATCCCCGAGGAGAGAATCTGGGCCTCCACTTCCCGGCTGATCTCTTCGGCGGTGACGGTGTCGACATCCGTTTCGAGGATCAAGGCATCAACAATTCTCCGACGGTCCCAGCCGACGAGTTCCTCGCTTGAGGTCCGGATAAACAGGGTGATGTCTGTGGTTTCTTTCATGGGCCTGCGTGGGTTTGCAAACAAAATATCCCTGTCCTAATTTTCAACGGGACAGGGACACATCCTTAAAGGAAATCGTTTAAATTTTCAAAAGAATTATGGCGGCAGAATACGGGCATGACTTGTCCATTTGTTTTTTGGGGACGTCGAAGGCCGAGGGCCCGCGGATTTTCAAATGTTTGTCTTTGATATTTCACCAAAGCCGCTCAGAGTTTTTTCCGCCGCGGCTGCGATTTCTTCATCGTGGTCGTGGCTGAGGGCAAAGACGCGGAAGTGAACAATCCGCGCAGGGATGTAGCGGTAGAGATCTCGCAGGGGTTCCGGGGACGTCACGGCGGTGGATGGATTGAAGATATTCACGCGTTTCTCGCCCTCCACCATGGGGTTGATGGGCCTCGGGTCCTGCGTGGCGAGGTCGACCCTGAAATCGATTTTCTTTAAATGCCGCGGAAGGTGTCTTTTGATCTGGCCCTCATAGTCACCGGCCGTGGAAAAGCGGGTGCCCCGATGGACCTGATCGATGGAAAGGTCGGCCGAAAAGGCCATCTTCCATTTGACTTCCCGGCAGTGCAATTTATCCCACTCCCGTCCCAGCCTTCTCTTCCGGGTGTTGCGATCCTGCAACCATCGCCTCACCTCCCGAAAGAGAGTCCATTCGTCAAGTTCGAGGTATCGGTCCAGCCTGACCGAGGGGTCATAGGGGAAAAGGATATTCATGGTATCCCGGAAGATTTCCTGCAGGTGGAGGTCAAGGGCCCTCGTGGTTCTGTGGTAGTAGACGTTCGAGTAGAGATGAAGTCTCGCGTTCAGAAAGCGGCTGAGGGCGGAGGTTCCCGCCTGGTGAAGGGTGAGGCCCTCTTTCGTGAAGAAGGTGTAAAAACGAAGTCTCGTGATATCCACGATGTCGAGGGAAAAGCCCGTCATGTAGGCATCGCGCTGAACGTAGTCCAGATTGTCGACGGTGTAAATACCGGAAAAGAGCTGTCTCAGAAGCTGAAGCCACCGGGGCCGCTTCTTATCTCTTCCGTCGGGCATTTTGATCAAAAAAGCGATCTGCTCCGGGTCGAGGCGCTCCCCTTTATCGAAGGAGCCGGAGGGGCTTCGTCGAATGTCCCGGATCAGATTGCCGAGGTCTTTTCTGATGATGGTCTGACCCAGTATTTCATGGGTGAGCCCGAACTGGTCAAGGAAGTGATCATCGAAGAAATGCCCGAAAGGACCGTGGCCCACGTCGTGCAGAAGACCTGCCGCTCGGAGGAGCTCTTCTGTGAAATGGATCGAGGGGACGTCCGGGCAGATTTCCCGAAGACTCTCGTAGAGATATTTTCCGAACTCGCCGGCAATGTGCATCGTGCCGATGGAATGCTGGAACCGGCTGTGTTCGGCCGCGGGGTACACCCAGCGGGCGCTCTGCAGTTGATGAATCCTCCGCAGCCGTTGAACCCAGGACGAGTCAATGAGGTCCTTTTCCGTCTTCTCCCGGGGGAATCCGGGGTCCGGGACGGTGAACCAGGCGTACTGATAGATGGGATCGGCAATAAGCGCCTTGCCTCGGTAGATTCTCGCAAAATCTGCTTTTCTGGAAATCATGGATTTTTTTTACAGGAAATGGTTGGAAAGATCAAAGGATCTTTTGGTCAGAAGAACGTTTAACCTTATGAAAATATACTTCATTTTTCACCGATTCTCTGATAGACATGATTAAAAAAACCGGGGGGGATCTCTTTGGTCGCAACCAGCAGATTCAAGAATGCCTTTCTTCTGATTGTCCTGGTGGTTGTTCTGGGCACGATGGGATTTCACACCATCGAAGGCTGGGATCTTCTGGATTCCATATATGTGACGGTCACCACCATATCGACCGTCGGTTACGGGGATTTTTACCCTCAGACAGCCGGGGGCAAGTTCTTTACGATCATTTTAGTCTTTTTTGGTGTGGGGACGATGCTCTACACGGTGTCCCTCGCTGCGCAGACTTTCGTGGAAGGCACGATGAGAGAACTCTTAGGGAGGGGGAAATTGCAGAAAGCCATCGAGAAAATGAGCGGTCACTATATTATCTGCGGGTGCGGACGCATCGGAAACCTGATCTGCAAGGAATTAACCCAGGAAAAAGTGCCCTTTGTCGTCATCGACGATGACCCCATGGTCATCCAGAAGGTGGTCGAGGACGGCTTCTTGTACTACAAGGGGGATGCGACAGAAGACAAAACCCTGATCGATGCGGGGGTTAAAAAGGCCCGGGGAATCGTCTGCGTACTTCCGAAGGACGCCCAGAACCTCTACGTCATCCTGACGGCCAAAGAGCTTAACCCCAAGATCTACATTCTGTCGCGGGCCGAAGAAGAGGCTTCAGAGCATCGACTGCTTCGCGCCGGGGCGGACCGCGTGATGTCGCCCTATACCCTCGGCGGTGTGAGGATGGCGATGGCCATCCTGCGACCGGCCATGCTGGATTTCATCGAAATCACGACATCCCGTCAGAGCCTGGAGCTTCGGATGGAGGAGTTGTCCATCGGCGGCGGTTCTTCTGTCGTCGGAAAGACCCTCGAAGAGGCCGAGATCAGACAGCGATACGGGCTCATTATCATCGCCGTTAAGAAGGACACCGGCAAGATGATCTTCAACCCCCTTGCCAATTATATCATTGAGCGGGGGGACAAGCTCATCTCGCTCGGCGAAGATCAGAATGTTGCGAAATTTTCTAACATATGCCTTGGAGCCGGTCCGCAGAAATAGCGCCGTGTCTGAGAATTCTGGGCGGATCGCAAGTCACATCCAGAATCGTTGAGCCCAGTCCGCCGGCTGTTGGTCCCCCGTCTATTATCCCATCCAAACGCCCACCGAGCTGATCGAGCACGTCCCCTGCCGAAGAGCACTCTTGCTTTCCCGACCGATTTGCGCTGGTGGCCGTGATGGGGCCTCCGAGCGCTCTGGCAAGGGCCAGGGCGATGGGGTGGCACGAGAGACGGATGCCGATTGTTCCTGTCCCGGCCGTGAGTCCCGGGTTGACGCGGCCGGAAGCCCTGAAGACCAGGGTGAGGGGACCCGGCCAGAACCTGTTCATGATCGTCTCCGCCAGGGCGGGAATATCTTCAACCAGCTCGAGCAGGTCCTCTTTCTTTCCTATGATGAGGGGGATGGGGTTGCGGAAATCCCGGCCCTTGATCTTGAAGATTTGTTTAATGGCTTTCTCGTTTCCCGCAACGGCGCCGAGTCCGTAGAAGGTTTCCGTCGGGAAGGCGATCACTCCTCCTCTTTTGAGGATGGCAACCGCCTTACCTATCCGCTCCGGTTCGGGATGTTGGGGGTTGATTTTGAGGATCAAGGGCATGGCTAAGGGCCCAAAGCTTAAGGCGCATGGCAAAAGTGGACGAAGAAGGATTCTTATTTCCTGCCTTTAGCCTAATGCCTTACGCCTTGTGCCTATTTTCTTACAGACAGTCCAGCTTTTTCTGTTTTTCCTTCACGTCGGCGGCCATCTTCTCGGCATACCCCTTCAGTTTCCGGGCCAGTCCCCTGTCACCCAGGGCAAGGATCCGTGCTGCCAGCAGGGCTGCATTTCGGGCACCCGCCTTTCCGACGGACATGGTGGCCACGGGGATTCCGCCCGGCATTTGGACTGTTGACAGGAGAGCATCGAGTCCTCCCAGCGAGGTGGAGTCGATGGGTACACCGATCACGGGCAGAGCCGTCTGTGAGGCGATGACCCCTGCCAGGTGGGCCGCCGCCCCGGCGCCGACGATTATAATCCGGATGCCGCGACCCGCCGCCCCTTTTGCGAAGGCGGATGTCCGCTGCGGTGTCCGGTGTGCCGAGGTCAGGACCACCTCATAGGGGATTTCAAACTGCTTCAGGAAAATCAAGGCTTCCTTCATGACCGGGAGGTCGGAATCACTCCCCATCACGACGCTGACCAGCACCTCATCTTTTGTCCTTTTCATCCGTATACCTCCGTGACCGATTGTGGCTTTCTCCACACCGCTTGCTGGAATAATGGAATAATGGAGTCATGGCATAATGGGAAAGAAGAGACCTTTTAAACCCAGCATTCCAATATTCCAGTGTTCCAATACCCCGCACGAATCGCCTCTGCTTTCTTCTTCATAAGTTCGCTCCGCTCACTCGGCTTATGGCAAAGGGCTAATGGCTAATGGCAGAGATAGAATTTCCCTTCGCCTTAAGCCTTATGCCTTTCGCCTGTTTGTTAATGCTTGAAGTGCCTGACGCCGGTGAAGATCATGGCCATTCCGTGTTCGTCGGCCGCCCGGATGGATTCGTCGTCCCGGAGCGACCCCCCGGGCTGCACGATGGCCGTGATGCCGGCCTGCGCCGCCGTGTCCACGGCGTCCCGGAAGGGAAAGAAGGCGTCCGAGGCCATCACGGCCCCCTTCACGGGCCCCCGGGCTTTCATGAGGGCGATCTTCACTGAATCCACGCGACTCATCTGTCCTGCACCCACCCCCACCAGCCGGTCCGTCGACGTGATCACAATGGCATTTGACTTCACGTGTTTCACAACCCTCCAGGCGAAATCGAGGGCCTGATATTCCTCCTCCGTGGGGGCACGGCGGGTAACGACCCTGGCTTTCCGGATGTCGAGATCGTCCACATCCCGCTCCTGCACAAGAAGGCCGCCGACGACTCTTCGGAAATCGTATCCGGCCGCTTTCGCTTCCTCCGTTTCGGGTATCTGAAGCACCCGCACATTCTTCTTTGCGCTGAGAATCTCGATGGCCCGGGGGTCGAAGTCCGGGGCGATGATGACCTCGAGGAAGAGTTTCGCCAGTTCCGCCGCCGTCTGTGCATCAACCCTGCGGTTGAATGCAACGATTCCGCCGAAGGCCGAAACGGGGTCCGTCTCCAGGGCCTTTTTGTAGGCCGCGAGAAGATTGCCTTCCGAGACGGAGGCCCCGCAGGGGTTGGCGTGCTTCATGATAACGGCGGCCGGCTTTTTGAAGTCCGACACCATCAGCCAGGCGGCGTCGCTGTCCATGATGTTGTTATATGAAAGCTCCTTGCCCTGGAGCTGCTTCGCACGGGATACCGCGGCGGCGGCAAGACCCTTTTCCCTGTAAAAGGCAGCCTTCTGGTGCGGGTTTTCCCCGTAGCGCAGGTCCTGGGCCTTGACGAACTGTACCGTCAGGGTATCCGGGAATTCCTTCTTTTCCCCCGCCGTGCTCAGCCGGCCGAGGTAGTTTGAGATAGCCGCGTCGTATCGGGCTGTCAGCTGGAAGGCCTTTACAGCGAGTGAGAAATTCGTCTCTTCCGAGATTCCTCCACCCGTCTTTTCCATTTCTTGAAAGATCCTCATGTAATCCGTCGGGTCTGTGAGGATGCTGACGAAACGATAGTTTTTGGCCGCAGCGCGCACCATCGTCGGCCCCCCGATGTCGATATTCTCAATGGCCTCCTCGAGGGTACACCCCGCTTTCGCTACCGTGTCTTCGAAACGGTAAAGATTGATGACCACCATGTCAATGGGCTTGATGCCGTGCTTCCGCGCGGCCTTCATGTGCTCCTTGTCGTTCCTGAGGCCGAGCAGTCCACCGTGGATCCTGGGGTGGAGGGTTTTCAGCCTCCCGTCCATCATCTCCGGGAAACCGGTGTACTCCGAGACCTCCGTGATCTTGATGCCATTCTGGCGCAGGACCGTCCCGGTCCCGCCCGTCGACAGGATCTCGACCCTGAACTTTTTGAGCCCCTGCGCAAACTCGACGATTCCTGACTTGTCCGTGACGCTGATGAGTGCACGTTTTATTTTATTGCCCATTGGATGCACCTCTGGTTTGAATGCTTCGTTCTCAGTCTGATGCTGTCACGACGTCACGACGAGCTGGAATACTGGAATAATGGAATGGTGGAATAATGGGTCTTGGAAAGATTCTTGACCCAATATTCCATTACTCCAAAACCCCAATCACCCGCGTATCCGCCGCATGTGGTCGATTCTTTTCTGTATCAGTGCCCTTGTGCCGATGTCGGGCCGATGGTCCACGGGGCCTTTGACGGCCGAAACGGCTTTTTCTGCGATCTGCTCGGCCCGGTCGAGGCTCTCCGCGATACCGACGACGCCGATCGCCCTGGAGGTCGTCATGTAAAGGCCGCCCTCCTTCCTGTCGACGGAGGCGTAATAGAGTCTTGCCGTGCCGACGCCGCCCACCTCGATCTTCGAGGAGGTGGATTTTGCGTCAGGGTGATCCTTTGGAAGACCGTAACCCCTGGGTACGATGTACTTGCAGACGGTGGCCTTCCTCTCAAACTCGATCGAGAGGGTCTTGAGCGTCCCGTTGATGACGGCCTGGCAGACATCGACGAAATCCGTCTTCAGGAGGGGCAGGATATTCATGGCCTCGGGATCGCCGAACCGCGCGTTGTATTCGAGGAGCTTGACCCCCTTTCGGGTAATGATGAACCCCCCGTACATGACACCCTTGTAATAAGTCCCCGTTTCCCGGTAGATGGCCTCGGCGACTTTTTGGGTGATCGAAAGCCCCTCAGCCACATCCTGATGCGTCATGAAGGGCAGGCAGTGGTCTTCCGCCGAGTACGATCCCATCCCACCCGTGTTGGGACCCTTGTCGTCGACGAATCGGCGCTTGTGGTCCTGCACAGGCGGTGTGGCCGCCACGTGCTTCCCGTCGCTCAGGCACTGGAGGGAAAATTCCTCTCCCTCCAGCTTTTCCTCGACGATGACGCAGGGATGTTCTTTCAGAGCGGCCTCGCAATAGCTGCGGGCTTCCCTTTTCGTTTGAAAATGATCCCCCTGGACCATGACGCCCTTTCCACCCGTCAGGCCGTCCGGCTTGACCACGACCTCGTCGAGCTCTTTCAGGAATTCATCGAGGCCCTCCAGGGAGAAGAAGGTCCTGAACTTCGGGTTGCCCGGAATGTTGTATTTTTGAAGCAATTCCCTGGTGAAGGACTTCGAGGTTTCCAGGCGGGCAAGCGTCTTCGTCGGCCCCACCGATGGGATACCTGCCTGCATCAGGGCATCCACGACACCCTGGTTCAGGGGGTCCTCGGGGCCGACAACGGCAAAATCGATCCGGCATTCCTGCGCGAAGGATACAACACCCTTCAGATCATCGTAACGGCCTAGGGATATCTTTTTGGAGAGGGAGGCAATGCCCGGATTATTCGTCCTCATGTAGGAACAAAGATCCGGTCTGTGACGGGAGCGCATGACCGCTTCGGCAACAGCATGCTCCCGGGCACCGTTTCCGATGAGAAGTACATTGGGCATTTTTTATTCCTCCTTGTGAAAAGGTATGAACGCGCTCGCCCGATCAGGGGTTTCATCCCCCCATTTTTCAACGATCCCTTCCGTTGAATGGATCATAAAAAGATAACATCTTCGGGTATGTTTCGGGGGTTGTCAGAGGAATCGATTCGAAGTCTTAAGTCATCGAATTTTGGAAGGGTTATATCGGAAATGATATACGAAGTCAATGAAATCCCTTTGAGGGTGTCGCAGTGCGCAGGATATCCAACCACTTGACTTTTTTTAATTATTTCTTTAAGAAAATTCATGAACCCGGCGGTGTCATCACCGGCCTTTTTTAACAAGGAACCCCCAAGGCCCCATTGGACGCTTATCTCACATCAAAACTGATCCTTCTGGCGCTTCTCTTTCTCCTCTTCGGGATCTTTACCTGCTCCGAAGCGGCCCTTTTCTCCCTGACCCCGCTCCACCTGCACCGGATGCGAGAGGACAGATTTCCCTTTATCTCTCACGTGCAGAGGCTACTGGAAAACCCCAGGCGTCTGCTGGTGACCATTATTGTGTGCAATGAAACCGCCAACATCGCCTTTTCTGCCCTTGCCACAGCCCTTTTTATCAATCTCCTCGGTGTCGATGGCCAGTGGATCGCCATCGCAGTCCTGACCCCCCTGGTCCTCATCTTCTGCGAGGCCATGCCCAAGACCTTCGGGAAAATGTATCCCATGCGTTTTTCTTCCTTCGCGTCACCAGTGGTCCGCGGTTTCATGACGCTGGGGTATCCGTTGATCTGGATGATGGAAAGGCTATCCGCTTTCTTCAGTTCTTTCTTCAAGGGTGCACAGCGGGAGGAACGCACCCTAACGGAATATGCCTTCAGGAGCCTGGTCGAGGAGGGGCACGAGGAAGGGGTCATCGAGAAGTCCGAGAGGGACCTGATCCACCGGGTTTTCAAGCTCGGCGATACGGAAGTTTCTGCCATCATGACCCCCCGGGTCGACATGTTCTGTCTGCCTGTCGTTATGGGCATCGAGGACATGAAAAGAGAAATCATCGATCACGGATACTCAAGGATCCCTGTCTACGGGAGCGGCGGTATTGATGATGTGCTCGGGGTTCTATACGCGAGGGATCTTCTGGCGCGCGCGGCGGGCCTGGGACAGGCCGTCCGCGTTGAATCCCTCCTGAAAAAACCCTTCTTTGTTCCCCCGCAAAGGCGGGCCGATGCCCTCCTGCGGGATTTCCAGATCCGGATGGTGCATATGGCCATCGTCGTCGATGAGTACGGCGGTGTGGAAGGCCTTGTGACGATGGAGGACATCCTCGAGGGACTCTTTGGCGATATCTACGACGAGCGGGACACGATCGAAGACCTCTATCACCGGGTGGACGAGCACACCTTTCTCATATCTGGCATGATGCCCATAGAGCGCTTCAACGAGCTCACCGGTGCCGGGGTTAGTGAGGAGGATTTCGACACCTTGGGAGGGTATGTCTTTCATCTTTTTGGAAGAATTCCTTCCAAGGGAGACCAAATATCCATGGAGGGTTACACGTTTTCGATCGAGAAAATGGGCAAAATAAGAATTCTGAGAGTCCGGGTGAGGAAAGAAGAGGGCCATGATCGATAACCTCGTCATCCTTCTCGTGATCTTCCTCTGTGTCCTTCTGGAGGGTCTCTTCTCCGGTGGAGAGATTGCACTCATCGCCTCGGACGTCCACCTCATCCGGCAGAAATCGGCCGCCGGATCGAAGTCGGCCGCGCGGACCCTGCGGCTGCTTGAGAATCCCGAGTGGTTTCTGGCCACGTGCCTGACGGGAACGGACATCTGTATCATCACGAGCACCGCTCTGGCGACGACACTTTCCATATCCCACTTCGGTCTTGCCCGTGGCGAGGGTATGGCGGTACTCGTCATGGTTCCCCTGCTTCTCGTCTTCGGCGAGATCATCCCGAAGAGCATCTACCAGCAGAACCCTGAACGGACGGCCATGAGTATTTCACGGCTGGTGTGGTTTTTCTCCTGGGTCCTCTACCCCCTGGTGTTTGTCATCTCCAGGATATCGAAAGGGGCTGTCTTTCTCATCATGGGCGTGAGAGGAGAGAGGCCTTACCCCTATATCACCAGAGACGGGCTCAAGTTTCTGCTGATGGACCGCGGGCCGAAGGGGGACGTCAAAACGTCGGAACAGGAGATGATCCGCCGGGTCATCGATTTCTCCAAGGCCACCGCCGGGCAGATCATGGTTCCCCTCTCAAACGTTGTGGCCCTCGAGGCGGCCACCCCGCTTGCCGAGGCTGCCAGGATTATCGACGAGAAGGGTTTTTCCCGCATTCCCGTCTACCGCGGGCAGATCATCAACATGATCGGTATCGTCAGCGCCTTTGATGTCTTCAAATCACTGCCTGCCGATTCCTCCGGGGTGGTAGAGAAATATTTAAGGCCGACGGTTTTCTACGTGCCTGAATCGAAAGAGGCCGACGACCTTCTTTTCGAGATGCAGAAAAAAGGGGAGTATATGGCCGTCATTGTCGACGAATACGGGGGCGCCGTGGGTGTCTTGACCATCGAAGATATTCTGGAGGAGATTGTCGGCGAAATCGAGGACGAATACGACAAAGGCGAAAAAGCATATAAGGCTGTCGGGCCGGGACGCTATCTCTTTACTGCCCGAATCCGTGTCGAACGGCTCAAGGAAATCCTGCCCGTAGAAATCCCAGCGGGCGACTACGAAACCCTCGGGGGATTCCTGCTCCACAAAATGGGCCGCATCCCCAGGCGGGGAGAAACCCTGAAGATGGGTCGCGTGACCTTCTTTATTGAGGATGCCGACCTGAAGTCCATCAAAGAGGTGATGGTCACTCTGCTGCCGGGTGTGGAGAGCCAGAAAGAAATGCATGAAAGGGGAAAATCCGCATCCCCAGAATCGAACAGCCGCGTGAAGGGCCGAGCATGAAAAAAAGACAGGAAAAGAAGGAATATGCGACACTCATCCTGGCCGCGGGCAAGGGGACCAGGATGAAATCCGACCTGGCAAAAGTCCTCCACCCCGTTTACGGAAGACCGATGCTCGATCATGTTGTCGCCGTGGCCAGGGAGGTCGGGTCCCTGAAAATCGGGGTCATCATCGGGCATCAGGCCGATTACATCCAGGAGACTTACAAAGGTAAGGGGTTGACCTTCATCCTCCAGAAAGAACAACTGGGTACCGGCCATGCTGTTCTGCAGGCCCAGCAGGCGTTTTCATCATTTAAAGGGACCCTGATCATCCTCTGCGGCGATGTACCCCTCCTGCGATCAGAGACCGTGAAGAAGATGATGGCGCATCACGCCAAGACGCACGCCGTGATCACGGTCCTGACGACGCGTCTCGATGACCCCGCCAGCTACGGCCGGATCGTGCGGGGTCGAGACGGACGGATTCTCAAGATCGTCGAGGCCCAGGATGCGACGGAATCGGAGAAAGACATCGCGGAAACCAATACGGGCATCTACTGTGCGGAATGCCCTTTTCTCTTCGAGGCGGTTGCCCGGATCAGAAACGACAACGCCCAGGGGGAATATTACCTGACGGACATCTGTGAAATTGCCAACCGGGAGGGGATGAAGGTCACGCCGTTTCTGACCGGGGATTCCGAAGAGGTCATGGGGATTAACACCGTGGAAGATCTCGAGAGGGCTCAGAGGGTTTTGGAAAGACGAATCAGCCATCCACGGGATTGATTACCCGAGGTGTTTCCTTATCAGGGCGGCCACGGCATCCGCCAGTTCTGTGATTTCTCTCTTCGAGGGGCCCTCCACCATAACTCGGCAGAGGAGCTCAGTGCCCGAGAAGCGCACCAGGATCCTTCCTTTTGACAGCCGGCTGAGACGTCAGGGATAATTTTTCAAAAAAGTCATGATCGTATAAATGAAAACGCTAAAGATAGGACCGCTGGCTCTGAAAAACTGCTTTTGCCTGGCACCCATGGCAGGGATCACGGACCTTGCGTTCCGGATGATGGTCCGTCCCTTTGACTGCGCCCTGTGTCTGACAGAAATGGTCAGTGCCGATGGGCTTGTCCGCGGGATGGCAAAGAGCCTTGTCTACTTGAGGTCATCGCCCTCGGACCGTCCCCTGGGGGTTCAGATTTTCGGCTCGGAGCCTGCCACCCTGGCCGATGCCGCAAGAATCGTGACGGACAGGGGGGCCGATCTCGTTGACATCAACATGGGGTGTCCCGTGAAAAATGTCGTCAGGCGGGGGGCAGGAGCCTCGCTCATGAGGGAACCGGCAAAAATCGGCCGCATCGTGCATGCCGTGAGGAAGGCCATATCCATACCCCTGACCGTCAAGATCCGCAGCGGGTGGGATTTCAGCGATCTCAATGCCCTGGAGGTATCCAGAATTGCAGAGGATGCCGGTTGTGATGCCGTTATTCTGCATCCCCGCACGGTTAGCCAGGGCTTCAGCGGGCGGGCCGACTGGCGGGTGATAGAAGAGGTCAAGGCAAAGACCCGGATACCGATTGTGGGGAATGGAGACATCCTGACCGCCGCCGATGCCCGCAGAATGATCGAGACAACCGGGTGTGACGGGGTCATGGTGGGGCGGGGGGCCCTCGGGAATCCCTGGATTTTCAGACAGATCACCAATCCTCCGGCGGGGCGCAGTGACGATGCCCCTCGTCTGGAGGAACGGCGAAGGGTCATCCAGGAGCACCTGCACCTGTCCATAGAGATTTTCGGTGAGCCGATAGGGGTAAAGACGTTTATGAAGCATCTTTTCTGGTACACGAGGGGTCTGCCGGGAATCTCGCATTTCAGAAGAAAGGCCGGCTCCGTCCGGAAGAAAGACGACCTGCGTCTGATGATCGATGCTTTTTTCAGCACGCTCGACGCCCTGCAGCTTTCCGGCAAAAAGCATCTTGACTTTTATAAGGAATTGAAATAGTTTCGTAACAACAGCAGGACTTGAAGCGCTTGTTAATTCAATTCATTCCAGTGAAGGTCAATATTTCGTGGAGGAATTGGTCAAGTTCAAAGAGCTTGAGGAAAAGATCAAGGGTCTTGTTGAGGAATATACATTACTCAATAACAAGAAAACGGAATTAGAAAATTTAATAAAATTGAAGGATGGGGAGCTAGAAGAAGCAGAGAGCAAAATTAGGAAACTGAACGAGGAAAGGGAATCAGTTCGACACAAGGTGGATTCGCTTCTCGGAATGCTCGAGGATATTAACACGCAAGAACTTTGAGGTCCCTGGTTGAAGAAAAGATTCGATATACATGTCCTGGGTCATCAGGTTTCCGTTCTCAGTGATGCCGGGAATGAACATGTAGCGAATGTCGTAAGGTATATCAACAGCAAAGCAGACGAAATAGAAAAAACCTCAAAGAACGTCCCAGCTGAGAAAGCAGCCATACTGGTTGCTTTGAACATTGCCGATGAGTTGTTTCGATTAAAAGGGGAGAAAGAGAACATCTATAAACTGCTGGAAAGCAGATCGACAGAGTTGATCGATTTCATTGATCAGAAAAAAAAGAGTATTTTCCCCTGCAATGTGCGTGATTAACAATTTGTCTTTTGAGCTAACACCTTAAGAACCGGGAGCCTTTCCTTGTTTGCCGTGTGCAGGTCCAAAGATCCCGAGGTGGGGTCATGGAGAGCCTAACGCAACAATAAGGCACCCACCTTGTTGACAAGGTTCAAAGAACAGATTTAACACGGCATGTGCGGGGGTTTTTTTAGATTGAAGCCGTCCAGCCCGGATACAGGCCAACCCCTGAAAAACCCGCCTCATTTTTCCTGATCCCTCTTTGTGGTTTTCCCTGAATGATCTCAGACCAGAATTGCGCAATGGAGATCGACACTCATTTTTACCTGGCACGAAACAGCAAGGCTCTTCGATGCCGGTGAGATAGGGAGGTGAAGGAACATTGATAACTGAATTGATCATCATCGCTGCAGCGGTCCTTGCGGGTGCAGCCGCAGGATTTTACTACAACGTTATCATTTCGAAGAGGAAGCTCCAGTCTTCCGAGAGTCTTTCAGCCAGAATACGGGAGGAAGCCAAGAAGGAGGCGGACAACATCAAGAAGGAAGCCATCCTACAGGCCAAAGAAAATCTTCTGAAGACGAAATCGGAATTTGAAAAGGAGACAAGAGAACGGAAAGGGGAGCTTGAGAGCCTGGAGCGCAGGCTGCGTTCCAAGGAAGAAAATCTGGAAAAAAGAATGGATGCCTTTGTCCAGAAAGAAAGCCAGCTCGAAAACCGGGATAGATCTTTGACTCAGAAAGAGGTGGCGATTTCAGATAAGCATGAAAAACTCAACCGGGTCATTGAGGAACAAAAACTCAAACTGGAAAAGATTGCGGGCATTTCATCTCAAGAGGCGAAGAATTACCTGATCCAGTCCATGGAGACCGAAGCAAAACGTGAGGCGGCCAGAATCATCCGCAAGATAGAGGATGACGCCAAGAGAACGGCGGATCGGAGTGCGCGTGAAATCATCGCATACGCGATTCAGCGCTATGCAGGTGATTTCGTTGCGGAAAATACGGTTTCCGTCGTTAACCTTCCGAACGATGAGATGAAAGGAAGAATCATCGGCCGGGAGGGGAGAAACATCCGGGCCATCGAGGCGGCGACCGGTGTGGATCTCATCATCGACGATACGCCCGAGGCGGTCGTTCTTTCGGGCTTCGATCCTGTCCGGAGAGAAGTGGCCAAGATCTCCCTGGAGCGGTTGATCAGTGACGGACGGATTCACCCCGGCCGGATCGAGGACGTCGTGAAGAAGGTGACGGCTGAGGTCGATAACATCGTACGGGAGACCGGGGAACGGGCCTCCTTCGACCTGGGGGTGCATGACATCCATCCGGAGTTGATTAACATTCTCGGCAAACTCAGGTTTCGAACCAGCTTTTCCCAGAACGTTCTCCAGCATTCTATCGAGGTAGCCCACCTGACAGGGATTATGGCCTCGGAGCTCGGCCTGGACGTGAGGGAGGCCAAACGGGCGGGACTCCTTCACGATATCGGCAAGGCTGTGGACCACAAAATCGAGGGGACGCATGCCGCCATCGGGGCAGACATCGCGAAGCGCTACGGAGAGACGGAGCGAATCGTCCAGGCGGTTGCCAGCCATCATGATGACGGCCGCAACAACAACCTCCTCGGTGTTCTCGTGCAGGTTGCCGACACGCTGTCGGCCGCAAGGCCGGGGGCCCGCAGGGAAATGCTGGAAACGTACGTCAAGCGTCTGGAAGAGCTGGAGAGTCTGGCAAACTCCTTCAGTGGCGTGGACAGGTGTTTCGCCATTCAGGCAGGCAGGGAGCTTCGGATCCTCGTGGAGAACGAAAAGATTTCCGATGACGACGCCGTCATGCTCTGCAAGGATATTGTCAAGAAGATTGAATCCGAATTGACCTATCCCGGCCAGATCAAGGTCACGGTCATCAGGGAAACGAGAGCAACGGATTACGCGAAGTAACCCCATCAGATGAAACTGCTTTTTATCGGAGATATTGTCGGAAAACCCGGGAGAAGGGCCTTACGGGACCTTCTCCCGGGGATCATTCACCAGCACGAGATAGACCTGGTCGTGGCCAATATTGAAAATGCGGCCGCTGGATTTGGTGTCACGCGGACGGTCATCGAGGAAATCCATGCGAGCCAGGTGGATGTGTTCACGACGGGCAACCACATCTGGGACAAGAAAGAGGTGATGGAATTTATCGATGAATACGAAACGCTCCTCCGGCCGGCCAACTACCCAGAGGGCACGCCGGGGAAGGGAACGGTTCTTTTTTCCACGCGAAACGGCTGTCGTGTAGCGGTGATCAATCTCTCGGGCCGGGTCTTCATGAAACCCGCGGACTGTCCTTTCCGGGTAGCGGAAGTCGAAATCGACGCCCTGAAGGAAAAGACGAACATAATCGTCGTGGACATGCACGCGGAAGCCACGTCGGAAAAACAGGCCCTGGGCTGGTTTCTCGACGGAGAGGTCAGCGCAGTCATCGGTACCCACACCCATGTGCAGACGGCCGATGAAAAGATATTGCCGAAGGGCACGGCCTATATCACCGATGTCGGCATGACCGGTCCTTTCGATTCCGTCATCGGCATCGAGAAAGAAATCGTCGTCGAAAGGTTTCTGACCTATCGACCGAACAAGTTTGATGTGGCCAGAGGCGATGTATGGCTCCAAAGCGTCGTGGTCGACATCGATCCAAAAACGGGTAAGGCGCGGGCGATTGAACGCCTCAACGTGAAATGGGGTGAATGACCAGCGGTTATTTTTTAATCAGGCGAAGGCGATGAAGGCACAACCCGTCACAAACCTTTACGATGTTCTCAAGACAAGGGGTTTCATTGAGCAGGTGACCGATGAAGACATCCGGCGCATCATCGCTGAGGGACCGGTCGTCTGCTATATTGGTTTCGATCCAACAGCCACCAGTCTTCACGTTGGAAGCCTTGTACCCATTATGGCCCTGGCCCATGCGCAGAGAAACAGCCACCGGCCCATCGCCCTTGTGGGCGGGGGGACCGCGTTGATCGGGGATCCCAGCGGGAAGACGGAGATGCGCCAGATCCTGTCACTGGATCAGGTACGCGCCAACGCCGGGGCCCTGCAAAGACAGTTGTCCAACTACATCTCATTTGAAACAGGGGGAGCGGTGCTTCTCAATAATGCCGACTGGCTTGAGCCCCTGAATTACATAGAGTTTTTGAGAGATATCGGCCGTCATTTCAGTGTTAACCGCATGCTCGCCGCCGAAAGTTACAGGATGAGGCTCGAAACAGGGTTGAACTTCATCGAGTTCAACTACATGCTCCTGCAGGCCTACGATTTCTGGTATCTCTTCAGGCATCACGGGTGTCTCCTGCAGATGGGTGGCAATGACCAGTGGGGCAACATCGTGGCCGGCATCGACCTCATTCGTAGGATCGAGGGGAAACAGGCATACGGAATGACCTTTCCGCTCATCACGACGGCCCTCGGGACGAAGATGGGGAAGACCGAGAGGGGAACGATCTGGCTGGATGGCGCCCTGACGACCCCCCACGAGTACTAC
>Ga0172364_10000014_pt1 | contig 99197 bp, 102 predicted proteins | sample LakKivSesite10cm_FD_114545 | JGI IMG/M metagenome (GOLD analysis project Ga0172364, IMG submission 114545) | Sediment microbial communities from Lake Kivu, Rwanda - Sediment site 10cm | ecosystem: Environmental > Aquatic > Freshwater > Lake > Sediment | place: Rwanda: Western Province, Lake...
ATATATGCACGACCTTTGGATACTAATTTCTTCTCTTTTTTTCTAATACGAGTGACTTTCTTCTTTTCTGGCATATATACCTCTACTTCTTAGCTACACTTCTTCTGCGGCCAGCAACCGTCTTACGAGCACCTCTTTTAGTACGAGCATTAGTCTTTGTTCGCTGACCCCGAACCGGAAGCCCACGCCTATGGCGAACACCGCGATAACTACCAATCTCAATGAGCCTTTTAATATTCATATTAACTTTACGCCTTAGTTCGCCTTCAACTTCGTATTCTCGTTCAATAATCTCTCGAATTTTACTAACCTCGCCCTCTGTTAGATCACTCACCTTTGTATTAGGATCTACTTTAGCCTTCTCGATTATTACCCTACTAGCAGTGGGCCCGATGCCATATATATACCGCAAACCTATCTCGATTCTTTTGTTTTTAGGAAGATCTACTCCTGCTAATCTCGCCATTATTTCGTCCCTATCTTTCGTCCTATACGCTATTTACCAAAATGGAAACTTTATAAAGTATTACCCTTGTCTCTGCTTATGCCTAGGGTTATCACAAATTACTCTTACTATTCCCCTTCTTTTAATTATTTTACATTTATCACAACGTGTCCTTACAGACGCTTTCACTTTCATGAATAGCTCCTTCTACCACCCACAAAACTAACGAAACCTATATGTAATCCTACCCCTTGTCAAATCATAAGGTGACAACTCAACTAGTACCTTATCTCCAGCCAGTATCTTTATATAATGAATCCTCATCTTCCCCGAAATATGAGCCAATACCTGATGCCCATTTGCCAATTCAACCCGAAACATGGTATTAGGCAATGACTTTACTACAGTACCTTCAACTTCAATGCTTTCCTTTTTTGCCATAAGATGTGCCTAACCCAACGTCGTCAATACTTCAGCCTCACCACCAGTTATTACAATCGTATCCTCAAAATGGGCACATAGACTGCCATCCACAGTGCTTACCGTCCATCCATCACTACCAACTTTGGTATGCCAATCTCCCGCTGTAACCATCGGCTCTAAAGCGAGCGTCATGCCCTGCTTTAAAACCAAACCCTGCCCCGGCATTCCATAATTCGGTATCTGCGGATCCTCATGCATTTGACGACCTATGCCATGACCCGCATACTCACGAACTACAGAAAAGCCCTGAGACTCAACAAAGCACTGTATCGCAGAAGATACATCTCCAAGGCGAGCGCCATTTCTAGCACTTTCAATCCCCACTTTTAAAGCATTCTCAGTAGTATCTATCAACTTCTGAGCTGTCTCAGTGATCCGACCCACCGCCACTGTACGTGCAGCATCACCATGGAAGCCATTATAGATAGCGCCGAAATCTATTGTTACGATATCTCCTTCTTTAAGAACACGTTTACTAGGTAGACCATGAACTAATTCATCGTTTATAGAAACACAAATACACGCAGGATACCCTCTATATCCTTTAAAAGAGGATATCGCGTCGCGCTTACTCAATTCTTCTATTGATATTGTATCTAACTCCTCAGTGATAATACCAGGTTTAATTCTCTTCTTCAATACATCCAGAACTATAGCTACAATTTCCCCCGCTTTCCTCATAATGGAAATCTCACGGTTTGACTTGATTTCTACTCCCATTTCAATTCTTCGGCAATGCTGCGATGATGTCCTTCGTAATATTATCTATATTCCCCTCGCCCTTGATCTCGACTAGCTTTTTAGCCTTCTTGTAATAATCGATCAACGGCGATGTCTCTTTTGTATATACATCAATCCTTTTTCTGACCGTCTCCGGTGTATCATCAGCACGCTGGTATAATTCTCCACCGCATTTATCACAGACTCCTTCCTTTTTAGGCGGAGACGATACTTTATGATATGGAGCTTGGCACTTACGGCATATAAACCGACCACTTAATCTTCGTACCAGCTCATCAGTAGAAACCTTAATATAAAACACTCGATCTATCTTCTGTTTCTTTTTACTAAGTGCTTGATCTAATGCCTTTGCCTGCTCTAGTGTTCTTGGAAAACCATCTAACATAACTCCCTTATAACAATCTTTGGCGTCAATACGCTCTAATATCATCTTAATAGTAATTTCGTCAGGAACAAGAAGACCTTTGTCCATATAATACTTTGCCTGTTTTCCTAAATCATCACCTCGAGTCGCCGCAGCTCGGAATAGGTCCCCCGAGGCTACATGGGTAATGCCAACTTTCTCAGCTATATTCTTTGCTTGTGTGCCCTTTCCAGATCCCGGGGCCCCTAAAAGTATCAATCTCATTAACTGATCCTCCCTACTTTAGAAAGCCTTCATAATTTCTCATAAGAAGTTGCGCTTCAAGCTGTCTCATTGTATCAAGAGCTACTCCGACAACTATTATCATACCTATTGCCGGAAGTTGTAGCTGGGCTTCTTGAATCCCTGATATCTTCTGTATGATAAATGGTGATATAGTCACAATTCCTAGAAACAACGCCCCACCCCAAGTAATGCGATTATTCAATCGCGACAAATACTGATCTGTCGCTTTCCCAGGACGAATGCCCGGTATAAAAGCACCCTGTTTTTGCAGAGTATCAGCTAAGTTCTGCTGTTGGAAAATTACTGTTGTGTAGAAGAAAGTAAGAGCAACCGTGAGGAAGAAATATAGAATCCAATAAAACCAGCCATATTGCGAAAATAGATTCACTACATGACTAGCGAAGTTAGTTTTATCAGCATTAGTGAAAAATCCAGCAATTATCCCAGGCATCATTAGGAATGACATGGCAAATATTATTGGTATCATGCCAGCTTGATTCACTCGCATAGGTATATGGGTTCCACCGGATTGGCGATAAACTCTACCACCACGATAAAGGCTCCTAGCGTACTGAACAGGTATTCGTCTTTGTGCTTCAGTAAAGACTATTATTGTTACAAGAACGACTAGCGCTAATATGACAAACAGGACCAAACCCAGCGCATTATGTGCTAGAGCTCCTTGACCAACTAATTTTGGTAAAGTACAAACAATGCCGGCAAAAATAATTAGAGACACACCATTGCCTATTCCGTATTCCGTTATCAGCTCACCGAGCCATACTAAGAACATCGTGCCTGCAGTCATGGCAATAATCATTGAAATTGTAGGTAGTGCATCGCCACCAGAAAAACCAATATTACTGACAACAGAACTGCGTTGAAGAATAATCAGTTGACTATATGCTTGAAGCATAGCGAGTGGAACAGTCATCCAGTGGGTATAGATATTAATTCTTGCCCTTCCTGATTCACCTTCATGTGATAGATCACGCAATCGTGGAATAACAGGCACCATTAGCTGCATAATAATTGTGGCGGTAATATAAGGGTAAACACCCATGGCAGCAACACTCATGTTTCTCATCGCACTGCCACTGAACAAATCCAGCATTCCAAATAAAGAACCTGTAGGATCGTTACCCCCCAGATAGTCATTCATGGCTGCAGCATTAGCACCAGGCACAGGCACATGAGCAACAAAGCGGAAAATAACTAAAATGCCTAGTGTAATCAGCATCTTCCGCCTGAGATCCGTCTGGCGGAAGGCATCTATCATGGATTGAAGTAACTGAGGCCTGGAACTTTTTCGCTCTTGAGTCACTGGCTGATTTCCTCTACTTTTCCTCCAGCGGACTCGATCTTCATCTTAGCTGTTTTAGTGAACTTACTTGCTTTAACAGTAAATGGTTTCTCAAGTTCGCCGTTACCTAGAATCTTAATAGGGTTTTTCAAGGATTTTATAAGTCTTTGCTCAATCAAATCTTCTGGCCCGATTTCTTTACCAGACTCAAAGCGATTAAGGCTTGATACATTAACTATTGAATACTTTCTTTTAAAAATATTATTAAAACCACGTTGTTCAGGAAGGCGCTTTGTCAATGGATTCTGACCACCCTCGAAACCGGGGCGCAGAGAAAATCCAGCACGCGCTTTCTGTCCCTTAGTACCTTTACAGGCCGTTGTACCATGTCCACTACCGGAGCCACGTCCTACTCTTTTCTTACTATGTTTAGCTCCCCGCGGTGGGATGAGATCATTCCCCCTCAACGATTTCCTCCACTATGACAAGATGTCTAACCTTCAATAACATACCCCGTATTGACGGAGAATCATCGCATTCAACAGTCTGATGTAACCGATGAAGCCCCAAAGAATGCATTGTATTCCTTTGATCACGTGAGCAACCTATCCCACTCTTCACCAATGTAACCGATAATCTAGCCAACTGAAACCTCTTTCGCCAGCAAGGACTTGCGTCGTGCGATTGCATCTTCAGGAGTCTTTAACTGACATAGCGCTTTAATGGTCGCACGAACTACATTTACCTGGTTCTCACTCCCTAATGATTTCGTAAGAATATCCTTTATTCCAGCTACTTCAAGAACAGCTCGGACACCACCGCCAGCAATCAAACCGGTTCCTTGTGAAGCTGGTTTAAGAAGAACTTTAGACCCACAGTATTTAGCACTTACCTGATAGGGGATGGTTCCGCCTTTCAGAGTCACAGTAACCATACGTTTACGTGCAACTGCATTTCCTTTACGTATTGCCTCAGGTATTTCCTTTGCCTTACCCAATCCTTCACCGACCTTACCATTACCATCACCAACAACTACCAAAGCCGTAAAACTGAAACGTCTTCCGCCTTTAACAACCTTAGCAACCCTCTTAATATGCACAAGCTTCTCATTAAAAGCTTCGCCTTGTTTTAAATCTTCCATTATCAGAACTCCAAGCCCGCTTTTCTTGCTGCATCAGCGAGAGCCTTTACGCGGCCATGATATCTATATCCGCCTCGATCAAACACCACTTTCTTTATACCGTTATCCAACGCCCGTTTCGCTATTATCTTACCAATTAATACAGCTGCCTCAGTTTTACGACTGTTATTACTTTTTAACTCATGGTCCAATGTCGACGCCGATACTAAAGTATGTCCTAGACTATCATCTATGATTTGACAATAAATATGATTTAGACTTCGATAAACGCACAGTCTAGGCCTCTCTACAGTTCCCGAAACCGATTTACGCACACGACTGTGTCTCACCTTACGCGATGTTTTCATATTGTATTTACCCATTAGCGTTTGGCTCCAGCTTTGCCTGCTTTTCCTGGTTTAATACGAACTTTTTCGTTAGAATATCTAATACCCTTACCTTTGTAGTGATCAGGTGGCCTCATTGCACGAATTTTTGCTGCTATATCACCCACAAGCTCTTTATCAATTCCTTGAACTACAAGGTGCTGTGGATCTTTAACCACAACTGAGACCCCCGCCGGCGGATTAATCTCTTTCACATGTGAGAATCCTAATTGTATTGAAACCTTTCCACCTGAAGAAGCTTGTGCTCGATATCCTACGCCAACAATTTCAAGCTCCTTCTGATATCCTTCACTTACACCAAGAATCATATTAGATAGTAGACTTCGCGTTAAACCATGTAAGGCCCGCACCTGTTTTTCATCCGATAATCTAGATACTTCAAGTAAACCATTGTTCACAGATATGGAAATATCATTGCTAAAAGAGCGGTTCAATTCACCTTTGGGCCCTTTTACCCGCACTTCACTTCCACTAATTTTTACTTCAACCCCTTTTGTTATAGGAATTGGCATCTTGCCAATACGAGACATTATCTTCCTCCATTACCATACAAAACAGATAAGTTCCCCACCTACTCCATCTTGCCATGCTTTCTTACCAGAAATAACGCCCTTCGGTGTAGACAGTATAGCCATACCAAGTCCACCATAGACACGCGGTATTTCTGATTTGGATACATATATCCTTAAGCCAGGTTTAGAAATCCTCTGCATGCCTTCAATGACAGACTCTCTCTTATCAGTATATTTCAAATATACCTTAATAATCCTCTGTTGCTTTCCCTTTACTACTTCATATTCTTTTATGAAGCCTTCATCACGCAAGATTTTAACCACAGCAAGCTTCACCTTCGATGATGGCACAAGCACAAAATCATGCCGAGCCATCGTGGCATTTCTAATTCTTGTCAGCATATCGGCGATCGGATCTGTTACCATACTCAACCTTTATCAAAACAATTTCTTACACACAAAGAATAACTTACCAACTGGACTTTCTGACACCAGGAATCTTTCCCTCAAGTGCCAGCGTACGAAAACATATACGGCAAAGCCCGAACTGACGTATATATCCTCTTGCCCTGCCACACAACTGGCATCGGTTTTTCTGCCTCACCTGAAATTTCGGTGTTCTATGCGCTTTTACAATCCTTGATACTTTAGCCATATTCTAATTAACACAACCTCTTTCACTATTGTAATCAACGAGAGAAGGGCATCCCCATAAGTTCAAAAAGCTTAATACCCTCCTTATTACTACGTGCGGTTGTAACTATACAGACTTCCAACCCTCTGATCTTGTCAACTTTATCATAGGATATCTCAGGAAATATCGTTTGATCCTTTAATCCAAGTGTATAGTTTCCCATGCCATCAAAAGCCTTTCGATTCAGTCCCTGGAAGTCACGTATCCGAGGTAAAGCAACACTGATGAGTTTATCTAGGAACTCATACATCCGCTTTCCTCTCAAAGTAACCATAACTCCGATGGGCATACCTTTGCGTAATTTAAAACTGGCTATCGATTTTCGAGCCTTTGTTATCACAGGGTGTTGCCCTGTAATAACTGCGATATCCTGTTGGGCAGCCTCTAGAGCCTGAGCATGCTGTATCGCTTCCCCCAACCCAACGTTTATTACTACTTTTACCACTCTAGGTGCCTGCATTACGCTAGTATAGTTAAACTCTTTCATTAAAGCAGGTAATATCTCCCGCTGGTACTTTTCCTTCAATCGAGACATTAACTAATCACCTCGTTACATTTACCACATACCCTTGCGCGTTTGCCGCCCTCAAGTATTCCTGATCCAACTCTCACGGGCTTATTGCACTTTGGACATAACAACATAACATTAGAAATCCGGATCGGCGCCTCTCGTTCTATAATTCCTGCCTGTCTAGCTTGTCCCCGTGGTTTCATATGACGTTTAATAATATTGATACCTTCGATAATCAGTACCCCATCTCGAGGCATGACTTGACGCACTTTGCCCTTCTTGCCTTTATCCTTTCCGGCTATTATTAATACGATGTCTTCTCTCTTGATTCTCATATTACAGAACCTCTGGTGCCAATGACAGAATCTTCATGAAATTTTTCTGTCTCAACTCCTGCGCCACCGGACCAAGAATTCGTGTTCCCTTCGGATTATTTTTCTCATCAAGTATTACCGCAGCATTATCATCGAATTTTATATATGAACCGTCTGGACGCCTATATTGCTTTGCCGTCCGTACAACAACTGCACGCACTACCTCATGATTTTTAACAGTGCCTCCCGTTTGTGCTTCTTTAACGGCTGCAACGATTATATCGCCCACACGGGCATACTTTTTGCGGGTTCCACCAGGTATATGTATACACATAATACTCTTAGCACCCGTGTTATCCGCTACTTTTAACCTGGTTTGAGGCATTATCATTCTGAATCACCCTTAGATAATATCTTTGCCACTTTCCAGCGCTTATCTTTTGAAAGAGGCCTAGTCTCTTCTATCAACACTACATCACCTATTTTACAGGCATTTTGTTCATCGTGAGCTTTAAACCTGCTCAAATGTCTTACACGTTTCTTGTAAAGGCGATGAGGTATGTAATACTCAACCATAACAACAACGGTCTTTACCATCTTATTGCTTACAACACGCCCTATTTTTTTCTTCTTACTATTTCTGGTCTCTGTAACCAATGTATAATTACTCCTCTACTGTAATTCCCGCTCCCTCATTACTGTCTTTATCTTAGCTATCCTTTTCCTGACATTTCGAATCTCATGATAATTACTTAGCTGCTTGGTAGCAAGTCGAAATCTTAAATTAAACAACTCTCGATACGACTCATCGAGTTTTTTCTTCAGTTCATCAGTATTTAAATTACGAATCTCCGTAACTTTCACCCTAGGCTCCCTCTATTCCCCGATATCTGCATCCCTGCGTACAAATCTCGTGGGTATCGGCAACTTGTGAGATGCTAACCGCATTGCTTCTTTAGCTGCATCCTCTTTAACACCGCCTATTTCAAATAATATCCTTCCAGGTTTGGTCACACAGACCCAATGATCAACAGCTCCTTTTCCACTCCCCTGACGTGTCTCCGCCGGTTTAGCAGTGACAGGCTTATCTGGAAATACACGAATCCATAATTTACCACCTCTGCGTACGTAACGAATTATTGCACGTCTTGCTGCTTCTATCTGCCGTGATGTAAGCCAACATGCACCTTGCGCTTGAAGCCCGTACTCGCCAAAGGCTATTGTATTCCCAGCATTAGCAATGCCTTTCCTTCTCCCACGACTCTGCTTTCTATATTTAACTCTTTTAGGCTGTAACATTAAATTTTTCCTCGCTCAGCGAATAACCAGATGTTTACTTAATCTTTACTAGATTCCTTCTCCACGTTAGTTTTAAATTTGGCTTTCGATTTCGATTTACTTTCTTTTTGCTCTTTTTCAGATATCGTCTCGCCTGGAATCACTGCAGTTTCACTGGTATCCGATGATTCAACCACCTTTGTCTTTACTTTATCTTTAGCTTTAACCCTTGTTTTAGGCTTCTCTTTTTTCTCTCCTGCCACCTCGGGCTGTGTACTGATTACTTTGGTCTTTGTTTTCACTTTGGAACGGCTTTTAGAGGCCGCTCTTTCCTCCACAATTGTTACCTTCTCACCACCAGATTCAGCTTTCTTGAGTTCCTCATTCTCTATATTTATAGATGATTCTTCGTTCTCCACTTTTACTATAGCTGTATCCACAGAATCCATACTATCTACAGGGACTGGATTCTTTTCTTCAATACTCAACTGTTCTGTATCCTTTACAGGAGTAGAAGTTTCTTCCTTAAACTTCTCATACTCTGGAATGATATCACCTTTATAAATATAAACCTTGACCCCAATTGTACCTAAAGTTGTATGTGCCGTTGCAGTAGCATAATCTATATCTGCACGCAATGTATGAAGCGGCACCCTTCCTTCATGAAGCGTTTCTGTCCTCGCATATTCAGAGCTCCCCACCCTTCCAGCGCAAGATATTTTTATTCCCTGCGCACCTCTTTCCATTGCCCTAAATATAGCTTGCTTCATCGCCCTCCTATGAGATATACGACGCTCCATCTGCTGAGCTATACTCCTTGCCACAAGGAATGCATCCAGCTCAGGTTGAGATACTTCCTGTATATTAAGCCTGACACGCTTACCAGCGATCTGCTCCAATAGCGATCGGGTCTCATCAACACGTTGCCCGCCCCGACCAATAACTATTCCAGGCCTAGACGTATGGACAGTAACTGTGATCTGATTCGATGCGCGCTCTATCTCAACCTTGGCAATATCATCATCCTTATATTTAGAGGCAATAACATTCCTAATACGCAGGTCTTCCTGAAGCATGTCAGTATAATGCTTATCGGCATACCATCTTGACTGCCAGTCTTTTGTGATACCTAACCTAAAGCCTATTGGATGTACCTTCTGACCCAATCATTCCTCCTCTTTAACCGTGACAGTTATATGACTAGAACGTCTAAGAATTGGTTTTACTCTACCTCTCGGTCCAGCTTGAAATCGCTTCATAGTACGACCCTCATCGATGAGAATATTGATTATCTTCAAATTCGACGGAGTCATTTCATAGTTATTCTCCGCATTAGCCGAAGCCGACTTAACAGCCTTGGCTATAGATTGTGCTGATGGTGATGGCAAGAATTTCAATATAGTTAGGGCCTCATCCACCTTCTTGCCCTTTACCAAATCAGCCATCAACCTTAACTTTCTTGGTGATGTGCGTACATTCGTTGCTATAGCTTTTACTTCCATATATTTATTGTGCCGCTTTCTTCACTACAGTTACCTTCTCGGCCTTACCTGAATGCCCTCTAAATGTCCTAGTAAATGCAAACTCACCGAGTTTATGCCCTACCATATTCTCAGTAATAAATATCGGCACGTGTCTTCTTCCATCATGCACAGCTATTGTATGTCCTATCATATCAGGGATAATCGTCGAAGCTCGTGACCAAGTCTTAATAACTACTTTCTCACCCGATTTGTTAAGCGCATCTACTTTTTTCAGTAACTGTGCTTCGACAAATGGCCCCTTCTTTGTTGATCTTGACATTCAACTGACCTCTTCTGCACCCCTATTATTTCTTGTTCCTTCGTCTGACAATCATATTATCAGTTCTCTTATTTTTTCGAGTGATATATCCTAAAGTCGGTTTCCCCCAAGGAGTTTTAGGACCAGGTAAACCAATAGGACACCTACCTTCACCACCTCCATGGGGATGGTCTCTCGGAGTCATAGCCGAACCGCGTACTGTCGGACGAACGCCCATATGTCTCTTTCTACCTGCCTTGCCAAGTTTCACATGCTGGTGATCTACATTACCTATTTGTCCAATAGTAGCATAACACTCCAAACGTATCTTTCTCAGTTCAGATGAAGGCATACGGATCAAGGCATAATCACCCTCTTTTGCCATGAGTTGTGCAACTGCTCCAGCACTTCTCACGAGTTGTCCGCCTTTCCCAGCATATACTTCAATATTGTGAATTGATGTGCCAGTCGGTATAGATTTAAGAGGCATACAATGACCTGTTTTAATATCTGCCTTTTCCCCAGCCATAATTTTGTCGCCAACTCTCAGGCCTATAGGCGAAAGAATATATCGACGTTCACCATCAATGTATTGGATAAGCGCAATTCTAGATGAACGATTCGGATCATATTCGATAGCGATTACTTCTCCCTGAATATCGTGTTTATCACGTTTAAAATCAATACTGCGATACATACGTTTAGCCCCACCACCACGATGACGAATTGTTATCCTTCCTTGATTATTCCTACCAGCTTTACTTTTGAGAGGACTTACCAAGGCTTTTTCCGGCTTCCATTTTGTTATCTCTTCAAATGAGGAGCCTGTCATGCCTCTGCGCCCAGGCGATGTAGGTTTATATTCTTTAATAGGCACTTATTTCTCCTTACACTCCCTCAAAGTACTCTATTTTCTGCCCCTGTTTAATGGTAACTACAGCCTTTTTTCGAGGAGCTACCTGGCTTCTCCTCTTTCCTGGACCTCTCCATTTAGCAGGCATTGTGACCACATGAACATTTACCACATTTACTTTGAATGCTAGCTCCACAGCTTCTTTTATTTGTTGTTTGCCGGCTGTTTTAGCCACTTCAAATGTATATATCGACTTCTCTTGTTGTGAAGTGCTCTTCTCGGTGATTATTGGGCGTTTTAGTACCTCAAGTATCTGCATTTCCTATTCCTTTGTCTCTAGAAGCTCTTTCGTCGATGGTTTCCAAAGTTCTTCTACTTTCTTGATTGCCGGCAGTGAAATCAATACTTGGCGATGAGCTAGCAAATCACCAACGTTCAACATATAAACTGGAAGTACGACTGCCGATTCCAAATTTCTCGCTGATTTACATATATTAGTATCTGGCTCATCGGTCACAATGATAAGAGAAGCACCTAAACCTAGAGATTTTACAGTGTTTACTATCTCTTTTGTATTAGGTTCACTGAATGAAAGTTTATCAATAATCTTTATCTCATCATCCGCTATCTTACTAGATAAAACACATCTCAAAGCTAGCCTTCTCATCTTTTTAGGCATTGCTTGTCTATAGCTCCTAGACTGCGGCCCAAAAATAATACCTCCGCCTCTTATCAATGGAGAACGAGAGCTTCCGCGACGCGCACGACCAGTACCTTTTTGCTTGTAAGGCTTCTTGCCACCGCCAGATACCTGACCACGAGTTTTTACTCCAACTGTCCCCTGCCTCGCATTAGCATTCTGCCTGACTATTGCCTGGTGCACTACCGCTGTATTCATAGGAACACTAAAAACACCATCGCTAAGATTGACCTTATCGACAACCTTCCCCAATGAATCATATACCGCAACCTGTACCACCTTAGAAACCCTCCGGGCAGACATTTGACAGTCTACCATCACACAGATATAATACCCTTTCAGCTTTATCAGCTAGCCGCCGATCATGAGTCACCACAATAAAAGTCTTCTTCTTCTCTTTATTTAAGCGCAATATGATATCTATAATCTCTGCACTGGTCTTGGTGTCTAAATTCCCGGTTGGCTCGTCAGCAAGTATAACTCTCGGATTCATTATTAATGAACGAGCAATAGCTACCCTTTGCTGCTCTCCACCGGAAAGCTCACCAGGCTTGTGGTGCAGGCGGTCTTCTAAGCCAACTAGCTTTAAAAGACGCACAGCCCTCCTATAATACCTCTTATTACCCCTGATTGGCAATACTGGGCTGAGCACATTTCGCAAAGCGCTTAAAGTGGGTACAAGATAATATGTCTGGAAAATAAAACCCAGCTTCTCCCGGCGCACCTTATATAATTTGTTTTCCGCCATAGTACTTGTCTCTACACCACCGATCACAACCCGTCCCTTAGTCGGACGATCCAACGCTCCTAAAATATTTAACAAGGTCGTCTTACCGCTTCCCGACGGACCCAGAATCGCTACAAACTCTCCATCTCTCACTTTAAGGTCAACCGATGTAAGAGCAACTACCCTAGTCCTGCCTCTGCCGTATACCTTTGTAACTTTCCTTGCCACAATGATATTTTCATGTGGCGCTTCATCCGCATGCTCGCCCTGCTTTTCAGTTAACGCTTGCCCTTCGTTCATGCCAACCAAACTATACTGCCCGCAAACTCTCAATAGGACTGACCCTCGCCGCTCTAACAGCAGGATACAATCCACCAATGACTCCCATCGCTACACCAAAGCAAACGATTATCAGTACCAAACGCCATGTTATAATGCCAATATCCATATTCGAATACACATTTATCAACTGTAACGCACCATATCCCATTAGAAGCCCTACAACAGCCCCCAACAAGCCCACCGTAATCGCTTGTCCAACCACCGAACTTACTAAATTGAAATTAGACCAGCCGGACGCCTTAAAGATGCCGAATTCCTTGGTTCTCTCGATAACCGATATCAGCATTACAATGAAGATAGAAAATCCTCCAGCCACTGCAGCAACCACCGACACTATCCAAAAGAAAATGTTCATCTGACTCAACATATCGTCAAATCTTTCTATCATATCGGCTGCAACAGACGCAGCAACGGGGACCTCGCGATCGGCGAAAAGTTCCTTTATTTGTTCGGAAACTTCCTGCACATACTTGATGTCGGTTACTTCTACATGAATATAATTGGCCTCGTTCGCTGCTAATAGTGGCATGATCTTTCGTGCCGTATCAATATCGGTATATATGGATGTGTCATACAGCATATTTCCCGTTTCAAATATGCCGACCACAGTCAGAGTAACACTACTGTTACCTACGGGAACGTTTATCTCTCCTCCGAGTTTGGCATAATCTCCACCCTTCGCCTTGCCTAACGCAGCGGCCATACTTCCTAGAATTACCTCATCCTGCCCGAGTTCAGGCGCTCTACCCTCGATAATATTATCAAAGGGATTATCTTCCTCAAACGTGCTGCCCGTCATCGCGGTATCTCTATCGACGCCCCAGCAATATATTCCCATGGGGTCGCCGAAATCAGCAACTTCTGTCGTAACAAACGCCATTATCGCTGGAGATGTGGCATCATCGTTAACATTATCGATCTGCTTTATTTCATCTGCATAGGACATAGGGAATCCGACCGGGCTCGGCATCATGCTGCCCATAGGCGCTGACTCAGGATATACCTGTATCCACCCCGCCATCTCGTTCATGGTCGAGGTCATCAGGGCATCCATACCGTCAGAAATAGAAAGAAGCACTGTCATTAGCGCAACGCCTAACGCAGTGCCAATAATAGCTATAATAGCAATACCTTTTCGCCTGAAGGCATTGAGGATGGAGAATTTAAGCACTCGCTTCCTTTTTCTTTTCAGCAGCTGGTTCTTTAGTCTTTTCTACGCTTGCTTCCTTTTTCTTATCAGCAGCAGTTTCTTTAACCTTATCTGCACTGGTTTCCTTTCTCTTATCGGCCTTGGCAGAAGGTTTTAGACTCTCTGACGCCGTCACTTTTTTTATTTCCTTCGCAGATTTTTTTATGAGCAGAATACCACCTTTCGCACCCGGCACCGCCCCACGAACTAAAAGTAAATTCTTCTCGGCACTAGCCTCAATAACCTCCAGCCCGCGCACAGTAACACGCTCATTCCCCATATGACCAGCCATGCGTAAGCCTTTCCACACCCTCCCTGGGAATGTAGTAGAGCCTATAGCTCCCGGCGCACGCTGACGATCTGACTGCCCATGAGTTATCGGCCCTCCCCCAAAATGATGACGCTTCACCGTTCCAGCAAATCCCCGCCCCTTGGATATTCCAATTACATCCACGATATCATTAGGTTTGAAAATACTCACATCAACCTTTTGTCCAAGTTCTATGTTGGACACATCATTCAAACGAAATTCTCGAAGATATTTTAGATTCCCTGTCTTTTTTAAATGTCCTTTTTCCGGCTGAGTAAGACTCTTAGTATCACCGAATCCCAGTTGAACCGCATTATAACCTTCTTTTTCAGCTCGTTTGAGCTGAGTAACAAAGCAAGGACCAGCTTCAATAGCTGTGATCTGCACGACATTCCTATGCTCATCGAATAGCTGAGCCATGTCTTTCTTGCGTCCGATAATTCCGTTTATCATTTCCTTAACACTTCTTTTATATATTTTTCAAACATTCACGCACAGCGCGTTCTATCCGAAATATTTCTCTTACTTTAGAGCTTTATTTCTATATCAACACCAGCTGGTAAATCCAATTTTGTCAGCGTATCTATCGTTCTTGATGAAGGCTCTACTATATCGATTAAACGCTTATGTGTACGAATCTCAAATTGCTCACGAGAATCCTTATCAACATTGGGAGAACGGTTTACGCAGAATTTTTTTATATGTGTCGGCAGAGGAACTGGACCGACCACCTTGGCACCGGTCTGCTCCGCTGCTTCAACAATTTGCTCCGCCGATTGATCAAGAATCCTGTAATCGAAAGCTTTGAGTTTTATACGTATCTTTTGCTTTGGCATAAAATAGATCCTCCCACTTTAATGTGAAGCTGTTCTGCAATATCGGGGGGCAGCTTTTCATATCTATAGAATTCCATTGTATATGTAGCTCTACCTTGGCTCATAGATCTCAGGTTAGTCGCGTATCCAAAGGTCTCAGATAATGGAATAATACACCGTATTATTCTTGAATCTGAACGACTGTCGACACTGGCTATTTGAGCTCTCCTTGAATTCAAATCTCCAAGTATATCACCAATAGATTCCTCCGGCGTCACCACTTCCATTTTCATTACAGGTTCAAGAATTATAGGCTTGGCTTTCTTTACGCCTTCCTTCAATGCCATTGCGCCAGCAATCCTGAATGCAACATCGGAAGAATCAACTTCGTGATAACTACCATCATATAGGATGGCCTTAATATCTGTTAGTGGATACCCTAGCAAGGCTCCACCCTGCATCGCTTCCCTACAACCAGCTTCCACATGATGTATGAATTGTTTCGGAATTGCTCCACCCTTTACCTTATCAATAAACTTGAACCCGCTACCACGTTCTCCAGGTTGAAGCTCAACCATAACATGACCATATTGACCTTTTCCCCCCGACTGTTTAATAAATCTTCCTTCAGACTTCACCGGGACCGAAATAGTTTCTTTATAGGCAACCCTCGGCTTTCCCACATTTGCATCAACCTGAAACTCCCGCATCAACCTATCGATAATGATATCTAAATGTAGCTCACCCATTCCTGATATAATTGTCTGTCCTGTCTCATCATCATAGCGGGTGACAAAAGTGGGATCTTCCTGGGCTAGCTTCGCTAGGGATTCATCAAGTTTATCTTGGTCACCTCTAGATTTTGGCTCTATAGTCACAAATATCACCGGCTCCGGAAATCGAATCGTCTCAAGGACTACGGGAGCATTCGTGTTACACAAAGTATCACCAGTATATGTATCCTTCAATCCTACAGCAGCGGCAATATCTCCAGCTTCAATCTGCTTTATCTCTTCACGATGATTAGCATGCATCTGGAAAAGTTTCCCAATTCTCTCCTTATAATCTCGCGTGGAGTTATAGACATGAGAACCAACCGATGTCCTCCCAGAGTAAACCCTGATATATACCAATCTCCCGAAAAATGGATCTGAGACTATTTTGAAAGCTAGGGCGGTAAATGGATCATTTCCTAATGGCGAGCGCTTAATTTCTTTCTCAGTCCTGGGATCAAACCCTATTGCCGGCGGGATATCCAAGGGTGAAGGCAAATATGCTACTATACTATCAAGCACACGCTGCACACCTTTACTCCGTAAGGCGCTTCCACACAAAACAGGAATAATCCTATTGGCTATCGTTGCACGCCTCAGCGCCGCAATGACATCACTTACTTTAAAATTAGCACCGTTGACATACATATCCATAAATTCTTCATCGTTTTCAGCGAGTTGCTCAACCAATGCTTCCCGATATCGTGCTGCTTGATTTGCCAAATCATAAGGGACTTCCTGTAGAATCGGCTCCTCGGTATAATCACCAGAATAAATCCAAGCTTTCTCTGTAATTACATCAATAATCCCCTTAAATGAGCTCTCTGCTCCGAGCGGCACTTGTATTGGAAGGGCATTCGCCCCTAGCCTATCTCTTATTGTCTTTATAGAGTTTTCAAAATCAGCTCCAACCCTATCCATTTTATTAATAAAGCAAATACGAGGAACCCCATAACGATCAGCTTGTCTCCAGACTGTCTCAGATTGAGGCTCTACTCCGGATACAGCATCAAAAACTACTATGCCACCATCGAGAACACGAAGGCTACGCTCTACTTCAGCAGTGAAATCGACGTGTCCAGGTGTATCAATGATGTTAATACGATGATCAAGCCAATAGCATGTTGTCGCAGCTGCTGTGATTGTGATCCCGCGTTCCCTCTCCTGAGTCATCCAGTCCATGATCGTGGTTCCATCGTCCACTTCACCAAGTTTATGTGTACGTCCCGTATAATAAAGTATCCGCTCAGTAAGAGTGGTCTTGCCAGCATCAATGTGAGCAATAATGCCAATATTTCTTATCTTATCAAGAGGGAATGAACCGTGCATCAACCTCACCACCGATAATGTACAAAGGCCCTGTTGGCCTCAGCCATCTTATGCGTGTCTTCTCGCTTCTTAATAGTAGCGCCTTGTTTTTTTGAAGCATCGACAAGCTCAGCAGCTAACTTCTCCGCCATTGACTTGCCCGCACGCGCCTTAGCTGACTTCAGAATCCATCGAATGGCAAGCGACAACCCGCGCTCCTGCTTTACTCCAACTGGAACCTGATAAGTAGCACCTCCCACTCGACGAGGCTTCACTTCCAAGAGAGGAATAGCATTTTTTATAGCCAGATCTAGCACCGCTACTGGATCGCCTTTTTCCTGTTCAGCTATTATACTCATTGCACTATATACTATTTTCTCCGAAGTCGTTTTTTTACCACGGTTCATTATCCTGGTTATAAACTTGCTTACAGTAACGCTGTGATACCGTGGATCGGGCAGGACAGTCCTTTTTATTGACTTAGATCTTCTCGCCATTCTATGCTCCACTAGGCTGCTTGGCTATTTTTGCACCATATTTGCTTCGGCCTTGCTGTCTTTTTTCCACTCCGGTCGTATCTAGGGCACCACGTATAATGTGATACCTTACTCCAGGTAAGTCTTTAACACGACCACCACGTATGAGAACCACTGAGTGCTCCTGTAGGCTGTGCCCCTCGCCGGGTATATATGCAGTAACCTCCATCATATTAGACAACCTAACCCTCGCAACTTTACGAAGAGCCGAATTTGGCTTCTTCGGGGTTACCGTCTTAACTTGAGTGCAAACACCGCGCTTTTGTGGAGACCCTTCCCCTGACTTCATCCGTCGTTTGAGAGAATTATAGGTAAAATGCAGTGCAGGGGTCTTTCCCTTCTTTTTATTTCTAATTCGCCCTTTTCGCACCAACTGATTTACTGTGGGCACAAACACCTCCAGTGAATAATTAAAGGTCGTAAGCCTCAAAGCTTAGCCGCTCTGCCATCCCGGCCTCGCTGGCTTATCGACCTTTGGCTTTTTGCTTTGCCTACATAGAGACTAAGCGCTAAATTTAGAATTTACCATTATTTATTCGCTGTGTCAAGTACAATCATTGACTATCAAAATCAGTCGACTTATTCTTTAATCATGAAACGCCGCATCGATCTCATTCTGGTTGAACGCGGGCTGGCAGAAAGCTGTGAAAAGGCTCAAGCACTAATCATGGCCGGAGATGTCTACGTCGATGATATATTAGCCGAAAAGCCTTCCATGCAGATAGCAGAGAGTTCCTCTATACGGCTCCGCGACAAGCTGCCCTTTGTTGGAAGGGGCGGCATCAAGCTGGAACACGCGCTCGCAGAATTTAATATCGACGTCTCATCACTCACTGCAGCTGACATAGGGGCTTCCACGGGTGGATTCACCGACTGTCTTCTACAACATGGGGCTAGAAAGGTCTACGCCATCGATGTCGGATATGGACAAATCGCCTATAGATTGCGCACCGACCATCGAGTGGTGGTAATAGAGCGCACCAATGCAAGGTATCCATTGCCGATACCAGAACAAATCGATATAGCCACCATTGATGTATCATTTATCTCGCTCGAAAAAATAGTGCCCAACGTCTCAACTATAACAAAGCGCGGAGGAAGGATAGTCTGTCTAATAAAACCACAGTTTGAGGCCGGCAAATCTCTTGTCGAGAAAGGCGGCCTGGTGAAGAACCCCAGTGTCCATGCTCAAGTACTTGGAAGATTTATCTCGTGGTCGATCGATAGAGGATATAGCCTTATCGGGCTCACACCATCACCGATATACGGAAACTCCGGTAACAGGGAATTCTTCGTGTTATTAAAGGTAGAATGATGAATAAGGAAAACGTTTGTTTTGACTCAGATGGCCTCAAATTGAAAGGCCAGCTCTTTTTCCCGGGAAGAACTCATTATCCAGTGCTGTGCCTTTGCCACGGCATGCCACGAGGCGGAACGGCAGACCCCAATGACCGCGGCTATGCCGGACTGGCAGAAAGGTTTGCTGAAGAAGGATTCCTGACAGTGGTTTTCAATTTTAGGGGAGCCGGTGAAAGCGAAGGTAACTTCGATATCCTAGGCTGGACTGAAGACCTCAAGGCTGTACTTAAATATATATATACAATGAACAAGACCGACACTAAAAATATTTCTCTGATGGGATTCAGCGCCGGCGCCGCCGTCTCAATATACGTAGCAGCACAGGACAAACGTATAACTTCCGTTATCAGCTGTGCATGTCCAGATACTTCCCGCCTTGCGAAGAATCGTGAATTTGCCCAGAAGGTAGTGGACGATTACCGCAAGATGGGCGTAATAAAGGATGCCAACTTCCCTCATTCCCTGCAATCATGGATGCAAGGTTTCGATGAGGTGTATTCAGGCAAATGGATCGATAGGCTAGCACCACGCCCTGTTCTTTTAATTCATGGCGATCAGGACGACGTAGTATCTCCAACTAGTGCTTTCAACCTCTACAAACAGGCAGGAGAGCCCAAAGATTTATTAATCATCAAAGGGGCTGGGCACAGGCTGCGAATATCAGAAGAAGCTATGAGCTATGCACTTGGCTGGCTCAAATCCCATAGGATTAGGGATTGACCCTGCCCTATATGAATAATATAATCATATCAGGGGAACCAAGACGCAGATGAAAGAATGTTGTGCCCTCTATGGCGTGTACGCCCCCGGAGAAGATGTAGCCAGGCTCACATACTTTGGGCTCTTCGCCCAACAGCACCGTGGACAGGAAAGTTCCGGAATCGCAACCGCGGATGGCAAGCAAATCTACTGTCATACAAAGATGGGCCTCGTATCGCAAGCATTCGACAACGATACACTTGAACGACTAGGTGGCCACATAGCAATCGGGCACAACCGATATTCAACTACAGGTTCAAGTCGAGCTGAAAACGCCCAACCGATAATTGTTACAGGGCCAACAGGAAAAATGGCCTTGGCGCATAACGGAAATATCGTGAACGCCAGTGAACTGCGCAAACAATTAGAAAGTCAGGGCTTCAACTTTCGCACTACTTCCGACTCCGAAGTAATAGCTAATGTTATCATAGCATCACCTCAGAAATCCTTGCTGGAAAAAATAAGATCCGCTATGAAGAGGCTCATTGGTGCCTATTCATTAGTAATTCTCACGGAAGATACTCTGTACGGCGTGCGTGACCCCTTAGGCGTGCGCCCACTCTGCCTAGGCAAACTAGACGGGGGATGGGCCATCGCTTCAGAAAGTTGCGCCTTAGACCATACCACCGCCCAGTTCATTCGGGATATAGAACCCAACGAGGTTGTGACAATAAATGCCAATGGTCTGCAAAGCTATAAAGAGGGTGACGGGAAACCGAGCGGCTTATGCATTTTTGAATTCATTTACTTCTCTAGGCCCGATAGCATCATCCAGGGTCGTCGCGTTTATTCCGCAAGAGAGGCCATGGGTGCCAAGCTTTATCAATTACATCCTGTAGATGCCGATGTGGCTTTCGGCCTCCCAGACTCAGCCACAGCTGCTGGAATAGGTTACGCTCATGCATCAGGATTACCCTACAACGAGATAATGCTAAAAAACCGGTATGTAGGACGCACCTTCATCGAGCCGCACCAACGTTTGAGAGATCTAGGTGTACAGCAGAAATTCAATCCAATGCAGGAGCGGCTCAGCGGGAAGAGGGTGGTCCTCGTCGATGACAGCATAGTGAGAGGAACAACCACTCCGCGTGTCATCAGTCTGGTGCGCAATTCCGGCGCTACAGAAGTCCATATGCGCATATGCGCCCCTCCCCTGAAATACCCATGCTGCCTCGGCGTCGACATGGCCACCAGCTGGGAGCTCATCGCCGCTCAGAAGGACATCCCAGAGATAGCCAAATTCATCGGCGCTGACACTTTAGGATATCTCACGGTAGATGCGTTAGTAGAGGCAGTAGCCCTTCCCAGGGACTATTTCTGCCTTGCCTGCTTCACCGGGCATTATCCTGTACCGGTTCAGCTCGATATGAATAAACTATGCCTAGAGATGAAAAAAGGGTGACCTTTGGTTAAACCTATCAAGAAAGCATCACAACATACATATCGAGAAGCCGGCGTAGATATCGATGCCAACGACAGGCTGAAGGAGATCATATGCCAGCATGCACGGACGACTTTCACGGGAGGCGTCGTAAGTGACATAGGCTTCTTCGGCAGTCTCTTTGAATTAAAAGGATACAAACAACCGATTCTCATCTCCAGCGCCGACGGCGTCGGCACCAAGATAAGGATCGCCTGCGCGCTGGGTAAACACGAAGGTATCGGCAAGGACATCGTGAACCACTGTGTTAACGATATCTTGACCTGCGGCGCTTCACCGCTCTTCCTCCTCGACTACATAGCCATGTCAAAGATGGATGCCGCGGTAGTCGCAAGCGTCGTTAAAGGGATCGCGGAGGCTTGCAAGGACGTAGGTTGCGCTCTCATAGGCGGAGAGACGGCTGAGATGCCGGGCACGTACCCGCCCGGCGAGTACGACCTGGTCGGCTTCATCGTCGGCGGCATCGAGAAATCGCAGATCAAGAACGGCGCCTCGATCGTACCAGGCGATGTGCTCATCGGACTTCCGTCGAGCGGATTGCATACGAACGGATATTCGCTGGTACGCCGCGTTTTCAACACCGATGCCAACCCATCCAATCTCAAACGACGTTACCCGCAGCTTGGCCGTACGCTGGGCGACGCTGTACTTGAGCCTCACAGATGTTATTACCGGCAAGTAAAGCCTTTGCTCCCTAAGATCAAAGGCCTGGCCCATATCACAGGAGGCGGCTTCCCCGGCAACCTGCCGCGCACGCTGCCAAAGTCAGTGACAGCTGTCGTCGATAAAAGCTCATGGGAAGTACCGCCTTTATTTAAGATCATTCAGCGCACAGGCAACATCGCCGAAGAGGAGATGTATCGCGTCTTCAACATGGGTATAGGTATGATACTGATCTGCGACCCGGCGGACAGCTCCAGGCTGACAAAGAAGCTGCACGACGCTGTTGTCATCGGCGAAATCACCAAGCGTAAATCTAACGAAGAACGCATCAGAATCGTCTAGGAGGCAACATTGCGCGCAATCGTAAGCGTCTCTGATAAAAAAGGTATTGTTGAATTCGTTAAAGGCCTCATCGAGCTGAAGGTGGAGATATTCAGCACAGGCGGCACAAAGAAGGCGCTTGTTGACGCCGGCCTAGCGGTGCACAGCGTCAGCGACATCACCGGATTCCCCGAGATACTGGACGGGCGCGTCAAGACGCTGCACCCGATGATCCACGGCGGCATCCTGGCGCGGCGCGACCTGAAAGACCACATGTCGCAGCTCAAGGAGAAGAAGATAACACCTATAGACATGGTAGTGGTCAATCTCTATCCCTTCGTCCAGACGATATCGAAAGATGGTGTAACCATAACCGACGCGCTGGAGAACATCGATATCGGCGGACCGACGCTGATACGCGCCTCGGCCAAGAACTTCCCCGGCGTCATCGTGATAGTCGATCCTGCGGATTACAAGCCGATGCTGGAAAAGCTGCGCGCCGGAGATATCAGCCCCGAGGAGAGAAAACGGCTGGCGCAGAAGGCCTTCCAGCACACAGCGATTTACGACACTGCTATCTCGAGCTACCTACGCCCCAAAGATGAGATCTTCCCCGCCGACATGACCATAGCTATTCATAAGATTCAGGACCTGAGCTACGGCGAGAACCCGCACCAGAAGGCAGCCTTCTACAAAGAGGAAATAATCGGCAAGAGGGAACCTGGCATAGCCAGCGCCGTGCAGATTTCCGGTAAAGATCTCTCCTATAACAATATAATGGACATGGATAGCGCGATACGCGCGGCGAGCGAGTTCTCTGAGCCTACCATAGCTATAATCAAACACACCAACCCATGCGGTCTGGCCTCGCACCCACGCCTGGCCGAGGCCTATCGCAGGGCGCTCACCGGCGACCCTGTATCAGCATTTGGCGGCATCGTCGCCTCCAATAGAAGGATCGACGAAGCCACAGCGATAGAAATATGCAAGACACACTTCGACGCGATGATCGCGCCGGGCTACGACAAGGAAGCGCTGGAGATGCTGTCGAAACGCCAGATGCGTATCATGACTATTAATGATATAGTACCTAGACACACGTCCACACTGGAGATTAGACGCGTGAGCGGCAGCGGCTTCCTGGTGCAGACAACCGACTGTACTGCTGATAGCATACCAATGAAGGTCGTATCGAAACGCAAGCCAACCAAGCAGGAGATAGCAGACCTGACCTTCGCCTGGCGCGCCGTGAAGCTGGTTAAATCCAACGCCATTGTCCTTACAAAGGACAACGAGCTGCTGGGCATGGGCGCGGGCCAGCCCAGCCGTGTGGACAGCGTAGCCATCGCCATAAAGAAGGCTGGAGACCGGGCCAAAGGCAGCGTGCTCGGCTCCGACGCATTCTTCCCCTTCCCCGACGGCGTAGAGCTCGCCGGCGAGGCAGGCATCACCGCCATCATCGAGCCTGGTGGCTCTAAAAAGGACAATGAAGCCATAGACGCGGCTGACAAGTACAACATAGCTATGGTATTTACCGGAATGCGTCACTTCAGACATTAGAATTTAGAACGTCGTTACGAGGAGACGAAGGCAACGAAGCAATCTCGACCATGCGATGAAGGAATTAAAAGAGATTGCTTCGCTACGCTCGCAATGACAAGAAAAAATATATGACTACTGTCTCTGTTGTTATACCTGTTTACAACGAAGAGAGGGCGCTTCCGGACAGCATCGCCAAGCTCCGCGATTTTCTGTCCCAGAACCTCAAACACCAGTGGCATATTGTCATCGCCGACAACGCCTCAAAAGATAAAACTTGGGAAATCGCTCAGTCCCTAGCCAAACAATATCCCGATGTGGTTCCGATTCATATCGATCAGAAGGGCCGTGGCCGCGCCCTGCGTAAAGTCTGGCTCGAAAACAAGGCGGATATCGTGAGCTACATGGACGTCGATCTCTCCACAGAACTAGATGCCTTCCCCAAGCTGGTACAGGCCATAATCGACGGCAGCGACATCGCCATCGGTTCCAGGCTGAAGCGCGGCGCCAAGACCACGCGCGGCCCCAAGCGCGAATTTACCTCTCGATGCTACAACCTTCTTATCAAGATCATGTTTTTCACCACGCTCTCCGACGCGCAGTGCGGTTTCAAAGCTGTAAGCAGGGATTGCGCGCAGAAGATACTGCCGCTGACCAGGAACAATGAGTGGTTCTTCGATACCGAACTTCTACTTCTAGCGATGAAGAACGGCTACAAGATAGCTGAGATACCAGTAACGTGGGTGGACGACCCAGGGACAACAGTCAATATACGCAGGACCGTTATCGAGGATTTAAAGGGATTGGCCAGGATTCGTTTTCACAGGATACCAAGGCCGAAATAATCAGCCTACCGGCACACCGACCTTCAGCGAAATCTATATAAGTTTAGATTATCTTTAACTCCCTCCTCCACCCCTCAAGTAAACTTCTGAACGGCATAATGGTATGGGTTTCCGGCATACCTGCCAGTACCGCATCAAGAATCTTTATCGCATCCTTCCTGGCTTTAATGTTGCTCTTAGCAGCCACTATAGCAGGCGACCACTTTTCCCGCAATTCATTTGCCTTCTCAAGCATATAGGTTCTAAACTCATCTTCACTGAGGTCACCTTGATAAAATGCGGCTATGACACCTTCCACATCGCTATCTATACCGTATACAGTGCTCTCGACATCAATTCTATTATCAATTGACTTCGGAACATCATAAGTAACTACTATAGATGTATCATCCTGAGACCTTCTTGCAACCATCTGGCCTAGAGATATGAAGCTTGCTTTCACATGTGCCAGATAATCCGCAAGTATCCTAGACCTCTCTAACTTCTGAGATTCTTCTTCAGCATATTTCCTTTTTTCCTCGATCTGTGCTTTATCCCTATCTTCAACATCCTTCTGTATCAAGAAGTGAATCCCTTCCTTGGTCAGCGGCGGATGAGATTCGATATCTTCAGCCTTCGGCTGATACCTGACCGGTTCGCGGCCCGGGAACTTGGCCATCCACCTGTCCCCCCAGGTTACAAAGAGGTCAACCGGCCCGTTTCCTCTTTGACTTGTTCTCCTATCCAGGAAAGAGAAAGGCCTCACATCTTCCAGTGCATAGAAGATGGGTATTTGAACCTCTCCCACTGCACCTATCCTGGAATTGCAGCTTGTTGCCAGTATCTTGCGTAATACAAGGCCATACCTTTTTGTTATCATCCCTACCAGATAGTTGACTAGCTCCGATACAGGCACACCCTCGATAGAGTGCACGGTGCTATTGGCATCCCCATGCCCCGTCAGCATGGGCCCCCGGTATGGCTTTCCCACCCCCAGCAATCTCAACCCGTTCAGCTCAGACATTCGATAATTGTCCGAAATGCCATACTTTTCATATATCTCGCTGCCGGAAAACTCGTACGGTACTTCGTACTCCTCCCTGGTAAGCAACAGGCCTTTCGGTTTGCCTACATTCAATATCACCACCCCCAGAGGCAGGTACCCGTCATCCACCATAACCATCTTGGAATCCGTAGCTATGACAAAAACTGTCAGATGCTTATAAGATATGGTGGTCAGAAATCTTGTATTTTTAGGCAGGCTGCGCTCGACAACCTCCTTGAGGAACTGCACTTCCTTGCTGGTCTTGAACTCATAAGGCGCCTGCAACGGTTCTTGAGGGACATCCTTTGAACTTGCAGGATTGTTTGAATTTCTATTTTCAGTCATGAGAGTATTAATCTTACTAGAAATAATTTGGCTGGGGAACCAGGATTCGAACCTGGGCCAACAGATCCAGAGTCTGCTGTCCTACCACTAGACGATTCCCCAGCGCGTTTGACTATTATACCGCAAGCTATGGCTCCTGGCAAAACTCGACATGGGTATCTTCAGAGGATTGACCCTTCAATGGTTTCTATATGCGCTTCCGGGAATCGGTACGACGGCGCTGGGACGACGTCTCCTGAGACTCTTTCCCAGATTCTTCCCTGGTTTCATCACATGAACCCTGCGAATCGACAAAAGGCAAACCGGCCATACCGCAGCAGCCTGTGGCTGCGCTGACCCCCCAGGGCTTATCAACAAACGACTCACACCCTTTTGCGCGAACCTCCGGGCTGATACGTCCTTTCAGGTTGCATTCGTTTTCATTTTTTTCATACATGCAGAACATGCAGTTCATAATATCTCACCTAATAATAGATTAAATCGTTCCGAAATTTATGTCAAAGTTTACTCAGCCTTGCGACAGCACTGTCGATGCGCTTCAGACACCTGTCGCGGCCCAGCACCGCCATCGTCTGGAACAGCGGAGGCGCAGCGATGCGTCCGGTCACCGCTATACGTATTGACCCGAAAAGCATGCCTGTCTTTATGTCAAGCTCTGTAGCGAGGGCCCGCAGCGCGCTCTCAAGCGCATCGTGCTCGAAGGCGCATCCCACCAGCTTCTCTCTGGCTGCGGCCAACCTGGATGCCGCCTTCTGCTTGTCCATGCCTTTAACGAGAAGCATATTCGTATCATATTCGATCTCATCGATGAAGAAGAAACCCGCCTGCTGTGCGATCCCCTCCTCCGCAGCTACTCCACTGATGGCGGGCGTCCCGCCGAAGACCTTGACACGCTCGCGCATGAGGGGAGCTATCCGCACCAGATAATCTTTGGATAAAGGACGCGAAATCGACGCGGGTAGATCCCGTTCGAGAAACGGCAGCGCGCGCTCGGCGAAGGCCGCATCGCTCAGTTCGCGGATGTAAACGCCGTTCATCCAGATGAGCTTGTCCTGGCTGAACACGGCCGCCGTCTTGGATATGCGCTCGATGGTGAAATTCTTGATCAGCTCGGCGCGGCTCATTATCTCGGTCTTATCGTCCAGCGCCCAGCCCAGCAGAGCCAGGAAGTTAAACGTAGCCTCCGGCAGATAGCCGCGATCGCGGTACTCAATCAAAGCCGTGGCGCCGTGGCGCTTGCTCAGCTTTGACTTGTCCGGCCCCAGTATCATAGGCAGGTGCGCAAAAAGAGGCGGCTGCCACCCGAATGCTTTATAGAGCAGGACGTGACGTGGCGTTGAGGACAGCCATTCGTCGGCACGCATAACATGCGTTATCTCCATAAAATGGTCGTCGACGATATTGGCCAGGTGATAGGTGGGATAGCCATCCGACTTGAGCAGCACCAAATCATCGAGATCGCTGTTGTCGAAGCTGATATCGCCGCGTATCAGGTCATGGAACGTTGTCTGCCCATCGGCAGGCACCTTTAAACGGATGACCGATGCGGTACCCTTAGCTTCGAGCTCGGCTCGCTCCTTATCGCTCAGGCCGCGGCAGTGGCGGTCATAGCTGCGCGCCGATTCCTTACGCTCAGACATCTCCTTGCGCATGCGCTCCAGCCGCTCCGAGGTGCAGTAGCACCTGTAAGCATTGCCGTTCTCCAGCAACTCGTGCGCATATTTACGATACAGCTCAAGGCGCTGCGACTGAATATATGGCCCGTACTGGCCGCCGACCTCCGGACCTTCGTCCCAGTCGAGCCCCATCCACCTCAAACTATCCAATATGGCCTCCAGCGCCCCATCAACCTTGCGCGTCTGATCCGTATCCTCAATACGGACGACGAACTTCCCGCCGCAGTGACGGGCGTACAGCCAATTGAACAGCGCGGTGCGGATGTTCCCGATATGGGGGAACCCGGTGGGGCTGGGGGCATAGCGCACCCGAACGTTGGTGTTACTCATAGTTCCATATTCTAGCATTCTCGCAGGTTACAGTCGATGGCCAATAAACAAACGTAGGGGCACGGCGTGCCGTGCCCCTACCATTCCAAATTGAACGTTACCGCTTACGCAGGGTTGTTCTTCTTGAACTCCTTCATGAAATCGGCGAGCCTCTGCGCGCCGGAGAGCGGAACCGCGTTGTACATGGACGCACGTATGCCGCCCACGGAGCGATGGCCCTTGAGCCCCTTGAGCCCCTTCTTGGACGCCTCGGATGCGAACTTCTCCTCCAGCGCCTCGGAGGGCAATCGGAAGGTCAGGTTCATCCTGGACCTGGAACCCTTCTCGGCATGGCCTTTGAAGTAATCGCTGTTGCTGTCGATCACATCGTAAACAGTCTTGGCCTTTTCATTGTTCGTTGCCTCGATCTTGGATATGCCGCCCTGGTCCTCGACCCACTTAAGTACTTCGTGCACCACGAAGATGGCAGTTACAGGACAGGTGTTGAAACTGGAATTGTTCTCCACATGCGGCTTGTAGTCAAGCATCGTCGGCGTATTCGCGGGCGCCTTGCCCACCAAGTCTTTGCGTATGATCACGCATGTGACGCCGGCAGGGCCCATGTTCTTCTGCGCGCCGGCATAGATCAAGCCGAACTTGCTGACATCGATCTTCCGCGACATGATGTCGGAGGACATATCGGCTACCAGCGGCACGTTTCCTGTATTGGGGAATGTCTGCCACTGCGTTCCATATATAGTATTATTCGATGTTATATGGCAATAGGCCGCATCGGGAGTAAGCTTGAGCTCGCTCTGAGCGGGAAGCCTGGCATAGTTGATCTCCTTGGTTGATGCCGCAACGTTCACCTTCCCGATAAGCTTAGCCTCCTTGATGGCGCGGTTGGCGAAGTACCCGGTATCTACATAATCGGCGACCTTGCCCGCAGGAAGAAGGTTGATCGGGACCATGGAAAACTGCAGGGTCGCTCCTCCCTGAAGGAACAATACCTTATAAGTGTCGGGGATTCCCATTACACTGTGCAGTTTCTTTTCAGTATCTGCAAGCAGCGCATCGAACTCCTTGGCACGGTGACTTACTTCCATAATAGACATGCCGGTATTGGCGAAATTCAAAATAGCCTTGCTGGTGCTCTCCAATACCGGTTCCGGCATCATAGCCGGGCCGGGATTAAAGATGATGATATCTCGCGTCATTATCGCCTCCTTCCATATAATGTGACCCTATATAATATTAAACGAAAGCATGGTTTCTGGTAAAGACGGCAAACTATCACATAAGTATGCCGACCAACAGCGATTCTCTCCTTGACAAAGGTAGCTATAAATTGTAACTTAAGTTGAGATTTCGACCCGAGTTACCTATAAAAAGAGGTGCAGGATTCTTCCTGCCGAGGAAATTGGGGGTGTCCCCCAGTCTCTCGTTCCCCCAAGAATGGGGGATACAGGGGGTTGATTAGCTCTTAATCACATAGATTTAACATGTACGACGCATTATATCTGAGACAGAGAAAGCTATGACTACAGAGAAATCATCGGCACCTTCCGATTTCATTCGGGATATCATCAACGAGGACTTGAAGACCAATAAATATGGCGGCCGCGTGCACACGCGCTTCCCCCCCGAGCCGAACGGTTACCTCCACATCGGGCACGCCAAATCGATATGCCTCAACTTTGGCATCGCACAGCAGTACAACGGAAAATGCAACCTGCGCTTCGATGACACCAACCCATCCAAAGAAGAAGAAGAATATGTCGAATCGATAAAGGACAGTGTACGCTGGCTCGGCTTTGACTGGGAAGACAGGCTCTACTTCGCATCCGACTACTTTGGACAGATGTACGATTACGCCATCCAGCTCATCAAAGCTGGCAAAGCCTACGTCGACGATTTGAGTGCAGACGAAATTAGGGAATACCGCGGTACGCTGACCCAGCCCGGAAAGGACAGCCCCTACCGCAACCGTTCTATCGATGAAAATCTCGACCTGTTCCAACATATGCGCGCGGGGGAGTTCGAAGACGGCTCGCGGGTGCTACGCGCCAAGATCGACATGTCATCGCCTAACCTGAACATGCGTGATCCGGTCATGTACCGCATCCTGCACGAAACGCACCACCGCACCGGCGATAAATGGTGCATCTACCCCATGTACGACTGGGCCCACGGCTTCGAGGACTCTATCGAAAAGATCACCCATTCGATTTGCACGCTGGAGTTCGAGGACCACCGCCCCCTGTACGACTGGTTCCTGGAGCAGGTGGGCGCCTACCACCCCAGGCAGATCGAGTTCGCCCGCCTCAACCTGAGCTACACGCTGATGAGCAAGCGCAAGCTGCTGCAGCTGGTGCAGCAGGGCATCGTCGCTGGTTGGGACGACCCGCGCATGCCAACGATCGCGGGGCTGCGCCGGCGCGGCTACACACCGGAAGCTATACGCGACTTCTGCGAGCGCATCGGCGTGGCCAAGACCGATAGCACAATAGACATTGCCCTGCTCGAGCACTGCATCAGGGAAGACTTGAATAAGCGCGCCACGCGTGTCATGGCCGTGACACGCCCGCTAAAGGTAATCATCGACAACTACCCAGACGGAAAGACCGAAGAGTTAGATGCCGTCAACAATCCCGAAGACCCCAGCGCTGGGACGAGAAAAGTGCCATTCTCACGCGTGCTGTACATCGAGCGCGACGATTTCCGCGAGGCCCCACCCAAGGGATTCTTTCGCCTATACCCCGGCAATGAGGTCAGACTACGCTACGCATACCTTATCAAGTGCATCAACGTGGTGAAAGACAGGAATGACGAGGTTACCGAGCTGCACTGCACCTACGACCCGGCCACGCGCGGCGGCAACACGCCCGACGGGCGCAAGGTCAAGGGAACCATCCACTGGCTCTCCGCCGCCCATGCCATCAAGGCGGAGATGCGCCTGTACGAAAGACTTTTCATAGTAGAAAATCCAGGCGATATCGCTGACGGATGTGAGAGCGTCATTAATCCGAATTCACTGGAGAAAGTCAGCGGTTATGTCGAGCCGAGCCTGGTGAATGCATCACCCGGCAGCAGATACCAGTTCGAGCGGTTAGGATATTTCTGCGCCGACCTGAAGGACTCCTCTCAGAATCACCTCGTATTCAACCGCACCATCGGCCTGCGCGACACCTGGGCCAAGATCGAGAAGAAGGGCTAGCAATATGAACAACGTACCTAATCGTTTCCCGGCAAGGTTGATGGATCTCTACTCCGACCACCAAGCCCAATTTAACGAAATGATGATACAGCTCGAGATGGAATTTGACAAAGAGCTTGACGCCGAAAGGCTGGCGAAGGCAGTGGACCTGACCCTTGATGCAGAGCCGATTCTTGGTTGCCGTTTTGTGGATAAATCATACAAGCCTTTCTTTGAGAGGCTGGATGTAAACAAACGCCCCGCATTCTTCCTGACTAACAGCCAAAACGAATATGAAACCTTCAAAACCAGATCAATAGATCACAAAACCGGTCCTCAGATAAATGTCTGCCTGTGGCATTCACCGAACGGAGACTGGCTACTACTCAAATCGTCTCACCATGTCGCCGATGCCGCAGGGATAAAGGATATCGTCGCCATACTCTCCGGCACCTATCGCCGATTGTCAGACGACCCGGCCTACCGCCCATCGCCGAACATTAAAGAACAGCGCAGTTTTCGAGAGATATTAAAACATGTCCCATTGCATGCATACCTAGTAATCTTCTTGCTCTCCCTGAGAACCCAATGGGTTGGATATTTTCCCCCTCCCATTCACGCACTCTACACAAGCGATGGTCCGAGAGAACCGCTAGTATATGTAAACCATCTCATACCATCAGACCGTGTATCAACCATGGTAAAGTACAGCCATTCGCACAACGCAACCCTTAACGATATCATCACGGCCGCAGCCTTCCGTGCCCTTGCTACTATGGGAAACCGGAAGAAAGGCTCCCACATTACTTTCGCAACAACCATCGATTTGCGCCGATACATTCCTTCCGGTCGTGTGCCATCTGTAGCGAACTTAAGCTATATGTATATGTGCTGGCCTGACATCGGTGCTGAACTAGATAAGGACTTCAAAAGTACGCTGGGAAAAGTGGCAAAGATTACACGTCACAGAAAAGAGCACTGGATTGGGCTCGACTTAATATTCGAAACCTTTAATCCCATGTGCAAGGTCATGTCTCATGCACAGGCCAAGAAAATCTATCGGGAATATATGGAGTCACTCATCAAGAAACAAACGGGCACTCACTGGTTTACCAACATAGGGCCAATAGACACGGAAAGCGTTAACTTTGGGATACAGCCTTCCAAAGCTCACTTTCTGCCTCCGGTTGCCTATCCACCAGGGCCATGCATGTTCAGTCTCAGCGGCTACAACGGAACCCTGACACTTTCGGCAGGCACCTACCCCACACAGAAGGAGATAGTTGAAAAATTTTTTGATGCAATACTGAAAGAACTTCGGTTTAGATGGGAGTAGTATATGAACGATATCCCCAAGAGATTTCGCTCGCAGGCAACAGACCGCTATGTCAACTACATCCGTTGCGCTAGCGATATCATGCTCCATCTGGAACTGGAGTTCGATACGCAACTCGACTTCGACCGGCTAGCCCACGCCACAAATCTCACGCTCGACGCAGAGCCGGTTCTGGGTTGCCGCTTCGTACAACGCTGGTGGAGACCCTACTGGGAACGATTGGATGTAAACAATCGACAAGCGTTCATCGCAGCTAATAACGAGATGGAATATGAATCATTCAAATCGAGCTCCATCGATCCCTACACCGGCCCGCAACTGAAGGCCTGTCTGTGGCATTCGATAAACGGCGACCGCCTGCTTCTAAAGGTAGCCCACGAAGTAGCGGATGCCGGTGCAGTAAAGGAGATCGCTTCGACTATTTCCTCAATTTACACCCGTCTGAAAAACGAGCCTGGCTATCAACCGACTCCAAATATCAACGGTTGCCGCAGTATCTGGCAGGTACTGCGTCGCGTGCCTGTACACGCGTATCCAAAGATTTATTTCTCTTTCCTGAGACAATTATGGGCATTTAGCGTACCAGCAAACACACTCGTGCTCCCTATGGAGGACGGCCCGAACGCGCCTCTTGTTTTCGCCATCCGTCACATCCCGTCCGACCGAGTCTCACGCATGATGGAATACGCCCACCTCCACAATGCTACATTAAATGATTTGCTCATTACAGCCAGCTTTCACTCATTGGCAACGATAGATGAGTCGGACAAAAGGAAGCGCCTCAGGCTTGTTATAACCGTTGATCTCAGACGCTACCTCCCTAATGGCAAAGGAGGTGGCATCTGCAACCTGAGTGCACAAGACTACCTAACCTTGGGTATCAAGATTGGAGATAACTTCGATGCCACTCTGAAATGGCTATCCGACTATATGCGCCATCGCAAAGCTAACTGGATTGGAATAGGACCATACCTGGGAATGGAGCCTCTGGCAGCACCTCTGCCCTACAAACTTCGTAGAACAGCCGCTAGTAAACAATCCGAAGCAACAAAACGCAACTCAGCCCCCAACCCAACTAATATGTGCCGCATCGATCCGAATACAGTAACCTTCGATGTCTCACCAATAAAAGCGTACCTGCTGCCTCCACCCGTCTATCCACCACTATTCGTCTACGGTCTCAGCGGCTACAACGGAACCCTGACACTTTCGGCAGGCACCTACCCCACACAGAAGGAGATAGTTGAGAAATTTTTTGATGCGATCCTCAAGGAACTTCCTGCGTAATGGCTAAGCCACCCGCTCCACCGCCTCTACCAAATCCACAGGCAGCGGCGCGGTGAACTCCACCCACTTGCCGTTGGAAGGCAGGTTGAAACCGAGGCGGCTGGCATGCACGAACTGTCTGGCGACAACGTCCGATTTCTTACCGTAAACCCCATCCCCGACCACAGGAAATCCCAGCGCCGAGAGGTGCACCCTTATCTGATGCGTCCTCCCCGTCTCCAGTGTCACCTCCAGCAGCGTATAGCCCTTGTAATACTTCGTAACGCTGTAGCGCGTACGCGCCTCGCGGCCAGAACCGACAACGGCCATGCGCTTGCGGTCCCCCGGGTCGCGGCCGATAGGCGCCTCGATGACGCCCTTCTCGGGAGAGAGCTGGCCGAAAACCAGCACGGTATACTGCTTGAGCACGGAGCGACTTTTTATCTGATCCGAGAGCGATCTCTGCGCGGCATCATTCTTGGCAATCATCATCACGCCGGAGGTGTCCCTGTCGAGGCGATGGACTATTCCTGGGCGTATCGAGCCGTTGATGCTGAGCGAGGGGCAGTGCGCCAGTATCGCGTTCACCAGCGTATGCTCGTGGTGCCCGGGCGCCGGGTGAACCGTCAACCCCGCCGGCTTGTCAATCACGAGTACATCGTCATCTTCATAAAGAATCGACAGCGGAATATCCTCGGGCTGCGGCGCGATCGGCTGAGGCGATGGGATCTCGATGACAATACGATCGCCTTCCCGCAGCTTGTAGCCACTCTTCGATGAGCGCCCGTTCACGGAAATCAGACCTTCATTAATCAGCCGCTGCACGTGAGAGCGCGATATCTGTGTGCAATTAGCCGCTACATAGATGTCGAGGCGGTTCCCAGCCTCAGACGCGACGAGCTCAATCTTTTGGCTCAACCCGCTTTGCCTCCCTGCTCTCCTTCCTCATCCTGATAAGTAGATAGATTATCAGCAGCACCACGCCGACATCGATAGCCGCATCCGCCAGATTAAACACAGGCCATGCGCCAACCTTGATAAAATCCGTAACCTCGTAGAATCGTATGCGGTCGATGAGATTGCCTATCGAACCGCCCAGTATCATGCCCAGCGAGACCTTCACCAGCATGCTCTGCGCCATCTTGTGGCGTGAATATAGCAGTATCACCACTATCGACACTACCGCCGCAATGGTTATTAAGAAAGTCTGGTTCGAGAAGAAGCCAAACACACCCCCTGTATTAGTGCCATAGGTAAATTGAAAGAAGCCGTGCTTAGGAATCGGTAGCCTCTCCATATTGGTACGTACAAGGTATTTTGACAGTTGGTCCAGGCCGACAACGATGCCGGCTGTGAGGAAGAACCACATCTCCCTCACCAGACTTCTTCTATCGATCGACTTGATTCGCACCGATCTTTATTCCCCTATTCCAGCATCATGCGTATCTGACGAATGGTATCCACGGCTTGCCCGCGCCAGTGGTTGTTGGCGAAAAGGAACGTCGTCTGTGCTGACTCGTTCAGCCTCTTTATCTTTGGTATCCACTCCGCAAGCTCATCCTTCGAATACGTATAGTCATACCGCTCATAAGCGTTCTCGTGCTCCCACCACTTCTCCTTGTTACGCCCATGAAAACGCACGTACGCGACGCTGCTGGTAGCCTCGGCTACCGACGGCATCAAGTTCGGCAGGCGCGGCTCATCTACGCAGCAGAAACCTACACCGATTTGCTTCAGCCAGTCGAACACATCGCGCTTGAGCCAGCCTGCGTTGCGAAACTCCACAACTAGAGGCAGTCCCGTCAGTTGCTCCTTGAACCATTCTATGAACTTGCGACTCTCAATGCTATAACGGAAACTGTACGGGAACTGCGCCAGCACGCAGCCGAGCTTGCCCCGCTCAATTAGAGGTTGGAGCACGTCGCGAAAGGCCTTGAAGACCTCTGGATTCCCCTTGTATTCATGTGTCATCTCTTTATTAGCCTTTACCGCAAAGAGGAATCCATTACTCGTTTTTTCCGCCATCGTCTCCATGTTTTTTGCTGTCGATATGGCATAATATGTCGAGTTGATCTCACAGCAGTTGAACTCCCGCGAATAGTACAGCAGCCAATCGCGCTGCGGCATGCCCTTGGGGTAGAACGGGCCGACCCAGTCCTTGTAGCTGAACCCCGAAGTTCCAAGGTAAATCATGGCGCTAGTCTAACATAGAATATCGCTCGTGCCAATCCAAAATACAAAGGCGACGTTCTTAAAATGTTAACGTCGCCTGATAAATGTACACCAGTAAAAGTCGATTACTTATACCGCTTGACCTCAAACCTGTGCAATTTTACCGGTGCGCTGGCCGGGATGCCGGCCTTGGCACGGCAGATTTCTATCTGATATGCAACCGTATCGACTCCTTCAAGGTCTGGAAGCAGCAGGCCGCGCCTGCCGCCGGCCTCGACAATGACGCCGTACTTCTTGGGATCGAGGTCAGCCTCGCCGGCTACGGGCTCGGGCTTCGTCAGCACATCGACACTGTATTCCAGCGATGAAAGCTCTTCAGGTGAGACCGCAGGGAATCTTGGATCGCGTGTGGCTGACCTTATCGCGTTGGCTATAATCTCCTCAGCCACGGTCTTGCGCTCCGGTGCAAAAGTGCCGATGCACCCGCGAAGGTTACCTCGTATCTTGAGAGAAACAAAAACCCCGGCCTGCTCGCGCATCTCCGGGGTTAAATCCTTGGGGGGCGGTGGAACCTTTCCCTCGCGCACATAATTCTCGATAGTCCGCTTGGCCAGTTCCACTAATGGATGCATATTATCCTCACTTCTTAATGATCACGCTGGCATAACCGACGACCCTGTGGAAGTCTCCGGTCACATCGCCGCTGGTCTGATACATCACCAGCTCAGCCTTCTTCGCTCCAAGTTCTTTGCAGGCATGTATCAGAGTCGCCACCGGAGCATAGCCACACATAGTTATATGATTATCCCCCACACGCTTCAATAGTTCATCAGCATCAAGCGCAAGTATAGCCTCGATAGCCCTGAAGTCATTCTCCTTGGCAGCGGCCTGCGATTCGTAATGCGACATATCACTGCTGGCCATGATGATAACTTTTCCACCAGATTCTTTAACCACCTTGGCTATACCCTTCCCTATATCCTGATATACGTCACCGGACGCATCGCCCATGAGAACAATAGGAACAAACTTAACATCCTCTTTAAAATACTGCAGGAACGGGAGTTGTACCTCTACTGAATGCTCTTCTAGATGAGCTTTCTCATCCTTCTTCAGATAACTTGATGATCCTAGTATGGCCTGGGCCAACTCACTATCTATCTCCATATCACCCAGTGGAGTTCGCCATACTCCTTCCACCATAATGCTATAAGGCTGCCCCATTCCGGTATGGTTCGGGCCCATTATCACAAAAGTATCCTTGAACTTTATCCTTGAGACTGCCGCCCCCACCACCGCGCCGGAGAAATTATAGCCAGCGTGAGGACACATCAAGCCTAATACTTCTTCAGCCGGTGCCTTTCTGTCAATTAGATCATCTATGCGCTCCTCTAAGAATGAGCGCGTGCCCGGATAGAACCTGCCTGACACTACTGGAAATCTAAACATCGCATACCTCTCCAGCCCTTATATTCACTTCCGCTCCACACTTACGACACTTTGAATTATCCAAACCAACGATTTTTGTATTATACCCTATTCTGGAAATAAGTAAACTACCACAGGCATAGCATACGGTATTTTCGTGCGCATTCCCAGGTACATTGCCCATGTAAATAAAGCGAAGGCCAGCTTTTTTACCAATATCTTAGGCATGCTCCAGCGAAGATAAAGGCGTCGGCGGGATGTGCTCCATCTGATGCTGAGGATAGAAACGCGTGATATGCCACGGAGTCAGTTCTCCAAGCTTTTCCTTTATCCAGTTTGCTATCCCTCGAAGCTGCTCATCATCGTCATTCATCGAAGGAATGACATTGGTCACAACCTCAACATGCATATCCCACTTGCACTTCGCCCTTTCCGCCACTTCGAGTATGCCACGCCATTTGGATATTCGGGCCAGATCTTTATACAGTTTATCAGAGAATCCCTTAATATCGACTCGATAGCCGTCAAGATATGGTCCTATAGCATCAAGCGCTTCTTCAGTGATATATCCGTTTGTAACGTAAACCGTATACAGACCGTTCTTTTTCGCCAGCTTGGCTGAATCAAGAGTATACTCAAACCAGATTGCAGGTTCATTATATGTCCATGATATACCGCTACAACTGCTGCGCTTGGCAGCATCCACAGACTGTTGTGGTGATATTGACCGCGATCCATCTAGAGAAGATACGTCAGTGCAGGCGATCTGCCAGTTCTGACAACCGTCACAGTGAAAGTTACAGCCCCACGACCCTAGTGAGAAAACGGAACTTCCAGGATAAAAATGAAAAAGCGGCTTCTTCTCTATAGGATCAACAGCTACTGACGAGGCCAGTCCGTAATTGAGACTGTAGAGGACACCGTCAACATTCTGGCGCATGCGGCACACCCCATACTTGCCAGGGCCAACGACGCAGCGCCACTGGCATACGTTGCATTTCACACGGGCGCCGGAGAGCTTCTCGTAAAGCAAAGCCTCTCGCATGACAATCCTCCATTATGTATTGTAGCATATCCGAGATATATTGTAACTCACTAAACTTGACCCACCATCGTTCGAATTGGTAGACTGGTTACAGCAGAACTGAAGTTGAGACCATTGAAATGTTTGTTATCGGGCTCACCGGAGGAATACTCAGCGGTAAAAGCACAATAGCTCAGATTCTTGCCGAAAAAGGCGCCGCTGTAATCGACGCTGACAAGCTGGCTCACGAGGCATACAAACCTGGGACAAAGCTCAATAATGCGCTTGTCGATGAATTCGGCCCGGATATCAGAAAAGCGGACGGATCGATAGACCGGAAGAAACTGAGTGACATAGTCTTCTCCGATAAGAGAGCCCTAGCTCGGCTAAACAGGATAGTTCATCCGCTCATTAAAGACATCGCTCGAACCAAAATCCAGAGCTACAGGAAAAAAGGCGTTCCCGTAATAGTGCTGGAAGGCGCTCTCCTCATCGAGGCCGGGTGGACTGATCTCGCCGATGAGGTCTGGGTTGTGCTGGTGCCGCCGGAGGTCGCCGTCGCACGCCTCAAAGAACGCGGCGGCCTTTCTGAAGACGAAGCCCGTGCACGCATCCAAGCGCAGATTACATCATCCGAGCGCACGAAATACGCCGACGTTATTATAAATACTGACTGCAGTCTTCCCGAGGTCAGAGCCCAGGTAGACAAACTCTGGATAAGGATTGCCAGTAAGGAGGTTTCTCAGTGACACCCGTAGACACTACGAACGCTGTTGAGATAATGAAGCTGTTCATGGAACCGAAGTCAATAGCACTCGTCGGGCTGACAAGAGCTACCGGACCGTTCGGCTGGAATGTGCTTGAGCACCTGCAAAGTTATGGCTATAAAGGAAAGCTATATCCGGTCAACCCTAGCGCCAATGAGATACTAGGAGTCAAGTGCTACCGCAGCCTGGCTGAGATACCGGACACAGTCGACCTCGCCGTAATCCTTACACCAAGCAAACACGGTCCTAAGCTTATTAAGGAATGTACTGATAAAGGGGTAAAAGCAATTACTGTGGTAGGACAGGGTTATGCCGATGGCGATGAGCAAGGCAAGGAGCTTCAAGCCGAGATAGTGCGTATCGCACATGAAGGCGGCGCCCGCATCGTCGGACCGAACACATTCGGCACAGGTAATGCATATCTGAAACTCAATACAGCCTTCACCAAGATTGCCATGAAAGAGGTGCCGACTGGAATAATCTGCCAGACCGGGCTCTATATGAGCGGTTTGCCATACTTCCACATCGTGGGAAAAGGCATAGACATCGGCAACGCCTGCGATATAGACTTCGCCGATGGTCTCGAATACTTCGAAGACGATCCCCTGGTCAAGGTCATTATGCTATATATAGAAGGCATACGTAACGGTAAGCGATTCATGGAGGTCGCCAGCCGCGTCTCGAAGAAGAAGCCTATCCTGGCTCTTAAAACCGGGCAATGCGAAGCATCGGCACGAGCCGCACAATCCCATTCTGGAAGCCTAGCCGGCAGCGACCAGGTCTACGATGCTGCCTTCAGACAGTGCGGTGTGCTACGCGTCACCGGCGAGAACGAATTTCAAGACCTGACAAGAGCTTTTTTAAAACTGCCACCGATGAAAGGACGAAACGTCGGCGTCATCAGTATCACAGGCGGTGGGGCTATCATGGCCACAGACGCCTGTGCACGCCACGGCCTGAACCTGGCCAGGCTCTCTGAGGCTAGCCTGACAAAGCTGAAAGCCCTAGCCCCACCCTGGCAGCATTTTGGCAACCCCGCCGACATTTGGCCGCCATCGATGATAGCAGGCAATCCACTGCACCTGGTGCTGGGCACAGTCATAGAGACATTTGCCGCCGATCCGAACGTGGATGGCCTTTTTATCATCCTCCCCGGCGAGTATCACCCGCTCATGGATCCCATGCTCGAATGCTTTCGAATTATAGACAAATACAACAAGCCAGCCATTCTCTGGCTTTACAGTATAGATGTTGATGCTTTGGCTCCTCAAATCGAGTCCAGAGGGCGTATTGTTTACTACCGCACGATGGACCAAGCGGCCAACGTGCTATCGAAGATGAATCATCATTACGAATATCTGAATCGAAACGACCATTAACGGACATCAGATGTTTAAAGATGATGTAAAGCTAATACTTGCCAAGCGCGAGAAGAAGGTTGTCCTCTTCTCAAATAAGCCGCTGCATCCAGCCGCTGTGCTCATCCCCATATATAAAAAAGACGGGGAGTACCATGTCCTGCTTACCAAGAGGACGGAGGAGTTGGAATACCACAAGGGGCAGATATGCTTTCCCGGCGGCTCACACCACGACGGTGATGGCAGTCTGAAGGACACCGCCCTGCGCGAAGCACATGAAGAGGTTGGGATAAGGCCGGAGGATGTGGAGATCCTAGGAGAGCTGGATAGCATGGGTACGGTTACCAGCCATTTCCTCGTTACGCCATTTGTAGGGATCATACCTTATCCGTACAAATTTACCGTGAGCCACCATGAAATCGATGAGCTTATCGAAGTGCCGCTAGCAGCTCTGGCGGACGATAGGAATTACTGGGAGGAAGAACGCAGCGCGGAGGGAGTCACCGGCAAGGCCAGCTTTTTTCGTTATAATGACAAAGTAATCTGGGGAGCCACAGCGCGAATACTTAAGCAATTTGTCGATCTAACCTGTAATAAAGAAATCGACAATACTGCTCGTGAAAAATGAAAGAGGGGTCAGATATAATCTGACCCCTCTTCGGCGATAGCGATCCCACGTAATCTTCACTTATTTCTTCTCTTTCTTCTCGCCCTCTATGGCCTTCTTTGCCTTGACTTCAACCTTTTTCGGCTTCGCCTCCTCCGCCTTCGGAATAGTAATGGTCAACACACCGTTTTCAGAAGCTGCCTCGGCCTTGTTCGGATCTACAGCACCCGGTAAAGCAATGCTGCGGATAAAGCTCGTGCTATGTATCTCTTTATACAGATAATCCTCGTCCTTCACTTCCTCTCCACCCTTGGACTCGCCCTTGATAGTCAGCGTATTTTCTACAATGCTGATCTCAACACCCTCGGGCTCGACTCCTGGAAGGGAAGCCTTAACGACTACTTCAGTTGGAGTTTGATAAACGTCGATTAGCGGCTGCACCTCCCACCCCATCACCTCAAAAAGATGAGAAGGCCGCACAAATCTCTCCCCAACCAGCTGATCCATCGCTTGCCGAAGGCTCATCAGCTCACCAAAAGGTTCCCAACGTACGATAGCCATTTCCTTTTCCTCCTTTCTTTACGTTTTCTGTGATTATGCTAGCATACTAACAAATCTTTATCAAGATAGTTATTGATATTTTGTTATTAATATTATTGACATTTCAATATATATAGTTTATAGTGATGTTTGAGCGAGGTTTAAAATGTCACCAAAAGATTTATATAAAACACTCGGCGTGAGTCGCACCGCCTCTGATAAGGAAATCAAGCAGGCCTATCGCAAGCTGGCCCGTCAATATCACCCGGATGTGAACCCAGGTAATAAATCAGCCGAGGAGAAATTCAAGGATATCAATAACGCCTACGAGGTACTCTCCGATCCCGAGAAACGTAAGAAGTACGACCAGTTCGGAGACAAATGGCAGTACGCCGATCAATTCGCCGGGGCGCAGGGTGGCAACCCATTCGAAGGTTTCGCCGGATTCAAGAACGCCGGAGGAGATAGTAACTTCTCTTACCAGTATGTTGACATGTCTGACCTGGGCGATCTCGGTGATTTGTTCAAGGGATTCACCAGCGGCTTTACTGGTAGAGGCAGAACGACGCGTCCCAGACAGGGAAGAGATGTCGACACTTCAACCGAGGTAACGCTTGAAGAGGCCTACAACGGGACGACACGATTGATTCAAGATACATCTGGACATCGCATCGAGGTTAAGATACCGGCCGGCGTGAAGAATGGACAACGCATCAAGGTGTCGGGTAAAGGCGAGCCTGGTATGGCCAGCGGACCTGCCGGCGACCTTTACCTAGCGGTATCGATACTGGAGCACCCCGTATTCCATCTCAATGGCAATGACATTCACGTAGAAGTGCCTGTACCCCTAACAGATGCCATCCTCGGCGGCGAAGCTTCAGTACCGACACCCAAAGGCAAGAATCTGGCCCTGAAGATACCGCCCGAGACGCAGAACGGCAAAGTATTTAGGCTGGCTGGCCAAGGAATGCCGGAGATAGGTAAAGACGCGAGAGGAGACCTCTTCGCCAAGGTGAAAGTGATATTGCCTGAAAACCTCACCGAACGCGAGAAGGAATTCTTCAAACAGCTAAAGGAAACAAGACAGAAACGGCGTTGATCGTTTAGGTGTGTAAGAGGTGAACTATGACATTCGATAATAGTGAACCATGTTATGTAATAAGCATAGTCGCGAAGACGCTCGGCGTCCACGCTCAGACGCTTCGCTATTATGAGAAGGTTGGACTGGTGGCACCGTCCCGCTCCAGGGGCAGGATTCGCCTCTATTCAAACAAGGATATTGAACGCTTAAGGCTGGCACGAACGTTGATGGATGACCTCGGTGTAAATGTAGCTGGCGTGGATATCATACTTCGTCTTAAGGAGCATATAGCCGCACTGGAAAGTGAACTCGAAGAGGCGAAAGGGGAGATTAAACGACTGCGCGATGCAGGATTATAACTTTATGATTCAGCAAATATCAGGGGTGACATATGAGACCGGATAAATTCACAGAACAAGCCCAAGAGGCAATAGGATTATCGCAGCAGATAGTAAGGCGATACCAACACAGCCAATGGGACGTAGAACATATATTTCTGGCCCTTCTGGAACAGAAGAAAGGCCTCACTGGTGAGATATTACGTAAATTGAAGGTAGATGCCGATGAAGTCCGCGCGCGGGTCGATTCCGCCCTTCAGAAATCACCGAGAACAGCACATGAAGGCATGATGATATATGGTACTCCTCGTACAGTACGGCTGCTCGATAATGCCGAAACAGAGGCTGATAGGCTGAAGGATGAATTCATCGGCACGGAGCATCTGCTTATCGCTCTCTGTAGTGTTCGAGACGGTGACACACCTAAAATATTGGAGGAATTAGGCCTCAACCAAGAGAAGATTTATGCGGCGCTCCAGGAGATACGCGGTGGACGTCGTATTACAGATCCCCATGCGGAAAGCAAGTATGGTGCGTTAGAGAAATTCTGTCGCGATCTGACAATGCTCGCTCGTGAAGGCAAATTAGATCCTGTAATCGGTCGCGATGACGATATTAAACGTGTTATGCAGGTTCTCACGCGGCGCACCAAGAACAACCCCGTCATCATCGGTGAAGCTGGTGTAGGCAAAACTGCCATAGCCGAGGGCATCGCCCAGAAAATAGTCAGCGATGATGTGCCAGACTCTCTCAGAAACAAACGCGTCCTTGCCCTCGACATGGGATCGCTGGTAGCCGGCTCCAAGTTCCGCGGCGAGTTCGAGGAACGCCTCAAAGCAGTCATGGATGAAATAAGGCAGGCTCAAGGGGAGATAGTTCTCTTCATAGACGAGATACATACCGTCGTCGGCGCCGGCGCGGCAGAAGGTGCTATAGACGCGAGCAACATGCTCAAGCCAGCGCTGGCCCGCGGTGAATTACAGTGTATAGGCGCGACAACGCTCGACGAATATCGAGAACATATCGAGAAGGATGCCGCGCTGGAAAGACGGCTCCAGCCGGTATTTATCGACGAGCCGAGCGAGGAAGTCACTATCGAGATGCTGCGTGCGTTACGACCACGCTATGAATCGCACCATAAAATACAGATCACCGACTCAGCGATCGAAGCTGCAGCCAAACTGAGCAACCGTTATATCGCCGACCGACATCTCCCCGACAAAGCTGTAGACCTTATCGATGAGGCGGCAGCGAAGATCAGGATAGAGGCCGGCAGTCCGCCAGCGGAAATAAAAGCTATGGAGAAGAAGATTCATCAGCTGACGGATGAGGAGGAAGCTGCCTCACAGAGAAACGATTACGAGAATGCAGCCAAATTGAAAGCAGAACGTCTTAAGACAGAAGAAGAATATAACAACGCACGCGACAAATGGCTCAAAGAAAAGAAAATAGATACCGTGGTCGACGAAGAGGATATCGCCGAACTGGTATCGAAATGGACAGGCATACCGGTCTCGCGCATGCTGGAACAGGAGATCGATAAACTGCTCCACATGGAGGACCGCCTGCACGAGAGGATCATCGGGCAGGATGACGCCATCAGGGTCGTCTCTGAATCTATCAGGCGCGCCAGGGCCGGTCTCAAGGACCCCAAGAGGCCTATAGGTAGCTTCATCTTCCTAGGGCCAACAGGCGTTGGTAAAACAGAGCTCGCGCGCGCCCTGGCCGAATTCCTCTTTGACGACGAGGAGGCTATGGTACGTCTCGACATGTCAGAGTATATGGAAAAACACACCACATCAAGGCTCATCGGCGCACCTCCCGGCTACATTGGCTACGAGGAGGCGGGACAGCTCACCGAAGCTATACGCCGACGTCCCTACAAGGTTGTGCTACTCGACGAAATAGAGAAAGCCCATCCCAACGTGTTCAACATCCTTCTTCAGATATTGGACGATGGAAGGCTGACAGACGGCCACGGTAGAACAGTCGATTTCAAGAATACGGTGATCATAATGACATCCAACCTTGGAACGGAGGAATTCCAGCACCAGTCCCTTGGCTTCTCTAAAGAGACGAAGAGTGAAACGGAACGAAGGCGCGGTGCCGTGGAGGATGCGCTAAAGAGGACCTTCCGCCCCGAATTTCTAAACAGAATCGATGAGGTCGTGATATTCCAGCCGCTGACCGAGGAACAGATCAAGCAGATTGTCGACCTGGTTTTGAAGGATATACAGAAACGCCTTGCAGAGCGCAAGATCACCGTGGAGTTGACCACAAAAGCCAAGGATAAGCTGGCTAAAGAAGGCTTCGACCCAGCGTTCGGCGCGCGTCCGCTGCGGCGTACTGTGCAACGTCTGGTTGAGAACCCGCTGTCGACCAAGATTCTACAAGGTGAGTTTAAGGAAGGCGATCACGTAATCGTTGACTTGGGGCCGGACGGCTTCACCTTTAGCTCTTGACTTCCCCAGACCTTCAGTTTACTCTTTTCCGATGAGAGTCTATGAGCAAAGTAGAAAAGAGCCATTCAGCACTCCCTGAAGGTAATGAGGCAATAGCGAAACAACCTTCAAAAACAAAACAATGGATAAAGCGTCACTGGGTGACAATTACAACAGTAGTGATAATTGTCATCCTGAGCCTTGTGATGTACTGCACGGGAGGTATCTCGGATGACATCTCAGCCTATGGTTATCTTGGCGTTTTTCTGATCTCCCTTCTAGCAGCAACAGTGCTCTTTGTCCCTATTCCCAGTGTTCCAATCGTTTTTCTCATGGGTGCTATCCTGAATCCATTTCTGGTGGGTTTAATGTCAGGCATTGGCGAGTCAGTAGGCGAGATCACAGGTTATACCGCCGGATTCAGCGGCAGGGAAGCACTCGATAACAAACAACGCTATCCAAGAATAAAAGGTTGGATGAGACGTAGAGGTACTCTTGTGCTATTCCTTTTCTCTGCAATACCAAACCTATTCTTCAAACTTGTAGGAGTAGCTGCAGGGGCAATCAGGTATCCGTTCTGGAAATTTATGCTTGTTGTCTTCGTTGGAAAAACAATAAAAGGAATAGCTATAGCATTGCTTGGTTTCTGGACACTAAGGATGCTGTTACAATTAATCATTAAATAGTCTCAGATTTTGACACTATGTATCGTTTATGATAGTCTGGTTCTATATAATATATATTCGTAGTTTTATTCATTCTCTCCCGGCAGGGTGGAGAGGCTAAGCGCGCAATATTAAATTCATCCGGTTCCTTTTTAAACGTGTATTGGCCAGCTCAATCAGCCGGTGGGGAAGGGAGGAGGCAAGTAAATTGAGTCCAGTTCACAAAAGGAAACGTAGGCGCTCCCCGCAGTTGCCTACCGTCGATTTTCTAGCTGCTATCATCGGGCTCCTTATCGCTCTAATGCTATCCGTTTTATTGTCATTCCCACTATCTGCACTCCCAGGTAAATGGGCACAGTATACACCCATAGCAGTCGGAGCAGTGCTATGTATAATAATTACAGCAATTACTGTGGCTCAAGGCAGAGAGATATTTCATATATTCGGCCTTCATGTCCCGGAAGGCGTCGGCGGACTCGGACGTGAAGGAAGCGGCGGTAGACTGGTCCCATATACCAATCAATTCGTTGTCGACACCAGCTCACTAATAGACGGACGTATCGCAGATATAGTTCAGGCAGGATTTGTTACAGGCGCTTTAATAATACCGAGGTTTGTCCTTGATGAATTACACCATATCGCGGACTCCTACGATGCAACGCGACGTATCCGAGGCCGCCGCGGCCTTGAAGTGTTAAACAGACTTCAGAATGAACTCGATATACGCGTAGAGATCTCTGATGTGGATCTTAAAGACATCCCCGATGTCGACAGCAAATTAGTACGGCTCTGTAAATTACTCAGTTGCCCCATTATCACCAATGATTTTAACCTCAACCAGGTAGCGAAAATACAGGGGTTACAGGTCCTTAATATCAACGATTTGGCCAACGCTGTTCGACCTGTCGTCATGCCGGGTGAAGAGTTAGCTGTCAGAATAATACAAGAAGGTAAAGAACCTGGCCAAGGAGTGGGGTTCCTCGATGATGGCACAATGATCGTTGTCGAGGACGGCCGGCACTTTATTAACAGCGAATTGACGGTCGTAGTTACCAGGGTACTTCAAACATCTGCTGGACGTATGATATTCGCACATTTAAAAACAAATGATGACCAGAAACCGGCGTAAATAAATCCCCAAATGGAATGTATGATGGAAAAAGTCGGCGCGATTGTAGTAGCCGCTGGCAGAAGCGAGCGGATGGGCGGGGTGGAAAAGATATTCGCTACAATCGACAACAAGCCGTTAATCGCCTACTCAGTCGACACCTTCCAACGATCACCCATCATTCACAGTATCGTGCTGGTCCTGACCAAAGACAAAGTCGACATTGGACTCGACCTGGTAAAGAAATACAATTGGACGAAGGTCTCTGCTGTCTGCGCCGGAGGAACGAGACGCCAAGACTCAGTCAGTGAAGGTCTGAAACGACTCGGCAAGGCCGATTGGGTCATGATACATGACGGCGCTCGCCCATGTGTAACACCGGACATCATCGAGAGAGGGTTGGAAGCAGCATGTGAGTGCGGCGCAGCCATACCTGCGATGCCGGCAGCCGACACAATCAAAGTCGTCTCGCCTGACTCTTATGTAAAGGATACTCCACCCAGAGACAAGCTATGGTCGGTGCAGACCCCGCAGGTATTCAGATTTGATATAATATCCGATGCTCATCTCAAAACTAAGGGCAACGTCACCGACGATGCCAGCATGGTAGAAAGTCTCGGACACAAGGTCAAGGTGTTCAAAGGCTCATACACGAACATCAAGGTGACCACCCCCGAGGACCTTATCATCGCGGAGGCCATTATCAATCACGGAAGCACAGGGAAAGAGTTGAGAACAGGAATCGGCTTCGACATACACCCGCTGGTAAAGGGAAGACGACTCGTACTCGGTGGCGTTGAACTGAAATTCGAACGCGGCCTCGACGGCTACAGCGACGCTGATGTGCTGGTGCATGCCGTGATTGACGCCCTGCTGGGGGCTGCAGCCCTCGGCGACATCGGCAAGCACTTCCCGGACAGCGATCCAAAGTATAAAGGAATATCTAGTATAACCCTGCTGGAACGGATTCAAACCATATTGAACGACAACGGGATCGCCATTGAAAATATCGACGCGACCGTCATATGCGAAAAGCCGCGTTTAGCGACACATACCGATCGCATGCGGGCCAATATCGCCGGTGCGCTGAGTATCGATACATCCCAGGTATCGGTCAAGGCCAGCACCGCCAACGGGCTTGGGCTCATCGCTCAAGGAGAGGGCATCGCCGCGCTGGCCGTGGCGCTGGTAAGGAAAAATCTATAATGAAGATCCTCAACACGCTATCGTCGCAGAAAGAAGAGTTCCTCCCGCCGGGATCGACGGTGAAGATGTACGTGTGCGGCGTAACCCCGTATAGCGAGAGCCATATCGGCCACGCCATGAGCTATGTGCTCTTCGACGTTATCAGGCGCTATCTGGAATACAAAGGTTATAAGGTCAGATATGTCCAGAACTTCACCGACATCGACGATAAGCTAATAAAACGTGCTAACGATTCCGGCACCACAGTCAAGGAGCTGGCCGAGAGGTTCATCGCAGCTTATTTCGAGGACATGGACGCGCTTAACATCAAACGCGCCGACGCCTATCCTAAAGCTACCGAAGAGATACCAATGATAATTAAGGTCATCAGCGGCCTCATAGAAAAGGGGAATGCATACAAATCCGGTAGCGATGTCTATTTCCGCGTCGCCAGCTTCCCCGGATACGGCAAGCTGAGCCATCGCAGGCCGGAGGACATGATATCGGAGCCCGGCAGCGAAAACATAAAGGAGAGCCCCATGGATTTTGCACTGTGGAAGGGCGCCAAGCCCGGCGAGCCGCAGTGGGACAGCCCCTGGGGGCCGGGGCGACCCGGCTGGCACATAGAGTGCACCGCCATGTCGATCAAATACCTCGGCGATAACATAGATATCCACGGCGGCGGCAACGACCTGGTCTTTCCGCATCATGAGAACGAGATAGCACAGTCCGAGGCCTTCACCGGCAAGCCACCGTTCGCGCGCTGCTGGGTACACAATGGTCTGCTGCAGCTGGGCAACCAGAAGATGAGCAAATCCCTGGGCAACCTCATCACTATTAAAGAGGCCCTGGCGAAACATTCGCCCGACGCCATACGGCTCTTTATCCTCAGCTCGCACTACCGCAGCCCCCTCACAGTCACCGACGATGGTTGGGACGCAGCTGAGAAAGGCGTGGAACGACTGCGCCAGGCGGCGCGCCGCAGCAGTGACGGAAATAAGTCGTCTATGTTCGATGCTGGAGACTATCGTCTGCGCTTCATAGAGGCTATGGACGACGATTTCAACAGCGCCCAGGCCATCGCCGCCCTGTTCGACCTGGCAAGGGATATAAACCGCTATGCAGAAGAAGGATTATCCATCACAGACGCGCAATCATTGCTTCTCGATCTCTGCGGCATTCTCGGTCTAAAACTGGAAGAGGCCGTCATCGAACTGGATCCGGCACCTTTCATCAAGCTGGCAAAAGATTCTGGAATAAGCATAGGCGATGGAAAACCGGCATCACACTATATAGACCGGCTCATTGAGAAACGTATCGAGGCCAGGAAATCAAAGAACTGGGCGCTGGCTGACAAAATACGTAAATCGCTGGCTGAACTGAGAATAAACCTCGAGGACACCCCCAAGGGAACAATCTGGCGCTATAAGAAATAAAACGACCAATCTCGAATTAGAAGCTCCCTCCTCAGAGAGCGTAAGCAGCGATCACGATGCCGATCGACATCAGTAGCGGCGTGACCAGCACGGTAATAACATCCGCACCGAGCGCCGGGACCAGCTTGGACATGTCGTTGTTATACTTAACTGCAGCCTGCATCGCCTTGAACGCCAAAGGCAACGTCAGCAAACCGACGAGCGCGAGCCAGGGCAGAACGCCCGCGGCAGCTCCAGCGATTATCGCTATGTAAGCAACTATCAAGAAGGCACTGTAGATGATCCCAGCCTTGGTCTTACCCAGAATGATCGGCAGGTGTTTCCTCCCCGCCGCTTTATCAGCTTCCACGTCGGGGAACTCATTTATAAGGAGCAGGTCGGCAATCAGCAGGCCGGCGACCACGGAGACGACTATCGCGCCCCAGCTGTAATACTGTCCGCTCTGCGTCACATACGTCCCGAAGACCATAAGTCCGAACCCCAGCCCGGGGCCTATCAGCTCAGTGACACCTGGCAGCTTGGTGAGATACGGTGTGTACAGGAAGACGATGAGCACGCCGAGGAGACCTACGGGAAGTATCTTCCAATCATATACAGTGATGAAATATATGCCAATGGCAGCCGTTATCGCCAGGCAGGTAAGGCCGAAGATGAAAACCTTCTTCGCATCCAGCTTGCCCGAGGGCAGGATTTTGCTGCCGCCAGAGAATGGCGTGGGCGTAGTCTTAAAATCGATGCCCGTCTTATAGTCAGAGTACTCGTTAAGCACGTTCACCGCGATGTGAGCAAAGAGCCCGCCGATGAACGCCAGAACGAAATACAGCGGTCTGAAAGCGTAGCCCTCGAACAACGATACGGATACGCCGGTGAACACACACACCGGCACAAGGAGCAGGAAGCTCGGCCTCATCTGCATGAACCATGTCTTAAGGTTTCCCATCTATCACTACCTCTTATTGTTTTTATCTTTGCCTTGTTCTTAACGAAGTCTTTGTCGCGCCAACCTTGACCTCGTCTCCGATATTAGCGCCTAGATACCTTGCCGCGCTGCCCTTCTGCACAGATATCTCCAACCTCCCATCCGATCCAAATATAGCCAGTAGTTCCTCCTCGTCCTCGTAGGAGGTGCTCACATCATCGATGATATGCCCGAATACCTCTATGAAAACCCGACCTTTGGGCATATCCGATTTCATAATGTCAGTAATGAGGTTGCCGAAATGGTCGATATGAATAACCTTGCCGATAAGCGTCCCATCCTCATGATGATATGGACGTGAGAGAGCTGCTCCGGATAAAGCTGTAATCGATGAACCAAGCTCATGTGGCGCAACACCTAGAGATAAATGAGCTGCCACAGGCGCAAATATGTCGCGACCATGAAAGGTATGGCTTACGGGATGCAACCAGTAACGCTCGTTGGTCAATTCAAAGATATGCATCTTATATGAAGACTGAGACACCACGTAGCTGAAAACGCCGTTGTCCGGACCTACGTAATAAGATTTCGGCCCAACCAAGAGCACCGCCCTTCGTTTTGTGCCGACGCCGGGATCGATAACTGCAATATGAATGGTACCTTCGGGAAAGAAACCGGTCGCTGTGCTTAAAATATATGCCGCCTGCGTAATGTTCTGCGGTCTCACGGTGTGACAGATATCGACTATAGAGGCCTTGGGGTTAATACTGAGGATCACCCCTTTCATAATAGAAACATAGGCATCATCAGTGCCGAAGTCCGTAGTCAGTGTAATAACAGTCATAATATTAAGAAGCCCTGACAGCGAATATAGAAATTATCACGAATATAATCATCATAACTATAGTCAAGCGAAATAGCGTCTTCTCTATCCCACGTTTCGTTCGATACGCACCCGTCTGCTGTCCGAATATGCCTCCCAGTCCGCCACCTCTGACCTGAAGCAGTAACGCAGCGATGAGTACAATCGATACTATCAATTGAGCGATTATTAGATATGTCTTCATACTCAGCTATCCAACCTCTTCCTCAATAGTTTATTAACAAGAGCGGGATTGGCCCGCCCCTTGGTCAACCTCATGATCTGCCCTACCAAGAAACTCTGCGCCTTCTCTTTCCCATTTTTAAAGTCGGCAACAGGCTGAGGATTGTCAGCGATGACTCTATCTATTATATCCTCAATCTCCTTGGTGTCGCTTATCTGCGATAATCCCTTCTCGTCTATTATTTTATCGGCACGATAGCCCGTGTTGAACATCTCCTCGAAGACAGCCTTTGCCGCCGAACCGCTCAGCGTCCCATCATTAATTTTCGCCAACATACCTATGACATGCTCAGGTGTTATCTTCGATTCTTCAACGTCGATATCATTCGCATTGAGCAACCTGAATAGCTCACCGGTCATCCAGTTGCTTATGACCTTCGCCTGTTTCTTCCCACCTTCGCTGCCACTCAAAGCAACGCAACGCTCAAAAAAACCAGCCATCGGCTTGGAGCTTGTAAGAAGGCTTGCGTCATACTCTGACAGCCCGTACTCGGCAACGAACCTATCCCGTTTGGCTACTGGGAGCTCCGGCAACAGCGCCTCAATCTCCTCAACCCAGCTCCGGCTGAACGATAATGGCGGCAAATCCGGCTCAGTGAAATAACGGTAATCATGGGCATATTCCTTGCTCCGCTGCGACACTGTTACCCCCCTGTCATCCACCCACCCCCTGGTCTCCTGCACCACGCGCCCACCACTCCCAACTACGTCCTTCTGGCGACGCTGTTCAAACTCTAAGGCGCGGAACACCGCCTTGAAGCTGTTCATATTCTTTACTTCCACCTTCGCCGAGAGCGCCTCGCCGGGCCGGCGTATGCTGATATTTGCGTCGCAGCGAAAACTGCCCTCCTCCATATTGCCGCTGGACACCCCGAGGAACTGCAATATGGCTCTCAAGCTCACCAGGTACTGCCGCGCCTCCTCCGGCGAGCGCATATCGGGCTCGCTCACTATCTCCATAAGCGGAGTTCCCGCACGGTTAACATCGACAAGGCTATATGATTCTCCACTTGACCCGCCGCGATGCGTGAGCTTGGCGGTATCCTCCTCTAGATGAACCCTGGTGATACCGACGCGCTTAGCTTTTCCATCGACCTTGACCTCAAGCCATCCACCCACACCGATAGGAGCATCATACTGCGATATCTGATATCCCTTCATAAGATCGGGATAGGGATAGTTCTTGCGATCGAACTTGGAATACTCGGGGATTTTACAATTCAATGCCAGCGCTGTCATCGCTGTGTACTCAAGGGCCTTCCTGTTTATCACGGGCAAGACGCCCGGCATGCCCAGACAAACGGGGCATACATGTGTATTTGGCTCGGCGCTAGAGTAATCGGCACTACAGGCACAGAACATCTTGCTTCTCGTGAGCAGCTGCGAATGGACCTCGAGTCCGATAACCATTTCGTATTCCATACGTGGGTAAGTATAACAACCTTTTGATGACGGAGCAAGTTGCCCTAAACCATATCCTGACAATTATTTGACCAATTTATGTCAAATGACAAGCTAATCCTCATCCCAGGCACCCTCACCTATTAGAGGGACGAAACGGCACGATGTCAGATGCTTTACTTCCGTTCCCTGATCAAACTTAACTACCTGGAGCAACGTCTGCTCCCAACGGGAGCCAACAGGAATCACAAGCCTTCCACCCACCTTCAGTTGATCGATTAATGTCTGGGGAACCTTGGGAGCTGCCGCAGTGACAAGTATCGCATCGTATGGAGCATTATCAGACCAACCGAGACCGCTCGAAGCTACGCGAAAGGAAATATTCCTGTAGCCGATATTATTGAGTATGATCTCGGCCGACTTTGATAAATTCGGCAATCGTTCGACTGTAAATACCTGACCGGCTAATTCAGCGAGGATAGCTGTCTGATAGCCGCTGCCCGTCCCCAACTCAAGAACCTTGCTTTCATTATCCAGTTCGAGAGCCTGCGTCATCAGTGCGACTATGAAAGGTTGCGATATGGTTTGTCCCTCCCCTATCGGCAAAGGACGGTCATCGTATGCATAGACATAGTTCATAGCTGTGACGAACAGCTCGCGCGGCACACGCCACATCGCATCGAGGACACGCTCGTCGCTAATTTCGCGTCGTAATCTTCCAAATAATTCCTCTTTGCTTCTTGCCAGATCCATCGAATTCTACAGACAACCTTCCACTGCAATCTACCACAACACCCTGATATCATCAAGCGCAGCGCTGTTCGACGCGAACGGCTAACTATCGCGTTGACGTTGATTGCGCCGCCTGCGATAATTCATGCGGAGGATACGCTATGAACTGGAACACCAAAATAACCGAAATGCTGAAATGCAAATACCCTATCATCGAAGGAGCGTTCGGAGGCTTTGGGATATCTGCGCTCGCCGCGCCGGTTTCGAACGCAGGCGGATTCGGCATGATAACCGCCAGCGCGCTGAAAACCCCCGAGCGTCTTAAAGAGGACATCCGCAAGGCAAAATCGATGACTGACAAGCCCTTCGGTGTAAATCTATCCGTCGGCGCCAGTTCATCGATTAACGAAATGCTGGAGGTCGCGCTCGCAGAGGATATACCGGCCATCTTCACCGCCGTTTACCGCGCCGACGATATCGGCAAGAGGGTTCATGAGGCAGGACGTGTGTGGATACATAAAGTTGCAACTGTCAGGCATGCCGTGGCCGCCGAGCGCCATGGTGCCGATGCGATTGTCATCGTAGGCATGGAGGGCACCGGCTTCAAAAGCGTAGAGCAGCTGCCAACACTTATCAGCATTACAAACGCTGTGAAAATGATAAAGGTTCCGCTCATCGCCGCGGGAGGCATCGGCGATGCCCACGGTCTTCTCGCCGCGCTGGGCATGGGCGCCGGGGCGATTTACATGGGCACCCGTTTCATGGCTACCGAGGAATGCCCGATATCGCCGCGCTATAAGCAGAAGCTCGTCGAGGCGCAACCCTGGGACCCCAAGGTGCGCGACCGCATCCTCAACGTGACACGGAACGAGCAGTACGAAGAGATACTCAAGATGAAGGGCAAGGTGCCGCAGGATGAATGGCTCAAGATGGTTGAGAAGCATTCATTCAAACGTTCGTCTGAGCTCAATATCGACTGGCAGAAGGATTACGATGAAGAGGTGGCGACGCATGTTACGGGCGGTTCGCTTGCGGTCGGCGTCATCGACAGCGTACTAAGCTGCAAGGAGCTGATCGACACCATTATCCGCGAGGCGGAGGGCATACTGGCAAAGGACGGCAACATAGGTAAATTAGTGCTGTAGTGACCTTTCACTATGGAGGGCTTCCATGTGCGACAACGAAGAGATTGAATTAAGGCTCGGTATTCTTGAGGATATTGAGGCGATTAAGAAGCTGAAAGCCAAGTACTGGCGCTGTGTCGATAATAAGCTCTGGGATGAGTTGCGCGAGTGTTTCACCAAAGACGCTACTCTGGAGTACGGCACAGATAAACCCAAGGGGCGGGATGCCATAATCGATTTCCTGAGCAAAAGCACCGGGAATAAAAAAATTGTGACCATTCACCAAGGGCATAACCCTGAAATCGAGATAACCGGCGAGGACACAGCCAAAGGCATCTGGGCCTTGCACGACTATCTGATATTCGGTTCAAGGATGTCTATAAACGGCTGGGGCTACTATTACGACGAGTACGTCAAGCAAGACGGCAAGTGGCGTAAGAAGAGTACCAGGATCACACGCCTACGCGAAGAGTGGAACACGGTCAAATAACAGGGGCCCTAATTGCGAGTGTAGATAAAACTATAGCTGCGTTAGCCGAACGATAGTGATTACAAAGTCTCTTTTAATCTCTTGGCCAGCGAGCGGGTCATGCCTGGAACAGCCGCGATATCATCGACAGCCGCCTCACGTATCACCTTCACAGACCCGAACTTCCTGAGCAGTGCCTTCTTCCGCTTCGGCCCTATGCCGCCGACACTATCCAACGCGGATTTCATCGACTCCTTTGTGCGCACCTTTTTGTGATAGCCAATAGCAAATCGATGCGCCTCGTCACGGATATGCTGCACCAGATGCAAAGCCTCTGAATCGCGTGGCAGGATTACAGGCTCTTCCATCCCAGATAGAAATATCTCTTCATTTTCCTTAGCTACACTGGCAACAGGTATATAGTTCACCTCGAGATCACCCATCTCATCCAGAGCCGCATTCAAATGTCCCTTGCCACCGTCTATCATTACCAGATCGGGAACAAACGACCACGCGCCTTCCTCCTCACCCACTCTGCTGAAACGTCTCCTCAAGACCTCCTGCATCATAGCGTAGTCATCTATTCCCTCGACAGTTTTAATGCGGAAACGCCTGTAATGAGCCTTCCTCGGCTGTCCATCCTCAAAGACAGCCATGCTGCCAACAGCCGCCTTACCCTGAATATTCGAAATATCGTAACACTCAATACGCCTCGGAATGCTAGGTAAGTGCAGAGCTTCTTTCAATGCTATTAACGCAGTTTCCGCTTTATCCGTATCTGAAAGGTGCTTAACAACCGCCTGCTCGATTCCTAAAATAGCGTTCTCCGCAACCATATCTACCAGTTTCTTTTTCTCCCCGCGGAAAGGAACGTAGAGCCTTACCTTCGATCCACGTTTGCTGGAGAGCCATTCCTCTAGGGTGAAAAAATCATCTGGTTGATGTTGCAGCAATATCAGAGGAGGTATATAAGACGCCGAGCTATAGAACTGATTAAGAAAGTTTGCCATTATGCTACTGGTACCTTCATCTTGCACTCCCTGCACTAGGAAGTTGTCCCTATCAATGAGCTTCCCTTCCCTAATAAAAAATACCTCTACGTATGCTTGATCATTGTCTTTAGCAAATGCGATGACATCTTGGTCATCCCCTTCAGCAGCAGCTACTTTCTGATGTTCCGTAACCATCTCGACAGATCTTATCTGATCACGCAACACCGCCGCGCGCTCATAATCCATGCAACCCGCTGCCGATGCCATCTCCAGCCGCAGTTCCCTTAACACATTATCTCGTTTACCTTCTAAAAACATTATTACCTGATTGATTATCGCCCTGTACTCTTCCTTTGAAACATCCCCCACACATGGCCCGCAACAACGATGGATGTAATATTCCAGACAAGGTCTCCTGTCCTCCCCTGTAATAACTCGCTTACATGATCGAAATGGGAACAGTTGCTTTAATATGTTCAGAGTACGTCTAATTGATTGTGCGCTTGCATATGGACCAAAGTAGCGTGAACCGTCCTTTCCCAAATGCCTTGTGACATAAATCCTTGGCCAATCGTTCTGGATATCTATCTTGAGATACGGATATGTCTTATCATCCTTGAGGCGCACATTATAGCGAGGTTTATGCCTTTTTATCAGGTTGCATTCAAGTATCAATGCTTCCTGCTCGGAATCAGTTACAATAAATTCGAGATCATCTATACAGGAAAGCATCCTCAACTGCTTGTGTGACAAAGCTTCTTTCGTACTAAAGTAGCTTCTAACCCTGCTTCGGAGGTTTATAGCCTTGCCAACATAGATCACATCAGTGGAACGATCTTTGAAGAGATACACACCGGATTGTTGGGGCAATGCATCAAGTTGCTTCTGCAAGCGCCTATTTTCCATGAGTTACCACCCCGACTCATAGCACAAATGCGAGGATTATTAGAATGATTATAAGAGGTGTAGCAATAATCGCGATTTGTCGGAGGTCTTTGCCAACATATTGGTACCGGTCATCGTCTGGTCTGGTGGATTGAGAAGACTTCACTGAAGCACTCTGTAAGGACATAGAAACAGCACTAGTGTTTGGACTTTCCGGATTAGCCGTCACATTTACGGCATCGGGAGTTACAAAAGACTCGGCATGTTTCTCAGCAGTCTGTGACTTCTTCTTCTTTTTCCTTTCCCTGCTGATCGCTGCCTGTCTTGAGGCTATCTGGTGAGACCTTTTTGTCATATTAGCTTACCTTAACTACATTTCCATTCTCTACTAAACATGTAACGGGGGTATTCATCCTCTTGAAAGCGAAATCGATGCTGACTTGACACTTCAAATCTAATTTCTTTTCCTGCCCTTTAACATTTATTACAATAACCTGGCCATTCATACCATCCCTTATACCAATCAAAATTCCTTTCATTGTTTCGCTTGCCATGTCACTCCTTCACAAATTATTCGTTATTGTTCAGCCCTCGGATGAGCTTTATCATAAGCATGCCGAACATGCTCGCTTGTTAAATGTGTGTATATCTGAGTAGAAGATATATTGGCGTGACCTAGAAGCTCCTGAACCGCTCTCAAGTCTGCACCGCCGCTCAATATATGTGTTGCGAAACTATGCCGCAAGGTATGCGGCGTCACAACCTTCTTAATACCAGCATTCTTGGCATGTCCCTTCAATATCAGCCAGAATCCTTGTCTTGTTAGTCGGTCTCCCCGTCTATTCAAGAACAGAGCTTGCTCTTCCTTACCTCTCAGAAGATGCGGCCTAGCTTCCGAGATATATTCTTTGACACTATGAACTGCCCTATCATGCACCGGAATAATCCGCTCTTTGGAGCCCTTCCCCAAACACCGTACAAAACCAGCCTTAAGATTTACATCATTGACATTTAGGTCGATGAGTTCGGAAACCCTCATCCCACAAGCATATAGTAATTCAAGCATGGCGACGTCTCTCATAGCTTCCGGTGTCGAAGACTTTGCAGGCTCAGCTAGCAATGCATCCACTTCCGCCAATGACAATGGTTTAGGCAGGGATTTATTTACCTTGGGGGAGCTGATATTTTCAGTAGGATCGTTTTGAACCTTTCTCTCCGCAACCAAGAATGCAAAGAAAGACTTCACTGCTGCTACTTTTCTTGCCACAGTAGCTGATGAATAGTTTCTATCCTTTAAATCGATTATGTAACTGATGAGTAAATTGCGATCTACCGATGACCATTCTGCTTTGAATCCCTTTGCAGACGCCGTCCTCTCGATGAAATCCGCTAACTGATCTAAATCATTCCTATAAGCGCCTACAGTATTAGCCGAAAAGCCTTTCTCTATTGCCAAATAATTCAGAAAGGCATTGACTAGATCCCTCATTCATTGCTCCTTTGGCAATTTATAGTGAGGCCATTTTAACATAACGTTAGTAAAAAAGCACTATCCTCTCATCTCTTGCAGAGTACGCTCGTAAATGCTACAGGTTAAATCATCGAAGAGGACAAAACGTATCTCTGCAAGCGAGCCGTTGCTTTTTATGAAGTCTATTACTGTCTGCAGTGCTATCTGTGCAGCTAGTGCTACTGGAAACCTGTAAGCGCCGGTGCTGATGGACGGGAAAGATACTGTCTTGAGACCGTTATCGACAGCAAGTTGCAGACTCTCGCGATAGGCGCTTGCTAACAGTTCCGGCTCCTTGTTTTTTCCGCTGCGCCATATCGGGCCTACGGTGTGGATAACATGCTTTGCCGGCAAATTTCCTCCGGCGGTGATCACAGCTTGTCCTATCGGCAGTCGGCCCATGCTTGCGACGATGCGCTTGCACTCTTCGAGTATGGCCAGCCCCCCGGCGCGGTGGATCGCCCCGTCCACGCCGCCCCCGCCCATCAGACTTGAGTTGGCAGCGTTGACAATAGCGTCTGTCGCCTGCGTAGTGATATCGCCTTGGATAAGGGAAAGTTTGGTTTTATTTATCATTCTTTGCAGCATAGCGCTAATCAACCCTCTTTATCCCCCATTCTTGGGGGAAGAAAAAATAGGGGACACCCCTAAAACCCCGGCAGGAGAATATCTCCTGCACCTCTATATTATAAACGGTAAGTTCCCCCTCTTTTTAGAAGAGGGGGTAAGGGGGTGTTATTTTTTAAAATTACTTCCCTCTCACTTCGCAGGGAGAAGGCCAGGGTGAGGGTCAAAACTTAATCTTGGCGAAACCCGAAATCCATTTCGATTGATGTATGTATATTCTTGGAAAAGAAAGAGGGCCCGATGTTTTGCACCGAGCCCTCCTGGTGATTACTCTAGTTGCCTACTATTGCAACGCCGACCACGCTCCATGGCGGATATCCACCCATGTTATGCGTCAGCGCCATCTTTGGATTCTTTATCTGGCGGTCGCCGGCCTTGCCCTGAAGCTGCTTGTAGCACTCGTAGAGCATTCTCAGGCCTGAGGCTCCGATAGGGTGACCGAAGCACTTGAGCCCGCCGTCGCTCTGTACAGGCAGTCCGCCGGTCAGGTCGAAGAATCCGGACTCGATGTCCTCTTTGACCTTGCCGCGCGGGCTGAACTGCAGGTCTTCCATCGTAACCGCCTCGGTAATCGAGAAACAGTCGTGGACCTCGGCCATGCCGATCTCCTCGCGCGGTTTCTTGATGCCTGCCTCTTTGTATACGCGCTGTCCGGCGCGGAAGCCGGTCTCGGCATGCGCGTAATCGTAATCGGTGTACCACATGTCCTCGCCTGATGCCGCCGCTATGGTGCAGGCCTTGACATAGACCGGGTTTTTGCAGGCCTTCTTGGCATCCGCGGCACGCATCAGCACAGCCGCAGCCGCGCCGTCGCTGACGCCGCAGCAGTCGAAGAGGCCGAGCGGCCACGCGATTATAGGCGCGTTGACGATAGCTTCCAGCTCAACCGCCTTTTTCAAGTGTGCTTTGGGATGCTTGGCGCCGTTCTGATGACTCTTCCAGGTGACCCTGGCGATCATCTTCTTGCCCGCCTCGGGCGAAAGTCCATATGCGGCGAAGTACCTTGTGGCCATCATGGCGTAAACGCCTGGTCCCGACGCGTTGGGCGCCCAGTACTGCTCATGCGGCGGGCGCATGTCGGGCAGTCCGCCGTAGCCGACGTCTTTTAGCTTCTCCATGCCGATGCATAGCGCGACATCGATGGCTCCGGAGGCCAGCGCATATGTGGCGCCACGTATGGCCTCGGTGCCGCTGGCGCACAAGTTCTCGACGTGGGTTACAGGTAAATAGGGAAGGTGTAAGGTCTGAGCCAGTTGGATGCCGCTGAGTCCCTGCATCGGATAGAGGGTGGAATACCATGCCGCATCTATATCCTTCATCTCGATGCCAGCGTCCTGCATGCACTCCTGGTAGGCATCGATTATAAGATCGGGCCCGCTCTTATCCCACAGCTCGCCGAACTTGGTGCAGCCCATTCCGATTATTGCAACTTTATCTTTAATGCCCTCTGCCATTTATCGTCTCCTTTACCCCATTACGGGGGTTCCTTTCCAGCCATAGCCGACGAAGCCGGGGGCTTCCCATCTCTTGCGTAATGTCATCTCTATAGGCATATTGACCCTGAGCTCCTCCAGTGTGCAGTCGCTGAGGTTGAACATGGCGCGTCCGCCGTCGTCGAAATCGATCATGCCGTAGAGTTCCGGAGGTGTCGGGCTGAAGGCCAGGTTGTCGCCGGTGTAGGTAAACAACTTTCCGTGTCTATCGGAGAAGCGATATTCCTCCATCTTGTCGATGGCTTTACACTTGGGATTTATGCAGACCCTCTGCGGCGGCCACTGCGGTGTGCCGCAGGCTTTGCACTTGGTGCCGACGAGGCCGTAGAGCTTCTTCCGATCGCGCCATAGTATAGTGGCTGAGGTGGGGAAGAACTGCTCGCCGCGCCCGGCAATGTCGATGGTGATCACGTTGCGGAAGGTCACCATCTTCTCATAGCTCTTGAGTTCCGTCTTATGGGCTAGATGCTTCTTGACGCCCTTGCGCGCCGAGAGCTTGGTTATCTCCGGCGTGACCTCAAACAGCAGCACGTCGCCGCCGTTGCCGTAGCTGGCGACTATGATTTTATCGCCGGGCTTGGCATCTTCAAGCGCTGCCACAAGTATGAGCAACGGGTTGGATGAACCGGTCAAGCCGACCGTGGCGAACATATGATCCTGCAGCTGCTCGGGCTTGAATCCGAGCTGCTTACCAATGGTGGGGTGCTGTCTGTGGTAGACTCCCGGGAAGCAGACCTTGGCGATATCCTTGGGATTGATGCTGTACTTCTTCATTAGCCCGCCGATGGCCTCGGCGACGAATTTGCCGTATCCCTCGTCGCGGACCCATCGGTCCTCCCAGATACGAGTGTATTTCTCGTTCTCGATACGCCACTGATCCATGAAATCATAAGTAATGGAATGGGTTCCAATGAGGTTGGCGATTACGTTCTTATTGCCGATGAGCACGGCCGCCGCGGCGTCGCCATAATTCTCCTCCTGGAAGCTTCCGGCAGGCCCTAGCCTGCAATCCGAAGAGCAGACCAGTATGCTTTGTGCCGTCTCTGCCTTCACCGCGTCGCATGCGGCAAGGACTGCTGTTGTTCCAGCCTTAACTGAGGCGGTGAAATCGGCTGAGCGCGCCGTCGGCTTGAGGTCGAGCGCGGTTGAGATTATGCCAGCGTTCTGCCTCTCTTTGTACGGTGCGGTTGTCGTTGCCAGATAAAGACCGTCGATCTTGCTCCGGTCCATACCGGTCAAGCAATCCATCCCGGCGTTGACGGCCATGCTGAGGCTGTCTTCGTCATAGTTAGCTACTGCCTTTTCCCCCGGCGTTATCGTCGCCTGGTTGATGAAACCGATAGTCCAATATATGGTCATTCGGTTGATGCGATGCCAGGGTATGTAGGCGCCATAACTTGTGATACCGACCATCTAACACTCCTTTCTTGTAGACGTTCGTATAAAAGATACCTTTTTTGGGTGCTTTCTGTCAACCTGAGACCATAGCTGGAGGACCTCCTGCGGATTAATTTGGGCGGTAGATGGGATATGCGATGTGGTGGGGCTTCTGTGTTGTTTAGGACACAAGTGTCGTCTCGATACACTTGAAGTTTTTGTTGTAAGTATCGCTCAGCCTGGCATCGGCGATCTGGTTGTTCAATGACTTACTGCTGTGTGTCATCACGTGGATATAGTTATCTGTCAATCCGTCCCAGACGCCCGGCGCAACCTCGGTCTCCCACAGCACGGGAAGCGTTTCGCTGCGGAACTGTCGGCCGAACTGTATGACCCTTTCCCGGGATAGCCTGAGCATCGCCTTGCTGCGCTCTTTCTTAACTCGCTCGTCGATCTGCTCCGGCATCGATGCAGCGGCTGTTCCTGGTCTTGCTGAGTAAGGGAATACATGCATGTTGGCGAATGCCATGCGTTTACAGAAATGAAGACTCTCGGCAAATTCCTTCTCAGTCTCGTCTGGGAATCCGACCATTATGTCGGTCGTGATGGACACCTGCGGAATGGCTTTCCTGATACGCACGATAGCTGAGGCATAGTCGATGGTATTGTAGGGCCGGTTCATGTGTCGCAGGACGGGGTCGCTGCCGCTTTGCAGCGGCAGGTGCAGGTGGCGGCAGAGCCTTGTGTCGCTCCACAGGCCGAGCAGTCCATCCGCGATGTCCTGCGGCTGGAGCGACGAGAGGCGCAAGCGTTTAACGTCCGTCTCGTCGAGTATGCGGCGTATAAGCGCTTCCAGGCTCGGCCGGTAGCCCCCGATTTTTGTTCCGGTGAGCACGACCTCTTTAAATCCCATACGCACTCTGGCGTTCACTTCAGCGACGATGTCGTTGGGCGTCTGGCTGCGCTCGCGACCCCGCACGTAAGGTACTATGCAGTAGGAGCAGTAGTGGTCGCATCCCTCCTGTATTTTGATCATGCTGCGGGTGCGCAATCCATCGCTTCTATAGGTATCGCTGGATGTATGTCGACGTTTCAATTCAAGAATTGACGGAAGGTTCTCTTTATCGTTGTTGACCAGGATTAGGTCGGCACATTTTAGCCTGACGAGTTCAGCAGCGGCGCGGTCAGAGTAGCAGCCGATGGCTACGACCATTGCATGTGGGTTGCGGCGCCGCGCCAACCTTAAGAAGTAGCGAGACTTGCGGTCGGCTGTGCTTGTTACCGTGCATGTGTTCAGGATATAGATATCGGCAGGTTCTGATGGTGATACGAGTCTATATCCAATTTCGATGAGTTGTAGCGCCATGGATTCGCTCTCCGCCTGGTTGAGCTTGCATCCCAGGGTTTCGATGGCTACAGTGGTTGTGTTGTTCAACGATGTCCGCATGACTAAATGATACCATACATCATTTCGAGTTACGTGCTGGCGGTTTGACTGAGATTTAAGTTATGTTATTATATGGTATTGTGTTCAGTATGTGGTTCATGACTGATATAGACTATAGCCCGTTAATTCATTTATATGAAATCTTGAGAGGGGGATCGTTTAATTGAGTAATCGAGTTGTAGTCACGGGAATGGGAATGGTCACTCCCTTGGGGATTGATGTTCCTTCGACATGGCAGAAGCTGATAAACGGCGAATCAGGAGTCGATGTAATCACGCAGTACGATCCTGCGCTAACGGAGACCAAGATCGCCGCCGAGGTGAAAGGATTCGATCCGACGCAGTGTATAGACCGCAAGGAAGCGCGGCATATGGATCGATTTGTTCAGCTCGGCGTCGTTTCCGCGCTGCAGGCGGTGGATCAAGCCGGTACCAGGAATGTTTCTGCGGATGATACTGGCGTCATAATCGGGTGCGGATTGGGTGGCTTGAATACCTTGTTAAATCAATATGATGTGCTGCGGGAAAAAGGAGCGGACAGGGTCAGTCCATTCCTTATCCCGATGATGATACCGGATATGGCCTCGGGGCAGGCTTCGATAATTTTAGGCGCCAAGGGTCCTAACTTCTGCACGGCTTCGGCCTGTGCCAGCGGCTCCGATGCCATAGGAACTGCATATGAGATTATCAAAAGGGGAAATGCATCTATAATGGTAGCCGGCGGCGCCGAGTCGGTCATAACGCCGATCGCGGTGGCTGGATTCAACTCCGCCCGTGCCCTTTCTACCAGGAACAGCGAACCGAAAAAGGCGTCACGGCCTTTCGATGCGGGGCGGGACGGCTTCATCATTGGGGAGGGAGCGGCGGTGCTCGTTCTGGAAAGCCTGGAGCACGCCGAGGGGAGGAGGGCAAAGATACTGGCGGAGCTTGTAGGGTACGGCGCCACGAGCGATGCTTTCCACGTCACACAGCCGGCGGCCGGCGGCGAGGGTGGGGCTAGAGCAATGATCGCAGCATTAAAAGAGGCTGGCATGGAACCATCTCAGATTGATTATATAAATGCGCATGGAACATCCACTCCTCTGAATGATAAAAATGAGACCATGGCTATTAAGTCGGTTTTCAAAGAGCATGCTTACAAGGTTCCGATAAGCTCCACAAAATCGATGACAGGGCATCTGCTCGGCGCGGCCGGTTCGCTGGAGGCGGCCATAAGTATACTTGCAATGCAGCATGGCATTATCCCTCCAACCATTAATCTCACGACGCCGGACCCGGAATGTGACCTGGACTATGTGCCCAATACGGCGCGAAAGGCAACTCTATCAACCGCCCTGTCCAACGTGTTCGGTTTCGGCGGGCACAACTCGACATTGATCTTTCGCAGATATGAGGGAAGATAGTGAAGCGCAATCACTGGCAGGTTCTCCCCAAAATATCTGAGGAGTATCTGTATCATATTGCTAATAAGTCCAAGATAAACATATCACCCCTGATAATTCAGCTGCTGTTCAATAGGAATATAGTTACCAGCGAAGCTATTGAATCATTTCTGGCAGCTGATGAACGTTTACAGAATGATCCGTTCCTCCTTCCTGACATAGACCCTGCGCTGGAGAGGATAAGCAGCGCTTTAAAAATTGGTGAGAAAATTGCTATATATGGCGACTTTGATGCCGATGGTATTACTGCTACGACACTTTTACACCAAGGTCTTAAATCCCTCGGAGCTGATGTGGTTTCATATATTCCTCATCGTGGCGACGAGGGATACGGACTGAATAATGCTGCAATATCATACCTTTCGAAACAGGGTAGAAGTCTAATAATAACTGCAGATTGCGGTGTCAGCGCAATACCTGAAGTTGTTGAAGCAAAGAAAATCGGTATGGATATAGTAGTCACGGATCATCATAATGTTCCTTCAGAGATTCCTCCAGCCATTGCAGTAATCGATCCAAAACGTGCGGACTCTCGTTATCCCTTCAACGATCTTGCCGGTGTAGGTGTTGCATATAAACTCTTGCAAGCTTTGACCAATACCCTAAAATCCGATATAAAGGTTGAGCCGTTCTTAGACCTTCTGGCTCTAGGCACTGTTGCTGACATGGTGTCACTCCTTGGTGAAAACAGATATTTAGTAAAACATGGGCTAGTAGCATTACGGAAAACGAAACGTCTGGGAATCAAGGAGCTGGCCAAATGTGCCGGCATACCTATTTCCGCAATAGATACTGACATCATATCATGGGTGTTGGCTCCTAGGCTGAATGCAGCAGGACGTCTTGACCATGCAGGCATCGGATTGAATCTGCTGTCAACTGATTCGATCGAAGAGGCCCGCAAGCTCGCTGATTGTCTCGAGAGAAAAAATAACGAGCGTCAAAGCCTTACAGAGAAGTTATTTATAAAGGCTAAGGAACAGATCGCTAAAGAAACTGCTGATTCTCCGCTCATAATGGTAGGCGGTCACGATTTCCATAGCGGAGTTGTCGGGGTTGTAGCTGGCAAACTAGCCGAGGAGTTCTATCGCCCTGCTGTAGTGTTTGAGCAGGGAAGTGAGTGGACCAAAGGAAGTGCGAGAAGTGTGCCCGAGGTCAGTATCATAGACGCATTGGGGGAATGTGATGATATCCTGCATCGCTATGGGGGGCACCCTATGGCGGCTGGGTTTACCATTGCGACCGTTAAATTAAGCGAATTGCGTATGAGACTAACGGAGCGAATTGCAGCACAAATGGATTTGCTAAAGTTAGAGCCGCATATCTCAATTGACGCCGAGGTTAACTTATCTGAGTTACAGGGAAATACGTTTAAGATGATTGAGCAGCTAGAACCTTTCGGTTCGGCCAATCCGTATCCCACTTTCTTGGTCCGTAATATCATGGTTGATGATTGTAAATGTGTAGGAAGTAATGGTGATCATTTGAAGTTTAAACTAAGTGATGGCAAAACAAAATGGGATGGCATCGCTTTTAAAAAAGGCAAGTTTGTAAATGAGGTGACCCCCCGCATCGATATCGTTTTTAATCTGCAAATCAACGAGTGGCGCGGCAGAACCTCTCTCCAGCTTAATATAGTCGATTTTGCCCCCTCTAACTAAAGATACACAAGCTGGCTAAAAACATAAAATGAAACGGATTATCACAATCAATCAATAGTCGCCATATAATCTTCTTTTCAGCTCATCCATGTCATCTTTAGAAGACCAAGGTTATGTACATGTCCGTTCACTTGTCACCGTATTAGTCAGGTGTTAAAATTGCCATGAACTTGACACGTCCCTGTAGCTCAGTTGGATAGAGCAACTGCCTTCTAAGCAGTGGGTCGCGCGTTCGAGTCGCGCCAGGGACGCTTTTTCATCTTCGTAATCATCCAAACCTAGAAATCACTCCACCCTTTTTATTATTACACCTGACACTACCTATATCCCCCATATCACTATTTTTCTGGAATCGTCACTCCACCTCTTGACAAATACACCTCATTGTAGTAAATTACTTCAATTTTCCGCTTTATATAGACTGAAAATTCTAGAAATATAGAGGTATCATATGTCATTATTAGGATTGGGGCATTGCACATGCGGCAATTGCAGTGGTAAAGGTATTATAGTATGTCGATTCTGCGGCGGCAAAGGCACAAGAACTGTTCACAGATTAATCGATCCCAGCGCTCAACCAGATGAGATTTGCAGAGTATGCAACGGCCGCGGTGTAAGGCCATGTCCCAATCACAGCTGCGAGGCCGGGATAGTTCGTGTATAGTTAGTGCGAAGCCCAGTATATGTGTACGTTGCGGAGTTCTTTTATATAGAATTCGTCCTCATCCCCACCCTTGAGAACGCCGATTTCCCTGCAGAATTCAAAGAAGTGCCTAGTAGGCATATGACTATCTTTTTGAATTACCACAGCCGATAGTACAGGATGTCCTTGTTCATGCTCAGATTTGTTGATCTCGTCTAGCTGTCTATCCAATTCACGTTTTTCATGAGGCAAACTCATATTCATGCCAGATACCTTGGCAATATCGCTTTCATAAATAACGGTGCCTTTCCTAGCCACCTCTATCAGCTTGCCGTATATCTTCTTATTCATAGTCACCTCTCCTCAACGCCAGCGTGCTACAAGCGCCAAAGCAATCCCATTAATAAACACTCCAACGGCTATCATAATGATTCCAACCCAATAAGGATGACTCACAATTAAATGTACAAGCCCAGCGATAGTTACAGCCCAGCCTATTAGCACACTTAGAAACTTTGCAAGGCTCGGATTACGCTTTGGTGGACGGATAAAAGAAGCGCCACACTTCACACAACGCCATGACTTCTTAAAAGAATCAAAATTAATCGTATCATTGCCGCAATACGGACAAAGAATCTTTGTTTTCTTATATTTCCAGCTGGAACGGTCCCAGTCTTTCTTGAGCATGCCTACTCCCAATGAATAACGGCTGTTTTTTAAACAAGCACATTATATAACAAATAAGTAATGCCATCGATTCTTCAATTTGATATTGCTGATTAAGTTGGTTATCCTGTTAATAGGACCCTGGAATGTTCATACCGACCACGAAACAAGAAATAGCCGCTCTCGGTTGGGAAAAGCCCGACGTTATCCTTGTCACCGGTGATATATATATTGACAGCCCGTATATCGGCGTGGCTGTCATAGGAAAGTATCTGATCAAGCACGGTTTCAAGACCGCGATCATCGCCCAGCCTTCAACAGCAAATAGCAACGACATCAAGCGACTCGGAGAGCCACGACTAGTCTGGGGTATAACGGCTGGATGTATAGATTCCATGGTAGCGAACTATACGCCGGTCAAGAAATTCCGCAGACAGGACGACTACACACCGGGTGGTATCAATATAAGACCGAATCGGGCAACCATAGCCTATACCAACCTTATCAGGCAGTATTTCAAGAACACCAAGCCCATCGTCATTGGCGGCATCGAGGCCAGTCTGCGCCGCATAGCCCACTATGATTACTGGGATGACGCCATACGCCGTTCTATACTATTCGATTCCAAAGCCGATATACTCGCCTACGGCATGGCCGAAAAAACAATTATCGAACTGGCACAGGCGTTTAAGGATAATACCGACTGGAGAACTACAAAAGGCATCTGCTATATGTCACATAATTCCCACGACGAATATTTAAATCTACCATCATTTGAAGAAGCCTCGACCAGTAAAGAGGCCTTTCTGCAGATGACAAAACTATTCCATACGAAAATTGACAACACATCCACCGGCTTCATCCAGCAGCACGGTGACCGTTATCTTATTCACAACCCACCCCCGCCCCTTCTATCAACGAAAGAGCTCGATGAAATATCTGATCTTGAATTCGAATGTGATGTACACCCATATTACAGGACAGGAGAAGTAAGAGCTCTTGATACCATAAAACAATCAATAACTACACACAGAGGATGTTTTGGCAACTGTAACTTCTGCTCCATAGCAATCCACCAGGGACAAGGTATTGTCTCTCGCAGCCGTGAATCCATCATTGCCGAGGTTTCACGAATTGCACAGAAGCCGGGATTTAACGGCATCATTTACGATATTGGTGGACCTACCGCTAATATGTATGCTGCAAGCTGTGATAAAGGCTGGCATTGCGCTGAGAAACGTTGCCTCATGCCAAAAATATGCCCAAACCTTAAATTTGGACACAGGGAACAAATAGACTTGCTTAGAAGTCTCATGGACATTCCGAAAGTCAGGAAAATATTCATCTCATCGGGCATCCGTCATGATATGGTTATAGCTGATAGTGAAAATTGTAAACGCTATATCGATGAACTTGTGAACAATCATATATCGGGACAGATTAAACTTGCACCGGAGCATTACGATAACGAAGTCTTGGCCTTGATGAACAAGCCTTCCGTTAAATCGCTCATGAGATTCAAGGCCTTGTTCGAATCAACCTGCGCCAGGTTAGGTAAACGGTATTTCCTTACCTATTACCTGATAGCAGCGCACCCGGGATGCACTATGCGACATATGCGGCGTCTTAGAGATTTTCTATCCTCAGGGCTGAAAATTATTCCCAAGCAGGTGCAGATATTTACCCCTACCCCATCAACAATCTCAACTGCTATGTACTACTGCGAGACAGACATGTTAGGCAACAGAATATTCTGTGAGAAATCGCGTAAAGGGATCCAACAGCAGAAAGATGTTCTAAAAAGAACCAATCGAGACTAGATCCAAGAAACAAGTATTAAAAAAAGCCCTTCGTGCTCTTATAGCTACGAAGGGCTTTTCATATCCTTTACCCGATTAAAGGTCTAGAAATCAAGCTCGTTAACAACCTGCCAGTCCAACTCATTGAGAACAACAATTTTATTGTCCCCGATTACATACAGGCTATCGTCAATATATATCGCTCGACGCGCCTGGATATCGCTTACGGTTGTTATTAACTCCAGTTTGTTACCAGTGTATGAAAAAATGTAACCGCTGCTGCTTCCCGGCAGGAAGAATATCTCATGAGCCTCATCAAGTAGGAAGGCATGGTGCGTATTCAGTATATCCGACCATGAATCATCCAATATGTAGTGATCAAGTTCCGCCGGATTCGCTGGATCTGCCACGTTGAAAAGGGATATCTTAACCGACCAGTTCTCCTCTCCGATGCCCAGCATCCTATCCCCTGACATAGGATGCAGATATGAAGAGTAGCCTGGAATCTTTAGCTCGCCCTTAAGCTGCGGGTTCTGCGGGTTAGACAAGTCTATGATGTAGAACGGATCGGTCTGTCTATATGTGACCAGATATCCTTCATCGCCGACGAACCTAGCCGAGTATATCTGCTCTGTTAACCCTAAGCCCTGTATCGAACCGACAATGCTCAGGTTGCCGTCTAATACATATATATCGTTGGCGTTGCTGTTGCTGACCCAGAACCAGCTGAACCCAAAGCCACTGCCCATCGTCGTGGCTAGCCTGAGATAGCCGTTGTACTCGTCCATGGAGAACTGATTGAGCAGGCTGCCCGGTACACTGCCGGTAGCCGTTACATCAAGGCCATCCAGCCCTATTTTCACTATTCTAGTCCTGTCTATTTCCCTCATGTGCTCGTTGTAGTAACTCTGCAGCGCGTCATTTATCCTGGCCTCAACCTGCATCATTTCATCGCTACCCAGCGAACCCAGGTAGTTATCGAATATGACCCCTATCTCGGTCATCTTGGCAGCGTTACTAATATCATACTCTGCCAGTTTATTAATTTTCGCGACGACGGAATCGGGCACAACTCCATTGAGGTTATTTTCACAGAACGCAAGTATGTAAGGCGTCGTATCCTCTGAATATGAGTAGCCTATGTAGATTGCATCGCCCGACATATATACCACCGACGACCATGAGGAGCCGACGAAAGACACCGTATCCTCAAGTTGGCCGCTCTGCATATCGAAAACATCGGCATTCAAAGTGCTGTCGGTATAGGAAGGTAAGATTGGATAGTACACGTCATAGTAATTCAGTGGTACTGATTCGGAATTGACTTTCAGCTGCGCCGGCATCGGCTCACCGGAATATATATAGGTCTGCGTCACCAGGTATATCTTGCCCTGATACATCCTGGCCGCAACCAGACTGGTGGAACTATCGAATGTAATCTCCCACTTGCTCACAGGATTCTGCGGATCCGACACATCATACCCATAAATACCATCCCAAGTGAATACGGCGAGGGTACTACCATTCAGCAACAGGTTCCCGTTCCTGTCGATCTTGCTCAGCACCGACATGTTAACGGGAGGATTCGCGTTGATGATTTTAACCCCGTTATCCATCTGTGACGGCATCACATCAGATGAGGACGTATAATCGTAGTAGTAGTAATAGTAGTCTTCCCTGGAGAAGTAGATGTTCATGCCGTCCGTCTTCACTATATCCGGCTCGTCTATCCCGATGACCTGTACATTGGTTTCTGATACCCTGCCAGAGGTATCACTCGTGTATGAACCCTCCTTCGGTGCCTGAGTCGGCATGGGTAAAGCCCCTCCCATATCAACATCCTCACTCGCCGATGCAAATACCCCCCAGCGGTCGATATAATTCCCGCCCGTTTGCTGCGAATTGGACGCCAGATAATCCTCAAACTGCTGCTGCGACATGAAATTGCTGACCCCGGCCGTCCCGGCAACGTTATGAATGGGGTTTGAGGTACCCCCCTCTCCAGTAACCGCGTAGATGCTGACGCCCACCACTACTGCAATCAACAGTACGGATACAGTAGCATATACCTTTGACCTCTGAATAGTGAACATTTCAAGCAATTGTTTCATCGCTCCCTCCTCCTTTCTTTTTTCCACCAAAGCCGCATTGAGCCGGATCTTTGCTGCAGATTTTGCTTTATGATCAATAGCCGGCAGCTCGGCATCTTTGATACCACGAACCGCCAGCAGCAAAGGCCGTAATTCCTCAGCATGCTCCGGATAGCTGGCAAGACAGCTTTCCAACGACTCGCCGTTGCTGATTCTATCTATGCACTCATCTAATATTTTTTCTATATTGTCTTTCATCACAACACCCCCTTCAATCCCATCACATCAGTTTCCGCAGCCTCTGTATGGCATCACACTGCATTTCCCGCACCGCCCCACTGCTTTTCCCCATTATCTGGGCTGTCTCGGACGACGATAGCCCTGCAAAGAACCGCAGACTTATTACTTCCTGCTGAGCCTCTGTCAGCTGTTTCATCGCCTTTGACAGTTCACCTATTTGCAGCCTCCGTTCGGCCAGTTCCTCAACGCTGGAATTATCTGATATCTCCACCTCATCCAGATTGACTGTTTTGCGTTTACCCATCTTGCGATAGTGATCTATCACAAGGTTGCGGGCTATCTTGAATATCCAGAATCGCAACTGCACTGCCGAGCCTCTATAAAAACTCTTGGATATCAAAGCCTTCTCATATACCTCGCCGGCTAGGACCTCGACCTCCGGTTGATCGTTTATCCGCACATAGATGTAACGCACGACTTTATCGTAATACTCCTCAAAAAGATTGGCGATCACAGATTCCATGGTCTTTGTTTCGCTATCGCATTTCTCGTCCAGGTGATTCCTCCTCGTTTCTTCAACACGGGAATCCGACCGTTGAAGAGTGCCGCAATAAATAGAATCATCCATGAATTCGCCGCCCCGCTTTGCTCTTACTTATAAAGACGGGCGGCAGAACTTTTTGTCAGGTCTTTTAAAACAATAAGCCGGTAAAGTCACGCAATCACTGCTTTTTCTCACGTAGCGACTTAAGCCGGGCCGAGATCTTAGATTCATCACCCTGATCAGCGGGGAAATAGTACCGTTTCTCCTTAATAGAATCAGGAAGGTTCTGCTGTTTCACGTAATGCTCGGGGTAATCATGCGCGTACTTATAGCCTTTCCCATACCCCTCCGCCCTCATGAGCCCGGTCACAGCGTTCCTTAAGTGCAGAGGCACCGGCTCGTTCCGCGTTCTCTGCACATCCTCTTGAACCCGCGAATATGCTGTATACAATGAATTGCTTTTAGGCGCCGCGGCCAAGTAGACCACCGCCTCAGCCAGAGCCAAATTTCCCTCCGGCATGCCGACGAAGTGCACAGCCTGCTGCGCCGCAACGGCAACCACCAGCGCCTGAGGGTCAGCCATGCCGACATCCTCCGAAGCGAATCGAATCAATCTGCGAACGATATAAAGGGGATCTTCACCGGCCTCAAGCATCCGTCCCAGCCAGTAAAGTGAAGCATCCGGGTCCGAGCCCCTGAGTGATTTATGTAAAGCAGATATCAGGTTGTAGTGTTGTTCACCGCTCTTATCGTACAGCAAGGCACGATGCTGGATGACATCCTCGATTGTTGAAACAGCTATCCTTCTTACGCCATCCCTGTCCGGTTTGGTAGATGTAACTGCCATCTCCAGTGCATTCAGAGCTATCCTTGCATCGCCGTTGGCCATGGTAACGAGGAAAGCGACAGCATCTGAATCCACATCCGCCTTCAGTTTCCCCACCCCTCTCTCCTCATTCTTCAGCGCCCGCTCCACGATAAGGCGCACCTGATCATCGCTGAGAGGTTTGAGGACAAACACCCTGCACCGGGATAGGAGAGGAGATATAACCTCAAAGGAGGGATTCTCGGTAGTTGCCCCGATGAGTGTTACCGTTCCATCCTCCACAAACGGCAGCACCGCGTCCTGCTGGGACTTGTTGAAGCGATGGATTTCATCGATAAATAGAATGGTACGCTGCTTATGTAACGCGCGCCTTTCCTTTGCCTCGTCGATGACGCGACGTATGTCGGCGACGCCCGAGCTGACTGCAGAAAGCGGAGAGAAGTGCGATTTTGTGATGCCGGCGATGATGAGAGCCAGGGTCGTCTTGCCGCTGCCCGGCGGCCCCCAAAGTATCATGGATGATAACTGATCGGACTCGATAATTTTTCGAAGCGCCCGCCCCTGTCCCACCAGATGCTCCTGCCCCAGGAATTCATCGAAGCCCTGGGGCCTCATCCTGGCCGCCAGCGGCGCCTCCCGCCTCAGGTCGATGTCACGTTGCATGTCAAATAAATCTTTTTGAGGTCCCTTGCTCTTTTTCATACCGGCCTACGATTTTTAATGCTAGAAAGCGATTCCTGAGTAGTCAAACAATATAACAAAAGCTTGAAACAAAGTCCATCTATCAAAAGAAAAAGGCCGATATTGTGTATAATAATCGGCCCACTATCAGAGAACAGACTGTTATCTATATCACAACTTCAGCCCTCATCGTCTGCTGCCCTCTCTGCAGGATAATGCTGACCCTCCCGCCGACGCGCAGATTGGCCAGGGCCTTCTCCAGATCATCGGCATTGCGTATCGGTCTCATGTTGATTTCCGTGATTATATCCCCTTGCTTTATCCCCGCGCGCTCGCCCGGTGAGGAGGAAGCGACCGAGCCTACCAGCGCTCCGAATACGGGCAGTCCGCCCATCTTGGTGGTGATTTTGCTGGCGTCCGCCACCTTGAGCCCGAACCGCGGCCGACTATCGCCGCCGTCTTTACCTATCAACTGCTCCAGCCTTGGCTTATCAAAGCCTACAATAACCTGACCATCCACAACGATAACCGGAACCCCCATCTGCCCGGTTAGCTTGACCATCTCATCCCCGGCTGCGTTGTCGCGAGACACATCATACTCAACGTACGGTATCCCGCGCTCAGAAAGAAACTTCTTTGCCATCTGGCAATATCCGCATGTCGGTGTTGTGTATATCTTGATATCCACCTGTACCCCCAATGTTAGATAAACGAGATGCTGGTCATATTATACAATTTTTAATTCATTAATACGCTTTCCTTTTTGGCATCATCCAACACCGGCAATCCAGATTCGGGCTTACCAAAAACACCGCTGTCCCAGCGCAGATCCGGAATAAAGTTGGAAAAATCCTTACTCTTCCTGCAATATTTACATTCCCCCCTGCTCTTCGGTCCCTTGGCCTTCTCTATAACCCAGTAATGACTACAGGTTAGCTTACTTTTCTCAGCCGGTTCCCTATTCATTCGGGGGGCTAACGTAATGTTCTTTTTCATAATGCACCCCCTTCCTTTTTTCACAAATATTCTAAATCCGCATTCCATATTTGTATGTGATTTATGTCCCATTGATAATCGAGAAAATAGGTTTTGATTTATTTTCAGGGAACGCATAAACCGTCTTTAGGCAAATGCTTATGAGAAGAGGTGCAAAATTCTTCCTGCCGGGGTTTTAGGGGTGCCCCCTATTCCCCTTCCAATATCCCCCAAGCATGGGGGATAACAGGGGGTTGGATTAAATATTCGGGCTCTAACGACAAATGGAGACTTTCAATCGGGACTCTAGAAACACATTGAGCTAATGCTGAATTTGAAGGATAAACAGGGAGTATACTCAGACTTTAACGCTTCTCGATAACGATTTCATATGGGCAGGATATAGCATCCCGTGGACAAATAAATTCGCACTGAAGGCACCATCCGCAGAGTTTGGACTCGATAATCGTCACCACGCCATTTACAAACACTATCGCGTGACATTTACAGACATCCACACATAGGCCACATCCGTCACATTTTTCAAGATCTATAGTCGGCATTTCTATTGCCATTGCGCTGCCCTCACATACTTGATATTAGCATCCAGTATGAATACAGAATATGACCTTTGTCTCATCAATTTTCACCTGCGATACCCTTAAGCACATCTATATCTTTGATTACGATACGATGCCGATCCATCTTTATCACGCCATCATCCTCAAGCGACTTCAATGACCTCCCCACAACCTCCCGCGCCGTCCCGGCCATGGCCGCCATGTCCTGTTGGGTAAGCTTATGCTGTGCTTTGGACCCGTCACCGGAATACTCCACCAGAATCTTTGCCACTCTTGCTGTGACATGTTTGAAAGATAAGTCTTCCACCAGCCCACCCAATTTCCTTATCTGGCTAGCGAGAACCCTGCTGACATTTAGGGCAACCCTGGAATTTCCCCTGAGGATAATTTCAAAATCACTACTGCTTATACCATACAATATCGAAGGAACCATTGCCTGCGCGCTTAGCGGGTTAAGGCCGCCGTCGAAAGATGGGACATCGTTGAACGAGCCGCCGCTGTGCACTATGCCAAATATCTGCTCCTTGCCTTCGGGAGATGTCTTGAATAACTTAATTGCTCCGGAAACCACAAAATACAACGCGTGGGGCTTCTCGCCCTCCGTAACCACCAGCTCTCCCTTCTGCACCTTTTTTTCAAAAACATACTTGCCTATCCGCTCCAAGTCATCCTTGTCCGCGGCGTCGTAGAAGTATGAACTAGCTTGCAGAAAATCGGTTAATTTAGACATGTATTTAAGGACATTTCACTTAGTTTTATTAGAGCAATATTATACCATGTATCAAGCTGTCTTGATAAAAATTGATTCAGTACGATATAGCATGCAATTCTTATACAATAATACAAAGGCATCGAGTGCACCGGATATCGCAAACGGGCACAGTCGGCTGCAATTTCGCTAGAATATCTCGGATAATATTGCCCACGGGCTATTATAGTGCTATCATACCATCGCTGTAGCTTCTCTATAATTATTAATCGCTATTTATGTATTTTATACAATAACTTATCGGGGAGATCTATTCCATGAGCGATCTAATGACCACCAAGGAAGCTTCAGAATACCTGAAGCTCAGCTACATGACACTGTACAAGCTAGCGCAGCAGGGCGAAATACCGGCATACAAACTGGGCGGCCACTGGCGTTTCAACAAAGTTGTACTCGATAACTGGTTCACTGCCAAATCAAAGGTCATGGAACGAAATGTTCTTATCATCGGCGATGACCTGGAAACTATAGAGATTAACAATCTGCTAACCACACGAGGGGATTATACGGTCACAACTGCCAAGAACATGGAACAGGTTTATGCAGAACTTGAAACGACCAAATATTTCGTTATTTTCCTTATCTCCAAGCCGGCCGACGCCACAAATGCTGACATTATCTCAAAGATAAGGCTCAGGGACAAGAATGCGAATATCGTCGTCGGCACGGGGCCTGGCGATGAACCTATTATTCTGGATGAACTTTCAGCAGGGCCATTATTCATAATTCAGAGGCCGTTCCAAGAAAACGATATACTCAACATCCTTCAGGGTCTCAGCAGCCAGGTAATCGGCCAGGAAAGTAAAGCCAGGGAAAACCTGATGTCCGAGATACTAGAAACGCGCCAGCGTATCGACCGGATGCCTAAATCAGGTACCGAACGTACCAAGACGGAGGAATCATTACACCAGACAGAAGAAAAACTCCGCCGTATCATGGAATCATCAAATGATATCTTCATCTTGCTCGATGCAAAGTTCAATGTTATAGAAATCAATAAGGCTGCGCTGAGACACCTTCCTGCAGAGACCAAGCGAGAAGATTATATAGGGAAAAACATCCTTACTCTTATGCCCATAATAGAAGAAAGCGGCCGCTACAAGCAATACCTGGAAGTGCTTCGCACGGGAGAACCGCTGGAACTGACCGATATTGTAACGGATCCCGCCTTCGGTGGCATAAGGGTTTCGGCGAGAATATTTAAAGTTGGAGACGGCCTTGGCATTATGGCCACAGACATCACCGAACTTAAAGTCATGGAATCGCTTAAGGAAAGTGAAGAGTTCAGCTCCAGCCTGCTGGACAATGCGCCCTATCCCATACTCGTAGCCGAGGCAAATACAGCTATCAAATATGTGAATCCGGCCCTGTTAAAACTCACCGGCTATCCCCTCTCGGAGCTCATAGGTAAGAGGGTGCCCTACCCTTACTGGACAGAGGAAGCTACCAGCAGGATGGTACAACATACCGAGCAGGTTCTTCGCGACAGTGTTGAGAAACTGGAACTGCCGATGAGGAAAAAGAACGGCAAACTGTTCTGGGTTGAAGTAACGACAAAAACCATAATGAAGAACGACAGACTATCCTACTATCTGTCGATATGGGTCGATATAACCAAACGCAAGAAAGCAGAGGAGGAACTGCTACAAGAAAAGAATTTCTCCGACGCTATAGTCAACAGCCTGCCCGGTGTCTACTACCTAATCGATACAAAAGGCCGCTTCGTCAAATGGAACAACAATCTTGAGACGGAGTCGGAATATTCCGCGGAAGAGATCGCGCAGATGAGCCCTCTTGATCTCTTCAGTAAGAAGGACAGGCCGTCCATACAGAAGAAGATAGACAAGGTATTCGCTGAAGGCTGGGATATGACAGAAGTGAATGCCGTCTCCAAGAACGGGCGTGTCGTCCCATACTATCTGGCAGCATCCTGCGTAACACTGAACAACAACACCTACCTGGCCGGTATCGGCATAGATATATCCGAACGCAAGAAGATGGAAACCGAGCTGCGGGAAAGCGAGGATAGGTGGAAGAACTTCATCGAGAACGCGCCCGATGCAATCATTATTCACGATGCAGAAGGCATCTTGATAGACCTGAACAGGAAAGCGGAGAAACTCCTGGAAGTTAATAGAAAAGACTATATAGGGAAGAGCGCCCTGGATTCAGGCATGATAGACCCCAAATGCATACCTGCAGTACTGGAAGGTTTAAAGAAAAGCAAGAAAGGCCAGCCTGCCGAACCTATTGAAATAGAGATGATTACCAGGAAAGGCGCCCACATCATCCTTGAAGCCACAGGATTCCCCGTTATAAAGAAAGGTAAGATTGAGATTTTCGATATTTTAAGAGACATCACAAAGCTGAAAAGAGCCGGGAAGCCATCCGCAAGGAAGAAGAAGAAATAGCCCCGTACGGGACATCTCAGTTTCACTCGATAAAAGCATGTCAATAACCAGTTATCCGATATTGACTTTTTCTAATTACTGTGTTAAAATTACTTAAAATAATATAATTTATTATTTCTACATACTGGTGATGTCTTCCAAATTATAGAAGATATCTATATAATTTATGGAATTTAGAGCTCAGTAAAATGAAAACATCCGATGCCAGGTCCTCAGCCATATCAATTCTTATAACACTGATATTTATTGTCTCTTTCATGGCCGCCGTACTGCCACAGGTGATATCCCCGAAACCAGTCTATGCCTACGACCCATCGTTAATCGCTTATACAGCTAACGGAAGTTGGACAGCACCAGCCGGCGTCACATCTATTACGGTACTCGTTGTTGGAGGAGGTGGTGGCGGCGCCGGAGCCGGTGGAATCCCAATTAACGACGGAGGAGGCGGTGGCGCTGGCGGGCTTATTTTCAACGCCAGCTACCCTGTGACCCCAGGCAACAGTTATACTGTCACCGTCGGCCCGGGTGGCCCATACGGCAACGGTAACGCCTCTGGTACAACTGGCGGCAACAGCGTATTCGATACACTGACAGCTAAAGGCGGCGGTGGCGGTGGCTGTTATAATGCAAATGGAAAGGGCGGCGGCTCCGGAGGCGGGGGTTCCGGAGCATCATCATCAGGATATGCTACGGCCGGCGGTAGCGGCACCTCAGGGCAGGGAAATACTGGAGGAAAAGGCTATAAAGGTTCGGAAGGTGCGGGCGGTGGCGGCGGCGGTAATACCTCTGTAGGTTCGGATGGGACATGTCCGGGTGGGCTGGGCAAGGGTGGTAACGGAGGAAGCGGCGGAGACTACCACTGGACATTCGGCACAACTTACGGACAAAGTGGAGTGTTCGCGGGCGGCGGCGGCGGCGCCGGTTATCAGACCAAGGGTACCGGCGGCAGCGGAGGCGGTGGCGATGGTGCTACTAATAATAATAACGGAAACGATGCTACAGTTGCTAACTCCGGTTCAGGCGGCGGTGGCGCTGCCAACCCCTCAAGTGGTACCAAGCATGGCGGCAACGGCGCTGCCGGTATTGTCATATTAAAGTGGTACTGGGTCAATACAACCGCTGGGAGCGGCGGAACCATCGTAACGCCCAGTGTAGTCTCAGCCGGATACGCTGTTAATGCTACCATCTATATTTATGCTGTTCCGAACGCGTGTTACACATTCAATGGCTGGACTGGTGACACAGCCGGGCTGAACAGCACCGCTACTGCCAGTGCTTACTGGTCAACGCTTACTTCTAATAGATCGGTTACAGCTAACTTCGTTGCAATAACAGGCACTCCAACTGTCACTACCCAGTCTCCTACAGGTATCAGCAAAACAGGCGCTACCGGCAACGGGAATATCACTTCCATTGGGTGTGACACTGTAACCAGACGGGGCTTCTGCTACAAGGCGGGAACTTCAGGAGACCCCACTACTTCGGATAGCGTAGCCTACGATGACGGCAGCTTTAGCACCGGCGCCTACACCAAAGCGATATCAGGCCTGACGGCTGGCACGGGCTACCGCGTCAGGGCCTACGCGGTAAACTCCTACGGAACAAGCTATGGCAGCACAGTCCAGATGTATACCACTTCTGACTGGGGCCAGACGGACTACCAGTACCGCAAATCGCTGACGATACCGCATACCGACGACGGCGCGCTGACCAACTACCAGATAAAGATAAGCATAGTCAAGGGCAGCGGCTCGGACTCCGGCTGCACCGTATACCTCAACAACTCGGCTCTGAACTGGCCTAGCGACGTTCGCTTCACCAAGGCTGACGGCACGACCTTGCTCGATTTCTGGAGGGAGGAATACGATTCAACAGACGGCACCTGGTGGGTGGAGTTCGACTCGATACCCGCTCATCCTGACGACGGCCAGTTCTATTTGTACTACGGCAACGCTTCAGCGGCGGATGCCAGCAATGGAGGAAATACATTTACTTTCTTCGATGATTTCAACGATAACTCGATAAACTCCAGCGCATGGACAACCGTGAACTCCGGATCAGGCAACTATGTAAATGAGTCTAATCAGGAGATACAGATACACACGAACGGCAGCAAAAGAGTATATTTAAGGTCGCTAAGCAGCTTATCTGCTCCATACATCCTGGACTGTAAAGCAAAGAAATCGGAGAACATAGAAATCAATATCCATTGGGATGGCATCGCAAATGGATCTGAAGCTCAAGCTTATAATGCTTATTGGGCGCCCGGCTACAGGTCTTGGTTGCCTTCAGATATTTTATGGATCAGAGAATTTACCAACGGTGCTAGTTCTGATCAGGATACGTACAGTATTACACTCGACAACAATTACCATAACTACGAGACGGTTGCAAAAACAAGCGGTATTAATATCTCCTATGACGGTACATGGGTCCTGGACACCACCGATACCACCCGCACAAGCGGCTATTTAGGATTCAGCTCGAGAGAACAGCCCAATGCAGTGAACGCATATTACGATGATGTCAGAATCCGTCAATACACAGCCAATCAGCCGTCATGCGGGACATGGGGCAGCGTAGAGAACCTTCTTCCCACAGTCACCACCCAGGCGCCTACGGGCATCAGCAAAACAGGCGCCACCGGAAACGGGAACATCACTGCTGCCGGCTCTTTCACTATCACAAGGCGGGGCTTCTGTTACAAGTCGGGTACCTCGGGTGATCCCACCACAACCGACAGCACGGCCTACGACGACGGCAGTTTCAGCACCGGCGCCTACACCAAAGCGATATCGGGCCTGAGCGCGGGGACCGGCTACCGCGTCAGGGCCTATGCTGTCAACTCCTACGGGACAAGCTACGGCAGCACGGTCCAGATGTATACCACTGCCAACTGGGGCCAGACGGACTACCAGTACCGCAAATCGTTGACGATACCGCACACCGACGACGGAGCCCTGACCAACTACCAGATGAAGATAAGCATCATTAATGGCAGCGGCTCGGATTCCAGCTGCACCGTATACCTTAACAACTCGGCCCTGAACTGGCCCAGCGACATTCGCTTCACCAAGGCCGACGGCACTACACTACTCGATTTCTGGAGGGAGGAGTACGATGCCACAGACGGCACCTGGTGGGTGGAGTTCGACTCTATCCCGGCCCACCCGGACGAAGGCCAGTTCTATATATATTATGGCTACGCTTCCGCGACCGATGCCAGCAACGGGTCCAATACCTTCCTTTTCTTTGACGATTTCAGCGGCACTTTAGGTAAGTGGGATAGCTGTCAAGTTAATAATCATGACACGAGCTACAGCTGTGATGCATCTGTTGAATCCGGAGAGCTGCATTTTGAAACCACCGGTTGCATGGCGTATCTCCCCAACAACGCCTCTGTTTGGGCCGGCAGCACGGATACGATAACCGAGGTGAAGGCAAAGCCCATTTCGGCTACCAGCAATATCTTTGACATTGGAATATGGAGCAGAGCAGTAAGCGATTTTTATGCAGGCGGTTTCTGTCAATGGGAATCCGCAAATACGTCTGTGACATGGAAATACGTCTCACCCACCGCTACTCAGTTAAGCAGTGTCGCTTTTACCATTACCGCCGGCACCTGGTATAAGTGGAAATTCATTGTAGGCGGAACCATCCAGAAATTCTATGTGGACGATGTTCTAAAGAATGACACCTCGGACACTGCAGTGAGCGGTTCAGGGAGAACAGCTATATCTCAGGATTCTTATAACCAGACGGGCGGTAGCGGTGATAATATTCACAGCCACTATGATGATTTCAGGGTACGTCAATACACAGCCAATGAGCCGTCATGCGGGACATGGGGCAGCGTAGAGAACCGTCCCAACGCGCCCACCATAGGCACTGTATCCCTCTGGACCACGGGAGGAAGCCCCACTGAAACCACCTCAATGTCCCCCCAGGTGGAATACAACATCAAGATACCCGTGACGGATAGTGACACTCTGAATGACCTGGTTACGGTGAACGCCACACTATATTACGACTCGGACGGCACATATAGTGAGGGAGAGGTTCCAACATCAGGGAACACCCAGACCTGCGCCATACTAACATGGACCAAGGCAACCAACACCCTGACGATAAGCTCCGGCGCCGGGAGCTCCTGGGCGGTTAACAACTCCAGCAGCGTGTTCCCCTCCCTGTCAGGGACCAGCGGGACCTTTGAACTCCACTTCACCCCGGGAAAGGTGGCCACCTATACCACGGGCGCCGCCAAGTGGCACATATACGCCAAGGCCACGGACAGCATCTCACTGACAGGAACCGGTACTAAGCAGAACCTGACCATGAACTGGTACGGCGAGATAGCCGTGAACACCGGCAGCGTCAACTGGGGCTCCATATCCCCGGGCACGGATTTCGGCGAGAGCACCAAGCAAACCGGCATCTCCGTGACCTACGTATCCAACGGCGCGTATGCCGAGCAGGTATCCGGATCGGGCACATGGACCGGCGCTCCATCGGGCACTGCCACCCTTAACTCAGGCGGCTCCCCGTCCGCTAACCAGTTTTCGCTGAAGGCCGATGACACGGCGACCCTGGGCAGCGCCGTCCTGGTCAACGTTTCTCCATCGTACACCACAGTGGACAACACCGGCACCATAACAGGCGAATCCGGTGACAGCGTAACCACCAACACCCTCTGGCTCAAGCTGGGCACGCCGTTCACTACAGCCAACTACAGCGGAACCATATACTGGCAGATCGCCCAGCCATAAAACATTCCCTGCAGGATACTCTCTTCTAACGGCAAACATCCCGAGAATAGGCATCCCTATTTCACACTTACAATAGTACTTTTATAATAGTACTTTCGTAACATAACGTTATTTTATATAGTAATAAAGTATAATATTATATAAAATTACTTGACAATTATAAAAAAATGTAATAATATTAGCGAAAATCTATATAATTATTCCAAAGTCTTTAAAAAATGTTTTAAGAAACGGAGGAGCTCAATGACAGCACTCATCAAATATATATTTCGTGAATTCCCCAAGAAAGGAGGGCAAACCATCATGAAGATTAAGATGGTCTTTTCAATCATAGCTGTAATAGCGGTTGCTCTATCTCTGACCCCGGGTGTGGCATTCGCCGCCACAACGGGCACATCCAGCGGCTCCTTCCAGTGCGGCAATGTAGCGCCAACTGTCAACTCCATCACCTGCAACTGGTCAACAACAATGACCCCGCAGGCGTATTATCAAATAACGCTTGATGTGACTGATGCCAACACCCTGAACGACCTGGACACCATTACGGTCTACATCTACTACGACGCTAATGGTGAATACAACACCGGCGACAGGCCTGGAAGCGGAAATGTCTCTACATGCGCTATCCTTGAATGGGAAAATCCGAGCACCTGGACTATTGACCCTTCAGCCAGCACTACATGGGGCAAAGTAGAGTCTAACTGCTCAGTACCAACATTATCCGCGAGCAATGGCAACTTTATCTTTGCCTTCCAGCCCGGCAAAGTAGCGAGGGAAACCCCGGGCGCAGACGAGTGGCATATCTATGTAGTTGCTGACGATGGCACAGCCACCGGTGACAACTACAAAGAGAACCAGGAGATGGCCTGGTACGGCGAGATCACGGTAAACACCGGCAGTGTCAACTGGGAGAGCGTGAATCCGAACCAAGATTTCCAAGAAGGCGATCCCAGCGAGGAAGGTAGTATCTCGGTCAAGTATGTAGCCAACGGCGCATATGATGAAAAAGTTGCGGCGTCGAGCTCCTGGACCGGTGCTCCCTCAGGGACCGCTGCACTCGACGCAGAGGGTACCCCTAGCGCCAATGAATTCTCTCTCAAGGCCGATGATACCGGCACCCTGCCGAGCGGATCCGACGGACTGGTTACCGCAAGCCCAGCTTATATAACAATAGATAACGCAGGCGACTTCACTGCGGAAGCCGGAGATACCCAAACCAATAACGCCCTCTGGCTAAAATTGGGCACGCCGTTCACATCCGCCACCTACAGCGGCACTATCTACTATCAGATCGCCGACGGTTCATAAGGAGGTTATCACTAGGTTTGCCAATATAGAGGGGCGAGCTGGACTCGCCCCTCTATTTCTTAAAAGAGTACAAGTTCTAGCTATTAATAATACCAAAGTAATCATAAGTGATGTGGATTATCAGCTAAGATTGAATTTTATTACAGACTGGGGTATCCTGTGGAATATTAACAGAGCACAAAGTGACCTCGGAGGGATAACATGACAATGACTCGCCTGGGAAAGATAATCACCATATGTATCTTTTTATGCACGATCGCCTTTATCTCAACTGGTTTTGTCACCGGCGCCCCTGCTAATGGGCAGGGGGTCCTCGGTTTCTCCGGCTCGTTTGGGGGTCAGGTATTCGAAATACCCCAGGGATCTTCAGTGAGTGTCCCGAGTGTGGACGTAGTGGTCTTCAATCAGGGCGATGAAAACATGAGCATTAAAATAAAAGTCCAGACTCCGGTGGGCGTAGACGTCATCCTATCCGAGACGGATTTTGACCTTGCTCCCCGCACCTTTAAATCACTGGGCGTCGATATCAGCGTAACAGCGGATGCAGCTCCGGGGAGCCATCAGGTAACCATCATAGCCGAGTCCTATAAAACGGAGGGGGAGGGAATACAACTCCTGGGTTCCGCCAGCCAGTCAGCCAGTCTCATAATTACGGGCGAATCGTCAACAGTCAACGTGCAGGCTGCAAGCCCTGATGGAACGCCGGTGCCTGCCACAATACGGCTGTTCAAATTGATAGGTAATAATAGTTATGAAGTTGCCTACAGTGAAACAGGAGCCCTAAATGCTATAGTATCTCCAGGCAGCTACCATGTAGAAGGGTATGTCGGCGGGGAGCTCCTCGACCAGGAGTCATTCGATATCGCAGCAGGTGAAACCAAGACGTTGACCCTGGTTGTGGGCACAATATATTTCTCTCAGTTTGATGTCCTTGAATTTTCCAATAGCGACACAGGTGAATTTGCCTACGCCGAGCTGGTATATACGGTCAGAAACGTCTATCAGCAGGTAAATAACGTATCAATATGGCTTGACGTTAAATATAATAACGAATCACTCGAACAGAAGATGATTGACCCCCCAAATACCCTTAGCCTGGACGGAGCCAATAGACGCTATCCATACACCCCCGTCGATGGATGGAGTGCGGGCAATTATAGCTTCAAGCTTAACTTAAAAATCGATAATGATATTTACACAACCTCACCTGAAAGACAGATGACTATATACGGTGGCAACGCAAGCACTGCTACAGTAAACGATTCTAATATGCCACTAATCGTGGGAATCGTATGTGCTGTAGTCCTGCTAGTAGATATAGCATTCTATATGATATACAGAAGCCGAAAAAAGGCTGGTGGGAAAAAACATAATACTCCTAGAACATCAAAATAGAGAACCGGGAGGAAGAAAGATCCAGCGAGGCCTATATGAGAATTACAGTTCTCATAATATTAATATGTGTTCTGTGCCTGACGCTAGGCGTCTCATACCTGTGTTTATTTACCTGCCAAAATGAGATAGAGGCCACATCAGGCAGTTTCACTGTACCCGAGCTCACTCCTTCTCCAACGCCTACGTCTATGCCTACTCAAACACCGACACCGACACCCACGTCCTCAGCGACTCCAACGGTGTCCCCTGCTCCAACTCCTATACCTACGTCCAAGCCGACACCTCTACCTTCCACAACACAAACCCCATCTCCCACACCGACCCTTACCTCAACACCAACTACGACAGCTACTCCTACTACCCCTGAACCTTCTACCACGCCAGCGCTGACGACTTCAAGCATCGTGAACGGAGGCAGCAGCCAACCATCAATATCACCAAAACTATCAGTAGACGCGCTGGGACAGGTGACGGAATGGTTGTCTAGCAGCACTGGCAAAGTAACAGAAGACGTTACTGCTAGCTCTGCGGGTGGTGAAATCACGCTGGAAATATCAAGCGGGACGTATGTACTCGATTCTGACGGCAAACCCCTGAGACACATTTATATCAAATATGTTGACCTGCTCACTAAAGCCACTCCAATCAATCATCAGGCAATCTATATGTACGAGCTATCCCCGGAGGGCGCCACCTTCTCAAAACCAGTGGAAATAACCATTAATTACAACCCTTTAGATTTACCTAAATCCCCTGATCAATTGATACTTAAAATGTATTATTTTCTGAGTGTACCAGAAGAATGGATAGAAGTACCCTGCCTATCTGAAATAAATCGAAATGAGATATCGTTTTCTACCGATCATCTAAGCATATATGTATTAAGCGTAGTGCCAAAGTCCAATGAGCCCTATGCATCACAGATACCGGAGAATGCCGCAACCTCAACCACAGTAAGACATAACGACTGGATATGGGCAATATTGATATTGCCCATAATATCACTAGCATTCTTTACTTACGTTCTCATTAAATGGCGCCACGATAACCGCCCTTACAAGAGTAAAGTCTAATATTCCCTTTATCCGCATATGAAGATTTTGAAACCACAGCTGTTTACCCACATTACAATCTTATTACGGTTCCCCCGGAACCCAAAGAAAGAGCTTAACATCGAGCAGAGAGCAGAATCGCTACCGTGCTCCAGATAAGGTATGAGTGCCTTATTTTACAAATCAATCCTAAAAAGGCGAACCAATATTTTACAGAACAGTATTGTATAATATATTGACCATAGCAACTCTGTATTGTTCAGACAATATATTCAATTTCGTTCTATGTCAGATGGAGTATTCACATGCAGAAGTCACATAAGGACACCAAATCTACTACTGAAAAGCGACCTAGAACAAGGGCCAGCGAGAAGAAAATTCGACGTCTTCTAGAGTCAATCACAGACATGATATTTGAGACCGATATTGATGGCAATGTCACCTATACGAATAAGATGACATTACGAACATTAGGTTACACGCAACGCAACTTACACAGAATAAATATTCTGGATAGCATAGCACCTGACGAAATAGATATGATGAAATCTTCCATGAATAAACTTATCAATGCTCAGCATATTGCCGTAGAACCGGCATTGGAGGACTATACCTTTTTAAGAGCCGACGGCTCTAAGATACCTCTAACAACGCATCTGAACAGTATACTCGATGACACCGGCCAAGTTGTAGGTTTCAGAGGGATTTTGTTCAACATAAACAACAGGCAGTTCTATAACGCCGACCTGCAAATGTCAAAAGAGCGGCTCAGGTTCATATTTGATGCAATCTCGGATGGCATCATAATAACAGATCTTGAAGGTAAAGTAGTCGAGGTCAATAATGCTACTCTTCAGAAGGCAGGATATACTCGCAAGCAGGAGATAATCGGCCAAAATGCCTTTGAGTTCATAGCACAGAAAGATCAACAGAGGTTCCAGCAGGATATCCTCGACACAATAGCCAAGAGAGATGTTCAAGATAGGGTTGAATATACTCTTTGGGCTGTAGACGGCAAGAAATTCGATGCTGAAATCAGCGCTGCATTACTAAGGGACAGCGAGGGTAACCCTACAGGCTTTATCGGTGTCATTAGAGACGTTACTAGCCGTAAGAAAATAGAGACAAATCTGAAAAGCAGTCAGGAAAGGCTACAAACCATAGTTGAGAATGCGCCGGATGCAATTTTTATTTATGATAATGAGGGGAACATAATATACGGCAACAGAAAAGCTGAGGAGCTTACAGGCTATTCCAAGATTGAGTTTATGGGGAAAAATGTTTTTGACATTGGCATTGTTACAGAGGAGTACGTTCCACTTGTATTGGAGAGACTTAAGCACTTCAGAGGAATTCCCAGCGGCCCACAAGAAGTGGAACTTATCAATAAGGCCGGCCGTCGTATTTTCATAGAAGTAACGGTTTTTCCCATCGCCAAGCCTGGTATATCCGAAGTCGTGGGCATAGCCAGAGACATAACTGAACGTAAACGCATGGAAAATGAATTAGATCAATATCGCCATCACCTGGAAACCTTGATTGAACAGCGTACAATAGAACTCGCATCAACCAAAGAAAAATTACAGAAGGAAATCAATAACCTTCGGAAAATTGGAAAAAGCAGTCCATACCCTAATAAAACCCAAGACCTATGAATTGTAAATCACTGATTTAAATCTCATTCAACCTTCGAACCCGGCTTATACACGCGCTCTTTCCAGCTTGTCCCTCTTCCAGTCAAACGTTTGATCACGCTACTCGTAGCGCATACTATCCAAAATGAGATACTCAAAGGTTGAAGCAGAAAATAACGCCGCGAATGTCTAAAACGATGGTCTAATATTATACGCATGAGAAATATGAATATAATCTGTAAGACTATTAATAACGAAAAGCCATAGTCAGGCAGCCCCGGAGTGACACGACCTACAGCAATCAGAAACGGCAGAATAAAAACACCGAATACCGCTACGATAATCATAGTAAAAAGCCATGGCGACAGTGAAGTAACAGAGTAGAACCACTTGCCCAAACCTTCCCACAAAGGACCTAGTCTCTCATACATTCGACATGAAACCATTCCAGTAAGGTCCACTATTCCGTGTCGTTTGCCCCGGCGCACAATTTCAAAACCAAGCCAGACATCTTCCAGAATCCTTGATTTAACAGCTTCGTGGCCGCCGATAGCCCTGTAATCATCAGCCTTAAAGAAAAGAAACTGCCCTATAGCGACCCCCGGTCTTGGTTTGCGGGATTTCTGAACCCACCATAAAGGCACGAAACTCAATATAAAGAAATACATCATCGGAATCGCTACTCTCTGTGCAAATGAAACAGTATGCTGCAACGGGAATCCAGACAGCAAAGATATGTCATGATTATGGGAATAGGCCAATGCACTCTTCAACGTCTCAGGTGCATGGATGGTATCGGCGTCAGTAAACAGCAGCCAGGAGCCTTTGGCCTCCAACGACAGCTGATAGCAGGCGTAAGACTTGCCCGCCCAGCCCTTGGGTAACTGCTTCCCCCTAAGCAGTTTTATTCTGGGATCAATCGCCGCTATTTCGTCTACTATGGCAGCGGTACGATCAGAAGAACTGTCATCAAGAACCAATATCTCATAGCTTGGATAATCCTGCCGTATCAAAGACTCCAGACAATTCCTAATATTGCTTTCCTCATTCCGGGCAGGGATTAATACAGATATCAGGGGCAGGGGGTCTGGCAAAGGGCCATCATTCTTGCCAAGCCTGTGAAGGGAACGCAGATTCAGGATGAGATTTATGATAAAAATGGCGAGACATATCGTGATAGCTGCCTGATAGACATTCCACATTTCCCACGGCCTTTAGCGACTATAGCTGCCCAAGGCTTGCGACTGAATAAAGTCATCGTTAGCAGCCTTGTTCTTTAAAAAGAAGAAGGAACACAGCACTCCTGCGGTTACAGCATAGCCCCATGAATGCTCACCTAGGCTGAATACTGCAGGATTGAACAATAACGCAAGAAGCAGAAGCGGCGGTGTAACAATATGCCAGAATTGATTACTGAACAAGAAACGCTTAGATAACAAAAACACAACGAGCATACACCCGACAGATATCAGGAACGGTAAAGGACAAAGAACAACGAAGCCGGTGACGAATATCGTCTGCCCCTTACCGCCTTTTCCCTTCAACCATATGCTCCATATCTCTCCAATGGATGCTATCACCAGCATCACGAGGTAGGCCCAGAGTTCTCCGACCAACATATAGGCTATATAAATGCACAGGAAAGTTTTTAATATTTCACCTATTAGCGATATGCTGCCCGGGAGCTTGCCGCCGTGTATCATAACGGCAGTGGAAGTTACGTTACCTGTACCTATCTTACTAAGATCCTGCTTGCGGAAAACACGCATTACAATCTGTGCAGTAGGTATACTGCCAATTAGGTACCCTATCACCAGAATGACTATGATATGCGTCGCAAGGTTCATACTGCCACCAATAAGTGAACAATGCGCTTCATGGATGGAATATTAAGCATTAATAGGCACTATGTCAATGCATTCATGATGCGCGTAATTAATAGGATGGTGTAGAATATGATGGCCAAGATTAGAATGAGCAGCTTGTCCTAGAGTAGACACTGAGCAATTCTGGAAGACATATTCTGAGGAGTATCATGAAAACAGATAATATCTATCTCGAAGTAGCGAAGAGGCTCAATCAACCTAATTCGCAAATCGTACTTAGAATAGTAAAAAAATTGATGTCACCCATGGATGCGAAGCTGCTGCTAATGCTGCCTGCAGAACCAGGGACACTTTCCAGACAAAGCGGGCTTGATGAAAACACGGTGAAACAAAAGCTGCAGGAATTCCTCGAGCGTGGCTTCGTCTTTCCGACCAGCAAAGGATTGCAATTCGCACGCGACGCGTCCCAGTTGCATGATGCCTCACTATCGAGTGCGGACAGATGGATCGATGAAGAACTCCTCGATCTGTGGAAAGAATTCCATGAAACAGAGTGGATACCACTGAGCGCTCATATACCGGAAGAGATACATGTACAGCGCATCAGGACTCTCCCTGCTATCAAAGCACTTGAAAAAAGCCCCGATATAACAGCGGCTGATATCCCCCCAGAAGAAGATATCAAGGAGCTAATAAATAAATCTGATCCGATTGTAGTTGTTCCATGTAGCTGTCGTAAATCCATGCGTCGCTGTAGGGGTTCAGTTAATATATGTCTACAATTCAACAAATCTGCAAAATTTCACCTAGATAGGAAGGCGGGGCGCAAAATAACTGCAAAGGAAGCGCTAGACATAGCGATGCATGCAGAGGAGGAAGGCCTAGTCCATACGTGGCCAGTGAGGTCATCTGGTGCCTTTAACGAACTCTGCAATTGCTGCCGTGATTGCTGCGTCATTTTCGATGTCGGTCTTCGCTACGACAACATCGGCAAGATACTTGACAAGACACACTTCCGCGCTACTGTTGATACCGCGGAATGCACTGGCTGTAATGACTGTGTGGACAGATGTTTCTTCAGCGCTATCGAGCTGTTCATAGATCCCAAGACTAAAAAGCCGAAGGCTGTTATCGATGCCGAGAAATGCTTCGGTTGCGGCGTCTGCGTTGTTGCCTGCCCATGCGACGCTATAGTCATAAAACCAGTTTAATCGCACACAATCCAAGTAACAACTAGGGGGCCGTTCTGGCCCCCTAGTAATATCGTTCCTTAATCGCAGGTTTATTTAAAGTGTTGCCGTTTCATATGGTGCTGAAGCACCATACGAGCGCCCTTCATCCCCGACTGACAGGACTGGTGTGTCCCCATCCCCACACCACCTGCGTCAGCGCCCACAATGAACAACCCATTTATTGGCGTCATCTGCTTAGGCTTATATTTACCACACTGGCCAACAATCTGAGCTACGCCGACGCACTCGCCGCCCTGATGAGGTAGAACACTGTCTCGCGTAGCTTTTGAGACTTCAGCTGGCCCTGTGGCCTGCCGCTCAAAACACGCATCCATGAATCCTGGATATATCTTCTCTATCATCTTATCCAGCAATTCATTATGCATCTTTATCTCAGGAGCTTTTGGGTCGGGAGAGCATATAGTCCCGGCGATTATGCACTGCTTCCCTTCCGGGGCCATATTTGGATCATAATTTGAGGGAACCGTGAAGAAGAATATCTCCTCATCCAGCTTTTGCCCGGCTTTTACCTTTTTATACAGGTCCGTAGTCATCCAGGTATAGTCCGCATAGCACATAGCCATTTGCTCTTGCACAACTTTCCTATTCAGGAAATATCGAACGGCGGTAAAAGCCCATCCCGGTACCAGATCGCGTATATAATTCAGATAGCTGCGATCGAGCTCCTTCTCATCAATCAACTTCAACATGGTAGGTTGAATACCTACATCACTGACAATGATGTGAGAATCGAAGTCGCCCTTGGTTGTTGATATTCCTGTCACTCGGCCGTTGGATATCTTAATCTTTTCGACACGGGCGCCCATCTGGAATTCGCCGCCGTGTGCCTTAATGTATTCGGCAATGGTTCCAATCATGCGCCCGAAACCGCCTCTGTAATAACCGCCCCCGCCAGCAGTAGCTATGTGCTGCATTATAGCCCCCTGCTCAGAGGCCGAGACCAGGTCGATAGGTTCGGCCAGCGAGCCGTTGGCATGCATGCAGAAGAAACTGTAGAGTCCCCACGGCGCGTTCTTCTTTTTTAGCCATTCGTCGAAGGTCATGTCATCCATGGCGCTCAACTGCTCGGGTGTGAGGAAAGCGAGCTCCGCCAGTATAGGAATTGCGTCATTGCGCTCCTTATCGTTCAATCCCCAGAGATCAAACAGAGGCGTGGGATCTACTCCTGTTTGGGGAACAACTCTAGTGCTGTATTTGTCTGCCGACTTGTTTCTATAGGCCAGCTTTACAGTATTGCACGGTATAGCGCCAAGCTGGTCTTTGATACCCAGCTCATCATAAAGCAGCCATAACGCCGAACCGGTCATCGGCACCTGCAGCTTGGGCTCGAGATCGTATTTAAACCCTTTGTGCTCAACTGTTACCGCCTTGCCGCCGGGGATCTGATTCTTATCAACTACCAGGGTCTTCAGCCCCCATTTGCACAGCATCGCAGCACAACCGATTCCACCCGGCCCAGCCCCCATCACAATTACATCGTACCTCTTATTCGCCATAGTGAATTCCCTCCTTTCTTCACTCAGCCAATATATAAACGGCAGTTACTTAAAACTGCCCCCCAATCGCACTGTCACACTCCGGACACCGGCCAGCATACCAGTCAGTCCCAGCGGAGCAACTGGGGCAACGCCATCTCTTATCCTGCTCAGCCAGCCAGGAATCGACGCCTACCTCTTTTTGACGGCGAACATTCTTCAGCACTTCAGCGTGATGAGGTAGACCATCGTTATTGAAGCTTGTTACAAGCTCACAGGGGAAATCAGCACATTCAGAGCATCTGGTCAATCCCCTCGCGAAGGCACAGTCGCGTATCTTGCACTCACGGCACGATATTGCGACGACATCGGACAGGCATCCCTCACAAGCCAGGTCATTCGCCTCGACTTTATGACCGAGGTAAATGCTGACCCCATCAGCCATCGTTTTCAACAGCTGTTCATCTTTCCGATTGTATGCAGCCCGTATGGAACAGGCGCCACAATACAGGCCACAGGGTGCGACGAACTTCTTTTTATCCTTCACACCGCACCTCCCCTTGACAACAAGGCCTCGAATACTATTGCTGCTCAATCTGAGATGTGCAGAATGCGCAGCGGCTGGCTTTGATAGATATCATAGATTTGCAATACGGGCACTCTTTCGTAGTTGGCTCGCCCGGCTTCACTTCCTTGGGCCTGCGCATCCTGTTTATCACGCGCACCATAAGAAAAACAGCGAATGCCACTATGATAAAGTTTATCAATACCATGATAAACTTGCCGTAGTTGAAAGTGACTGCACCCGCATCTTGCGCAGCTTGCAGCGAAGCGTATGAACCAGTATGATTTGCTACATCTTTTATAACCCAGAAGAGATTACCGAAGTCAACATTGCCCAGACCCAACCCTATAGGAGGCATGATGATATCTGCCACAAGCGACGAGACGACGGCGCCGAAGGCGGCGCCGATGATGATGCCGACAGCCATGTCAACCATGTTGCCGCGCATAGCGAATTCCTTGAAGTCCTTCAGGATTTTCGTGTTTTTAAACATCCTATCCCTCCTTTTTATCTGACGAACTCACTACATCGACCATGATCAGGCCGTTTTCACTCGCCACTTTATGTCTTCGACAACCATCTCCGCGCTCTTGGCACAGGCGGGCAATCCGATCCAGCCCATCGGCTTCACGCCATCGCCGACGTTATAGAGATTCACAATCGGTGTCTTCTGCGGCATATCTAATCCAGGCCAACTGTGATATCCGGGAACATCGCCGCGGAAATAACTCACCATGAGCAGCTCAGCCCGCCTGTCAAAATCGGAGATTTCCGCCTTGAGCTCTTTGACTATCTGCTCTTTGTCCGCCTGCACATCGTACGGCGGCAGAGATGAAAGCGGCGTTCCTCCAGCCATCAGCAGGTGCTTCCCCTTGGGCGCCAGCTCAGGACATAGCAGCGTAGGGGTATTCATACAGCTCAGGCGCCGTCCCGGCACAAACACCAGCGAATCACAATCGACAAGAGGCTCATCGCTGGCGGCGTGGACGGCTATGAACGGAGCGGGGTGCAGGGTTCCCTCCATCAGATTGAGGTACCAGCGATCGAAATTATCGGCTCCGGCAAGCTCGACCGTCTTGCGCGGGCCCGCATTGCTGACCACCACTTTCGCCGCGATGTCTACCGACTCACTATCGCGCTTGACAACGGCGCCCACCGCCTTGCCATCCTCCACCACAATCTTAGTTGCAGCACACTTTGTCCATACCTTCCCGCCCTTGGCCTCGATACCCTTCCGCAGCGACTCCATCAACTCCAGCGGTCCCCGCGGCGCAATGCCGACAGCAGATGCCTTGGGCGCCTTCAAATAGGCGAAGAACTTGCCGGCGGGGAGCTCATCATCGTTCAGAAAGTGAGTGGGGCTGACAAGAGCCCAGAACGCCCGGGCGACGCGTTCGTTCTCCGTGTACTGCTGCACCCACTGACGCAGGGTGATATTATCGGCCGGCTCCTGCCATGCCAGCGCTTTCTTCAGCCCGCCCATCACGCGATTAACCTCATCCTCGCTCTGCGCCAGCGCCGAGATGAAAACCCTCATGCCGCCCTTGGCCGGCATATCGTAATCCCTGCCATTGATTCGATATTTGAATGCCGAAGCTATACTAGCCTCCAACTTAACGCCCACAGCATCGAACACCTTCTGTATCACACCGCCCATCTCGACCTCGATGGCACCGGTGGTAATCTTGAAACCCTTATGATCGATGGTAGAATAACGTCCCCCGATGCGTGGTGATTTTTCGACCACCGTGGTCTTATATCCAGCGGCTACAAGAAGCGCTGCAGCCGACAGTCCACCTATCCCTGAACCGATAACCAGTACATCACAACTCTCACTTGCCATTCTTGTCCTCTTTTACATATATTATGTCAAGATTTCAAACGATTGATAACAATCGCTTTTATAACACAGGACCTATCACAAGTCAAACATCCTCCACGACACTAGGCAATATCCATTGCATATCCAACCCTAATTATAATTCCCCCAAAGAGTCAATAAATTGGGGGGAGGAAAATTAATAGACAAGGCTTCATTATATTGACCAAGACACTATTCTACAGTAGACTACAATAACTTAAACGCCAGATTAGGAGGCTCCTATGAGCAGATTCCCAACGCTATTCAGCCAGGGGAATATTGGAAAGTTGCGTTTGAAAAATAGGCTCATTATGAATGCTATGGGCACAGTTCTAACCGACGGAACGGGCAACCCCTCACAGAGGATGCTGGACTATTATAAGGCACGAGCCGCCGGGGGTATAGGTCTCATCACCACCCAGTGCGCCGGGGTCAGCAAAGACGGATCTCCCGGATGGGAGCTGGGGATATACAATGACTCTTTCATCCCCGGCATTAAAGCGATAGTTGATACCATACACGAAAACGGGAGTAAGGCCTCTATTCAGTTGATGCACAACGGACTGCTCATAACCTTCAGCGGTTTCGTCCCAGAGGGGATGCTGATAAAGGTGCCATCAATAACTCCATGGCTGAATCCGGCATGGAAATATGAGGAACTTACAGAGGCCGATATTGACCGATATATCAGCGATTTCGCTCAAGGGGCGCGGCGCGCTAAAGAGGCCGGCGCCGACGCGGTGGAGCTACACGCCTGCCACGGTTGCTTAGTCAGCACATTTATGTCTCCGGTAACTAACCGCCGCACTGACAAGTACGGCGGTTCTCAGGAGAACCGCATCCGTTTCGCACGCAGCATTGTTGAACAGATAAAGAAAGAGACAGGTAAGGCCTTTCCACTTACAGTGAAAATCAACAGCACAGATGATATTGAAGGCGGCATTACGATAGATGAAGTACTGTATCAGGCGAAGATTCTGGAAAAAGCTGGCGCTAATGCCATCTCTATCTCATCAGGCCTTGAGTTTTGGACGGCATTGAGCATACCGTGCTATGCCTATCCCGACGGCGCTATGCTGTCGCTGGCTGAAAAAGTGAAGAAGGTTGTCAAAGTCCCAGTCATCGTCGCCGGCAAGATCGACGCAGCACTCGGCGAGAAGACGCTGAAGAGCGGCAAGGCCGACTTCATCGCCATGGGACGCCCGGTGCTGGCCGACCCTGAACTGCCAAACAAGCTGCGCGCAGGGAAGCTCAACGATATCCGCCCCTGCGTCTATTGCAACAATTGCATCAAAACCGACCCTGGTGCAGGGCCCTGTTCTGTAAATCCATTCCTATTCCGCGAAGGGAAACTGCCACTGCCGCAGGCCGAGAAATCCAAAAATATAATGGTCATAGGCGGTGGCATCGCTGGGATGCAGGCTGCTATACTTATGTCCGCACGCGGCCACAAAGTATCACTATATGAAAAAAGCGCTAGTCTAGGAGGACAATGGTCCATTGCTGCGAACATCTCAGGTAAGGAGCGCTTCAACGATTTTACAACTTACTTGAAACGCTCTTTAAAAAATACGGATGTTGATGTGAATCTTGAGTCAGAAATCACAAAAGACGATATACTCGAAGTAAAGCCGGACGCTGTTATTCTCGCCACAGGTGCAATCCCTGCAACAATACCCGTCAAAGGAATTGACAGTAAGCATGTAGCGCAGGCAGTCGATATCATAACCGATAAAGTAAAAATCAAGGGAAAGGTCGTTGTTATTGGTGGTCGTTTCATAGGCCTTGAGGTAGCGTGTCTGCTTGCCGAACAGGGAAAAGATGTGACCATTGCAACCAAGGCGCTACTCGGCGAGAACGGCAGCAAGGTGGAGCGCATGACCTATCGCACCCTGGCACGAAAACTGATAGATATGCGTGTACCGATGTTTGTGAACACGACAGTGCTTGAAATCACAAACAAAGCTGTAATAATGAACTGGGGCGGAGAGATTTTCTCTATCTCTGCTGATACAGTCATCCTTGCCGTAGGAGCCAAACCGGACAATAAGCTTGTGGCTGAATTGCAGGGCATAGTTCCTGAACTGTATGTAATAGGCGATTGCTCCCAGCCTCGCGACGCCGCAGCAGCGGTAGCTGAAGCGGCCAAGATAGCGGCGAAAATCTAGTTCGACCGACAGCCGAGATATGAAGAAAGCTATCATCATCGGCGCGTCTTCAGGCATCGGACGCGAGTTGGCCAAAGTCCTCATCCGGCACGACTACATCGTCGGCGTCACCGGTCGCCGCACCGAACTGCTTCACGAGCTGCAAGCCGAGCTTTCAAACAAGTGTCATATCCGCACGATGGACGTCACCGACACGCCGACCGCTATAGAAACGTTCAATGACCTCATCGCTGAGATAGGCGGAGTCGATCTGGTGGTCATCAGCGCGGGCACCGGCCACAGCACACCGGACCTGCAGTGGCCCAACGAGAAAGATACCATCGATACAAATGTCCTCGGCTTTACTGCGATTGCAGATGCCGCATTTAATCACTTCGTCAAACAGGGACACGGGCACCTAGTCGGCATATCCTCGATAGCTGCCATCCGCGGCGGGCGCTACGCCCCGGCCTACAACGCCTCCAA